>Ga0187881_10002120_pt1 | contig 19360 bp, 15 predicted proteins | sample June2016WEW_19_1_2_FD_133017 | JGI IMG/M metagenome (GOLD analysis project Ga0187881, IMG submission 133017) | Peatland microbial communities from SPRUCE experiment site at the Marcell Experimental Forest, Minnesota, USA - June2016WEW_19_100 | ecosystem: Environmental > Terrestrial > Soil >...
ATCTTCGAGGAAATATTCCGCCAGCAGGCGAACGTCGTGCGGCCGCTCGCGCAGGGCCGGCACCCGGATGGGCACTACGCTCAGCCGGTAGAACAGGTCTTCGCGGAACTTCTCCGCCGTCACCAGCGCTCCCAGGTCGCGGTTGGTCGCGGAAACTACGCGCACGCTCACCCGGATGATCTGCTCGCCCCCCACGCGGTGAAATTCGCCCTCTTGCAGCACGCGCAGCAGCTTGGCCTGGGAAGCTCCGTGCAAGTCGCCCACTTCGTCCAGAAAAATAGTGCCGCCGTCCGCCAGCTCGAACTTGCCGCGCCGCGCGGCCGTGGCGCCGGTGAACGATCCCTTTTCGTGCCCGAACAGCTCCGTCTCGATCAGCTCCGTCGGAATGGCCGCGCAGTTCACTTTCACGAACGGCCCGCCGGCAAACGGGCTGGATTTGTGGATGTGCGCCGCCAGCAGCTCCTTGCCGGTCCCCGATTCCCCGATCAGCAGCACGCGCGCATCCGACCGCGCCGCCATGGTCGCCTGCTCCACCGCGCGTGTCCACGCCGGGCTCGCGCCGATCATCCTCGGCGCGCCGCCCACCATCTCGCGCAGCCGCTCGTTCTCCTGCCGCAGGCTGCCTTGTTCCAGGGCGTTCTTCACCGCCAGCAGCACGCGGTCGCGGCTCAGCGGTTTCTCCAGGAAATCGAACGCGCCCGCGCGCGTCGCTTCCACCGCGTCCGCGATGGTGCCGTGCCCCGAAATCATGACCGCCGGCGCCGTGGCCCCGTTCTGCCGCGCCGCCCGCAGCAGGTCAATGCCGTTGCCGTCCGGCAGTTTCATGTCGAGCAGGTAGGCGTCGGCGCGCTGCGCGTCGGCGTGGCGGTTGAACTCCGCCACGCTCCGGCACACGCTTACCGCATAGCCCTCGCGTTCCAGAATCATCCGCAGCGAGCGGCCGATGTTCTCCTCATCATCCACGATCAGAACGCGTTTGGATGCCATTCGTCGCCACCGGCAGCAGCACGCGGAAGCCTGCGCCGCCCAGTTCTCCTTTCACCAGCACGATGTCCCCGCCCGACAGCAGCGCGCTCTTGCGCGCAATCGAAAGTCCCAGCCCCATCCCCCGCTTCTTGAACGAAATGGTGGGCTGGAACAGCGAGGCGCGCGCCTGCTCGCTCAGCCCCGGTCCCGAATCGTGCACTTCGATGGTAACGCGCCCGTTCTCCGCCGACGTCACCCCCAGGATGCGCCCGCCATCGCCGGCGGCCTCCGCGGCGTTCTCCAGCAGGTTCGTGAGAATCCCCTTGATCAAATCCTGGTCCGCCACCACCGTGGGAACGCCGCCCGCCAGCCGGCAGTCGTAGACCACCTCCGGATGCGCGGTCTTCAGAAACGCCATGCGCTCCTGCAACAGGGAATTCACGTCCACCGGCGCGGGCCGCATGGGCGGCTCGGTGGCGAACTCGGAGAACGCGCGGATGCGCCGCTCCAGCGTCTCGATTTCGTCCACCACAATCTGCGTGGCCTGCTGCATGAAGCCGCGGTCGGCTTCGTCGTAGCGCGCCATCATCTCTTCCACCGTGAGCCGGATGGGCGTGAGGGAGTTCTTCACCTCGTGCGCCATCTTCCGCGCCAGCGTCTGCCAGCTTGCAAGCTGCCGCAAATAGACCAGCCGCTCGGTGCTCTCTTGCAGCTTGTCCGCCATGTGATTGAAGGCCTGGATGGCGCGCCCGATCTCGTCGTCGCGCCGCGCCCCCACGCGCGCACTCAAGTCCCCCGCCGCCAGCTCCGTCAGCCCCGCGGTCAACTGTTGGATGGGCCGGCTGATGCGATGCGCCAGGTACACCAGCAGCGCCAGCGACACCAGCCAGATGGAGACCGCCAGCAGAACGTAGACAAGCTTGAACCCGCGGCGCCAATCGTGCTCCTTGGCGTTGTCCACCAGTTTGCGCGCGTCCCGGATCTCCCGGTCCACCGTGAGCCGCTCCATTCCACCCAGGCTTGCCGAATAAGACCAGACTTCGCCGCCGTGCCGCACCAGGTAGTCGAGCTGGTCCCCTTCGTGGCCCGCCGGCAAAAACTGCTCCGGCTCCTCGCTTTCGGCGAACGCTTTTACCGCCGCGGGCCAGTTGGCGCGCTCCCCGGGCGTGTACTTCCGTGGTTCGAGCGTGCCCGATTGCGCCTGCTGCTTGAGATCGTCGCGCACATGCTGGTAAAACTCACGGCCGGTAAGTTGCAAGGATTTCGCGACCTTGTCGAGCTGCGTCGTGGAAGAGAATTCCAGGCTGAACTCGAGCAGCGAAGTGGTGATCCAAACCGTGGCGGCGAGCGGCGCCAGGGTCGCGGCCAAGAAGATCAGAATGAGCCTGTTGCGAAGCCGATTCACCCGTTTCGCGCGCCCCGGCCCGTTGCGCGGCGCAAATCCTCCAGGCGCAGCGGACCCGCTTCCCGCGTCCAGTTCGGATCGCCCGGCCCCGGCTTCCTGCTGAACAGCTCGATCAGGCTTCTGAGGTTGAGGCCCGGCTCGCCCGCCCCGCCCGCGAGGTCTTTCTGGTCCGCCGTACGCAGCTCGAACCGCAGCCAGAAAGGACGGTCGGGCGCCACGCCCAGGGCGCTGATGGCCAGGCCCTCCAGGCACCAGGCTTCGGCCGCCGGCGCCGACAGCACGTGCGGAGTCGAGCGCGGCATGCTCCCCAACTGGGTCACGGAGAACTTCTCCTCCCACAAATCGTAGCTCACCACGAAGCGCTCCGGCACGCGCCGGATCACGACGTCGCGGTTGTCGCCGAGCAGCGTGAGCTGGGCGAGAAACACCACCGTGGCCGCGTCTTTCAGCCGCTCCAGCGGCTTTCCGGTCAGGAAGTGCAGGCTGGGAGCCGATACGTGAAGATTGTCGCCATCGAACGTGACGTCGATCGGTTGCGCGCCCCGCGCCGGGAATACAGGAACCGCCAGGCCGGCCAGAAGCCAGCTCCTGCGGCTGATCTGCCATCCCCGCGCGGGTAGCGGCATTAAGGAATAACGCCCATCATGAAGACCGGCTCGACGTGCCCCGAACGCACCGGAAACGCCACCGCGAGAGTGAACACCGACTCCCGCAGGCCGACCCCGAGCGAATGCCTCGGAACGGCCGCCTGGCCCTCGTCCCAGATGGCGCCCGTATCGTAGAAAATCCTGAAATGCCCGTAATGGTAATCGACGGAGTTGTGGACCATGCGGTTTCCGCCCAAGGGGTCGATCTCGTACTTATTCCAACCCCGCAGGTAGACGCTGTTGCCCAGCACAAAACGGTCGTCCAGCGGCGCCCGTCCGGTAATCACGCCTCCCGAGAAGGTGTCGCTCAGCACGTGCTTGCCGTGCGTGAACTGGTAGCGCATGTCCCAGGCATGCGACGTGTAAACGAAGTCGCTGTCCAGAATTCTGGTGGCCGCGCCCAAGCTGTAGCTTGCGTCCAGGTCTTGCTGGTTGTCCGATCCCTCCAGGCGCCGATGATAGCGCAGAGTAGCAATCAGGGCGTCGGAGGCCTCGGTGTGCGCGGCCGGATACTGTTCTCCAAAACGTTCGAACCTCGCCCCCACCTCCAGCGTCAGTGGTTTTGCCAGCGCGATGGTCACCCCCGGCTGGAAATCCTGCCGGGTGCGGTAGGCATCCGAAGTCTCCTTGGATCCGCCGGCCGCCAGCGCCTCCAGCGTGCTGCGGTTCCACTGGTCGTGGAAGCTGTCGAACTCGAACTTCAGGTCCACCCGGTCGGTGCCGACGTGCCTGTTCTCGTAACGCGCCGAGATGCCGGCGTAGCGCTCATTGAGCGAGTCGCCGTCGCTCGCCATGCCAAATCGGAAGGAGTTCTGCAGCACGGTGACGTCCACTCCCCCGTCCGCGCTCCACCCCTGTTTCGAGTTGTAGACCATCTTGGTGAAGTTGGCGCCCACCTCACCGCGATACTGTTTGACTTCGAACTCCACGCGCACGTGCTCGGGGCTGTCGCCGCGCAGCACGCGGTGGCTCACTTCGCGCGCGGCCAACTCCTTTTTCAGCCGCGCGGCCAGGCTGTCCAGCGCCGAGGGATTCAACTTCTGCCCGATCAGGGCGAGCAAGTCCTTGCGCAGGCCGGAGCTCATCTTCTGGTTCTGGTTCTGATCCGACACCAGGTCGGTTTTCCAACCTTTGCCGGCGACCGTGACCGTATCCACCGTGTAGCGCGTGTTGACGTTGATGTCGGAGTCCTGCGTTCCGGCGAAAAGCAGGCGGCCAAAAAGCAGACAGCCGAGCCAAGCGTATTTCATGCGGTCCCTGTTTGCACGCCGGGTGCCGTTTCTAACATATTGAAGAGAAAAGAGATACCGTGCAGGCCGTTGTGACTTCGGTTCACAGGTGTGGAATGGAAAAGAAGCTCTTGCCGCGATGCCAGGGCGGCCGCGGCGTAGCTTACAGAGCCTTTGCCAGTTCGTTCGCAAAAGCGCTGCGGGGCGATTGATCTCTCTGCCGGCCGCCGCGCTTGCGCCGTTCGGGAGGACGCTGCTGCGCCGGTGTGCGAACGGCGTTGGGCGCCACCGCTGGCTGCGGCCCTCGTGCGTCCTTCCCTTTCGGGGGTTGTGCCGCATTGGCCCGCAACAGCCGGTCTTCCAATGGCGCGCGATCGAAGCGGCGAATGATGGACTGCATCTCGTCGTTGGTCGGCGCTTCGACAAATGCGAACCCTTTGGATTCCTGGGTTTCGTGGTTGCGGATCACCTTGATTGCATCGGCCACCAGATCTTCGGCGGCCAGCCACTGCCTGATGTCATCGGCGGTGACCCATGTGGGAAGATTGCCAAGAAATACGGTAAAGCTCATTCAGTTAATTATTTTTCTCCGTTGGTTGGATTGGCGGCACTTCAAGGGGAGGATTCCGATCTGCCAACTAGATGGTATCAGGTGCCGGAGTGGATTGCAAACGGGCTATTTGGGCGCATTCTCGTGGGGGTGCGTCCAATTGTAGAGAGCCCAAAAGAGCCCGGCCACGAGGCCCAATCCGATGAGTATTTCCGGAACATCCAGAGTCCCCATGGGTACTCTCCCACTTCGGATTATAGGCCCCTTTGCCGGAGAATGGAATCCCCTACTCTTCTTCCGCCTTCACCTCGGGTTCCGGCAGCACGTCGCGCTCGCCGGCTACCCACACCTACGGTGTCGGCGGGCATGAATCACCCTGTTGCTCACCAGAGCACAGTCTGAACTACCGGTGATCCAGGGCGCCCGCAGCAAAGCCGAGGCCGGGCGGGAGTCTATGAACGCCGCCGTTCTCGGCCGCGCGAGCACCAGGCGTCATGACCGATTCAGGCATCCCGCGGGCGAAGAAAGAAGTCGAGTTTCTCGTCCACGTTCAGGGTCGACGCCCCCGCGGCGGCGTCCGGGTGCGTCGTCTGGAATCGCTCCAGCATGCGCCGCTTGAGCTCAGTTACCACTTCCGGATTTTCTCCGGAAAGGTCATGCGTCTCGCCCGCATCCGCCCGCAGATCGTAAAGGCGCACATAGCGGCTCCGCGGAGGATTCTCGATCCGATAACCGTCCTGGCGTTCACGTTTGCCGCTACAGTAGATCAGCTTCCAGCGATCGGAGCGGATGTACGCCTCCTCGTTCTCCAAGTATTCGCTGAAGATAAACTCGCGGCCGCGGCTTCCGCCCTCGAGCAGCGGGCGTAACGAGTGCCCGTGGGAAACGGCAAACGGCTCCAGAGCGCAGAGATCGGTTATGGTCGCCGAGAGGTCGACGTGCTCGGTCAGAGCGCTGACGACTCTCGGCCGGATGGCGCGCGGGTAACGGATTACCAGCGGCACCCTCAGGGCTTCGTCAAAGCCGCAGTGCTTCTCGAAACGGCCGTGCTGGCCGACGTGGTAGCCGTGATCGGCCGTATAGACGACCACCGTATCCCCGGCGAGGCCGAATTCAGCCAGTTTGGCGAGCACGCGGCCGATGTTCCGGTCCAGAAACTGTATCGACGTATAATAGGCTGCGGCGATACCCCGTTTGTCGGAATCGGTCAGGTCCTTGAAGACCAGCGGTATCTGCCAGAGGTCCTCGGGACCGGGACGAGGAGGCGTGAACCGCGCCGGCGAGTAGCGCTCGCGATCCTCATACGGGAAGTCGTAAGGCGAGTGCGGCTCCAGAAAACTGACCCATAACGCAAACGGCTCGCTGCGGTGATTTTCGAGGAAGCGCTCGGCCTGGCGGACTTGGAAGCACGCGCGCATGTCCCGCTCGTAGCATCCGTACGGCAGTTTGTCCGCGTTCAGCCAGATGCGGGCCGGATCCTGGAACGGCTTCCACGGCGGCCGTACGCGCGTACCCGGCGGAAGAGGCCGCGGCTTCACCTGCTGTTCCCACTCGCCGGTCAGGACATCCTCGGTGTGGCAGTGGTCGAAGCCATGCAGGCCGGGCTCGCCCTTCGTTTGGAAGTGCATCTTGCCGAACACCGCAGTGGTGTAGCCGGCCTTCTTGAACTGCCGTGCGAGCGTCGGTTTCGAGCTGTCGAGCGGCGTCATCAAACGCGTCACACCCGCGGAATGGGGCATCTGACCGGTAAACAGCGACTGGCGGGAGGGAGTGCACACCGGCGAGTTGCAGAAGTGATGCGTGAAGCGCGCGCTTTCACGGGCCAAGCCGTCGAGGTTGGGTGTGCCCGCTATGCGGTCCCCGTCCGCGCCCCAAGCATAGCCGGCGTGATCGTCTGCGATCAGGAACAGGAAGTTCGGCTTCCGCACGGCGCCCCGGGCCAGCCACGGGGCGCCTAATGCCCCCAAAGCCGATCTGCGCGTGAGACCTCTCATCCTAGGGCCACTATAGCCTGTAGCATAGCGCAGGCGGGGACCGCACAGATCGTCCACCCAATTCGACTTCTTGACTCTTGGCAGCCCCTTAGAATATACTCGCCTTCCGGTCCGGACCGCCAGCCACAATGAACGCACGCCAACGCTTTCACGCGACCATGACCTACGGCGCACGCGATCGTGCGCCTTTCCATGAGTTCCTGTGGCCTACCTGGCCGGAAACGGCCGAGCGCTGGAACTGTGAGGGTGGCTACGACCCACAAGCCACTGATTTTGGGTGCGACCGTTGGGTCATGGAGTACCAGTGGTTCTTTCCAACCCCGGCATTCGAGCGCAAGGTGCTCTCCGAAGACGACACGCACGTCACTTACGTCGACCCACAGGGCATTGTGGTCCGTGAGTTCAAGAAGAACCCGCTGAGTTCGATGCCGCAGTTTATCCGCTTTCCGATTGAGACCCGTGCGGACTTTCGGACTTTCTGGAAGCAGCGGATGCGCGCCGACTTGGCAGTTCGGATCGGTGCGGATTGGCGGGAGCGGCTGCGGCGGCATCGCGGCCGGGATTATCTCCTCATCGTGCTGGCGGACCGATGGGGCGGGTTCTTCGGTCCCCTGCGGAACCTGGTCGGGGTTGAGCGGCTCTGCATGCTCTTCTATGACGATCCGGCTTTCGTCGAAGAAATGATGGAGGCCGATGCCGTCTTCCTGGTTGAAATGCTCGGTCAGATGCTGGAAGAAACGGATATCGATGTATTCGGCTTCTGGGAAGACATGGCGTACAAAGCAGGGCCGCTCATCTCGCCCCACATGGTCCGCCGGTTTATGTTGCCGCGGTACCGGAAGGTGGTCGACTTCGCGCGAAGCCGCGGCGTACGGTGGTTCTGTCTGGACAGCGATGGCCGAATGGATAGTCTGATTCCAGTATGGCTGGACGCCGGAATCGATATTCTCTATCCATTTGAGGTGCAGGCGGGCATGGATGCACCCGCACTCAGAAGAAGGTTCGGCCGTGACTTGCGGATGTGGGGCGGGATGGACAAGCGCCAGCTTGCAGTGGGAAAGCAGGCCATCGACGCGGAGGTGGAACGTCATCGCGCACTGATTGCGGATGGCGGGTTTGTTCCCATGCTCGACCACAGCGCGCCGCCCGACATCCCGTACGACAACTACTGCTATTTCATGCGGCGTCTGCAATCGGCTCTTTGAAGCCGGGAACGCGCCCCATGAAGGGCCGGTGCGAATTCTGGCTATCGAGTAGCGGGGATCACCGGCAACTCCAGCCACGAGGCGCGCTTGGAATCGTGACAGATGGTGTTACGCGACTTGACGGGCATCGGCTCCAGTTCCGGGAAACTGCTGCTCATGACAAACAGCCCGATGCGGTGGCCGGGCGCGAAAAACTTGCTGATGGAGGTGAGGTCCATCGTGAATTCACCAGCGCCGCGCGTCCGGAGCTGGCCTTCGGAAAGAATCATCGCGTAGCCGTCCGGGTAGATGTCGGCCAGACGCAGGATGAAGTCGGCTTCCGGGGCATCGGACGACACCCATAGGCCCGCGCGGGGTTTCCCGGTAAGATCGATCGGCGCCGATAGCGGTGCGCTCACAAAACTGAGAACATCCGCTCGCTTTTCCAACGGACGCTGATCCTGAATGCACGCGTTGCCGTGACGCCCTCCAATTGTCGGCGCCGGGTGCGCGGGATCATGCACGAAAAATTCGGGGGGCTCCGCCTTGGGCGGCGCGAGATCGAGCAGTCCGCCGTGGCGAATGTAGTAGCGCACAGCGCGGGTCCCCTGTAGCGGCCAGGTAGAGGCGGTGCGCCATTCACCACCGGGACTGAGTTTTCCATCGCCGGTTCGGTCCTTACCCGCTCCGATCCGGTAGTAACGCACAGGCGCTGGGCCGATCAGCTTGAGCGGCGTGCCTTTGAGCCAGTGGTCGAACCAGTCGAGTTGAATCGAGCGCTCATCGAACTCGCCGTCCGCGCCGAACCAACCATCTCCACACTCCGGCTTCCCATAGCCGTGCGGCCAGGGGCCGATCACGAGTTTCTTGGGAGTCTTCTGAATTCGCGACAACTCCCGAAAGTGCTGGAGGTTGGCATCGCAGTATCCGTCGTACCAACCGGTCAGCAGGAATATCGGAACGTCCTTCATCTGCCTGTAATACCCGGCGGGCCAGAAGCCTTTCTGCTTCCAGTAGTCGTCGAACGTGCCGTGCTGGTAGAAGTCCCAGTAAGCCTTCTTCTGTTCTGGGAACTGTTCGAACACCTCAGCCCGCTTCTCGCGGGAAAGCGCGAGCCAGGCATCCGGTTTCTGCGCCAGTTCGCGCTGGCCGGTCGAGTTGAGAAGCCACACTGCCCAGCCCAGACCTGGGATACCCCCACGATAGGCGGAGTCTTCGTAGAAGTTGGCGGGCCCCACGGCGGCATAGATGGCTTCCAGGTGCGGTGGAGCTTCGATGGCTGCCGCGAACTGGTTCATTGCCAGATAAGAAGCGCCCGTGGTGCCCACCTTTCCGTCGGACCACGACTGCGCGGCGGCCCACTCGATGGTATCGTAGCTATCCTCGCCCTCTCGGATGAACGGCGTAGGCCGCCCCTCGGAGGCGAAGAAGCCACGGCAGTCCTGAGCGGCGAACACATAGCCGTGGCGCGCAAAAAAAGAACCCTTGCTCTTCTCTCCGGACTTGTTGTACGGGCTGCGCGTCACCAAGGCAGGGAATTTACCTGCAACCGGCCTCCCGCCGCGCGCCGGACGGTAGACGTCCGTGGCCAATCTCGTTCCATCTCGCATGGCCACCATGACCGTTTCGACAAAAGCGGCGTTAGGCTCCTCCACCTGGGCTGGTAGAAGGGCACTAACCCCGAAGGCGGCAGTCGCGATAAGCCTTCCTAAGGTCATGGCAAGTACTTATAAGATACATCCGCGGCCTTCGCCCCTACTCCTCTTCTTCCGCCTTCACCTCGGGCTCCGGCAGCACGTCGCGCTCCCCGGCGACCCACACGTACAGCGTCGGCAACAGAAAGATGCCCAGGATCAGCGCCGCCATCAGGCCGCCTACGATCACAATGGCGAAGGGCCGCTGCGAATCCGAGCCAATGCCGCGCGACATCGCCGCGGGCAGCAACCCCACGCTGGCCACCAGCATGGTCATCATGATAGGGCGCAGCCTTTGCACCGATCCGTTGACGGCGGCGCTCAGGATCGCTTCACCCCGCGCGCGCAACTGGTTGATGTATTCGAGCATGATGACGCCGGTCTGCACCGCTACCCCGAACAGCGCCAGGAATCCCACCCCCGAGGAGACGCTGAAGTGCGTATGCGTAATCAACAGCGCCACCAGCCCGCCAATCGGCGCCATCGCCACGTTGGCGAGAATCAGCATCACCCACTTGAAATCCTGGAACATGGTGTAGAGAATCAGGCAAATCACCAGAATGGTGACCGGCAAAACAATCATGAGCCGCTTCGACGATCGCTTCTGGCTCTCGTACTCGCCGGCCCAATCGATGTGGTAACCCGTGGGCAGTTTCACCTGCCGGGTCACCTTGCTCATGGCCTCCTCGACCGTGCTTCCCAGGTCGCGGACGGGCACGCTGTACTTGATGGCCACGTAGCGCGAATTGGCTTCCCGATAGATCTCCGATGCGCCATCCAGCACCTCGACTCCGGCAAGCTGCGCGAGCGAAACGCGCTCGCCGGAAGGACTCACCAGGCGGATGTTCTCAATCGCCTCCCTGGTGCTCCGGTAGGGCGCCTGATAACGCACCACCAGGTCGTAGCGTTGCTCGCCCTGGAGCACCTGGCTCACGGCCTTCCCCCCCACGGCGGTCTCAATCGCGTCCTGGACGTCGGCCACGTTGATTCCATATCGGGCCGCCCGCGCGCGGTCCACCGTGAACTCCAGGTTGGGCTGGCCGATTACGCGAAACAGGCCCAGGTCCGCAATGCCCCGGACCGTGCGCATGACGTTGACGATCTCTTCGCCCTTGGCCTCCAGCACCTTCAAGTCGTCGCCGTAAATCTTGATGGCAAGCTGGCCTTTCACTCCGCTCACCGCCTCCTCCATGTTGTCGGCGATGGGCTGAGAGAAATTCCATAACGCGCCGGGAATCTTCTCCAGTTCCCGATCCATGGCGGCGATCAGTTCCTCTTTGTTCTGGTGGAAGATGGGCCGCCACTGCGCCTTGGGTTTGAGATCGACAAAGTATTCCGTGTTGAAGAAGCCGGTGGTGTCCGTTCCGTCGTCGGCCCGTCCTACCTGGCTGGTCGCCACCGTGACCTCCGGGAAAGAGGCCAGCAGCGGCCGAACCTGATTGGCGAGGCGGATGCTTTCGGTGGGTCCGGTGCTTGGGGCCAATGTGCCGCGTACCCAGATGGCGCCCTCGTCGAGGTGCGGCAGAAACTCCGAGCCGATGATGCCGCTGGTGGTGAGATACCACGAGAGGGCCACCGCCCCCGCCGCCACCGTCAGGGTTACCCAACGAAGCCGGATGGCCAGGTGAAGGGCCCGGCGGTATGCCAGCGTAATCCAGATCATCGCCGGGTTGTGCCACTCGCGAACGTGCTTGCCGAAAAAGAGGCTGGAAACGACCGGCGCGACGATCATCGAAAACAGCAGCGATCCCAGCAGCGCGAACGATACCGTCCATGCCATGGGCTTGAACAGGCGCCCCTCCACACGCTGCAGCGTGAAGATCGGCAGGTACGCCGTGATGATGATGCCGATCGAGTAGAACACCGGCCGCTGCACCTCGTGCGCGGCTTCGCGTATGGCGCCCAGCGCCGTTCCCGCCTCACGCTTGCGGCCCAGGTACCGCAAGATGTTCTCCACCATCACCACCGCGCCTTCCACCACCATCCCGAAATCCAGCGCTCCCAGCGACAGCAGGTTCGCTGGAACGCGGATCAGGCTGAGACAGATGCATGCGAACAAGAGCGAGAACGGGATGGTCAGCGCCACGATGAGCGCGCCGCGGACATTCCCCAGAAACATGAAGAGGATCAGCACCACCAGCAGCATGCCCTCGGTCAGGTTGTGGAGGACGGTGTGGGTGGTGAGGTGAACCAGGTCGCTGCGGTCGAGAAACGGAACGATCTTCACGCCGGGAGGAAGGATGCGTTCATTCAGTTCCTTCATCTTGTCGTGTATGCCGTCCAACGCCGAGTCCGCGTTGGCGCCTTTCCGCAAGAGCACGATGCCTTCGACCACGTCATCGTTATCGATGATGCGGCCATCCTCACGGTGAATCGCCTTCCCATTCCGGCCCAGCCGGATCTTCGGGCCTTGCATCACACTGGCGATGTCCTTGGCCCGCAGCGCCGTTCCGTTCTGGGTCTTAATCACCGTTTCTTCGATGTCGCGCACGGTCTTGAGCAGGCCGATGGCGCGAACGTTCACCTGCTGAAGGCCTTCTTCGATGAAGCTTCCGCCTGCGTTCACGTTGTTGTTCGCAAGTTGCTGCTCGACCTGGCCGATGCTCAGTCCGTACGAGATCAGCTTGTCCGGATCGACGCGGACCTGGTATTCGCGCGTCGCGCCCCCAAGGCTCGACACAGCGACGACATCCGGCACCGACTTGAACTGCTTCTCCAGGACCCAGTCTTCCAGCGACTTCAGGTCCATCACGTCGTATTGCGGGTTGGTGCTTTTTAGCGTGTAAAAGAAGATCTGGCCGACCGGGCTGTAGTCCGTTCCGATCTGCGGCTGAATGCCGTTCGGAAGCGTCGCCGTGGAGATCCGCTCCAGCACTTTCTGCCGGTTCCAGTCGTTGTCCGACTGGTCGTCGAAAATCAGCATCACGCTGGAGAGCCCGAATAGCGACGTGGACCGCAGATGCTCCAGGTGCGGAATCCCGTTCATCGCGATCTCGATGGGAATGGTGACCTGCTGCTCCACCTCCTCGGCGGCCCGGCCGGGCCATTGCGTGATCACCTGCACGTAGTTGTTGGCCACGTCGGGATACGCTTCCACGGGCAGATTGTGAAACGAAATGACGCCCCAGATCAGCAACAGAATGGCCGCCGCCATCACCATCAGGCGGTTGTTGAGCGCGTAGTCGACCAGGGCGCGGATCATCGGTGTTCCCTTGTGGCGCACGCACTCGTGCGTGCCGGGCCGAGACTCGTCTCGGCTCTTGTCGGGCGCCGGCAGGAGCGTCGGCACGGGTGCCGACGCGGCAGGCTAAAGCCCGCGCCACGGAAGTGCACATGTCCTGTCACTGTTCCGCCGTGTTCTCCAAAACCAGCGCATTCGAGACCACGCGGTCCCCCGGCGCGATGCCCGACACGATTTCCTGCATGTTGGGAGGGATGGTCTTTCCGCCCGTCACCTCCACGCGCCGGAACGTGTTGCCGCTGGCCGGCACGTAGACCCAGTCGCGGTCGTGCAAGTGCAGCACCGCGGAGGCCGGAACCAGCGCGCGCGTCTCCTTCCGCTGGCCGTGGAAGGTGGCCGTGACGAACATGCCGAGGCGCATCAGCCCCGGATTCTCCACTTCGAGCCGGACCTTGGCGGTGCGGATGTTCGGGTCGAGGGTCGGACCGATGTTGCCGACGCGCGCCTCGAAAACCCTGCCGGGATAAGCGTTCAGGTGGATGTCCGCGTATTCGCCCAGACGGACATTCGCCAGGTCGTTCTCGTACACATCGCAGACGATCCAGACGCGGGAAAGATCGGCGATGGTGAACAGGTTCGGTGAATTGTCGAGGGTCTTAACGCCGGCCGCCGCGGTCACGTTCTGCTCGACGATCACCCCCGAAACCGGCGCGAGAATGTCGACGGCCGTGGCGGGATGCTCGACGTCCACTCCCAGCACCTTGAGACGATCGAGCGCCGTCTCGACATCCACTTTCGCCTTGTCGTCCGTGTCCTGGGCCACTTCCAGGTCTTTCGCGGCGATGGCTCCCTTGTCGTACAGGAGCCTCGAGCGATCGAGTTGCGCGCGCGCCAGAGTTTCGTCGGCCCGCGCTTTGCGGTAGTCGGAAAAGGCGCCGGAAACGTCCGTGCTCTCGACCCGCATCAAGAGCTGCCCCTTCGCGACCGTGTCGCCCAGCCGCGCGCGAATGTCCACCACGCGTCCGGAAGCCAGCGAAATCACGGGCACATTCCTGGATACGTCGGCGCTGACCACCCCGGTCACGTTCAGCTCGGGCGCGGTCACATGCGCGCTTGCCGTGGCCAGCGGAAATTGTTCCGGATGGTCCACCTTGACCATGCCGGCATCCTGTTCCCGCTCGACTTCGGCCGCCGGCGGCGCCTCGGCCGCCTGATTCGGCTGCCCCTTCGCTCCACAGCCGGCCAGAAGGAGACCCAGCGCCAGCGAGAGGCCGGCTTCCACCAGAACGGCGTGTTTCATGGGATCGCCTCGCGGCCCACTGCCAGATTCAACTGGCTGGCGGCGGTCATGTAAGAACCAATCAGGTTCAGGTAATTCAGTTGGACACTGCGGTAGTCGTTCTGGGCATTCAGAAAATCCAGCAATGACGCTCCGCCGTGCTGATAGGAATAGGAAATCGTCTCGCGAACCTGGGCCGCCAGTTGCAGGTATTTCGCCTTATACGGGCGCAGCAGGTTCAGATTGCCGTTGACCATCGCATACGCCGAATCCACGTCGCTGAACACCTGCGCCTGAGTGGCGTCTCGCAGCCGTTCGTTACGGTGGATGTCCAGTTCCGTGCGCTGCTTCTCCCCCTGGTTCTTATCGAAGATGCGCAGCGGGATGGTGACGCTGAAACCGATGTACGCCGGAATGGGAGGATTGCGCCCCAGGTCCACGCCGAAGGTGGGATCCGTCGACCCGTTGGCCACCGCGAGCTGGTGGTCGGTCTGGGCTTTATCGACGGCTTGCGCAGCCGCCTTCAAGTCCGGCCGCGCATCCATAGCCATGCCGCGAAACTCCTCCAATGGCAGGATGCGTTCGGGGAATTCGAACGGCCCCGTCACGTCGAATTGCTCGACGGGTGTCCGGTCGTTCAGCAGCGTCAGAAGCTGGATCTTGGCCGTTCGCAGGTTGGTTTCGGCGGTCTGCACGTCGGCTTCGAACTGGACGCGCTGCAGTTCCAGGCGGTCCAGATCCACTTGCGCGATGTCGCCGGCTTTGAACCGGTCGCGGCTCACCACCAGCAACCCGTCGTAATACGCCAGGTTGTCCCTGGTCAGCGTCAGGACCGCCTTGGCTTGCAGGGTTTCGACGAATGCGCTCCGCAAGCTGAAAAGAAGAGTTCTCTCCAGGTCCGCTTGCTGCGACACCGCGATGGCGGCGCCCTTTTGGGCGCTCTCCAGCCGCAATTCCCGCTTGTGCTGCCGCTCGTGCAGGTAGCTGGCCGAGATCAGCGGCAGGGTGTTGGCCAGCGGGCGGTAAGGATTGGGCGTGAAGGGGTCGAGCTGATCGAGCGTCGTCGTGAGGTCCGGGTTCGGCCGCAGCCAGGCCGTCATCTCCTGGGCCTTGGCTTCATCGACGCCGAGCTGGCCGGCCCGCAGAGTCGGATTTCGAGCTTCAAACTTGTCGCGAATTTCCTGCCACGTGAAAGCCTTCTGCGCGCGGACGCCCTTGGTCAGGCAGACCACGATCAGAAGTCCGATCGACAGACGCACATGCAACCTCCGCACTGGTGTCACTAACAATTCTGGCGTCATCCCGGTCCCGCCAAGCGCCTATCTTTCGGCGGAGCGGGACCTATCTTTTGGCGGGAGGCCTTGGTTTGGAACGGAGATTACACCTACAATCGAAACGGGGGCGCAGGCGCACGATGTTCCGTTATCTGCAGGGGTCCACGCCCGTGGTGCTCGCCCGGGCGGGATTCCTCATCGCCATCATCGCCCTCATCGACTGGCGCGTCGACCTCAACATTGCCTTCGGCTTTCTCTACCTGTTTCCCATTCTGCTGGTGGGAACGGTCTTGCCGCGCTGGCAGATCCTCCTGGCGGCGCTTCTTTGCACGTTCCTGTCCGATGTCTTCGACCCGTTCCCCTTTACGCTCGCCGTGGCGCTGCCGCAAGACATTCTGGTGTTCACGTCGCTGGCGGGCACGGGGCTGTTCGCTTTCGAGATCACCCGGAGCCGCCGGCGGGAGATGGAAAACCTCCGCCGGGTCGAAGTGGAAATGGCCGCCCGGCGCGAAGCGGAAGAGCAATTGGAGTTTCTCATCGACAGCAGTCCCGCCGCCATCCTCACCACCGGCGCCGACAGCCTGATTCTGCGGGCGAATGCCGCCGCGCACCGTCTCTTGGGAGCGCCGGACGGGGAACTGCCCGGAAGAAGCATCCGCCGCTACATTCCGGCCCTGGGACGCGTGCCTTTCTCCGGGGAGACGCCCCAGGCGTTCCGGACCGAAATGCAGTGCCGCGGCGAGCGGGAAAACGGCGACGTCTTCCTGGCCAACGTCTTCTTCTCCACCTACAACACGGGGATGGGCCCGAGGCTGGCCGCTTTGGTGGTGGATGCCTCGGAAGAGTTGAGGGAACGGGAGGAGTCGAGCCTCGAGCAGCTCATGGCCGGATCGCGGATTTTGGTGGGCGCCGTATCCCACGAAATCCGCAACGTGTGCGGCGCCATCGCGGTCATCTACGAGAACCTCGTCCGCAGCGGCGCCCTGACCGGGACCAAGGACTTCGAGGCGCTCGGCGCATTGGTCGAAACGCTCAATAAGATCGCCTCTCTGGAGCTCAAACAGAGCGCCAGCGATTCCGAGATCGGCGGCATCGACCTTCAGGAGACCCTGGACGATTTCAAGATCGTGCTCGAGCCGTATTGCCACGAGGCCGATATTGCCGTGCACTGGGACATCCCTGGGGAACTCCCCGCGGTCTGGGCCGATCGCCACAGTTTGTTGCAGGTTCTTTTGAATCTCACGAAGAACAGCGAGAGGGCCCTGGAGGGCGCCGACCTGAAGAGAATCGATATCGCGGTCACGGAAGGCCAGGGCGTCGTGTCCATCCGGGTTACCGACTCGGGACCGGGCATCGGTTCCGTCGACAAGCTCTTTCAACCCTTCCAGAAGGGGGCCGATTCCACGGGGCTCGGGCTGTATCTCTCGCGCGCTTTCGTGCGATCCTTTCGGGGTGATCTTCGCCACGATCCGGCGGCGCCAGGATGTTCTTTTGTGATCGACCTGGCGATCGCCGGTTCCCATGAGACGGATTATGGACGGACAGGCAAACCAGGAACAAATCCGGCTGCTGTTGCTCGATGATCACGTTCTGTTTCGAGAGGGCCTGAGCCGCCTTCTGGCTTCGGAGCCCGGCTTCGAGATGGTGGGCAACTGCGGCACGTCCGCCGAGGCCCTCGAGGTTCTGAGAGGCTCGCCCGTCGATGTCGTTCTCCTGGATTTCGATCTCGGCGAGGATCACGGCAGCCAGTTCATCGCGGCGGCCCGGCGCGCCGGCTACGCGGGAAAGATCCTGATGGTCACCGCCGGTATGAATGCGGCGGAATCCTCCATCGCCTTGCAGTTGGGCGCGTCGGGCATCTTTCTGAAGCACAATTCTCCGGTGACGCTGGCCAAAGCCATCCGGCTGGTGGCGAGCGGAGAGATGTGGGTGGACCAGCGCGTCATTCACCTCATGGCCGACGGAATCCATCAGCGCGAGGGACGGACCTTTCACAAGGTCCTGACGGAGCGGGAGCAACAGGTGCTCCGGGGCATATTCGAGGGCCTCACCAACAAAGAGATTGCCGCCCGGCTAGGGGTATCGGAGAGCGCGGTGAAGGCCACGCTACAGCAGTTGTTTCAGAAGACTCGCGTGCGGACACGCAGCCAGCTTGTAAGAATCGCCCTCGAGAGCTCCCTCGGCACCACGCGAAAGCTTTGACTGGCGCAGCCTCGCGAGCGCCCAGAGCAGCGCGCCACCGCCCGGTAGCAGCACTCCCGAACCCGGTTCCGGCGTGGCGGGAGGGTCGGGAGGGTCTGACGAGTCCATTAGGGCGACCCCGCCCGGCGGCGCGCCCACGCTGAGCCCGCCGCCTCCCAGGCTCACGTTCAGGTCCCGCTGCAATGGGTAAGGCGGCAGTCCCACGGTCACGGCCGGTCCGGTGTTGAGCAGCGTCAAGACCGCCGCCGAGCTGCCGAACAACTGTTGCGACAGCGTCTCGGAGAGGCTCAGCGAGCCCTCCAGAGCCGAGACTGCTCCGCTATAGCCGGCGCCTTGGAACGTCCCCGGGACAAAGCTCAGCGGCGCGCCGAACGAAACCGAAACGGAGCCATCGCCCGCTTCCAGAACCACTTCGAACTGCCCCGGCGAATCCTCCGGAAGCGACACGAATACGAACCCCACGGAGGTGGGGTACACCGGGAGTCCGAGATTCGCCGCGTCGATGCTGAAATTCCAGGATGGAACCGTGAACGATAGCGTGTTGCCCGTATCCAGCAAAGCCGAGAATTGGGCGGAAACGTCGATCGTTCCCGCGCCGAGCGGCAGCGCCACCAGAAATACGGTCAATCCACACCATCGGTATGCCATTTGTCGTAATTCTAGGCGGCGAATCACCGGATGAACAGAACCCGCGGTACCAGTACGACACGGGTCTATGGCTAGGACGCCTTGCAAAGCGGGGACTGCCACCAATTCCGTCCTTTGGAATCATATGGCTGTACCCGGTTTGCCCCAAGGATGCTGCCCCCATGTTGCAGTACAATCTTAAGAACTCACATGAGCTTCGAGAACATCTGTATGGCGCGGGAGGGGCTGGTTGCGGCCGTGACCCTGAACCGGCCGCAACGCCGCAACGCGCTCTCGCTCCCTCTGATGCTGGAGCTGATTGCCTGTCTGGATGAGATCGGCCGCAACCGCGACGTCCGCGCGGTGATCCTGGCGGCTGCCGGAAAGGTTTTCTGCTCCGGCCACGACCTCTCTGAAATGACTGGCCGGGATATCGGCGAATACCGCCGCATCTTCGATGTCTGCACCGAGCTCATGATGAAGATCCAAGCCATTCCGCAGCCGGTCATCGCCCAAGTGCAAGGCATTGCCACCGCCGCCGGATGCCAGTTGGTAGCCACCTGCGACCTGGCGGTGGCTGCCGAGGAGGCGGCCTTCGGCACCCCCGGCGTGAAGATCGGGCTGTTCTGCACCACCCCCATGGTGGCGCTCACGCGCGCCATCGGGCGCAAGCGCGCGCTCCAGATGCTGCTCACCGGCGAACTGGTGGACGCGCGCACGGCGGCGGATTGGGGCCTGATCAACCAGGTGGTCCCCGCCGGCGATCTGCCAGCCGCCACGCGGAAACTGGCGGCGCAGGTGGCGGAGGCCAGCTCGCTGGTGGTGGCGCTGGGCAAGCAGGCCTATTACAAGCAGATCGACCTGGACCAGGCCAAAGCCTACGCGTATGCGAAGGAGGTCATGTCGATGAACGCCATGGCAGAGGACGCGCAGGAAGGCATGTCGGCGTTCCTGGGGAAGCGGGCGCCGTGCTGGAAGGGGAAGTAGCGGAACGAAGCCAATTTCACCGCGGAGCAGGTGACTGGGGGCCCCAGTCTGGCGGGGGAAGAAACAAGGTGATACGCTGGGCGCACCCGTTGTGGCGGCAGTCAAGGCCGATAGCGCAGTGGTGTTTTCAAGCCCGTCGCG
>Ga0187881_10002139_pt1 | contig 19227 bp, 18 predicted proteins | sample June2016WEW_19_1_2_FD_133017 | JGI IMG/M metagenome (GOLD analysis project Ga0187881, IMG submission 133017) | Peatland microbial communities from SPRUCE experiment site at the Marcell Experimental Forest, Minnesota, USA - June2016WEW_19_100 | ecosystem: Environmental > Terrestrial > Soil >...
ACACATGGCGACGTCTTCGGATGGCTGTGTGTCCTGCTGAGTTTGGCGATTGTGGTGTGGGCAGGAAGAAAATTGTTGCGTAATTGGGTTGCTACTCCATCCGCATAACAAATTTGGTTCATGGACACCTAGGATTGGTAGTAGATTGAGATGTGGTTCACCCGCCACTCAGAAGAAGCGCTCGCCTTGATCCGGCACTTGGCCGGTCGCCGCACAGCGGCATGGTCTTCTGCGATTAGCTCCGCGACAAGGAGGGCGTCATAATGACGATGCAGGAAAAATGGGCGGAGCCACACCCTGCGATGATCGAAACGCGCCTGGGCCGTGTCGAGTGTGCAGTCTCTGGCGAAGGGCCGGCGATTCTCCTGCTCCATGGCGCCATGGGCGGCTGCGATCAAAGTCTGCTGCTTGGCCGCTCTGCTTTGGGCAATTCCGGCTTTCGATTCATCGCCGTATCGCGCCCTGGTTATCTCGGCACACCGCTGGCATCCGGAAAGGCGCCTGAGCATCAGGCCGATCTCTGCGCTGCGTTGCTTGACGTTCTCGATGTCCCGCAAGCGGCAGTGATCGCAATTTCCGGCGGAGGCCAGTGCGCACTCCAGTTCGTCCTCCGCCATCCGAACCGCTGCCGCGCCCTGATTATGATCTCTGCGTGCAGCGCAACGATCAACGTGCGCCTGCCTCTCCGGTTCCATCTCATGAAATGGATAGCGAAGTTTCCGTGGCTGGTCGCAGCAATGCGAAAAAAAGCAGCCGCGAATCCTGCCGAAACCGCGCGTCGCTCCATTGCGGATCCTGCGCTGCGGGAGCGCACTCTCCTCGATTCTGAGGCTGGGCCGCTGATGCTCGCATTGCTACTGAGCACCATGGACCGGATGGCGCTGAGAATGCCTGGAACTGAAAACGACATCCTGCAATCTCGCTTGCCCTTCGACTATCCGCTGGAGAAGATCCGAGTACCCTCACTCGTGGTTCATGGCGCCGCCGATCAGATTGTACCCTTCGCTCAGAGTAGGTCGTTGGCCTCCAGAGTGCCGAATGCGGAGTTGTTCACCATTGAAGGAGGCGAACACGTAAGCCTGTTCACGCACCTTCACGAGATCCGCGCGAGGATCAGGCAATTCCTAAGCCTTCATGTGCCATTGGGCGGGAGGCCCACATCTGGCCAGCCATAAAACTGGGTGCCCCAGAGCCGGGGTCCCCACGGACAGGTCTTCGTCCGTGGGGTGGAGGGCCTGTACTAAGCTTGTCGCAGGGTTCCGCTTTTAGGACCAGGAATGAAGTCGCTTCATAGCTCTTTGAATACACCTGGACCCGCAACCGCAAGCACTATCCGATGCCCAACCTGAGCTTTTACGCTTGAGCGTGCAAGGCAACCGAAATCTTTGGCGGCGGCGTCAATGCATTCTCCCGCTACGAGAACGGCAAGACCAAGCCGCCTCTGGCACTGGTCAAGCTGCTCAAAGTGCTGGACCGCCATCCCGATCTGCTCGATGAGATTAAGGTGGCGTAGTAACGCATGTGTGCGCGAGCATAATGATACGTCACAGGCTCGAAAGGCCGAACCAGGGCACCGAGGATTGGTGGTAGATTGGGATGTGAGCATTCGTCGATGATCGCGGGAGTGCGTCATATGGGAAATGCCGGGAAAGGAGGGTCCAGTATGTTCGGTAACGATTATGAACTTAAACATTACGTTCTCAAAGGAACAGGAGTCAGTCGGAAGGGATTGAATATCATATGCTTTATTGGCATTTTTATCTTCGGATGGCTACTAGCCTTGGTGTTCGATTTGTTAGGCAGGGGCAAACAAGGTTGGTTTTATGTCGTGCCAATGATGGTATGTCTGTTCATCTCAATAAATATTGCACCTGCATTTGGAATACTCGTTCCAATCATCTACATCATCGGTTGGATACACGCTAACGCTGTGCTCTCTGGGTACCAGTCGAGCGCACGAAATCGCATCGGCCTTACAGACCGGTTACCGGAGGACGAACTGACGGCTGACGCAATCATGGAGAAAGGCATCCTTCAGATAGAGGTCTTGTCGGCCGGCGAGGCGGGCGCATCGACACTTGCGAAAGCAATCCTGATGCCTGGTGGCGATGCACAACTGCTCAATCTCTCGGGCGTCGTTTTGTTCCGCGCCAAGCACTTTGCAGAAGCCAAGCAGTTCTTCGTCAGAGCACTGTCGAGTACCAAAGAAGATGCTCTCATGCGGCAGATAAAGCTGAATCTGACTAAGGTGGAGAAGAAACTCAAATAGGATTGCTGAACATTCAAGCCCACTGCTGTGCGGATTAACTCAACTTCATTTCAGGCATGCAGTTGTACTGTAAAAGGTCATCGATCTTTTTCTTGCCACGATTTGAATTGTGCGCCTCCGAAAGGCAGGATAGTTCGGTTCGATCATACCAAGACGGAGGTGCACCCCAGATTCCAAAATGCTATAGGGACCGTTTTGAATTCACATGGTGCGACAAAAGCCATCGAACCCGCCACAACCAGTACAGTGATATTCTAGAGAGTAGTCAAGAAGACGCAGCTTCACACTTCAACCCAAAGTCAGGTCTGAAGAGCCAAGCCATGTCATTGAACGATATCGAATTCGCTTATGCTTCCGTACGGATGCCCCAGGTCCCGTCTTTTGGACCTGGGATTTCTCCCTCAATCCAATCCATTCACGCCCCGGCGTAAGCCTCAACATCCCGCTCAATCTTCTTGCTCAGTTCGAGCCGGGCCTTTGAGAGATCGTGCATCTGCTGGAGGTTGAGCCAGAACTCCGGGCTGTTGCCGAAGAACTGCGCCAGGCGTAGCGCCGTGTCTGGCGTGACCGCTCGCCGGCCGTGAATGATGTCGCCAATGCGCGTGGCGGGGACGCGAATTTTCATTGCCAGCGCGTTCTGCGTAATGCCGAGAGGGAGAAGAAACTCCTCGCGCAGCATCTCGCCCGGATGCGTCGTAACTCTTTGCATCTTCCATCCCGTAGCGGGTCTTTTAATCGTCATTCCCATCCTCCGATCAGTGGTAATCGGCGATCTCCACATCGTGCGCTCCATCATCCTTCCAGACAAAGCAGATGCGGTATTGATCGTTGATCCGTATGCTGTGCTGGCCACTCCTGTCACCCTTCAAAGCCTCCAGACGATTTCCCGGAGGAGTACGCAGGTCATCGAGAGAGCTTGACGTATCAATCTGGTCGAGTTTGCGCTGAGCTGTTGCCCGGATACTTGCCCAGCGCCTGCCGGAACCCGACTCATAGAGTTCCTTTGTCCAAGCGTCTTTGAAGCTTTGAATCATCCACAATCAGGATATACCGATACGCGTTATATGTAAAGTGGTATATTTGAAGCCCCCTACGCATCAAAGGCCGCTGAATCCGCCGAAACCTACACGGTGATATTCTAGTTAAGTCGAGAGAACGCAGCCTCACAGTCCAAATCAAAGTCAGGTCTTAAGAGCCAAGCCATGTCGTTGAACGATCTCGAATTCGCTTACGCTCCCGTGCGCGACCAAGTGCGCGACCTGCGGGAGTATCTTTGACCCTGCCCGCATCCGCAGGGAACTCGCCGACATTGAAACCAAGCTGGCCGATCCGGCCCTTTGGAACGACCCCGCCGCATCGAAGCCGCTGATGCGCGACCGCAAGCGCCTGGAAAAGCTGGTAGCCGATGATGATGAGCTGGTGCGCCGCTCAGGCGACATTGAAGCCTACTTCGAGCTGGTGCGCGAAGGCGAAGACGTATTGGCCGATCTGGAGCGCGACATCAAAGCCCTGGCCACGTTTGCCGAGGAACTGGAAGCACGCACCATGCTCAACGGCGAGGCCGATGCGCTCAACGCCATCCTCACCATCCATCCCGGCGCGGGCGGCACCGAGAGCCAGGACTGGGCCGAGATGCTGATGCGCATGTACCTGCGCTGGGCCGAGCAACAGGGATTCAAGACGGAGATCAACGACTTGCAGGACGGCGAAGAGGCGGGCATCAAGTCCGCCACCTTCACCATCCTCGGCGAGTATGCCTTTGGGCAACTGGCCGGCGAAAGCGGCGTCCACCGGCTGGTGCGCATTTCGCCCTTCGACCAGGCTAAGCGGCGGCACACTTCGTTTGCCTCGGTCTACGTTTTGCCGGAGATCGACGAAACTATCCAGGTGGATTTGAAGCTGGAGGACCTGCGCATCGACACCTACCGCAGCGGCGGCAAGGGTGGCCAGCACGTGAACACCACCGACTCCGCCGTGCGCATGACCCACCTGCCCACGGGCATCGTTGTGTGCTGCCAGAACGAGCGCTCCCAGCACAAGAACCGCGAAAAGGCGATGAAGATCATGCGCTCGCGGCTGTATGAGTTTGAGCTCGAAAAGAAACAAGCCGCGAGTAAGAAACTGGAGGACTCGAAGCTGGATATCAACTTCGGATCGCAGATACGGTCGTATGTCTTGCAGCCCTACCGCATCGCCAAGGATCACCGCACCAAGGTCGAGGTGGGCGACGTGGACAAGGTGCTGGACGGGTACCTGGAGCCGTTTCTGCGCGGCTATCTGCTGGCCAAGCGCCGCGGCACCGTTGTCTCGGCCGGCCCCGACGATGATCCGAGCTAGCTGTTGAAGTATGGCAGTTGACTGTACGAAGGAGGGGAGATGCGCACGAAGGTTATTCAAGACGAGGCGACAGGCATGTGGTATTGGTGGTGGCAAAACCTTCCCGAACCAGGGACGCGCGAAGGACCGTTTGATACTCGGGAAGAGGCCGAATCTCGAAGAAAGGCGTTCGAGAAGGCTGACGAACCTCGGCGAGCAAAATATCTGGAAGATCTTCAATCTGAATAGGCTTTTTTGAAGGTTGCGGACTCAAATGTGAAAAGGGACCATTTCCGCTGACGGACACAAGGCGGCCCAAGGAAGGGGCCTTACTGTTGATTAGAGCTTTATCTACACGTTGGATTACTTTATCACGAGAAAAATCCCTATCACGGCAAGAAGGCTTCGTGGTATAAACGGTGAGTTCAAGGTTTCAGACGATGCCCTTCATAAAGTTGGATACCGGCATTTTGGATTCGCCGCTTTGGGTAGAGAGGGATCAGCGCGACGTATTCCTGACCGCGCTTCTCATGGCTGTGCCCCGCGAGTTCAGCGAGCCGCTGGAGCAGATGGAACCTGAACCTGATTCGCTAAACACGACCGGATTTGTGGTACCGGCTGGCTGGTACGGGTTTTGTGACCGCACTGGACCGAGCATTGTTCGGCGCTCGCTTACCGATTTTGACCTTGGCATGGAGGCGCTGCGCAAGCTAGGGTTGCCCGACCCCCAAAGCCACAACACAGCATTTGAAGGGCGAAGGATGGTGCGCGTCGTAGGTGGCTACATCATCTTGAATTATATGGCCTTTCAGGATCGAGATCACCAAGTGGCTACGCGGGCGAAGAATCTCCGGGAGCGGAAAATAATTGGCAGGGACGACCAGATTCGAGCCCAGGGTGGCAAATGCGGATGCTGTGAGGCGCCCTTCGAGCGGCCTTACAGTAAAGGGGTGGTTTGGGACCACAATCACAGGACTGGGCTGCCTAGAGCGCTCGTTTGCCCGTCATGCAACGCTGTGATCGGCCTTGTTGAAAATGTGCTATACACGGGTAGTTCCTCGAAGTCAACGAACAATGCGAAGGCGGAACTTTGCGAGGCATACCTGCTCCGTTACGGCGTAACGTAATGTAGCCTTGAGAGATCGTCACGTGAGAACGACGTGGCGTTACACATGGCAGAAGCAGAAGTAGATATTGATGCAAAACGAGCCCGACATTATTGAGGAGATGCTTCGCGAGGCGGAGACCATTGCCGTCGTGGGCATGAGCGACAAGCCGCACCGCGCCAGCTTCAACATTGGCCGCTATCTTGCCGGGAGCAGCTATCGCATCTTTCCCGTCAATCCTGCGTTTCATCAGGTACTCGGCAGGCCCAGCTATCCCGATCTCGATGCGGCCCAGGCCGCGGCACACGCTCTGACGGGGCAGGGCATCGATCTGGTGGATGTTTTTCGCGCTTCGGAGCACGTTCCGGCTATCGTGGACGATGTGATCCGGCTGGGCATTCCGTATCTGTGGCTGCAGGATGAAGTGATCCACGAGGAGGCAGTGGCTCGCGCCCGCGCGGCTGGGGTCAAGTGCGTCCAGAACGATTGCATCCTCCGCCAGCATGCGGCGCGGACGGATTTGCACTCCGGGCAATGAATATAAACTCGTTGCGACTATCGTTCGGTAAACTGAGTCAAAGGAACAGGAGTCAGCGTTCCACAGCCATGCGCCTTTCCCGTCTGATCTTCGTGTTGTTCGTGCTTGCCTCGGGTGCGGTCGCGCGGGCGGCGTCGAATTCCGCCGATGCCGCGCACTTGCACGTGCAGCTTGTGGCTCCTGCGGGCGACCTTTTTCCAGGAGGGAGCAATAACCTCGGTCTTTATTTCAAACTTGAGCCGGGCTGGCATATCTACTGGGAAAATGCGGGCGACTCCGGCGAGCCGCCGCACATTCACTGGACGCTTCCGAAGGGAGTGACTGCCGGACCGTTGCAGTTTCCTGCGCCCGAACGTCTGCCGCTTGGTCCATTGATGGACTTCGGCTACGAAAACGAAGTTTTGTTTCCTTTGAAGCTTCAGGTTGCCAAATCAGTAAAGTTTGGTCCTGCCGTCCTTCATGCCAAGGTGGATTGGCTGGTTTGCCGCGAGGTTTGCATTCCCGGCAAGGCGGAGTTGGAACAGACCCTTAGGATTTTTCCCGAAGAGCCAATGGTGGCATCTGAGTCCCCAGCGGATTCAGAGCTTTTCAAGCGACTGGCAAACTCGCTCCCCAATCCGCTTCCTGCCGGTTTCAAGACCGCCTTCCAGCCAACGCAGGAGGGTTTCCGTCTTTCCGTCGAAACCGGCCAGCGGGAATCCACCGCAACGTTCTTCCCATCCGATCAGGACATTCTTGACAATCCGGCTCCGCAGAAGCTCACAGCAACGGCGAAGGGCTTGATTCTGGACCTCAAGAAGGACGCGAATCTCGCCGCAAATCCAGCTCAGTTGAAGGGGGTTCTGGAGCTTTCAGGCGGGCGGGCGTTTGAGCTGGCGGCGTTGCCGGGGACGGTTGCTGCTGCGCCTTCGCTCTCCTGGTCTTTGCTGTTACGCACCTCCGGGCTGGCCTTTCTGGGCGGCCTGCTGCTGAACCTGATGCCGTGCGTTTTTCCGGTGCTGTTTTTGAAGGGGCTGGCGCTGGTGCACTCCGGCCATAAAGAACTGCACAAGCTGCGCGCGCATGGGGTGGTTTATACAGCCGGCATTCTGGTCTCCTTCTGGGTGCTGGTGGCCGTGCTATTGGGGCTGCGCGCGGCGGGAGCCACGCTGGGATGGGGATTTCAGTTTCAGTCGCCGGTGTTTCTGGCGCTGATGGCCGGGCTGCTGTTCTTCCTGGGGCTGTCGCTGGCGGGGCAGTTCGAGATTGGTCTCACGCTGACCAGCGCGGGCGATTCGCTGGCCGCAAAGCACGGCTATACGGGGAGCTTTTTTACCGGAGTATTGGCCGTGGTGGTGGCCACGCCCTGCACAGCGCCGTTTATGGGAGCGGCCATCGGTTATGCTCTGGCCCAGCCTGCTGCGGTCACCTTTGCGGTCTTCAGCGCGCTGGCTCTGGGGCTGGCCGCGCCCTATTTTGCGCTCGCGCTGCACCCGGCCTGGACGTGCCTGCTGCCCAGGCCCGGAGCATGGATGGAGGTGCTGCGGCAGGCGATTTCCGTGCCGATTTTTGCCACGGTCATCTGGCTGGCGTGGGTGCTGGCGCAGGCTTACGGCGCCGGTCTCATGGCGGCTCTGCTGGCGAGCTTTTTGCTGCTGACGATTGCGGGGTGGTTTCTTGGCAAGTGGCCCGCAAAGCGATGGGCTACGGTGGTTGCCGCTTTGATCCTGCTGGGAGTGGTCGCTCTAGCGGTCTTCGGGCAAAGGCTGGTTGGCGAGTCTGCCGGAAAGGCAGGGCAGCCGGGTAGCTCTGAGTTGAATTCGGTTGCCGCCGGCGGCTGGGAGCCATGGTCAGCCGAGGCGGTCAGCCGCTATCAGGCCGAGGGCCGGCCGGTGTTTGTGGACTTTACCGCAAGCTGGTGCCTGAGCTGCCAGGTAAACGAGCGCGTGGCCCTCGGCCAGCCCGCCGTGCGTCAGGCCTTCCAGGCCGCGAACGTGGCCTTGCTGCGCGCCGACTGGACCCGCCACGACGAGGCCATTACCCAGGCCCTGGCCGGGCTGGGCCGCAGCGGAGTTCCGGCCTATGCGCTCTACGCTCCCGGCCAGAGCGAACCCGAACTGCTCCCTGAGGTGCTGACCCCCGGCATGGTTACCGATGCCCTGGGCAGACTGCCGAAGGCCGCTTCGCCTCCAATGCGCTGACCGGAGCCATGCCGTGCACGCCCGGGTCCCTGCCCCTGAAATAGATGCAAAAAGATCGCCGCCAGAAACAACTGGGGTATATTTGGTTAGTTGCAGAGAGAAGAAAAAATCCGTCACAAAATCGCAAAGAAACCGTGAAAATTCCAAGACCTGACCTGAACTCGCTGGTTCTTTGCATCTCCGCCCTCATATTTCTTTCGGGTGGACAAGAAGCATTCCATAATTCGTGTGACTTCGTCCCTGTTTACACAGGGGCGCGGTGCCTTCTCCATGGCTGCAATCCCTACGACACATCGCAACTGGATCAGCAGTATTCACAAGCAGGCGGTAGAGCTGATGAACGGCTGCCATGGTATCGCGAAGTACCCATGTACCCGCCTTCGATATTCCTTGTACTTTCCCCGCTGACGCTGTTCCGGTTTCCTGTGGCCCGCGCGCTCTGGCTCCTGTTGAATGGCTGTCTGTTTGTAATCTCCGCGGGACTCATACTATCCATGTGCCCGCGGTCGCACCGGTGGCTTGCCACAATCCTTCTATCGCTCATTCTGATCTCGAGCAAAATTCAGCTTGAAGTAGGTAACCCGACGACTTTCGCCATTTCGTTGTTGGTTATCGGCAGTTATTTCTTCCTTCGTGGCCGTTTCCTCCCACTGGGGGCTCTCCTGCTGATGCTCAGCCTTGCTGTCAAGCCCACGATCGGCGGCCTGATCGTGTTCTCTCTGCTGGTGTGGAGAATTCATCGGCGTTACGCTCTAGTGGCCGTGGCAGGCGCTCTCGCGCTTCTTCTGTCCGCGGGTCTGATTCTCAGCCTGCATCCGCGCAGCGCCGACTGGACTTCAACTCTCCGCACGAATATTTCCGCAAGCATGGAGGCGGGCGCCGTCAATGACTTCAGGCCCAGCGACAAAGAGAGCTTCTATTTTATCAATCTACAAGCCGTTACCAGCGTTTTCTTCGCGGACGCGCGGGAATTTAACGCTGCCGCCTACGCAGTCTTTCTGGCCCTCCTCGCGGTGTGGATCGCGGCTGTCCTGCGGACGAATGCAGGCCCGGAAATGTATTTGCTTTCGCTCGGAGCCTTGGCGGCACTCTCGCTGACTCCGGTCTATCATCGCTTTTACGACACTCGGTTGCTCATCATTACCATTCCGGCTGTTGTGATCGTTTATCAGAAGCGCCGTATCCTGGGCGCTTTTATCGGCGCTCTGACCGTTCTCGCTGTTATCTCCGTCCAGTCCAGGGTGCAGGTGTTCTTTCTGCATCATGCAATGTGGCAAAGCATTCTGCAGAACAAATACCTCTTTATCCTGCTCCTGCGGCAGCAGAATCTGGCACTGCCGATTCTCTTTTGTCTGTATATGGTTGCGATTTTCTCCATTCGCTTTCCCAGCGCTCCGGCTCATGGAGTTTCCAGCACGGCGTCCTCAGGAAGCGGCTTAAACTGTATCAAGACTGCCTGAGAGCGGCGGAGCGCTGCGGAGCCGGTGCAAGATCGGAGAGAACCATGAAATTTAGAAGACCAGACCTGAACGCGCTGGTTCTTTGTATCTCCGCCCTCATATTTCTTTCACTTGGAGGCCGCTACGCATTCCATTCTTCAACTGACTTCGTCCGTGTTTATACAGGGGCGCGGTGCCTGCTCCATGGCTGCAATCCCTACGACGCATTGCAACTGGAACAGCAGTATGATCAGGCAGGCGGCCGCACTGGTGAAATGCCGGCATGGGATAAGGATTTACTTATCTACCCGCCTTCGACATTCCTGGCACTTTCCCCGCTGGCGCCGCTCCGGCTTCCGGTGGCCCGCGCACTATGGTTCCTGTTGAATGGCTGTCTGTTTGTAATCTCCGCGGGACTCATTCTATCCATGTGCCCGCGGTCGCACCGGTGGCTTGCCACAGCTCTTGTATCGCTCATTCTGGCCTCGAGCGGAGTTCTGCTTGAACTGGGTAACCCGGCGATTTTCGCAATTTCGCTGTTAATTATCGGCAGTTATCTCTTTCTTCGTGGCCGCTTCCTCCCTCTGGGAGCTCTCTTGTTGATGTTCAGTCTTGCTGTCAAGCCCCAGATGGGCGGCCTGATCGTGGTCTATCTGCTGGTGAGGAGAATCCATTGGCGTTACGCAGTGATGGCCGTGGCAGGCGCTCTCGCGCTTTTTCTGTCCGCGGGTTTGATTCTCAGCCTGCATCCGCGCAGCGCGGACTGGACTTCAGATCTCTCCGCGAATATTTCCGCAGCCGTGGATGTGGGCGGCATTAATGACCCTCGCCCCGCCAACGAAATATCCGTCTGCGATATAAATCTACAAACGATTACCAGCATTTTCTTCGCGGACGCGCGGGAATTCAATGCTGCCGCCTACGCAGTCTTTCTGGCCCTCCTCGCGGTGTTGATCGCGGCTATCCTGCGGACGAAAGCAGGCCCGGAGATGCATTTGCTTTCCATCGCAGCCTTGGCGGCACTCTCGCTGACACCGGTCTATCATCGCTTTTACGACACCAGAATGCTCCTCATTACCATTCCGGCTGTAGTGATCGTTTATCAGAAGCGGCGTCTCTTGGGCGCTTTTATCTGTGCACTAACCGTTCTCGAAGTTATCTCCGTCCAATCCCGGGTGCAGGCGTTCCTTGACCAGCACGCAATGTGGCAGAGCATTCTGCAGAACAAATTCCTCTTCATCCTGCTCCTGCGGCAGCAGAATCTGGAACTGCCGGTTCTCTTCTGTCTGTATGTGGTTGCGATTTTCACCATTCGCTTCCCCAGCGCACCGGCGAAGGCAACCGCATCTTCGACGCCCTGACCGATGCGTCGAAGGGCAGCAGCCGACTTTTGACTATGAGGGAGTATATTTTACGCTAATATGTGCCATGGTCAACAGAACCTATTCACTCGAAGCTTCCACGCTTTTCTCGCTGGCTTCCGTAGAGACAGGCACAGGCCGGTTATTCAATGTGAGGCTTGTCCGGTGAGCCAGATCGAAAACGGTCTGCACGGCATTCCGGAACGGATTCCTGAGCTGGATGGGCTGCGTGGGCTGGCGGCCGTAATGGTGATTCTTCACCATATTTCACAAAGTTATTCCTTCAGCGCCGCCGGGAGTATTTTGCGGCTGTGGTTAGATGTAACCCATGCAGGTTGGATCGGAGTGGACGTTTTCTTCGCTCTCTCCGGCTTTCTGATTACGCGTATCCTGCTAGCGACGCATACCCATCCACACTACTACAGGAACTTCTTTGCCCGGCGTGTGCTGCGGCTTGCGCCTCCCTTCCTGATCACGCTAGCGCTGGTTGCACTATTGGTGCCGGGTTCAGGAAAGTTTCTTGTACTCTGCATTTTCTATCTGGCAAACTTTTCCACCTTGTTTGGGATTCCTATGGCGTATTCGCCGCTATGGTCTTTGGCTGTCGAGGAGCACTTCTATCTTTTCTGGCCATGGCTGGTGAAGTTTTTCAGCCGCAGAAACCTCGCCGCTGTGGGCATATTTATAGTACTGGCAACGCCACCTTTCCGTTTTTATGCACAGAAATTTGGTTTCTTTCTTCCTTACTACTCATGGTTCCGGTTCGATGGTTTGATGTGGGGAGCTTTGCTGGCGCTGGTTGTCACCAGTCAACGCAGTTCGCGGCGCATCATTCGCATCTGGTCGGTCGCCGTTGGATTGGTTGGCGCGCTGATATTTCTGGTCGGGGCTCCGCTCGGCGCAATGGGAAGAAGCAGTCTCATTGGTAACACGGTCGTCTTCGGCGCGGTAGCAATGGCCACTACCGGGCTGATCGGCCTGACGGCGCTGGGCGACCTGCGGCTTGTGTGGGCGCCTCTGCGCAGCCGCGTCGCGCGCTTCCTAGGCGATATCAGCTACTGGATGTACTTGTTTCACGTTCTGGTTGTGGACAACACATGCAAAATCACCATTCGTATTCTCGCCGCCCGTCATCTAACAGCCGACTGGCTCATATATATGATAATCGCCACTACCGTTCTGGTCCTGATTATTGGGACCGGTGCAGCGGTACGCCGATTGGTAGAGCTTCCCGTGCTGCGCCTTAAAAGCCGGTTCCGGTAAAAGGCGATTGTTGGGGAGAATGTTGAACAGCGCTCCAGTCTGTCGAGGGCTGCATCCCAGGCAAGCGCATCTTCGACGCGCTGATCGATGCGTCGAAGGGCGGACTCATGCTCCACTGGACTTGCGCAGCTTGCCTTCCTTGCTCAAACGCTCAAAATGCAACTTCACGCGCCGAGCAACTGCGGGCATGGTATGGTGCCGCAGCAATTCGACCGTCTGCCAGCCTGGAAGCGAATGGCGCCAATGAATGTAGCTGCCCGCCTCATCGCCAGGCGTGGTTTCGAGAAAGCTCTCTACGCGTTCGCGCAAACTCTGCTTATAGCCGGTCCACCAGGCCAAGCACTGCTTCTGCAGATTTCCGATAGCGTTGCGGTCATCGCGAATGGAAGCAATAAAGCGCGCAGCCTGGCGCCAGTTGCCGAAGGTGGGCAGGGGGTGGCTCCCCAACAGTCTGGCAAAGTAGTCGAGGCCGGGACGCTTTTCGAGGATGGGAATGGCGCCGCACTCAAGCGCCTCATACACGCGAAAGGATTCAAGGTTTATATTGCCCATTGAACAGGGCACGAAGATGGAATCGCGCAGAATCCGCTGATACTCGCGCTTGCCGACAGGCTGATGGCGGCCCTGTTCGGTGGTATGAACAAAGTTAGGCCTTAAAGGCAGCAATGCCTCCATCATCTCCGGACGCGAACTCTTGCCGGCGTGTCCAAGGAAGCTCCATAAGTACAACCGCCGGTCAATGCCTGATTCGTTTGCTTCATGGGTGAAACCGTTGGTATAACCGAGCGGGAGATGGATTACGCGCCTTGGATTAAAGATGGATGACCAGTAATTGCGAAAAACTCCGCGAAAGTTGTGGTAAACATCGTACCCACCTTCATAGGTCTCATCGGAGAGTTGAAGGAGCCATGCGTTCCTGCCGCGGAATTTGGCATAGTAGTCGCGTGGTTGGGTGTGAATATAGGAATCGATGAGCAGGCAATCGTCAAGGACGATGCGATGTTTTCCATCGAATACCTGTTCGCCAGCCACGGAGGCAAAGACATCTGAGATCCATTCGCGCTCATAAATAGTTTGACTTTGCCAAAGGAATGTCAGCTTCATCCAAACCTCGTATCTTTCCTACGTGCTTCACGTAGTTTGCGCTGTCGCACTTTCGAGTTTATTCCTTCACCACGCGATCAGGAGACTGTTACCGGTGCTTCTTCCCGCTTGGCCAGATAGGTTGTTGTCCGGGCAAAGCATTCATCGTCCTCAGAGTAAGTCTTCAACTGAATCAGTCTTCCAGCCGGGGTAACTCGAAACAAGCTGTACCGGTTTTCGGCGAGAAGATGGTATATATCGCGGAAGAACACCCTGGAGTTGACATTGGAGATTCCAAACTCGAAGGAAAATGCCTTGAGCACTCCCGTGCGCATGCAGATCGATGCGCCTTTCAATGCCTCGAATTCGCCGCCCTCCAGGTCCATCTTCATGAAGTCGATTCGATCGATTTTCCTCTGCTCGACGAAGTCGTCGAGGCGGAGCACTTCCACCTCCATGCCGCGGTACTCCCGGCCTTCGACGAATGTGTCAAGACGCTTATGGAGTGATCCCATGGTGTCGGTTTGGTGCGACGTATAAAACATTCTGGCGCCCGAGTGCTCTCCGAGCGCCACTTCCAGAACCTCGCAACAATCCAGGCCCAGTTCCCGAATCTTCGCGGCCGCGCAGGGCTGGGGTTCAAAGGCATACATGCGCCCCCTGGCCGTTACGTGCTTGCGGAACGCAGCCAGCCAGCTGCCCACGTTTGCGCCGGCATCGATAACGACAAACTCCTGGCCCGGCCTCAGGCAGCGGGCCGCACACCTGGCCTCCCGATCGACGCTGGGCGACCATCCGCTGCCTCGAATCGCCGCAAGATAAGCGCCTGCGGCCGAAAGAAGGAGCTCGGTGGTTTGCGTCGCGAAGAGAAAGGATGCAGCCGCTATGGAAGATTGAGCGAGTGATTTTGCGAGCGAAGACCGGCCAATTGGCATGAAACATTTTAACTATTGCCGTCGGCGCCGGGCAAGCTTCCGAAGGTTGCAACCAAGGCGAGCGCTGCTGCGTCAAATCTTAAGTAACCGGCGAATGCCGTCCGGTTGATCGTTTGTATTCCCCCGCAGGAGGTTGACTCTCATGGCATATCTGTTCCGTCTCTCAGGATGCGCGGTTCTTCTTGCCGCATTGGTTTTACTTTCCGCCGCAGGGCAAGCGGTGCATGTGGGTGCGCCCACTCCGGCCTTCACAGCCACCGACTCCAGCGGCCAGACAGAAACTCTGGACCAATATCGCGGCAAGTACGTGGTGCTCGAGTGGCACAACCAGGGCTGTCCCTATACCCGGAAGCACTACGTCTCCGGCAACATGCAGGCCTTGCAGAAGGAATGGACCGCGAAGGGCGTGGTGTGGTTCACGGTGATCTCTTCGGCGTCCGGTCAGCAGGGCTATGTAACGCCAGATGAGGAGAACGCTTATCTGGCGCAGATGCGCGCTGTTCCGACCGCTGCCCTGATGGATCCGCAGGCCAGGCTTGCCCGTCTGTATAACGCCAAGACCACGCCCGAGATGTTCGTGATCGATCCGCAGGGAAAGCTGATTTATGCGGGAGCCATCGACGACCGGCCCACCACCGATCCCGAGGATGTGCACGGGGCGCGCAACTACGTCTCCGATGCGCTGACAGAGGCCATGGCAGGCAAGCCTGTAGCCACGCCGTATACCCGGTCCTACGGGTGTTCGGTGAAGTATCCGGATTGAGGGCCCGGCTGCGGGATGGGCGCGCTTCGGATTTGAGGTTTCACAGGTCACTCCGCCGCGGTTCGCCTCGGCGGAAGACCTGGAGATCCGGTTTAGTTACTCTCAGACGCGGGTCGCCAAGCCCTCCATGTTTCATTTTCTTTCGTTTTTCATCCAGGATTGAGCAACATCGAGATTTCGCCTTGCACCTGCATTGGCCGGATCAATACGTACCGCGTCGCTGAACTGCTCGACCGCCTTTTCATCATCCCCCAGTTGAAACAGGGCCACGCCGAGGTCATCATGCGCATTCGCGCTTGCAGGGTCGAACCGCAGCGCCTGGGTAAACTCTTCTGCCGCTTCGTGGAACTGATGTGTCTGCATAAAGATCCTGCCGATTTTGGAATGAGGCAATGCCTGATCGGGCTTGCTGGCCAAAGAAAGCCGGAATTCCTTCAGCGCTTCATCGGTCAATCCCTGCCGGCTCAATAGAATGCCTAAATTGTTATGCGCATCACAGTTATCCGGCTCGATGGCAAGCACCTTACGGTTCTCCTGAACCGCCTCGTCAAGTTTTCCCTGCGTCTGAAGAGCATCAGAAAGATAAAGCCGCGCCGCTATAAAATCCGGGTTTGCGGCGATCGCCTCTCTGCTATACGTCTCCTCATCCTTCGGCCTGCCCATCAAATCAGACCATAGCGCCAGGTTGGTCAGGACATCGGGGCTGTCAGGATCAAGACGCAATGCCTGTTCCAGGCGTTGCTCCGCAAGCGGCAGATTGCGGGGCTCATTGGGCTCACAGCGGATCATCAGGCAAAAGGCGGAATAAGAAAGAGCCAGATACCCGGAGGGTTTATAGTTCAACGCGCGGTCGTAATATTCCTGCGCATCGGCAAACCTTCCCTGCCTCATGTACGCAATGCCCAGGCTTAAATTGGGAAGTTCCCCGCGCGGGTCCACCTCGAGCACATGGCTGAAGAGCGTAGCCGAATCTTTCCACACCTTTACCTGCGCATCGGTCTTTACGGCGCATGCTGCAATGACCGCGACCGCAAGCAGTCCAGTCGCGACCCTGATCTTCGGGGAGTCGGCAACGGCATCGCCGACTAACCAGACAACGGCGATAAAAAGGCCGATCAAAGGGACATAGGTGTAACGCTCGGCCATGGCCTGCTCGCCAACCTGGATGATGCCGATTACCGGCGCCAGAGTTCCCAGGAACCACAGCCAGCCGATGAGGCAATACGGTCTTTCCTTGCGGAAATGCCAGCAGACGGCGGTAACCAGGACGAGCGCAAGGACCGATAACACCGCCGCCACAACATTGATGTTATGCGACTCATAGTAATAATAGGCCGTAAGCGGATTGGGCCATACCATAATCAGCACGTAACGGCAGCAACTTATAGCCGCGTTGCAGATTCTCTCCCACAAAGGAAGAAGCTGAAGCGTAGCCACGGTACCGCCGGCCCTTTGCGCGAAAAAGGTGATGACGCTGGAGAGAACCGCCATGAGGAAAAGCGGCCATTTTTCAAGGCACAACTTCCACTGAGAAAAGAGCCATTGTTCTCGCGATTCCCGCGCGAACGATATTCTGCGCAACGGCCAATAATCGAGCAAGAGCAAAGTAAAGGGAAGCGTGACGACCATTGGTTTCGACATCAGGCCGCAGGCAAAGGCGCAGACGATCAATGCGTACCGTTTCCAGGATGGATTGCGCACATACCATGCATAGGCAAGCAAAGCCGCGAACCAGAAGAACGTGCTCAAGACATCCTTGCGTTCAGAGATCCAGGCAACGGATTCGACGTGCGCGGGATGCAGTGCGAAAAGAAATGCGACCATCGCGGAACGCCCGATGAAACCCGTCATATACAAGAGCAAAAGAAAAAGCAGAACCGCATTGGCGGAGTGCAAGCACAGATTGGTCACATGGTGACCGCCGGCATTTTTGCCATAAAGCTTCCAGTCGATCATGTGGGAGATCCACGTCAGCGGGTGCCAGTTGGAAGAATGGAAGGCTGTAAATGCCCACTCGATGCTCTGCGCGGTTACCCCCTGCTGCACGTCGCGGTTTTGCACGACATAGTCGTTATCGTCCAACGAAACGAAATCGTTGCTCCGCACGCCGCGGTAGCAAAATGCGGTGACCACCACGAGGACGACACAAACGGCGACAATTTGCCACGGCTTGGCGGTTACGGGCGCAATGGGAGAAGTCTTTCCGGCCGGCGCTTCAGGAGGGCGCTTGCCTTGGATTTTGCGCTGTCGCGATTTCTTCGGCATGATTGGCAATCTCCGATCATCCTCAAAACGGCTGGCTTGGATACATCAGGATTGTAGCGGAGAAAGGCAAAAACAGCCGCAGGTTTTTGGGCCGGATAGAGACGGATGGTCGAGGTTCGTGGTCTCCCAGGTCTGAAAATCCAGACCTGGGGCACCCACTTTTTCTACTTGTCAGATGTGGGCCACCCGCCCAAAAACAACCACGGGCTTTTGGGCGGGATCGAGTTGTTGAAGAACGAAATCCGCACAGATCAGCGCCCGCCGCGCTTGCCGGCGCGAATGCGGCGAATCTCTTCCATGCGCTGGGCGAGGAGCTTTTCGCGGCCCTCCTGCGTGGGCTGGTAGTAGCTGCGTCCGCGCAGTGAGTCGGGCAGGCAGTCCATGTCGGCCACACGGCCCTCTTCGTTGTGGGCGTAGAGGTAGCCCTTGCCGTACTCCAGTTCCTTCATCAGCCGGGTGGGCGCGTTGCGCAGGTGCAGCGGAACCGGCTCCTGGCGGGTGTGTTCGATCTCCTGCTGCACGGCGCCGTAGGCTGTGTAAACCGAATTTGACTTGGGAGCCAGGGCGAGATAGACCACCGCCTCGGCCAGGGCCAGGTCGCCTTCGGGCGAGCCGAGAAAGTCGATGGCTTCCTTGGCGGAAAGAGTCAGGTTGAGGGCTTCAGGAGCGGCCAGGCCAATGTCTTCGACGGCCATGCGCACGACGCGGCGGGCCAGGTAGAGGGGGTCCTCGCCGGCGGCGAACATGCGCGCCAGCCAGTAGAGCGCCGCGTCGGGGTCGCTGTTGCGCACGCTCTTGTGCAAGGCCGAGATCAGGTTATAGTGCTCCTCGCCGGATTTGTCGTACAGGAGCACGCGCTGTTGCACGGCCACGCCGGCCAGTGCGCGGTCGATGTGCCTGGTTTTGCGGGGTGCCTCCGGGGCTAAAGCCCGTGCCGATTCCGAGGCATCTACGGCACGACACCCAGAGGGTTCCCGGTCGTGCCCTGACACAAATCCACGATCTTCCGTAGCCGGTTCCTGGGCCAGTTGCGCGGCCACTTCCAGAGTGTTGTAGGCATTGCGGCAGTCGCCGCTGGCGTAGCCGGCGATCAGCTGCAGCGCATCGTCATCGGCGGTGAGCTCCAATGCGCCGAGGCCTCGCTCGCGGTCTTCGAGGGCGCGGCGCAGGAGAGCCGTGATCTGCTCCTCGCTCAACGGTTCGAGCACATAAACGCGGCAGCGGGAGAGCAGCGCGGAGATGATCTCAAAGGAGGGATTCTCAGTGGTTGCGCCGATCAGGCGGATGGCGCCGCGCTCAACGTAAGGCAGAAAGGCGTCCTGCTGGGCCTTGTTGAAACGGTGAATCTCATCGATGAAGAGAATGGTGCGAGAGTGCATTTGCGAGGCCTGCGCGGCAGCGGCCATCACCTGCTTGATCTCCTTGATGCCGCTTAGGACGGCGGAGAACTCGATGAAGGTGGCGCGGGTGGTCTCGGCAATGATTTTGGCCAGGGTGGTTTTGCCCACTCCCGGCGGACCCCAGAGGATCATGGAGCCGGACCCTGAAGTATCGAGACCGTCGCGCTCGATCTGGACGCGCAGCGGCTTGCCAGCGCCGACCAAGTGCTCCTGGCCGCTGAACTCCTCCAGGCTGCGCGGACGCATACGCTCAGCCAGGGGCGCGGTGCGCAGCGGGCCTTTGGGGCCTTCGGGTTCGCCGTCGAAGAG
>Ga0187881_10002153_pt1 | contig 19124 bp, 9 predicted proteins | sample June2016WEW_19_1_2_FD_133017 | JGI IMG/M metagenome (GOLD analysis project Ga0187881, IMG submission 133017) | Peatland microbial communities from SPRUCE experiment site at the Marcell Experimental Forest, Minnesota, USA - June2016WEW_19_100 | ecosystem: Environmental > Terrestrial > Soil >...
ACCGGCTCCGTCGGCGCACTGTAGGAGCCGAGCGCAACCGTATAGATGGCCGAAGCGACCGCGCTGTTGTTGTAGCCGGATTCAACTGCGAGTGCCTTCACTGTCTCGGTAACCGAAACGGTGATTGCGCCCCCGTAGAGACTCGAGGCCGTGGTCGGTGTTGACCCGTTGGTAGTGTAGTAGATCGTCGATCCAGCAGTGGTATCGCTGATGGTTACCGTTTGCGCAGGCCCGTAGCTTCCTGCAGCGGGGCTGAACGTCGGCGTGGCCACCGTGCCGTTGATTACGTACACAGCCGATGCGACCGAGCTATTGGTTTCGCCCGACTTCGTCGCCAGCGCTTCCAAAGTTTCGTTCGCCGAAACTGAGACGGGGCTGGAGTAGAGGGACGAACTCGTGGTCGGTGTTGACCCGTTGGTCGTGTAATAAATCGACGCACCGGAGGTTGAATCGCTGATAGTCACCGTCTGCGCCGTAAGATAGGCGCCGCCAGCGGGACTGAATGCGGGTGTTGCCACTATGTTTCCGCCGATGCCTGTTCCGGTGAACGAGAGCTGCTGTGTTGAGTTAGCAACGTTCAAATTGTTATCGGTCAGTGTGGCCGCCTCATCGAGCACGCCGTTTGTGGTCGGATCGAAGAGGTACGCAATAGTGCAACTGCTGCTGGTATTCAGAGTCTGTCCGTTTTGCGCCGTGACCGTGCAAGAGCCTGTGGACTGCAGCGGATAATCCGTTGTAGCGCTCACGCTGCTCATGGTCAGCGACGTGTTGCCGATGTCGGTCAAAGTGAGCGATTGAGGCACGCTCTTCGAGCCCACATTGGTATATGGGAAGTTCAACGGCGCTCCAACGGTGGTTACCTTCTCCACCATGTTGGCGCCGTTGCCGATATTCTGGCCGTCCGCGATGAAGATATTTCCCGCTCCATCCACTTCTACGCCTTCGATATTGCCGAGGGAAGCGCTAAGGGAGGATTCGACGGTCGAGGTCGGAACTGTGCTGCCGCCGCCGGCTACCACCACCAGCTCTCCAGCTACGTTAACCTGCTCGATCAAGTCGTTGGAGAAGTCCGCGATGTAGAGGTCTCCGGCTCCATCGACCGCCAGGCCGGACGGATTGTTGAGGGCCACATTGAGGGCCGGCTGCGGAGTATCGCTGGGCGAAGTTGCGCCACCGCCTGCAACGGAGAAGATTTGCCCTGATGTATTCACCTTCTCGATCTTGCTGATGTTCTGGTCGGAGATGTAGAAATTCCCCGAAGCGTCGAACACCATGCCGGTCGGTCCATTCAATTGCGCGCTTGTTGCCGGCTGAGGAGTTGTGCTGACTGGCGTGCTTCCGCCTCCGGCCACAACAACGAGCTGTCCGGCCGGCGTTACCTTTTCAACCAGGTTGTTGAAGAAGTCGGAGATATAGAGGTTCCCCGACGTATCCGTCGCAAGGCTGTTGATGCCGTTGATGGCTACACTGGTGGCTGCCTGTGAAGTGGTGCTCGGAGCATTAGAGCCGCCTCCGGCCATGACCCAGATCTCTCCGGTAGCCTGCGAGACTTCCTCGACCACATCCGGGTAACCGCTGCCGTTCACGGCATGCGCATCGCCAAAGTAAATGTTACCCGCTCCATCCACCGCGATGGCCTGCGGACAGGTGTTCGAGCCTAGCGCAGGCTCAGGCGTCGTGCTCGGCGTTACCGCGCCGCCGGCATAGGTGTAATTGCCGGCCACCACCACGATCTGGTTGGTCAACGGATTGACCTTGTAAGCCAGGCAGTTGATGTCGTCCGCGATATACAGATTGCCGGCTCCATCCATTGCCAGGCCGGAGCCGTTGTTTGAAACGGCGATGGCCGCAGCCGTCACCGATTCAGGAACTTCGGTTACGCCGTTGGCGCCGCCGCCGATTGCCATGGTCAACGATCCAGGAGTTACTGCAATCTCCGGACCCTGGCCGACGCCGGCAAGGCCTGCGGTTCCGATCACGTCGTTGTTGTTGTTCACCGTCAGCGTGCCCATGCGGATGCCGGGATACTGCGGAGTGAACTTGATAGGCACGGTGCAGACCGTATTCGCCGGATTGCTGGCGCCGCCAATGGTGCAGCCGGTGACTGTGCCAACTGTGAACTCCTGCACGCCGTTCTGCGCCAGGGGTACGGTGATGCTGCTGATGGCGCTGGCCGTCTTCAAGGTTATCTGAACGTTCTGCGAGGACGAGGTCGATCCCACCGCCGTAGTCGGCAGAATTGAAAATACGCCGGTATTGATCGCCGTGGTGTAGGAGAACAGGTCGGCGTAAACGGGCGCGCTACTGTAGGGCGAGTTGGTTACGGTGATGTCCACCGTGCCGCCGCCCGCCGGCGAGGTCGCCGTAATTTGAGTGTTGGAGTTGACCGTAAAGCCGGCGGCTGCGTCGCCGCCAAACTTGACTGCCGATGCTCCGGTAAAGTCGGTTCCGGTGATGACCACCGAGGTTCCGCCCGCTGGTGGGCCGGAATGCACGTTAATGCCGGTAACTGTCACCGGCGAATTGTACGTGAATTGATCGGCGCCGCTGATGGGGCTGGTTCCATCCACCGTTGTCACCGTCACATTGACCGCGCCGCCGCTCATCGACGAACCCTGGGGCGAGGTCACCGTAAGGCTCGAGCCCGAGGTGACATTGACGCTGGTGCCCGCATTGCTGCCGAACATTACGGTCGTCGCGCCGCTGACAAAGCCCGAACCGCTGACTGTTACCGAAGTGCCGCCAGCAATTGGGCCGCTCGACGGGCTGAGGCCAGTCACCGTCGGAGGCGGTTCATAGGTATAGAGATCGGCACTGTTGTCCGCGCTGGTTCCCTGGTAGGTGGTTACGGTTACATTCACCTCGCCGATGCCTGCCGGCGCTGTTGCTGTAATGTTGGTGGCTGAGTTCACAACCACATTGGTGGCCGGCGAGTAGCCGAACATTACCGTCGCGCCCGTGGAGAAGTACGTTCCTGTAATGGAGACAGTGTTTCCGCCCGCTTGCACGCCTTGGTTCGGGCTGAGTCCTGTCACCGTTACCGGCGAGATGTTCGTGAAAAGATCGTTGGGGTTGGACGGGCTAACGCCGCCAGGTCCAAAGACCTGTACAGCAACCGTTCCATTCCCTGCGGGTGCAACCGCGGTGATCTTTGTCGATGAGTTGATGGTAAAGCTGCTTGCTGACACACCGCCGAATTCAACCGCGGTAGCGCCCGTGAAGTCGGTTCCGGTAATGACGACCGAAGTCCCGCCGGAATTCAAACCGCTCGACGGATTCAGGTTGGTTACGGACGGAGTTGTAGCCGGCGCAAAACCAAGCGCCTCCGCTAACTGGATTCGCGCTGATTCATACGCGTAGGGATCAGGCGACCACAATCCTTCGCAAGCCTCGTAGCCAAGCGCAGACCCAGAGGAACCTTGCCCGGTCGGTCCGTTGGGCAATCCATTGGGAAGGTCGCCAAAGATGGGAGAGTCGATGGCACTGGGGTAGGTGCAGTTGCCGCTGTAAGCAGTCCCAACTGGGGTGACGCCATACTCGTACCAACCCCCATCTATGTTTTCCCAGTCGTAGCCCTCCCAATCCGCCATTCCCTCGGCGGCTACGGATGCGACAACTGCCTCGGCTGCCGCTCTGCCGGCCTGTTTCCCATACAGGTACAGGTATTCATAATCTTCGTATCCACGGCGCCATTGCTCCAATTCCCTGGTCGCTATCGGACCGCTGATACCGTTACATACGCTGTAGTTATTCGACGTGCAGGTCGTATTGACTGCCGGGTTCGCGGTCAGAACGGTCTCGCCCACGGGATTGGCCGTGTAATAGCAGCCCAATTCGTTCCCAGGGAAGAAATAGGAGTCGCCCTGGTCACCCCCGTTCGATACAAACGGGGACAGACTGTTGCACGAACTGGCCGATGCGCCTCCGCTGTACCCGCCCCAGAAGTCGCCAATCCATGACCATATTCCGCCCGGGGCCGGCGTAGCCGGATTGGGATCGCCGACACTGGCAATCGTCTCATCCTGTCCGTACTTGTATGCCTGCCAGTAAGTAAGACGCCGGTAGATGCCGCCAGAACCGCCGCCGCCATTGTTATAGGTCCATCTCTCGATGGGCGCAGGGGCTGTCGAGAGCGCAGGAACACCCTGAGTAAGGTCCAGAGTGTACTCATATCCCGTGCCGGCAATGATCGTTGGGTCCACGCCATAGGACAAGCCTGGTCCCGGCTCGCCGGTCATATAGATTCCTGGGCTGGGAGACCAGGTGGTCACCCAGGAGGTGCTGTAACCCGGTGTCGCAAGCGCACCGCCGGGGTAGGAAAGATTGAGGTGATCCGCGCATGCGGAAGCGGTGTAATACGGGGTGTCACCATCCTCCATGCAGGCGGGTTCGTCAGTCGTAAGTACACGCATCGGCGCCGTCGACGCGGCCCATGTCGAGGACAACGAGCTGTTGGACGCATTGATGGCCTGCATCACCTGCGACATAATCTGATACATCAAGGGCTGATCGCCCAATTGATAGCTGTGAACGTTGTAGTTTTCGTCGAAGGTATAGCTCATCAAATCCGGAATTGCCCAGTTCTTAGAGGTGTGGTTAGAAGAAAAATGCTGGGAGGTCTGGGTCGCGTAGTTCTGCGTCAGTGCAACTAGCCCCGCGGGCATTAATGGTGCGTCTGCGCAGTTATACATGCACCAGCTATACCCAGCCCCATAAGTCCATGCGCCGGCGCCGCCATTCGCAATCGGCCCATCGAGGACCCGCATGGCAGTGCCGTCCGAGAACAACCCGCCGGGCGTCAGAGACGGACCGAAATACGAATCGTAAGTGGTCCAGGTAATCGAGCTTGTCGTGCCGTTCGTCGTAAAGCTGGTCGGATTCGTTGACGGGTAGGCCCCACTAATCGAAGGCCCAAACGGATCAAACTGGGCGTCAATGTCATAGTTGTGGGCCATGACCTGGTATTTCTGAAAGAGCGGAATATCCGACCCGGATATGCCCTCGCCCGAATCCAGACTGCTCTCGTAGAGAGGTAGCCACACTTTCAGCATGTCGGCATAGCTAGAGTTGATCGAGCCGGCGTCAAAGCCCGGCAGGTTGCCGTTCCACACCGTCAAATTCACGGGAATGTTTGTGGTTGAGATGCCGGTGCCGCTCACTGTCAGGGTACCGGCATAGGCTCCCGCAGTTTGATTGGCGGGAATGGAGATATTCACCCACACTCCCTGGGTCGTCCCCTCTTGCACATTGAAGGGGGTCGCAACAGCAGGATTCCCCGAGTCGTAAGGATCGTAAAACGGAATCAGAGGATCAGGTATGTTCCCTGTAGCCTGCACGCAGCCAATAGCCGTATCGCCAGTACAACTGTAGGGAACATAACCCTCCAGATAACGGGTCACTTCGGAGGTTCCGGTATTGTCCGAGGTCAGAGTTGCTCCAGGACCGGTCAGCGACGTGATCGTCACCGAGACATCGCTCAGCGTAGTAGCCGCGGGCGCGGTGATAAAGAGCTGGAAAGCGACGGTCTCGCGCCCTGCCCCGGCTATGGAAATCACCGGCGTACCCGAGGGGCAGGACCAGTTGGTATTCAACTGCGTAACCGCCTGCGGATGCTGCGAATATCCCCACGGGCTGTAAGTGCCATCGTAGAGCATGATGGGAATCGTGGGCTGGTTGGTCGTCGGGCTATTGTTTAACATCACCACGTCGCTGACAGTGGCGGCCCAGATGTTGGGTGTTGAGGCGGCCCAGTTCTGAGCTGCGCAGGCTTGACCTGATGCCTGTTTGCCGCCCGAAATCAGCAGCATCAGCACGGCCAGCGTGACGAACATTGAAATTCCAACCTTCGAAATCAGCTTTCTTCCCAAGTTCCAGCTCATGATCTATCCCCTCTCAATCGAAATCTTTTTCTCTAAATGAAAGATTTCCGCAAGTTCCAACTCAATCTTCACGTAGAAATTTCAAGCGAATCGGATACTAGGTCGCATTGTTGAGAATTGTCAAGTATTATTTTGAGAAAATTTTCTCATTATTTTCTAATCGTTACCCGGATTTTCTCCATGCGAAGATCGGTATCGGGAGACATTCTGCTCTTAAATGGTTATGAAATCATCTATTTAATTTCGACCCACGCTTTGCAGGAGTACCATATAGTGATAAGAATATATTGTGCCGATCGGTAACAATCTTCCGGCTTTTTTATTATTTATCTGCACAAAATATGGGTCAATTCTTCACTGTAGATAAAAATGTACCAGGCAATTTCGAGGCTTCCACCGGCAGAAGATGCGTCTTTCTATGAGTTCCCCGGCGTAGTGCTGCGATACTTCGCCGCTGTCTCAAAGCTGGCGCGCTGCGTCCTCTGCGGTGGAAGCCCGCGCAGAACCAGCTCCACGTCGTCCACGATCATCCTGCCGATCTCGTGCATGATCTCCGGCACATTTCCCGCGCGATGCGCCGACAAAATCGTGTTCGGAGTGCGGCGGGCGCGATGCTCCGGCGGAATGGGTTCTTCAGGAAAAACGTCGATAGCCGCGCGAATGTGGCCTGACTCGCAGGCATCGAGCAAATCGTCAAAGTTCACAATCCCCGCCCGGCTCACCAGCACTACCACCGATCCTCGCTGCATCAGGCTGAAATATTTTTTGTCAATCGAGCCGGCATTCTCAGTGGTAGGCGGCGCCAGGATAAAAACAACGCGGGAGCGCCGGAACAATTCCTCCAGTCCCACAGGATGCAATTGCATGTTGCGCAGAATCTGATCGTGAACCCAGGGATCGTGCGCGAGAATTTCTCCCTGGAACGGGCGCAGCATGGGAATCAATTCCCTTCCCAGGTTGCCGCAACCGATCACGCCCATCGTTTTACCGCGCAACAGAAAGGAGTCCGCCGTATCGTCCACGCCATAGAGCGATTCCGTTCCCACACGCATCTTCGCGTCGCCATCCACCATCCCGCGCGCGGCGGCAATCGCCATTCCCAGCGCCATCTCGGAGACGCTGTTTGCTTCGCTGAAGGTGGAACGGCTGCACAGCCGGCGTTTTGGAACCATCCGCGAGGCCAAGGATGAAACCATCTCCTGGCTGCTCTGGTATAACCGAACACGAATGCACTCGACGCTGAACTACGTCAGCCCGGTGCAGTTCGAGCAAGACTGGACGGATGCTACGGTGAAGATCGCCGCCTGAGAGTTCGCGGCGATCAAAGCAGGCCGTGGAAATGGCGGTCTGTGGAAAGCCTGGAAAACGATAGTGCTGTTTTCCGCCCTTCCCACAAACCTTGGAAATCGATGATGCCGATTCCCACATTCCCACCGCCACGACAACAACGAGGATGAATTTAATCCTCAAAACCCGGCCGGTTAAGAGATACGCATTCTGAGGGCAAGGTCATTACTGAGGCTGCAGATGGTCCAGCAGAATGGCCACACAAGGCACCCCGGTAGAATGGCTAGACCCTGTGGGACCGTTTCCATCGTTACAGCCTGCAAGGTCTACAGTTGTCACGGGCGTATAAGTGAGAGCGTTCGTAGGAAGCCCATTCGCAGGTACGGGAGCGCCGGTGCTGTTCCCATCCGCGGTAACCATGTAATACGTATGGGGCAAGGTGATCGTGCCAGAGTCGTTGTAGATGGTATTCACCAGAACAATCCCGTTTTGATAGCGGCGCTCAAAGACTTTCCAGTCCGCATTCCAGTACTTCGTGATGTCGTTGTTGCGGGGCGCGGATCGGTGGGCGGACCTGGATTGATCTCATAGTCGGGCCACCATTGCAGAGTGAGTCCTCCTGGGTCGGCTTCTCCTTTGGCGGCGAGATTCAGGTAAGTATGCTTTCCCTTAACCAATAGATAGCTTGCGAGGATCTCCTGACGCTCGTAGAAGGCGCCGCCAGATGCGCTGGGGTAGGACTGCGCAATCAGGATCTTGTCGAGTGTGGTGATCGATAGAGCGCGATCCATCTGCGTCACCCAATCGCCCGGATATAGAAATTTCTCGTTGCTATAATCCGCGAAATCCTCAATCATCACGCCGTCAACGTTGGTGTATTCGTTCGTGGTGTCTCGCGTAGTGGTCCAGGATCCCGCATTGGGTATCCACAGCCAACGGCCGGCAAACTGGGCGCGCATGTAGTTATTAAACTCGTACATACTCTGCGCCCACGCGGTCTCGAAGGCCGGTTCTTGCTCTGGCAAGCTCGGGGTCCAAACAGGGCCCAGGTAATTGGGAACGCTATAACTATCCGCTGAAAGGGTTTATAATTGTTGTTTGCTGATAAGTCTTGGACTATCGTTGCGTACCACTTGATTGATGGAGGACATGAGAAGATGTACAACGTGAACGTGTTTTCGAAGATGATTGTTGTCGCGTTGCTGGTGGCTGGGGCAGCTACCCTCGTTGCACAGCAGGATTTCTTCAACAATTGGCCAGCGGGGAGTGCCCCGCAGGAGGTCGGGAAGCGTTTAGCCGAGCATTTCGTGACCAGTCCGCATCAAGTCAACGGAACCATTTTTTACGGTGAAGTTGCGGCCTGGTATGGGGCATTCACCTTCGCTCAGTTGACCCATGACGAGGCCTTACGGACGCGGCTGATCCAAAAATTCGAGCCCCTCATGCCTGGCGGCGCTGAGGCAGCCCGGATTCCGGTCCGCCATCACGTGGACGATTCGATTTTCGGCGTCATTCCCCTGGAGATCGGAATTGAGACGAAGGATGCGAAGTATCTGACCTATGGGCAATCCTGGGCGGACCGGCAATGGGAGAACCCCCAGCCGGATGGTCTCTCGGGGGAAACACGGTATTGGATTGACGATATGTATATGCTGACTATCCTCCAGTTACAAGCTTACCGGGCTACCGGAGACAGAAAGTATCTGGACCGGAGTGCGCGGGAGATGGCTTCTTATCTGGATAAGCTGCAGCAGCCGAATGGACTCTTCTATCATGCTCCGGATGTGCCGTTTTTCTGGGGGCGCGGGGATGGCTGGGTGGCGGCGGGGATGGCGGAGATGCTGCGCGATTTGCCGGCAGACCATCCGCAGCGGGCGCGCATCCTGAAGGGCTACAAGGCGATGATGGGGGCGCTGCTGAAGTACCAGGGGAAGGATGGCATGTGGCGGCAACTGATTGATCATGAAGAAGCATGGCCTGAGAGTTCGAGCTCGGCGATGTTCAGCTTTGCCATGATAACCGGAGTCAGGAATGGATGGCTCGATGTTAATACGTATGGGCCCGCTGCACGGAAAGCATGGATCGCGGTTGCCGGTTACATCGACCAGAACGACAACGTGACCAGCGTGTGTGAAGGGACCGCAAAGCAGAATGATCTTGAGTATTACATGGAGCGCCAGCGGAGAACCGGAGACTTTCACGGTCAGGCCCCGATTCTATGGGCGGCTTCAGCGCTGTTGCGCCCTTGACAGCTTCTCGATCTCCTGCGACCAATCTTGCAGATTGCCGCGGTCATTGCCCTAAATACCGACAACCTTTTTCGACCGGAGGTTTCGTCATGCCCAGTCCTCTTAATCGTGTTGGAGCCGGAGTCCCCAGCAACCGGGGTCTCCAGGAAGCGCTCTTTGCTAACTGGGTTTGTAGCGACAGGTCTTGGCCGCTGGGGTGCAGAACCGGCCTTCTCTGCAAGTTGCTGTTAGTGCCGTTGATCTTTCTTATATCTACATCCGCCGCACAGGTGCAGATCCAGACGCCGGAGCTGGCTGGGATTGCTCATGCCGCAATTCGCGTATCCGATCTCGCCAAATCCCGCGAATTCTACGAGAAGCTCGGCTTTCAGGAAGCTTTCGCAATGAACCAGGATGGGACGCCCACGGAAGCGTTTCTCAAAGTCAACGACCGCCAGTTTATTGAACTCTATCCGCAGCGCCAGCCTTCAGAGCCGATCGGTTTCATGCACGTCTGCTTCGAATCAAACGACCTGGAAGCGTTGAATCACTTTTACCTGGGCCGCAGACTTTCACCCATTCCGGTCTGGCGTGCCGGCGCCGGCAATTTGCTGTTCACCATGCCGGGGCCGGAGCAGCAGAACATTGAATATACGCAGTACATGCCCGGCTCCAAACATTCCACTGACCGAGGAAAGCACCTCGGCGCAAATCGGATATCGGAACAAATACTTGCAGTCGGCATTGAGATGCAGGACCCGGCAACTGCACGGACTTTTTACACGGAGAAGCTTGGCTTCATGCCTGCCAAATCTCCAGCTCCACCCTTGGAGCCGGGGCAAATCTGGCTTGGTCTCCCCGGCCAATCCGGCCAGCGGGTGGTGGTTGTGCAGCACACGCAGCGTTCGGTCTTCCAGCTCTTTTTTGCTGTCGCCGATCTCCGGCGCACCGGGGCGCAGCTCAAAGCGATCCATCTGACTGTCGAGAAGCACAAGTCCGCGCTGTCGATTCAGGATCCTGACGGCAATCGGATTGTTTTTGTGAAGGCAAAGCCGGTCTAGTCGGAAAGCACCACGTCTGTGAATTGAAGGTTTGTTCTGTACAGAATCTGGTTTGAGATGAGGTGAAGATGAAACTCGCAATTACAATCGCTCTGATGACTTTCTCTATTCCCGCGTTGGCGCAATCTCAAGGGAAGGCGCAGGTATTCACCTCCGCGGAGGTTCGCGGCCAGCTCACACAACTGGCCGAGCAGGCCAAGACCAAGGGCAGCAGCGGGTCCACGTTAGGTGACTATGGAAGCCATGCGCTGAAGCTTTCCGAAAGGACCGTGGACGGCGGGGCGGAGATTCACGCTCACTTCGATGACGTCATGGTGGTCATCGAAGGCAAGGCGACCCTGATCACCGGCGGGGCCGTGATCGATGCCCATACCGGAGCCGATGGGGAGACCCGTGGCGCCGGTATCCGGGATGGCGTCACACAGGTCATCGCGGCCGGCGATGTGGTTCATATTCCGGCAGGAGTCCCGCACCAATTGCTGATTCCGCCTGGAACCACATACAGCGCGCTGGTAATCAAGGTCAAGGAATAGCGCAGCCGGGCGTCATACATATTTCCATCCTGGCCTGGAGACGATGCAGGAGTAGTTCGAGATGTTGTAAAGCGGATTTCTGACCGGCGCATAGATCTTCTCTCCCCTGAATGGGCGGTCCTGCGTGTAGATCCAAATGCTTTTCTCATCCCAGAGCACTACCTCGTCACGGCCGTCTCCGGAAAGATCCAGCGCAAAGCAAGCAAGATCCGGATGACCGTCATCGGGAAACATCACCGCTCTCTCAAACCGGCCGTTGATCATCCCGCCGTCTTTGGCGTCGCCCGAGAGAAGGACGAACTCTTCTCCATCACCCCGCCAGTTCACCGGCATAAGTTTGCTCCCGTTTTGAATCGGCTGCGCCGTCTGCAGGATATTTCCGTCCCAGTCGAACAGAAGCATCACGCCGACATTCCAGTGAAAGTCCACCATCATGTATTGGAGACCGGGGAGGTCCATCCTGTATTTGCCTATGCTCGCACACTGCGCATGGCCCACCAATAAATGCTTCATGATCTGGCCGTCATAGCTGAACATCAGATAGCCTTCATCGCTGCCCGTCGAATAGACCCGCGGCTGCTCGTCCGGATTCCCGCTCATGTTCACCACCGCGATGGAATCCGCATGATCCTGAAGATCGGTATCATGCGACCACAGCTTTCTTCCGGTGTGATCCCACATTGAATAACCGATCATGATGCGATCGTATCCATCCACGTCGAACGGATAGGGACAGTGCCCGGTCTGCCCTTCGCCTGTCCACAGCAACTCCAGTTTATTGTTGTAAATCCAGAAGTGTTGGTAGCGATCCTTCACAAGAATGTCGTGCCGATCCCGGTTTCCCGAGACATTGACGAAGAAGAGTGAATCCCCAAACTCGCGCTGGTAGGGACGCGTGGCATTTTCAGGATGATTTGCCGGCAGCTCCGGCACCTCCGGCATCCATCGCCACTTTTTGATTTTCCCGGTGCGGCCATCCAGGATCTGTAACTGGAAGTCGCGTACCGTCACCACCTCGTTATGCCCATCGCCATCGACGTCATGAATCTGGTATGGATTGTCGTTGGTCAGCAGGGCGTTTCCTGGATTCGGCTTTCCCACCTGCCAGAGAATCCTGCCGTCCAGCTTTACCGCCGTCAGGCAACTGATCGTATCTAAGGAGTCGCCCGAGACCGTCTGGATATTCTGAGCGAGGAGCATCTCCATCTCGCCGTCGCCATCCAGATCGCCAAACCGGGCGTTGGCTCCCGTGCCATAACCGTCCACGGAGAATTTCCGCCACAACCGGGGCTGCGGATTGTCCGCTCGCAGGCGCGCAAGGGTTGCATTCCGTTGGCCGATGCGCTGCGATATCTGCTGCTTCGCCGCCGGCGAGACTCGCACCAGCACATCCTGGAACCGGGCGGGAATGTTGGCGCTCAGGCCGACCTTGCCGGCTGGATACAGAGCATTCGATACCTCCAGCACTTTACTCCCGTTGATATATGCCCCAATGTTCGGTCCCTCGTTCTCCACCTTCAGCAGGTAATATTCGTCCGCGGTGTACTTGAATGGAGCGCTCGCCACCGTCTCCCAGTTAGGGACGCGAAACTCTTTCGCAATCGGATGCTGCACATTGATCTGTACTGTATCTCCGCCCGTCAAACCGAAGGTGTAATACTGCAAATTGCTTTGATAGCGGAAGGCGATGCCCGCGAAGCCGTCATAGACCAGCGGTCTGACCAGGGCCTCATAGCTATAATTCGCCCATTCGTCCTCGCCCGCAATCAAAACCGCGCTAACTCCGTTGGGAGGATGGTACCAGTGCTGCATCATGTACGGCTTGCCTGTCGCCGCCTCCATCGACACAAGCCATGCATCCATATCCGCGACTCCATTGCTCCATGCGCCGAAGTTGTGCGCCCGCGCGTCGATCCAATGATTTTCCTGGATTGCTGAGTTCTGAACACCTACAGGAAAGGTCAACCAACCCGCGGGCAGTTTTGAAAAATCGTCCCGCAAAAGCACCGTGCCGGCGGAGGACGCGGCTTCCGCATTCGCATCCTGGAGCAGGGTCGACGGCGTTATTGCCATGGCCGGCACCGCGGCCATCGTTCCCTGGATCATTGCTCTTCTTGTCATCTTCATCGCGCATCAATACCTCTTTTGAAGCTCTTGTTAGTAATGGACGCCACGCTGGCCTGCCGCTCTAAGGAAAGTCCTGGCACCCAATCGGGACGCCAGGCTTCAATCAATCTTGGGAACTTTCTCCGCTGTCGATATCGTCCTGTTCATAGGGCTCCCCAATGAGTCTTGTTACTGTTCGTCATGTGCAGGCGGGGCATTACTACTGACCACTTCCACCAGGCCAACAATTTCGCCCAGGCTGTTGCGTACCGGCGCCAGCACGGAGACCATCCCCGGCTTTTCCGTCACCGTTACGCGAGTCCCGGTCTTCAGGACCTGTTGCATGGAGGCCGGCATGGCTTGCCGCACTTCCCCATTCCAGAACTGGCTAAGCTCATGTTTATTCCGAATCACAACCTGGATGTCCTGGGTGTTGGGCACCGGCATCCATAGATTTACATCCACCGGATAGGTCGCGATCATAGCCAGCCGGATCAATGTCTTCTTTGTTTGGATAAACGCATCGTTATTTACTTCGTAGTTATCGCCGGCCTGCCATTCGTCGCGGGGGGCACTATGCAACATGTGAGCCAGCGCGCGAGCGGTCACGATGCGCTGACAAACATCGCCGTCGAGCATGATGGTCGCGACACGCGCAATTTCGTCCAGGGTGTTCTCCTGCGCGGATGAAACGGCCGCATGGGCCGGGAAAAGAGCCAGTTGCAGGCCCAGGAGAAGCGAAACAATTGCCTTCATTGCAATCCTCCTGAATGCTCCAGGGTAAAGTCGTGGACACGTTGCCACGCGTCCGGTTGGGCTGGCGGAAACTGCTCATCATAGGGCTTCAGCGCATCGCTGATGTCGGCATTCGTCCAATCCACAGCCTGACCCGCTGGGGGTGGCGAGGGCGAATGACTCCATTGGGCAAGATTCGTGTTGTCAAACAAACGTACAACCTGCGCCTTGATGGAATCCCGAGAGCCGCGCCTGGCTTCCATTTCCAGCAGGTCGATATCCTGAATTGTATTCCGTTGCAATTTCAAACGAATACTGGGAATGGGCCCTTCCAGACCGAATCGTTCGCCTGGATAGACCAGCGTCTCAGTGCCGCCATCGGAAAGCGCCTGAAATGGATGGGGTCCTGGATCGACCGCCAGCCAGCGCACAAATCCGTCCACGCCTAAAACCCAGGTTCGCAGCGGATCGGAAGCAATGGATGTCGAAACATCCTGGACCGACGGTGTTCCTCCATAGTTCCAAACCGTATCGCCGCGCTGCTTCAGCGCCGGCAGTTCGTCTGCAGACCAGATAAACATCCCGCCGGCTGCGCACCACAGGTTGATGGCGTCTTTCAGCACGTGCATCTGCTGCTGCATGGTCCAGCTCACGTCCGCGCGCATCACGAAATGGACCGGAGTGTCCGCCGGCAAAGCTTTCATCAGGAGATCGTGGTAGGCCAGCATGTAGCTATAGTCCTCTGGAAATCTCTCCTCGTCTCCATCCCATTCGAATCCCTTGTAGCGCTTCTTCTGGTTGAAGAACATCTCGAAGTGCGTGCTGGTCCAGTTCTTCTCGCGGAAATGGCGCTCCATCTCTCCCACCACGTTGGTGAATTCCGCTTGATATCCCGGTTCTCCCCACCACAGGTAATTCGCGGGCCACTCTGGATTGATCGGCAGGTACATGAATGGGATGGGGCTCGGTCCACGCCGGGTACCGGCAAATGCGGAGCCATCCAACACAGGGCCAAATAACCGGTCGAATTTGTCCCAGCTAACAATGTGTTTCTGGGCGCCCGTTCCATCCAACTCGGGCGCAAAGCCTGGATCGACATACCCTGAATGGCTGTAGCCAAGCACATGGTAGATCCCGCGGTTCTCATAGAAGATCCTGTAATACTGCTGCAACAGATGGAACTGTTCCTCTTCATTGGCGTCACCCGACCCTGCCAGCGCGTTGGGATACTGATGGCGCAGCCATCCGATACCGTATGAATTGGAGTCTATGTCAATGACATCCTGCGCCGGTATCTCCGCCGGCAACACGGAGATGGTGAATCGCACTTTGTGGCTAACTGAGCCATCCATAAGCCGCGCTTGGCCATGGTACACGCCGGGCTTTGTGTTGGGAGCGATCCAGACATCCACCCAGAATGCGCGCGCGTTTTGTCCCTGAATCCCATTCTCCGGATCGGGCATTTGGAAGCTGTAAGGAAGTTGCACCGGGATCAGCGCGTCCGGATAATAGTGCTTGTCGGGCGTGTTGAGATGAAACCACTCGCGATACATATCCACCGGTTGCGACGATTCGATCGAGAGCTTGCAGTTATTGCACGGATTGTCCGACTTGATAACCAGCTGGAACGAAACATACCCTCCACGCGCCGCCGATAGCTTGATCGCATGGTCCCAGCTTGCTCCAGGGCGATCGCTCGCAACAATGCCTCCGAAGGGATCGGGGCGGTGATATCCGGAAAGCACCGCGAGGTCCGATGCCCAACAACAGGATCCGGACACGAGCAACAGCAACACCAGCTTGAATGTAAATTTACGCATCACTCTGCTTCCTTTCCTATGGAACAAGAAACTGCCAGGCTCTCTTACAGCCAAATGTTGGCGGCAAAGAGTATCTGTAAGCCTGCATCCGCAAATCAGTTTCCGGACCGCGAGGGTAGCCATCGCCTTGCTTGCGGCGCTGGAAACCGATGTCGTTGAATAGTCTCCTCAGTGCTGGCTCCCGGTCACGACCGGATCGATTGCGTCGCCGCGCAATTCGTATCGCGGCGGTAGATAATCCGGGAAGGACTGGAGCGCGTCGTTCATATACCTGCGAGCCTGCTCGACGTGCCCGGCATTCTTTTCAATCAGCGCCAGCAGGTAGCGGGCCCTGCCGCGAAGGGTCGGGCTGACGTAGTCCATCTCCGTTCTGGCAAAACCCTCAAAGTGCGGAATCAATGCGTTGGCTTTGTCCGCCTGGCCCAGCTTTTCCAGGGAAAGGACCATGAAGAAGTTCTCGCCATTCCAACTATCCCGGTCACCGGTAAGAAGTTCTGCTCCGGCCGTACTCTGCCGGTAAGCCTCGGCGGCTTCATCCTTGCGCCCCAGAGCCTCGAACGTGCGCCCAATGTAGTAGTTGGCTCTCGGCGCCGCCTGGAACTGGAAGTCGTCCACACCAAGCGAGACGGGCGGCTTGAGCGCGGACTGGAAGAGCGAGAGCGCCTGAGTGTAGTCGCCTTTATTAAAAGCGACAACGCCCATGCCATAGCGAAGGCTGCGATATTCATCGCGAAGAACCGTGGAACGATGCCGGGGCGCGAACTTGTGCGTGTTTACGATTCGATCCGCGTCCTGATAGCGGCCTTTGATCAGGTATGCGTTGAGCAGGGCCATCATAAGGTCGTCGTCCTCAGGAGAGCGCTGGAGGGCCTTTTTGACCAAAGCTATCTGCTCATCGAATTTTCCGGCTCTTGCATAGATGGAACTTAAATCGTTGAAGGTGCGAACATGATCCGGCCTAAGTTCGATCGCCTTCTCAAGCTGCTCAACCGCGTCATCTGTCTTCCCTTGCGCCGCGTAAGCCAGGCCAAGCTCGCGCCGCGCGCTGAAGTTTTTGGGATCGAGTGCGACAGCAGATTGCCATTGCGCGATCGCCTCGTCCGGGCGCTCGAGGAAGTAGAGCAGGCATCCAAGGTTGAATCGCGCCACCACGTCGCGCGCATCCGCCTTTACCGCGTCCGACAGCGGCGCTTCGCTCTCCCGGCGATACGGGAAGCGATCGACGGTTCCTGCTGCGGATTGCGCTTTCTTCAGATACTCAGCCGCCGGCGCGAGTTCACCCGACTGCTTCAGATAATACGCCAGCGTGTAATAGAAAAGAGGCGATGTGCCCCATGGATCCCTGTTGCCCTGCTCAACCATGCGCAATGTCTCGGCCGCTTCGCGCCAGCGGTGAACGCCGCCGTAGAAAATGGCCACATCGATGGCCTCCTGGCTCTGCTCGCCCATCAGCCGGAGCAACTCGCGCTTCGCGTCGGCATCGCCGTTGAGAAAGAATCGCTCGGCATAGACAATGCGATCCGTGGGATCGATTCGTAATAACTCGGCCAATTGCCGTAACGCTTCTTCTTTCTTCCCCTGGATGCGTAATGTGAGTGCGTACAGCACCCGCGCATTCAGATCGAAACCGTTCGCAGTGACGGCACGGTCGAGGTGCTCAGCAGCGTTCTGGAGCTTACCCGCCAGAAACGCCAATTTCCCCAGCTGGTACTCGCGGTCGCCATAATAGGCGCTCTCCGGCTCGATATAGTAAAGGTTGCGCTCCGCGCTCTGGCTGTCGCCCAAAGCCAACTGGCTGATTGCCAGATAGTACCAGCCCTCATCCAGATACGGGTCGCGTTCAGTGGCCTTCGACAGTTCGTCCGCCGCTTCCTGGTAGCGGCCGTGAGCGTAGTGATTGATACCGAGCAGAAGGTGCGCGCGCGAGTATCCAGGGTCGAGCTTCAATGCCCGGTCGACAAAATCCTGCATCGCGCCGGGGTCCATTTCCTTGAGCTTGAACTCCGCCGCCTGCACCAGCTCCTCGACACTCATCTGTTCCGGTGTTTGCTGAGGATTTTCCAGCGCCTTGGCAAATGGGGAGTATTGTTTCCGTCCCGGGTTTTCGTCTGGACGGAGATAGTTCATCACTTCCTGGCCCGAGGAGTCGGTTACGCGAACTGTAAGACCTGTCAGTCCATCCGCATCGGTCTTGATTCCCGATATCGTCTTCGAGACGGGAACGCCGGGGACCAGATCGATGGAGGCGTTCAAAAGCTCGCCATGCTTGGCGGTGACAACCAGCTTTGCTCCAGGGAGAATGCGCGTAGGCGACAGAGCAAGCTTGACCTCCGAGTTTTCTCCGGCTGGATCAGGCTGGGTGGTCAGATTCAGCGCGACGTCGCGCGTCATCGTGGTCAAACCGCCAATGCCGGCCACGGGAATCCACCACTCACTCCAATTCTCGACTTTGTGCGGCGCTACCCACTCGTAGTGACCATCCCAGACATGCCGGCCGCTTTGCACTTCAATATAGTAACCGGCGTTATCGGTATATTGATCTTTAAGCTGAACGGCGCCTGGGCCGTAGCCGAGCGTCCATAGCTTCATGCCCTGCACGACGCGCCGGTCGGCATAGCGGAAGACGCCAAAGTCATGGTCAAACTGGTAGGCTCCCCCAAAATTGTCGTAGGTATCGATGCCGAACACGCCCAACATATGCTTGTTGTTCCGGTCCCAACTGTAATCGATTCCGTTGTAGAGCGGCCAGTTGGAGACCTCTCCCGACGTATGACCGACGGTGCGCGTCATTGGGTAAATAAAGCGAGACTTCTCCGTAGACGCCAAGCTTCCATTTGTCCAGAACATCTGCGGCATCTGGCTGTCGTTCCCGTTGTAGCAGAACACGCTGATCTGCATCGCCGCCACGCCCGGATAGAGGGTCGCCGATAGATTCACCTTCATGTGATAGACGGGGTCCGATTCTCCCAGCACCAGAGAAACGCTCCCGTCGGGGTGGCGCACGACGGTGTTCGACCAGAATGGCTCCCCATGAAGCGTAAGCATATGAGTATCGAAAGGACCCGTGAGTTCGATGCCTAACAGCGGCCAATCCTGCCGGGGATTGAACATGGTTGGCTTGATGACATCGTTGTGATAGAAGACCTCTTTCTTGAGTATCTTGTCGTAAAGAGAATAGAAACGGCCGCCCAGATCGGGAATGTAGGTGAGCTTCATGTATTCATTTTCTATAATGATTGCTCGATAGGTCTTAGGCTTGGGACGATCGTCCTGCGACAGCGCGAGATAGGAGGGAAATGGGTAAAGACCCTTTACCGTGGAGCTCGGAAACAAGGACGGCTCCAACTCCCGGCCCGCGGGTTCATAGGTCGGGATCACGAGAGTACCCTCAGAGACACTGACTGAAGCCACGGTGGCCATGGATTCAGCCGCCACGGCATAGGCTGAACATAAAGACACCGCGACTGCGAGATTG
>Ga0187881_10002160_pt1 | contig 19097 bp, 16 predicted proteins | sample June2016WEW_19_1_2_FD_133017 | JGI IMG/M metagenome (GOLD analysis project Ga0187881, IMG submission 133017) | Peatland microbial communities from SPRUCE experiment site at the Marcell Experimental Forest, Minnesota, USA - June2016WEW_19_100 | ecosystem: Environmental > Terrestrial > Soil >...
AAGGCCCGAAGGGCCGAAAGGCAATAGGCCCGGCCGTCAGGCCGGGATAGGCTTGCGAAGCGATAGAGCGCTGAAGGCGCGGCACCATTGGCGCTTCACGTGCCGCACCTTCGGCGCTCAATTTCGTCATATCCTTTACCCCGGCTTGACGGCCGGGGCTATTCACTGGCGGCCCTTCGGGCCTCAAACGACATGCGCATTTATTTAGGACGCTCTGTATAAAATAGGTTCTCCTCCTGCAGCCTTTGATTATGGGTAGGATGTTAGCTCTGGGTGTTTCGGCTGGCACTTTCCAGTCACGGCGAATACTATATCAGAGATTCTTGTGGGTATGTTTCGCCGAGCGGGCAAACTTGGGCCCTTCAAGTGCAATCCGGTGCGCTCGTATTCAGCTTCTGAAATCCTGTTCGTCCCACATGGCAGAGGGTGACCATAGCTCAGTTCATTCACCCTCACATAGCGAACAAAATGTTTGTGAATGTGGGATGCAGGGAATGAGCCGGCGGGTGTGAAATATTATGGTGAAAAAAAAGACATCAAAGAAAGCCTCAATCAAAATGTCCGGGCGGGAAATCGTGATAGCCGTCATCAAACTTGGGGCAAAAAAAGCAAAGATCGTAGCGCCCCGGAGAGTTGTGACCGGTCACTGGGTGCGATGGAAGTGCTGCTATGGATGCACCGGTTACCAGTCCAGCTTGATGTGTCCGCCATTTACGCCGTCGCCGGCTCAGACGCGTGAGATGCTGGATCAATTCAAGCACGCCGTTCTGTTTGAAGCCGGCCGAGGTCAACCGAAAAAAATTGCGGTCGCTCTTGAGAAAGAGCTTTTTTTGCACGGATTTTATAAAGCTTTCGGTATGGGAGCCGGCCCTTGCAATCTGTGCGAGGTCTGCGCTTTCGAAGAAGGTTGCCGGAATCCTGAGCTCGCGCGGCCTTCTCTTGAAAGCTGCGGAATCGACGTGTTTGCTACTGCCCGAGAACACGGTTTCACCATCGATGTCGTTCGCGACCGAAGCGATGTCCAGCATTATTTCGGCCTTGTGCTGATTGATTAGACTGACGTCCGTTGAGGTCACAATGCGCCGGCGCCATCTGACTGCGATGAAGCCTTCCTGCGATTCGTCATATCTCCGTTTCCCAGGGCATGAAAAGTTTTGGTTATCCTATTTCGCTCTTTTAGCAATAATCTCCGGTGCAGCAGGAGCGCCGGGGCCGCCCATCATTCCGCCCTGGATTTCACGCGTAAACCTAATTTCGTCTCCGGCAATTTTCCCTTTCCAAACCACCTTCATTTCGGTTTCACCCATCTTGCGCACAATGAAAAAAGAGAGCTCATCCCCGTTGAGCTTGCCCTCGTTGATCACGACCTCTCCAGGCATTTGAGAGTTGTCAAGGGTGCCGGTCACTTTTGTCCCGTCCACCTTAAAAACCAGCGTGATTTCGAAATCTCCTTGCTCGCTGGAACTGCGCCCAATCCATTTGCCTGTCACATCGGCTGCCCATGCCGAGGCCAGCAGAACCAACAGAACGACTGACCCACTTGAAAAAATTTTGCCCTTCATGAGATATACCTTCCCTCCGTTTCTGTCCTGTGTTTCGATTAATGCCGATTCTGTAACCAGGAGGCGCCGTGTTCCGAGCGCCTCCGATTCCCGCGTCACTTCTTACTGGCTCTCTTCCCGATAGATCCAAGCCCCAGCCGCCGCTGCGATTGGAAATTCAAAAAACTCCCAAACCGCCCCGTACAACAGCAGCCTGGATGGGAAAAGGCGAATTGGGAACATGGAGGCCGATATGTAGAGAGAGGCCAGAAACCACACGACTAATCCCGCACAGACAGCGGTCATCGGTCCCGCACCAAACCGCGGCCGGATTGCCGCATAGATCCACACAGTGAAAACGCCAAGTGCAAAGAAAAGAAAAATATAAAAGGCGGTGCTCTCCGCGTCCGTGGGAACGGTGCGATGGAGCGCAGCCAGCGCAGCGCGGTTTTGTTTGCCCAAAATAACTTCGTTAAGCAGGAATTCTCCGATATTGAGAATCAGGCCCGCCAAAAGGCCGCCCAACACGGCCCGGCCCAAATTGATTTTTCCCATGCATGCCTCCTACGGCTCAGTAAAAGCGCATTGGACCCAGACAGGTTGAAATTCAATTATCATTCGTGAGATCAGTTGTGACACACCTTATAGGACATTGAATCCGGAGACACAAGCTTAAAAACTGAAGATTCCAAGCACTTGGACTTAGCCCAAGTTCGTCACGAATCGTTATAAACGACAGCTAAGCCTTTTATTTTCAATCAAGCGATTTCCGAACTGTCGCGTCCGTTCTAACCGGACCTTGTTCAAAATCACCTGCGCTACATTCGAATCGTCTTCTGGAAGTGCAACATCGGATGGAAAAAGCTTTAGTTGGCGGCTTTCACCGTGCTCATTGAAAACCTCAATGCTTTTCAGCCAGCGGGCGCGGGAGTTCGCATTGAGATCTCCCAGATGGCATAATGTTCGCTGCCGGGGTCCATCCGGTGTACGAACAGTAGTCCAGCTTTGACCTGCCCCCTTAAAAGCGATCCGGATGTAAAGTCAGATTTTGCCCTTGCTCTCAAACACGGCCTTGGGACAGGACTCCCCAAAAAATGCTTGTGCTTGAAATGAATTTGTTGATACAAAGGTGGATTAAATTATGAGCGCCGAACAGAAGCTATATGTGACCCGACCATTAGTGCCGCCTCTCGAGGAATTCCTTCCTTACCTGACCGAGATCTGGAAAAGCAAGATTTTGACAAATAATGGGCCCTTTCATCAACAACTCGAAAAAGCCCTCGCGGACCTTCTCGGCGTGAACCATATCGCTCTTTTCGCAAACGGAACCCTGGCCCTCGTGACCGCCTTACAGTGCCTTCGAGTAACCGGGGAAGTGATTACCACACCCTATTCCTTCGTGGCTTCTTCCCATTCGCTCTTGTGGAACGGGCTTAAGCCGGTTTTTGTCGATATAGATCCTGATACGTTCAATTTGGACCCCGGCCAGATCGAGGCTGCGATCACCCCGCTGACGTCGGCCATCATGCCGGTGCATTGCTATGGGACTCCCTGTGCAGTGGATTCTATCCAGCAAATTGCGGATAACTATGGACTCAAAGTCATCTACGATGCGGCGCATTCATTCAGGGTGGAGGATCAGGGCGGGAGTATTCTTCGTTACGGTGATCTCTCTGTCTTAAGTTTCCATGCCACAAAGGTCTATAACACCTTTGAAGGCGGCGCCATTGTCTGCCCGGACGCTAAAACCAAACAGCGAATCGATTATTTGAAGAATTTTGGTTTTGCCGATGAAACGGTCGTTGTCGCGCCAGGCATAAACGGCAAAATGAATGAAATCCAGGCTGCCTTTGGATTGTTGCAGCTTCGTTACGTGGACAACGCTATTGCAGCCCGCAAGAAGATCGATACGTATTATAGAAATGCATTGTCCGGCATTAAGGGGGTCCGTCTCAGGAAGCTCGCTCCAGGGATCAAGCATAACTATCCCTACTTCCCCATTTTCATTGACTCCTGCTTTCCCCTCACGCGCGATGAACTCTATCGCAAATTCCGGGAGAACGACATTTACGCTCGCCGCTACTTTTTCCCGTTGATCAGCGATTTTCCCATGTACCGGGGCCTCCCCTCTGCGGCCAAAACCAATCTGCCCGTCGCACGACAAGTTGCAGACCAGGTGCTGTGCCTGCCAATCTATCCGACCATGCAGGACTCCGATGCCGATAAAGTCATCGCGATTATTCAGAGGAATGCATGAAGTTATCCATCATGCAACCGTATTTCTTCCCGTATATCGGATATTTTCAGCTCCTTCGGGCCGTTGACGAATTTGTGGTCTACGATAACATCAAATATACGAAGAGAGGCTGGATCAATCGGAACCGCTTTCTCCGTCAGGGTCATGCGGCTGATTTTACCTTGCCCTTAAGAAAAGCTTCTGACTCTCTTGATGTGAGGCAAAGAGAGATCGCCCAGGAATTTGACCGACGCAAATTGCTAAATCAAATTCGTGAGGCGTACAGAAAAGCGCCGTATTTTGAGGATGCCTTCGCCTTGTTTGAAAGAGCGGTGCTGAATCCTGATGTCAACTTGTTTCGCTTCATCTATTTTTCCCTTCAGGAAGCATGCCGTTACATGAACATCCAAACCAAATTGGTTGTCTCGTCTCATGTGGACATCGACCATTCCTTGAAAGCCCAGAACAAAGTCATTGCTATCTGCAAGAGACTCGGAGCGAATACCTATGTCAACCCATCCGGCGGGCGGGAGTTGTATTCCAGGAACGACTTCAATAGTGCCGGCATTGAGTTGCTCTTTCTAAACAGCAAAGCCTCGGCATACAGGCAATTGGAAAATGAATTCGTTCCGAGTCTGTCGATAATCGATGTGATGATGTTTAACAGTCCGGCAGCCCTGGAAAAGATGTTAACAGAGTTTGAACTGATTGAGCCGGAGCTATCTACGTGTTTGAATGGCGTAAATTAGGCAGCACCCTGCGACTGGAAGTATCTGCAAAGAACTCCAGGGCAATTCACTTGTATCGCAAGCACGGGTTTTCAACCTATGAACAAAAGGCTGGTTTTTTGTATATGAAGCGGCACATTCTCCGGGAAGCCGAGCGATGAAGAGAGACTACGACCGGGAAATCAGAGACACGGCGGAAAGCAAATACGCCTACAATTTCGATCTCGACGTGATGCATCCTTTTATGCTGAGGTCCTTTCAGCCTTTCTTCCGAGAAGGCAATTTGCTGGAACTCGGCAGCTTCGAGGGGGATTTCACCTCGCGATTGTTGCCTTATTTTGCAGATATCACTTGCGTCGAGGCTTCCGGGGAGGCGATTGCATCTGCCAGGAACAAACTGGGAAACAGGGTACAATTTGTGCATTCCTGCTTCGAGGATGCGGCCTTGCCTGCGCGGTACGACCACGTAATCCTGACGCACGTTCTCGAGCATCAGGACCAGCCCGTTGCCTTACTCAAGAAAATTAATGACCAGTGGCTTTCAGACCGTGGCAGGCTCTTCTTGGTCTGTCCCAATGCCAACGCTCCTTCCAGACAGATCGCAGTCAAAATGGGACTCATATCTCATCAGGCTGCTGTGACACCTGCGGAAGCCGAGCATGGGCATCGGATCACATACTCGCTTGACACTCTTGAGCGGGATGTTAAGGCTGCGAGGCTGAAAGTGGTCTACCGGTCGGGAATATTTTTCAAGGCGCTTGCCAACTTTCAGTGGGACCGCCTCCTGAACACCGACATCATTTCGAAGGAATATCTGGAAGGCTGCTATCAACTCGGGCAACATTATCCGGATTTGTGTGCCAGTATCTTTTTGCTCTGCGAAAGAGGAGATTCCGGTACACCTCGTGACTCCTCAGAAAACGGGAGTTCATTATGAATGTCGATCCTTCTGCCAGCATGCTTCCTCAGCGTTCAAAATGGGTATCGGTGATTGTTCCGGTATTTAAGAACTACGAATCTCTTGAAGAGCTCTGCTCGGCAATCCTTGAAGTTCGGAAAGATCAATTTCCGCAGCACAGTCTGGAGATCTTGTTCATCGACGATGGGTCGCCAGACAAATCTTGGGAGGTGCTGGAACGCCTTCGCGAAACGTATCCCAACGAAGTGAGTCTGTTGAAACTCTCAAGAAATTTCGGACAGCTCTCTGCAATTCTGGCGGGTTATGACGCCGCTCAGGGTGACGCCGTTATCATGATTTCCGCGGATTTGCAGGATCCCGTTGAACTGATGGGACGGATGGTCGTGGAATGGGAAAACGGCCACGACCTGGTGATTGCGTATCGTGAAAGCCGTGACGATGAAAGGAAAGCCCGTTTTTTCAGCCGGATCGCCTATGCGTTCGCACGGAGCGCCAATCCCCGCATTCCAAGGGGAGGATTCGATTACTTGTTAATGAGTCGGCGAGCAGTGGACATCATGAAAACGTTCAAGGGCCAACATCGCTTTTTCCAGGGGGACGTTCTTTGGTTGGGATTCCCGACAGCTTTTCTTCCCTACGTTCGAAAGCGTAGAAGACACGGAAAGTCTGCATATACCTTCGCAAAGAAGTTCAAATCGTTTCTCGACCTGACCTTGGATTCCTCCTTCCTGCCGATCCGCATGATGTCGGCGATCGGCTTTCTGACCGCGTCGGGAGGAATGCTCTATGCGGTGACCATTGTCCTGAACCGCCTTATCCGAGGCCAACTGCCGTTCCCCGGATGGGCGCCGCTCATGATCGTCATTCTTTTAACGGGAGGTCTGATCATGATAATGCTGGGTATCATCGGCGAATACCTCTGGCGAATTTACGACGACATCAAGGGGAAGCCGATGTATGCCGTGGATAAAAGGGCCTTGGTGCCGAAACCCGCCGAGAGGGCTTCAGAGGATTCTGCTGCCTCGGCTCAATCTGTAAAATGACAATCTGCCGCCAATGCTCACAACCCTGCCGTTCATCTGATTGGTTTTGTCCCCAGCTGCCGGTCATGTGCATCAGCCGGTGGCTGAGCAGGAACAGGCCGGCGCCAGTAGTGGTCTTTCAAGAATCCTATGATCGAGGGCAGAATACCATTGGTCTTGAAGCATGGCCATTGAACGCACGGCAATCCGAGCGGGAATACGTTTCCCGGCTGGCGGTTCTCTTCTGATCGTGTTCCGCCGTGTCCGGCAACAGCATTTCGATGGAGGCATTGCAGTGGCCAAAACCCTTCCAAAACGCCAACGGAAGTCGGGTTTGCCTGACACTCCTAGGAAGCGCTTGAGCCTCCCTGACCCACCTCGGGGTCGTTTGCGCCGATATGGTTCTTTCGTGTTGCTGACGTTAATACTTCTGGTGCACTTCGGTCTTCGCTATTCCGTTAATCAATGCCTGCCCTTGGAATCGAAGCACTTCTACCCCGACCTATATAACATTGCGTTGTCTCTGACTGGCGAAACCGGCCTCAAAACGTTCGCTTTGGACGGTAAGATTCCTGCTCATGCGCCGGTGATCCGGTTCCTGAGTTTGAAACAGGCCTCGCTGACAACCGACGAATTCTCAGCATTCCTGGCTTCCAAGCCTGCCTTAGGCGCTGTCACCGTTTTTGCCCGAAACCGGCTGTTTGAATTTCGGGTGGCATCGTGGCTCTGGCGGATTTTTGGGATCTCCTGGGGTGTGATCGCAATTTTCTATATTATCGTCAGCACCCTTTGTTGCTTGTGCATCTTCTTTCTTTGCACGCACCTGACGGGCAATAAATGGTGCGGTCTATTAGGCGCGGCATTTTATGCAGTCTTGCCGTGCGAAATGGTGCATTCAGTCTGGTCTATACGGGACGCCAACCCAACCTGGTTTACGATTCTGGCCCTGACGTTCTGCCTGTGCGTTGCTGGACGATTTCAATCCCAATGGGTGAACGCGTGTTCCTATTTCTTGCTTGGAGTCCTATCTCTCATCGGCTTAGGCTGGCGTTCGGACGCCATTCTGATTCCCGGCTTAACCCTTCTGGGACTGCTGATTGTACTGCGGCGTCAGCACCGAAAATGGAAGCATTGCATATCAGCCCTCACGCTCTTTGCTGTCGGCATTGCCTGCGTCTACACTTCTTTGTTAGCTCAGATCACCACGAAAGAAGAGTTCTCTCCGGCCTGGATTACGCACATCGCCGTTTACGCTGATAATCCCCGAGCAAATATAGGTGGATACGAAAACTCCTATCAGATGTTTTTCGACGACGGCACAGTTATCTCCAACGTGTATCGATGGGTTAACAAAACTGTGCCGTACTTGGGAACAGAATATGCCCGGGCATGCACGCAAATGCTCTGGCATGAAGCCTCCTACAATATGTTCAACTGGATCGATGGCTTCCCGTTATTGTGGGGACAGAAAATCTGGGAAGGGTGTGGAGATTCCTATGGGTCGTTTCAACTCAGGTTCGAGGCGGAACCGGTACGCGATGGTTTTGAGCTGATTCGTGCGTTCATGAAGCGGTATTGGATTGTTCTGATTCTGGCTTTTGCCGGTGCTTTTCTCTTTTCTCCGCATCCCCCGGAAGCGTTACTCCTGGCGTTTTTCTCGGTTTATTACACTGCTCTTTACTGGGTCATGCTTCCAATGGAGAAACATATCACACCGATGTCTTTGCCGGCCGCCGTCGCGTTCGCTTTTGCGAGTTGTGCTGTTATTACGCCGTTGACTGCAGCAGGACGCTCCACAGCCGTCCAATCGATGCAACGACGTTGGAAATCGGGCCTGACACTGCTGATCCTGACTTTGACTCTTTTCTTGATTAGCCGCGAAGTAGCGAGATGGCATTCGACCTCGGTGAGAGCATCTTATGTGAGCTTGATTCGAGATCGCTCCAGCAAGGGCTTGACTGCTGACGACAACATCAAAAGTCCGCAGAAAGCCATCCTGAGTTTTCCCCCAGGAACGCTGGAAAAAGACCGAGGCTATTGTTGGAAAATTCACGCCTACGGTCAGGGCGGCATTCTTGCTCTATGGATGCGGCGACCGACCTTTTCTGGCGTATCTTTCTTTCCCATTCCTGCAGGGCAAGATGAGGTGTTCTTTTATTCAACATGCACCCAATACCTCGTTCATCCCGTGGTTGACGCCCCGCTGGATGTCGTTGTGGTTTTGCAGCCCGGAATGAAATTCGAATCGTGCCGATCTTTTGACTTGGATGGCTGGAAAACACTCCCTTTCAGTACCGTATTCTATCCGGGACAAACCGCTGCAGGTTCTCCGCGGATCGATATTAATCCACCAGTCTCTGGAATTGCTTCGCCGATTGGAGGTTGGGAAAAGCTGTTGACTTGGCCTTGATGTCTGCTGGGCTCATGGAGCGCATGACTTCGGTATTCATCGTGTGATGCAGGCCGATGTCCCTTCAGGATGGATTTCGGGGTGAAGGTGGGGCTTGATGTGCGAGACAACGTGTGACGACAGCTGCCCGGCTGCTCGTGCCAGCCATTGCCGGATCGCCAAACGGAAAAGCATTGCTTTCGTAGGCAGTCTATCATCGATTGAACCCACAGCTAAGGTGTATGCCAATCCAAGGCGAAGCAGAATCCTGCAGCGTCGTTTGCAGACCGATGGCAAAAGGACAGAAGTTGATGCAACCGCCTCGGAAGCAACTCCCGATCAGCCACGGCCCCGGACAGCTTGTTTCGCGATCCTCTGAAAAACTTTTCCCGTCCAAGGCGGTGCTTGTCTGAAGCCTCCCCCATTTCCTTTGTGCATCCTCATTTTCACTTGTGCTCCCGAATGGAAATGCCTTATAAATTTCCAGATGGTCACAACCATGATTCCACAGGTAACTATGAGTGCGGCGCCACTCCGCAAGTTGAGTTCGCTAGGAGTCGTAGTTCCGTTGTTCAATGAACAATCAGGCCTTGATAGATTCTATAATGTTCTCTCGAACCAATTGCGTGAATTAAATCTGCAGTACACGATCGTGTTTGTAGATGACGGCAGTTCGGATGCGACGCTAGAAATCCTGCACCACATTGCCGCCTGCGATCCAAAGGTGACTGTATTGTCTCTGGCTCGAAATTGGGGCCATCAGATCGCTCTAACCGCCGGCCTTGACCACGTCGAGGCAGAAGCGACTGTTGTGATGGACGGAGATCTGCAACATCCTCCGGCGGTTCTGGAGGAGATGGTAAGAAAGTACGAATCCGGCGCCGAGGTGGTATACGCGGTCCGTCGTTCCTCGCCCGGCGTGAACCGATTGAAGAAACTTACGTCTGATTTGTTCTATGCCTTATTTGAGCGCTCAACAGAATTAACCGTGGTCCGCGGCGCTGCCGATTTCAGGCTGATGTCGAGAGAGGTTGTTACGGCGCTCAGATCAATGCGCGAAATGCACCGTTACATGCGCGGAATGGTTCCCTGGCTCGGCTCCACTTTCAGCATAGTTCAGTATGACCAGGGTGAACGAAAGGCAGGCTCCCCCGCCTATACTTGGCGCAAGAGTGCGAGGTTGGCCAAGGATGCATTGTTCTCCTTTTCGACACTTCCGCTGGACCTACTAACATGGTGTGGCGTTGTCTTGAGTGTTTCCGCACTTTTTTACTTGATTTACGTGTTGGCGGTCCTGCTCTTGGGCCGTCCTGTAGAAGGTTGGACGTCGGTTATCGCCGTCCTCCTGATCCTGAGTACAGTGCAATTCTTATCAATCGCAATCCTGGCAAAATATCTCGGCATGGTCTTCGAGCAGACCAAAGGCCGACCTTTATATGTGCTCAAACAGAAACACATGGCAGAGCCTCATGGCAGCGTGCCAGCTGGGGACGCTGCAGGTTCGCGATCGAGCTCGGTCGGGGTCGTGTAATGCACAGCGTCGGCTCAAGAGAACTCTCACACGACCGAGTGGCCGGCCAATTCGACGAATTGATGAACGAGTATGACGTTACGCGCCGGATTGAAGTGTTGGTCGACCAGTTCTTAACCCCACAGATCCTGACTGCGGGACTCGTGTTAGATGCCGGATGCGGAACTGGCAGAGGTACTCACACGTTGCGGCAACGCGGCGCTTCGGTGGTTGCGCTGGATATTGGCTACAATCTCATAAAGAGCGTCAAGCTTAAATATCATTGCGCGGCCACGCAGAGTAGCATTTTGTCTCTTCCTTTCGCGGACCAGGTTTTTGATGTCGTCTTCTCTTCCGAGGTGATCGAGCATACGCCGGATCCTGCACAGGCAGTGCGAGAACTTTACCGAGTGCTCAAGAGCAGGGGGCATCTGGTGCTCTCGACGCCGAACTGGTGGTGGCGATGGTCGGTCTCGTTAGCATCGCGACTCGGGTTTTGCCCGTATGATGCCCTCGAGAATTGGATGCGTCCCGGCGAGTTACGCCGCGTGATTGAGAGTATGGGCGGCCAGGTGTTGGCGCACCGCGGAATCCATCTTTGGCCATTTCAGTTACGTGTACTGAACAGGTGGTCGCGGTGGATGGATCGATACGGTCGAATCCTCCTCCCAATCATGATCAATCAATGTATGCACTGCATCAAACCAGGAGCCAACCCAACCAGGGAGTTATGAACGGCGTATGTCAAAAAAAAGAAAAGGTATCAAGCGAAGGTTAGGGGGCGACCCAGCTAGCATTCCGAGGTCAGCGAGCATTCGCAACACATGGGCTTCTATCGTGATGTCGTGCAGCAGCCGCAGTACGGTGACCGCACTCCTGCTTTCCCTGACTATTGGTGCGGCAGCGATTTGGCTTTTGAGTCCTTTAGCACGAGGTTTGGATTCGGCAGTCATCGGACAGACTGCGAGCCGATACTTCGAGATCGCCGTCAACCGTTCCTATTGCGGCCGCTATCCGTATGTGACCAGCACCGTCGGAAACGATAAACCCAAGATCAATTTGTCGGAGTTACACATTGCTGATGTCGGAGCAATTCCTATTCGAAGGATGATAGAACAAGCGGGATCGCCGCGTGGTTATTGCCAGACCTCGGGTGGGTATATCCCTGTCAACGAGGTATCCATGGCATTGGTAGAATCAGCACTGCTTTCTGCAGCGCCAGGACTGACGCTGAGGCAACTCGGACAGACGCTTCCCGCACTGAGCGCCATAGCGCTTTTGTTGTTTGCCTTCTTTCTGCTTAAATTGCGATACTCGATTGTTTTTGCTTTTTCCACGTTGTTGTCGAGCTTGTATATAACCATATTATTAGGTGGCAGCGCTCTCTACTCGCAATACCCTCTTATTCTGCCTGCCACTTTGGCCGGAATTAGTCTCGCAGGTCTCTGCTTGGTTTACCGTGTGCACCTGCGAACCAGTTGGTACTTATGCAGCTGCTTCATCCTGGGCCTTTGGTGCGGCTTCCTGGGCAACCTTCGCACCAGCCATTATCCGGAGGGTGTACTCGTTGGCGTGCTTTTGATCGGTTTTGCAGCCGTCGACATGCTTCGCGTAACCTCCAAATCGAAGCGCAAAACTGCTGTTCTGGCATGCATGGCCTTCACCGCCTTTGCAGCGGGCGTACTGACGTTCGATGCACTGTTTATATCGCCACTTCGGGCGGTCCCAACACCTGGGATCTACAGCTATCATGTTCTCGCGCACCCCCTTGTGCTTGGGCTGGCAACGCCTCCTAACGAACTTGCCAAGCGTGAGGGCATCGCATGGGACGACCCCGCCGGCGTGGTTGCAGCCAGGAAAGTCGATCCCACCGTAACATATCTCGGACCCGGCTACGAGCGCGCGTTGTTTACCTACTATTTACGGCTCTGGTCTTCGCATCCCCTCGAAATGCTTGGCATCTATTTCAGTAAACTGTCCTCGACTCGCGAGAGCATTCAAAAGTTCCTATTGAGTACTCAAGCAAACATATTCTGGACTCATAAAGATGGTCGATGGTTAGAACTCGCAGCTTTGCCCGCGACGCTTGGAGCTGCGCTGATCGGTGTCTTAGGATTGTTCGGCGTCCTCTTCGTTATCGGTTGTATCCGTCCCGCGGCGCTGCAAGTCGATTTGCAGAGGGGATTCTGCCTTGCCGCAGTCTTTGGTGCAGGCATCATCGCGTTCGTGGAGTCGGCGGCCGTTCTGTCGGAAGTCGTGCTCTGGTACAGCACCGTTTTAGTATTCTCCTTCATCATTGCAGGTCTCTTCGTATTCCAGATGGTCTTGGATGTTTTCATCAATAGGATATGGCGTGGACCACAACAGGTCAGTCGTTCCATCGCAAGGAATCGCCACTGAACGCGCTGAATACATTGGGCCGCATTGTGGAGGTCTGGGAAGGTCCGGACGATTTATCATCCATGCATTCCGTGCAGGTCAAGCGCCATGGACTGACACGATTTGCGGCTATCCCCCCCACGATCATGAGATGTTTCGCCAGGAAACCCGCGGGGAAATCCTCGAGAAATGAGCGACCCGGAACGTCCGATTTTGAGGCCCAGTGCCGATGAGCAGCGGAATCGGCATACCCGAGGTTCATGATCCCGGGACAGATACCCAGCGCCGGTAGCCCGATGTGACTTGATGAATCGTGAATGCTGAGACACCAACAGCTGCCGGGTGATAATTCGAAATGATGACCTGATAGCGTGCAGGCAGATCAGCCGCAATCAAGGCCATCTGCCGCCCCGGTTCGGTGATGATCTGCGATGCAACAAACTTTTGTGCAACAACATCAAGGATGCCGACCGACAAAGCTCCTTCATGCAGGCTGACATCCAGGCAGATGCAGTTTGCACCTCTCGAATCAGCATTTCGGCTCAGTGTCGCCGACCCCAATGCATAGCTTGCCGTGTTTTTTGGGGTGCGAACCAAAACATCGGATCCATTTGCTTCTGCACTGGCAGCATAGGCGGTCCATTGGTCCGGCCTAAAATCGTGTCGACAGCTCATTTCATCCACAACCTTAGCCAGATCAAAAAAAGGTTGGATATTTACGGGCGCCAAACCGCGCTGCAACATGTACCAGACGTAAAGTGCGTTGTTCCAGGTTTGGCGGCGGGTAACCACCATATCAGGACCGGCCAATTCCAGCAATTTCCTGTCGTCGTGCCAATCGGACCACGGGCAATGCTCATCACCCACGCTTGGGTCTGAAACGCGGGCAAAAACCAGAGGGTCAAATTGATCCGGCGAATTCCATCCGCAGGTGCTTCGAGCGAACTGCCAAGTATAGAGCATGAGGATAATTTCGCCACGGGGCGCTAGAGAGGCTTTCGCTTGAGCCATCAACTTCCTCTGCAATGACTCCGGCATCACCATCAACGAACCATAAATGAATACAACATCATAGGGGCCGCCATATACAGCTTCTGAGCTATCGGCGCAGTAAAGAGTTGTTACGTGATCCGCTACCTCCTTTAAAACCGCAATGCGGTTGATCACGGCGAGATTACTTTCCACTATATCGGCACACGTAAGCTCGGCGCCGTGAGACGCATACAGAATCTCGTGAAAACCAAGACCCGAGCCGATTGAAAGCACGCGGCGGCTGCCAGTATTTTGCGCCACAACTTGCGCGAAGATATCTTCCTCCGGATAAGCTCGGAACCGTGCGACAAACGCATGGTTCCATATCTTTAGCAGTTCGGCATCGGGCATCAATGCTAACTGGCGCGTGTCATGCTTACCCAGCCCTGATGGTGCATAGCGCCAGTAACTTCGCGCCTGCTCCGAGTCGTAATAGTGTTGACCAGGTTTCTCGACCTCCATCTCTCCGCTCCTTTTAGCGCATCGAATACCTTTTGGCGCTCTTGCCCGGCTCCTAAGCCCTTAGAAAACCAGATCAACGCGGTCTTGGGCGTCAGGAATCCTTGGGATTGCCTGAGAACATCCGGTCGTGGAATTGCTGATTTTTTTTGCGGATGACCCGAGCTGGATTGCCCACGGCAATTGAATCGGATGGGATGTCCCTGGTTACGATCGCGCCGGCGCCGATAACGGAACGGTCTCCAATGCGCACACCCTTTAAAACCACGGCGCTGGCCCCTATCCAGACATCCTCGCCGATATGCACCGCAGCGAGTTCTTTGCCCGAGGCTGTTATAGCCACCTCTGGGGCAGTACGGTGATCCGAGGACAGAATGACAACATTGGGTCCAAGTATCGAGCGCTTGCAGATGCGTACTCCGCCCGATCCATCCAAATAGCTGCGGAAGTTGATTGCGACTCCCTCCTCGAGGACGATACCGCTGGCCGGAGTGAGATGATCCAACACAAGGCTGCACTGGTCATAGATTCTTACATGATCGTGAAGCTCTATGCCTAATCCATCCCTAAATTTGCCTCCCCAAAGTATGACGTTGCTACCGACTGCGACTTCATTGCCGACCAAATTCACGGCCTCTCGCAGTTGTCTCTGGATATCATGCCGCTGCTCATTGAATACACGGAGCGGGTCTTCATGGATGATTCTTATCTTGTGAAGCTCGGATTCAACGGCCTGTTTGATTCGGCGGTTAATCCATTGGGATAGCCAGTTGATCACTTGATTGCGCTCCAGTTTCAGGTCAAAAGCAATCCTCGTTATTCTCGATCCAAGATTCATGCCAGAGCACGGCATTCAGCACCGTCCATAGATGGAAGCTGTATCCACCGTATCCCTGCAGCTGATTTCTCAGGAGGTCCAAGAAGAATTCATTATCGAAATATCTTTCCTTCTTGAGCCTTGAGCGTTCGAAGGCGGCGAGGCATCGCCGGCCGAAATCAGGCTCGCGAAACCAAGCGTCCATTGGTGCGCCAAATCCCTGCTTGGCGCGGTAGACCATGTCATTGTCGATGTAAGGCTCGACCGCTTTTTTCAGGATTGCCTTCCCCAATCCGTCCTTGAGCTTGTACGAGGGAGGAACCCTCATGGCGAACTCGACCACATCATGGTCGAGATATGGGACTCGGGCCTCGATGGAGTGAGCCATCGTCAGCTTATCGACACGCATAAGCAGGTGCTCGGGAAGGCGGAGCTTCATCTCCATGTAGGGGATTTTCCACAGGACATCCGGCTCGGCGAACTGGCCCGCCAAACCTCCAAGATAGTGATGCACGACAGCGTGGCTATCCAGTGAGGCAAAATCTTCGGGCAGCAGTCCTTGGACCGGGCAGTCGAGATTCTGTTCAAAAGGCGCCTTGTTTGGAGTTAGCCGCTCGCGCAGATGCCCCCACCAGCAAGCCGAACCTCCCCAAAACAATTCCTGGCCAAGGTGAGCTCGAGTGCAAATATCCTGGTCTTCTGCGCTCTGAGTTATCCTTCCCGCCCTTCTTCCCAGAAAATGACCGAGCCATCCTCTCCGGCCATTCCGTGCCCGATCGTAAACTTCCACTTCTTTCCTACGGTAATGCTCGCACCACCAGTAACCCAGGAAGTTTTCATCCGCACCTTCACCCACCTGAACGACGGTCGTGCCGCATTCGCGCACGAGTTTGGCGAGGAAGTAAAGGGGAATGCAGACATTATCTGCGATGGGCTCGTCCTGCAGCCGGACGAGCAGTGGCAGGAACTCCTGTGCGTCGTTGTGATTGATAAGGGCTTCGTGGTGGTCCGTGCGATAGCGCTCGCTGATCCGGCGGGCGTATTTGAACTCGTTGGTGTTTTCCTCTCCCTCATATCCGATCGTGAAGGTTGTGACCGGCCGGTCCATGAGTTCGCTCATCAGTGCTGCGTTCAGGCTGGAATCCACCCCGCCCGAGAGCAGAACACCAAACGGAACATCCGATACCATGCGCCGGCGGATCGATTGTCGCAGTAACCGGGTCAGCTCGACTACCGCGTCTTCCTCGCTCAGGTCGCTTTCGCGGAACATCCGTTCAGCACAAGGGCGGCAATCCCAGTATTGATTCGCCGACGCTTTGCCATCATGCCGGATTGTCAGCGTGTATCCCGCGGGCAGCTTGAAGATGCCGCGAAAGAGTGTAAGAGGAGCGGGCGTGACGATAAAAGTGAGATAGTGCCAGAAGGCGGTGAGGTCCATCTCGGGCGTAATGTCCGGGTGGGCTATAAGAGCCCGTATCTCGGAAGCAAATACCCATTCTCCGGATGCAGTCTTGGAGAAGTACAGCGGCTTGATGCCGACGCGATCCCGAACCAGGTGAAGGACAGGCTTGTCCGGAATTCGCGCATCATAAATGGCAAATGCGAACATACCGTAAAACCGTTGGATACAATCGAGTCCCCATTCCTCATAAGCATGCAGCAGCACTTCGGTGTCGGAATGGTCAGTCGCCCACCGATACTTGCCCAAAGCCTCCAATTCGCGACGCAGTTCTGAGTGGTTGTATATTTCACCATTGAATACCAGAAGTACCGTCCCATCGGCATTGGACATGGGCTGGCCGGCGGATTCGGATAGGTCGATAATTGATAGCCTGCGGTGCCCCAACGCGCAGCGCCCGTCGATGGAACGCCAGAGTCCTGATCCATCCGGCCCGCGATGAGCCATGCGATCCCGCATTTTTGCGAGCGTTTCATCACTGCACACTCGATTGCCGGTAGGCTTGAATGCTCCAACCAATCCGCACATTACTGGATCGACTCCTCTATCGGCGGTTTCCTGGCCTCCACCTTGCAGACCAGACCATTGCAGGTCGGGAAACAACCTGCCACTCCCAAAGCATAAATGTCGATGATCTCACACCTGACCATCTCGAATTCCGACGCTGCAAATGCATTCTTGATGCTTTCCGCATCTGCCTTCCACAGGTGGGTACGGAGATCATATTCGGGATTTAAAGCATCCAGTGGAATGAGCGCATAGAGCCGGCCATCCGGCCGCAAGACGCGACGAGCTTCCCGTAGACTACGCACTGGATCATAAAGATGCTCCAGAATGTTGCTGGCGATCACGGAGTCAAAGGTATTGTTGATGCAGGGCAGGTCGTGTATGTCGGCAATTGCTTCAGCCAGATTTGGAGAGCTGCATGCCCTTCCTTCAGGGAATCGTAGATCGAGGCACGTTAAAAATGTCGCCCTCTCCGCCAGAACGTTTGCCAGTTGACCGGTGCCGCTGCCGAGTTCCAGGGTGCGACCAAACTGCCGGGGAAGGAACTCCAGGAAATCAAGAACATCTTGGCGCAGTTCTCCGGAAAGTGGTGCCGAAACCAAGTACCCATGATCCTGAACCTGCTGCTGTAATGAAACCTGAACGCTTGACGGGGCTCGTTTGGTTGCCTCGGTCTGTGCGGAAGAGAGCAATTCCTGTGCTCCCACAATCCTGCAGTGCGCACCAAGACGGCGGCATATCCGGGCGATCTTCCCAATCGCGAAAGCGATGCTTCCGGGGTGGGCTAGGCTACCGCAATCAACAAGTACCGTTCGTGGAGAAGCGTCTGGAGGAGGCCAATTGTAAATGCGGAAATTGTGATAGAGTTGTGCATGACGCACTGAATGGCCGCTTTCCTGGTGATACTTCTCCATTCTGCCCCAATCGAGCAATTGCGCCAGTTCGCTCATCGAAGGACGTCGCCGCCAACCGCTAGCACGAGATCGATCTGCAATCTCATATACGTTCTCGACCGGCAACCTGGGAAGTTCCAGAAAACCGTCAGGATTCCAGAAGCCGGCCGGCATCCTGATGTCGAAAGGCTGGCACTGATAAGCGCCACCTCCCAGAAATGGAACAATTTCGCAATCGTTGCCGAAGGCCCGCTTTTTGCACTGGTCGGGCAATTCAGGGCGTTCGCGGACTTCTTCTGCAATCTGCCTGATGATAAGGGAGCTGTCCATGCGTAGATGCGCATTCCGCATAGCTTCGCCCAGCCGACCCGGTAGACTAATGGGTTGCAGACCTTCAAAGCAGATGTGATGGATCCGACAAGGCACTCCCAGCGCTTGGCGCAGTTGGTTTGTCTCGGCCTGCAAGTCCTGAAATGCAGCTTGAGAGCGTGAACGCGATACAAATAGGGCTACTCCGCTCGAATCTTTGAGAATCATGTGCCGGATCATCGAAGCGAGCGCCCGGAAGGACGGTTCCGACAGTTTCTCTGCCTCATCCGATCCGATGGCAATGGCTGCTGCCGGCATTCCCGAAGCTTTAATCATGGCCAAGGACATTACGTTAAGTACGCCCTTGGGCCCGCGAAGCGGTCCCAGACGAAACCACAATCCGAGATTTGTTTCCCGCAAACAACCGCTGAGAATGATCCTGCTGAGGGTACTTCCCCGGCCTACTTGTGCGACAAGGTCTATCTCCAGCCACGAGCCGAATACGGCGATGGCCTCGAAATCTTCGAGTCCCCTGGTTTCGCGGTTTTCCAGGCACCAGATGATCCGGCCCGGTGGCGGCAATGAATTGGATAATCGGAGCATCGTGCGTTCAATCTTCCGCAAACACGACAAAGCATTTAGCTTGAACTGGGAGAGATCCTTATCAACTGCCGCACACCACAAGCCTTGCCCGTTCTCTGCCTGTAAGGATGCGATCCTCGATCGAATCTCCTCTGGAAACAATGCCAACCATATGCTTTCGGAGGAAAGTTCCGGAATCGGAGAAAAAGATCTTGTCGAATCTGTTGTAGAATCACTTCTAATCATTTCATTCAGCAAACGTGCCAATCTCGCTAGGTCCGGATGCAAAGACCTGCATTTTGAACGAGCGCATTC
>Ga0187881_10002169_pt1 | contig 19020 bp, 17 predicted proteins | sample June2016WEW_19_1_2_FD_133017 | JGI IMG/M metagenome (GOLD analysis project Ga0187881, IMG submission 133017) | Peatland microbial communities from SPRUCE experiment site at the Marcell Experimental Forest, Minnesota, USA - June2016WEW_19_100 | ecosystem: Environmental > Terrestrial > Soil >...
CCATCTCCCGAATCCTGTCCCTCAGACGCGCGGCCTCCTCGTAATCCTCCCGCTCCACGGCCTCCCGCAGCTCCTCCCGAAGGGTGTCGTTGACAACTGCCGTGCGGGACTGCTCCGCAAAGGACCGCGGCAGCCTTCCCGCGTGATGCGGACGGGCAGCCATCTGGGAAACGATGGCCTTGACGTCCTTCTCGAAGGCGGAAAAACACTCCGCGCACCCCAGCTTCCCCTGCTTTCGGAAGTCCGAGGCCTTCATGCCGCAACGCGGACAGACCTCCTTCACTTCTCCCGCGCCGGTCATGTCCCTGCCTTCCAGCAGCCCCGACAGCAGGTTGGCGATTGGAAGCTCGGATTCCTCCTCCCGAATCAACCCCTTTTCCTGGGCGCACTCTTCGCAGATATGAAGCTCATGGACCAGGTCCTTCTGGATCTGTCGTATGTGGATGACTGCATCTTTGAGGCCGCAAATTTCGCATTTCATTGTCACAGACAGTATACAAAATCCGGGGGGTCAAATCTACGTGGCAAAGTCCGGCAAACCGCAGTATCATGAGATTTCCCATTCTCCCATGATCGGATAGAGAAGCTGTCAGAAACGGGACCCCCGGGCGAGCGTCCGGGATCCTTCTGGCGCGGGGTAGAGAACCACGTTGCCGTGGTCTTCGGCAAGCAGATCCCTAGGCCCGCCGCCGGCTCACACCTTGCGAAGGATTGACAGGGGCCGGGCCCGGGATGCGCGGGCAGCCGGCAGCCAGGAGGCAAGCGCGCAGAGAACCATTGTGGCCCCTGCCGCCATCAGCACTTCTGAAGCGTCGATCCTGATGGGAATCGATTTCAAGTAATATGCGCTGTTGAAAAGGGTGAAAGTGCCCAGAGCCGGAGCCGTGGGCAGGAACGCCGACCGCAGGAAGGAGACGCCCTCCAGGACCCTGTTCACCGTCCACTCCAGCCCTGCGATGACTTGATTGATGTTCACGGCCACCAGAAGCCCGGCTGCAATCCCCGCCACAGTGCCCATCAGGCCGGTGGCGAAGCCGGTCAGGAGAAAGGACAGAGAGAGGGACTGTTCCCCGACCCCGACGCTCTTGAGAATGCCGATCTCGTTCCGTCTTTCGAAGACAATCATGAGCACGGACGAGGAAACATTCACGGAAGCCACGACGACAATAAGGGCCATGATGAAAAGGAGGAGCGCCTTGGTGGTTCGGAAGCTCGCCAACCGCGGGTACTCGATCTCGCGCCACGTTGCCACCCGCGTGTTGTTTCCGGCCGCGTTGGAAATCGCTTCTGTGATTCCCGTCAGATCCCCGAAGGGCTCATTCACCTTCACGCCGATCAGTGCGCGCGAGCCGCGGGGGGAAAGGGCACGGGAAGCCAGACCCAGGGAAGCGTAGACCAGCGTCCTGTCCAGCTCCTGATATCCGGTCTCGTATACGCCGCTTACCACAACGGGGGTCAGGCGGGCGGCCCCGCTCATGTTCTCACCGAATGTGGTCAGGAGGCTCATGGATTGACCGGGGCTTACACCCAGGGACGCGGCCAGCGCTGCGCTCACCATGACAGCATCGGGGCGGGACAGGTCAGGCGTTCCGGCTCTTACCGTGACGTGCGAGCGGAATCCCGGGTCCGCTGCGAAGATGTCGGACGGTACGCACCGTATGTTCACGCCCGCCGCCGATCCCGCGGTTATGAGGAGGCCGGTGCCCTGCCGCTCAGGGATGGCGGCAACCACACCGGGAACGGCGGCAATCGACCCGGAGCGTCTCTGCATCTCCTCCAGGGACGTGTCTGGCGGAAGGGAAACCTGCACGTGGTAGGTGCCGACCTCCAGGAGTCGCGCGGTAATCCCCTCGATCATGCCCGTGGAGACCTCCATCACAACGATCAGCGGAACAAGGCTCAAGGCGATGCCGAGCACGGAGCCCCGCAGATACCGCGCCGTGCCATCTCTTCCCCTGAGCATCCGGGAGCTGAGAAACACGGCAAGCCGCGCGCTCATTCGCTTCTCAGTATCCCGCCGCTGAGCAGGAAACGCGTGTCCGCCCGACCGGCGAGCCCCTGGTCATGAGTAACGACGATCATGGTCCTGCGGTGCCTCTGCACCAGAGAGAAGAGCATATCCTCGACGTTTCCTGCATTGCGCTCATCAAGGTTCCCGGTGGGCTCGTCTGCCAGGAGCAGAAGGGGGTCGTTGATGAGAGATCGCGCCACGGCAACCCTCTGCCGCTCCCCGCCGGAAAGCTCGACGGGCCAGGCGCTCATGCGCTTCTCCAGGCCCACCTCGGAAAGGAGTTGACGGCCGCGCTCGCGAAGCGAACGGCCGGTGAAGTTTCCCAGCATTCCCGGGATGATCACATTTTCCAGGGCTGTGAAATCCTTGAGGAGAAAATGGAACTGGAAGATGAACCCCACATCCCTGCTGCGATACTTGCTGAGTCCGGTTTCTTCAAGCCCGGTCACCTCTGTTTCCCCGACGAATACGCTCCCGGCAGTCGGCCGGTCCAGTCCCCCAACCAGGGCAAGCAGCGTGCTCTTGCCGCAGCCGCTTTCACCCGTGATCGCCACGGTGGTTCCTTGCGGAACCTGCAGATTCACGTCCGTCAGGACTTCAAGGGATTCAACGCTCGTCTGGAAATGCCGGGCGAGCGACCTGACGCGGACCAGCGGCCGTTCGAGCGCACCATGTATCTGCTCACTCATACCGCAGCACCTCGGCAGGACGGAATCGGGAAACCGCGCGGGCAGCGGCCCAGGCAGCCCCCGTGCAGGCAAGCACCGCGAAGAAACAGACGAAAAAGGCCTCCTGCGGGAAGACCCGGGAAGGGACCTGCGAAAGGTAGAAGTATGCTGGAGAGAAGATCGAGAAGCTTTCTTGGCCGCCTCCCTGGGCAAAAAGAGACGCAAGGGAACGCGCCGCGGCCAGCACCCCGTTGACCACCGCTTCCACCACTGCGAAGACGCCGTTGATGTTCACGGCAATGGCCAGGCCGGCAAGCATCCCCGTCAAGGCGCCTGCAAGGCCGATAAGGAGCCCTTCCAGGACGAAAATCGCCTGGATCCGGCCCGGCGGGATGCCGACCGCCTTGAGGACTGCGATCTCCTCCATCTTCTCGTGCACGCTTCTCCTCAGTGAGTGGAAGACATTGAACCCGACCACGATGAAGATAAGGCCGACGAGCACCATCATCATCAGCTTTTCCATGAACAGAGCGTCGAAAAATGACCTGTTGTATGTACGCCAGCTCTCCACCGTGTATCCCTGGGCGGACACGATCTGTCCGATCTCGCGCAGGGCGCCGCCATCGAGGAACCTGTTGGCGATCTTTACCCCGTACGTCCGCGGGAGGGGGACCCCGAACCCGAACACCCTGTCGGCAGACGCCAGGGATATGAACACGAGCCCTATGTCGAAATCCCAGTAGCCTGTGCGAAACACTCCGGTCACGCGAAATGCGGCCCTGCGCGGCACGGGCCTGCCGTCCGTGCCGGCGGCAAACGAAGTAAGAGAGATGGAGTCTCCGACCCGCACGCCGGTGACCGCCGCAAGCTCTGCTCCGACGACGCAGGAGTCCGGCCCGGCCAGCTCGAAGGATCCCTCCCTCATGGACAGCATTGAAGCCTGCACAGGATCGACCGCAAAGAGCTCCGGCGGCACTGCGCGCAGCTGGCATGCGCGCGGTCTCTGGAACGGACCTTCCACGAGCGCCTGCCTTTCCACAAACGGTACGACCGCCTTCACGAAAGGCAGGCCCCTGATCCTGGCGATAAAAGACGGGTCCGGCCTGTCGGCGCCGGGCTCGGCGACCGCTGCCCTTGCATCCCGCTGCACCTGCAGGTGATAGGAGCTGATTTCGACTATGTTTTCGATGAAGCCGAGCTGGAAGCCGTTCATGACGGCAAGCACGACGGTGAGAGTCATGACTCCGACCGCGATGCCTGCCACTGACAGGATGGAGGATGCGTTGCCGGTCTCGCGCCGGCGCGTCCTGAAATAGCGCGACGCTACGAGCAGGGTGACGGAGGGCCTCAATTGAAGCTCCTCTCCCGAACCACCTTGCCGTCTGAGTAGACCTCCTCGCGCGCCCGGCGGTCCCCCTCGTAGTAGACCTTGAGGAATAGCGCGCCGGCCTGGTACAGCTCTTCCACCCGCGAGTCGTTCGCGCCATAGACGGTGACCTTTTCCAGGGAGCCGCGACGGAAGAACTCCTCCCTCGTGGTCTTTCCCCCTTCGTCGAGGGCATACCGCCATTCCTCCAGGCCGGCGGTGCTCCTGAGCTGCTTTCTGGTCACCCTGCCTTTATCATCCCGCACGTACGTTATCGTCTCCGTCACTTTGTCGCCTGTGGCTGTGGATTCTGTCTGAAGCCTCCCCTCGGGATCATAGCCGCGGGTGATGACCTTCCCTTCGCCAGGGAGCTTCTCCTCGGAGGAAAGGAGCTTGTCGGTGTCCTCGCGGTAGGCAAACTCCACCTGTGATGCCAGCTCTTTCCCGGTCCGATGCTCTCTCTCCACGGCCCTTCCCTTTTTGTCGTAGCGCGCAATGTACGTGTCATCGCCGTCCTGGTTCCACTCCTCTGACGGCCCGGAGCGGCCCGCAACGAAAGAGGAGATGCGTGTACCCTCTTTTCCCCCGGTCTGCCTGACTTCCCGGAGGCTTCCCCGGGATGTGTAGAAATAGTCATTCGCGTGCTCGAGCGTGCCATCCGCTGCGAGGACCCGCACCCTCGCCAGACGCGAAGAAGCGTACGTGTAGATCGATCTTTGCGCGAGCTTTCCCTTGGTGTACTGATCCTCTTCCAGCAGGTCGCCGCTTCCAGCATAGATACGCCGCGTCACGACGACGCCTCCGGCGATCTCCCGCTCCTCTTTGCGGCCATCGGCGATGCTGGAGGTCTCCCATCGCCTTGCCTCCTTCCCGTCCTGAAACAGGCGCCTCACTTCCCCGCCTGCCTTGGGCGTGACTTCAAGGACCCATTTCAGCTCGTTGCGGCGCCACGAAGGAATGGGCCCCAGCTGCATCCCGAAATCATTCGATCTGTAGACCTCAGAGGCGGCGAAAAGAGGGAGAGCGCTGAGCAGGAGAAGGGGGATCCAGACGCGCTTTCGCACTCAGGACTCTCCGACAAGCGACCTCAGGTAGAGGTCCGGATCGAAAACCTGCAGATCTTCCAGCTTTTCCCCGTCTCCCACAAAAGAGATGGGGATTCCCAGCTCGCGGCAGATCGGCACCACCATCCCCCCCTTGGCGGTGGAGTCGACTTTCGTCAGCACGATGGAGTCGATCCCCACGGCCTTGTGAAAAACCTCGGCCTGGGCAAGGGAGTTCTGCCCGGTTGTCGCATCGAGGACCAGCACCTTGCGGTACCCCGAGCCTCCGGTCCGCGACCTCACGATCTTGTCGATCTTGGCCAGCTCCTTGACCAGCCCGTCCCGGGTGTGCAGCCTGCCGGCAGTGTCGGCGATGACCAGGCGGACTCCCCGGGCAGCTGCGCTGGAGATCCCATCGAAGATGACCGCGCCAGGGTCCGCGCCGGGCCCCTGCGCCACCACGGGAAGACCCAGCCGTTGCCCGAGGATCTTCAGCTGTTCGATGGCGGCGGCGCGGAAGGTGTCTCCAGCAACAAGGAGAATGCTCTCGACTCCCCGGTTGGCCCGAAAATGCCGCGCCAGCTTAGCTATGGTGGTTGTCTTTCCCACTCCGTTCACCCCGAGCACGACAAGCACGTTCATTGCATCAGGCACGAGCACAATGTCCGAAAAAACGATATGCGCGCGGAGCAACGCCTTGAGCGCCTCGCGCAAGCCTTCCCTGGTCCTGATGCCCTCTTTTCGAGTCGTCTCCCTCAAAGCCGCGATGGTCTCTCCTGCCAGGCGCACTCCGATATCAGCTTCTATCAGGGCGTCCTCCAGCTCATCGAAGAACTCCCCGTCGAACTCCCGTGACTGAAAGAGTTCCCGCAGCCGTTTTCCCAGCCCCATCCACGCCATCTGCCCGTCCTACCCGGCCGACCTGTTGGAGACCGAAACGTAATGGATGATCTTGAACAGCATCCACGTGAAAAGCGACGCGCTCACCACGGTTCCGACGAGGTAGCCTCCGTAGAAAAGATTGGCCGTGAGCTGGGCGCTCCTGGCCTGCGAGGAGTTGCCCTGGGCGACGAGCTCGGTCGTCTGCACGGCGGAATCCAGCGCGAAGGCGTAGCAGAACAGGGGGATGGGAAGCGAAAAGGCAAACCAGGTGAAGGAATCGTAGAAATCGTCCCGCGCTTTCTTCTGGAGAGCATCGCGAGAGATGGTGTCTGGCTGCAGGGTGAAGGACAGATCCGGCGGGGAGCTCTCGCTGACGGAGAAGGGCATGTCGTAGTAGCCCTTCTCCGTGATATTGACCCTGGCCCTTCCGAACGGTTTTTCCAGGGCAAGGGGGGTCTTTCCCTTCCAGACCGACTCCAGATAGACATCAGCCCCTGGCGGGGTGGAGGAGATCACGATCGTCCCCGATTTCTCCTTCTCCAGGGTCACCGTCAGGGAGGACTCTTCCTCGCTGCTCAGCGTCATGGTCTGCGTGAGATCCCGGTAGCCGGGAGCCGACACTGTGATGTCCAGGGTCCCGGGAGCAAGGTAGAGCACCGGCGTGCGGCCGGTTGCCGCGAGCTTCCCATTGATGAACAGCGAGCTTTCCGGCGGATCCGCCGTGAACGAGAGCGTGGCCCAGGGCTTTCCGATGAAAAAGGAGGTAAGCTCCCTGCCGGCCGCGGGCACTGACTGGTACACCCCGTCTCTTGGCTCCGCGTCCGTGAAGCTCACCGTCACGGAATTGCTTGTCGCATCGTACGCCCACACTTCGAGAAGCACGTAGCCCTGCACCTCGCGCACCATGCCTCCCACCAGGAGATCTATCCCCTGCCGGTCGCAGAAGACCGACGCCGGGATCGAAAGCGGATCGAAGAGCTTGCCCACTCCGCTTCCCTCCTTGACCTCGATTGGCTTCTGCTCCGCAACCTTGATACGCGCAAGGTCCATGGACTTGAGAAACTCCCGCCGCAAGAGGGCTGCGGCGATCTTGGCGTCCACGTCTGTGGTAGAAGGGATGTTCGGACCTATGGAGTCCAGAAGGAGCGCGTCACGCTCCTTGTAGAACCCGGTCACGCTCTGGTCCACGGCGTCCTGGCCTTTGGCAACCAGGGTCTTGCGGATCAGATCGCGTTCAGCCTGAGACAACGAGTGAGACGTGAGCCCCGCCAGCTGATTCTTCAGCATCATCGGCATGCTGTAGGTGAGATACTGGTCCTCCGGCGGCAGACGCTCCGCGTCGAACACGCAGAAGCCGACGACCCACTTCTCTTTCTTGTCAACCGGCACAGACCGGTCCGGCTTCGTGGCCTCCTGCTGGGAGGGTGGCGTCGAGGGGGGCGTGCCGGGGCCTCCGCCACCCGGCGTGGGGGGACCCGGCGCGCCCGGCGCGGGGGGCTGCTGGCCGCCGGGAGTCTGCGTCTGGCCTGCAAGCGGCAGAAGAGGGAGGCACAGAAGCAGGACGAGGGAGCCGGCGCGCTTCATCACACGATGTTGAGAGCCTTCTTGAGGGCGGAGACCACCCTCTGAGGCTGAAATGGCTTGACAATGAAATCCATGGCGCCCATCTCGATGGCCTGGACGATCAGACGCTGCTGGCCGATTGCTGAGCAGATGATGACGCGGGCGGCGGGATCGATCTCCCTGATTTTCTTCAAGGCGGTCAGACCGTCCATCCCGGGCATCGTAATGTCCATGAGCACGACGTCGGGCCGGGTGTCCAGGTAACGGGCGATGGCTTCATCCCCGTTGGATGCCTCCCCAACAACGCGGAAGCCGGACTTCTCCAGTATGTCGCGGAGCACGATCTTGATGAAGGCAAGGTCGTCAGCTATCAGAACGTTGACCGCCATCTTTCTTTCCGAGCCACTGCTGCTTCAGGTACGCCTCGATGAAGGGGTCGATCTCTCCGTCCATGACTGCCTGGATGTTCCCGACCTCGTGCTTCGTGCGATGGTCTTTCACAAGGGTGTACGGCTGGAACGTGTAGGAGCGGATCTGGTTGCCCCAGGAGATGTCCTTCTTCTCCTGCGCCAGCTTCTCCTTCTCCTTGTCCTGCTCCTCCTTGTAGTACTCGAACAGCCGGGAGCGAAGGACCTTCATGGCAAAGGCCTTGTTCTTGTACTGGCTGCGTTCGTTCTGGCACTGGACCACGATTCCGGTGGGCAAGTGCGTGATGCGAACGGCGGAATCCGTCTTGTTCACATGCTGTCCGCCCGCCCCGCCGGCCCGGTAGGTGTCAATGCGAAGGTCTTCGGAACGGATGTCGACCTCGATTGTGTCGTCGAGCACGGGAAAGCAGAAGACCGATGCAAAGGAGGTGTGCCGCCGCGAGTTGGAGTCGAATGGTGAGATGCGGACAAGGCGGTGGATCCCCGTCTCCGACTTCAGGTACCCGTACGCATAGGCGCCGTTCACCTGCGCGGTGACGCTCTTGATCCCCCCTTCCGCCTCCAGGATGTCGATAATGTCCACAGTGTATCCGCGCCGCTCCGCCCATCTGGTGTACATGCGCAGGAGCATGGCTGCCCAGTCATTGGATTCCGTGCCGCCCGCTCCTGAATGAACGGTAAGGAAAGCGGAGGAGGCGTCCGTTTCATCCCCCAGCAGTTCGATGACTTTCAGCTCGGAGTACTTCTTTGACAACGTTTCCCATGTCCGCCGGAGGTCCTCTTCCAGGGATTCGTCCTTTTCCTCCACAGCCATCCGCCAGATCTCCGCCAGGTTTTCGTACTCGGAGCGCAGTTTCTCCCATGGCTCATACCGTCCCTTGAGCTCTTTCAGCCTGGACAGCACCCTGCCCGCCTGCTCCTTGTCCAGCCAGAAATCGGGTTGGGCGGTCTGCTTCTCTATTTCTGCGATCTCCTTCGTCAGAGTTTCCGGGTCAAAGACCCCTCCATGTTTCCTGGATCTGCTCTCCGAGGGATGTGAGTTTCTGCTCCAGCTCTCCTAGCACGGTTGCCCCTTCATGTCTTGACGATCAGTCTTCTCCATTTCTTTTCCTTGAGAATGGTGATCGCCAGAGTTCCCTCCACCGGGTACTGGTAGAGGCGGATGCTGTCATATGAGTCCGCAATGCCGTCGAGGTCCTTTTTCAACCGGCTCAGGGCGGCCTCAGACAGCGTGATGCTCTCAAAGGCGTCTTTGAGGACCTTCTTGAAGCCATACTGGCCCAGGAGATCGTGGCCGGACCTGCGGTGGTCTTCGCTCGCGAACTCGCAGGCGACAGCGACAAACATATCGCCACCGAGTGTATGGCTTTTGCCTCTCATGTGTCAAATGGAGAATACCGTTTCGCCGTGACCGATTACCCTGGACAATGGAGGCGAATCTGACAACAATGGAGGGGGTGGAGGAGGTCCCATGACTGGCCTGCGCGGCCGCGCAGCCGCGGCGGCTGTCTTCTTCCTTGCCTCGTTCATCGCCTTCTCTCAAGATGAAGGGGAGCTGCCGTTCCCCTTTGTGTCGCAGCTCTCTGCAGAAGCAGTCGGCTTCCAGGTGAAGCTCACCTGGAGGGATTCTCACGAAAATGTCGCCCGCTACCTCGTCTACAGGCATGACCAGGAGATGACCACTCGGAACTTGTCGGGTGCGCGGATGCTGGGCCAGGTGAAACCCGGCGTCCAGTACTTCCTGGACATGCCACCGGACGAGAAAGAGTACTTCTATGCCCTCCTGGCCCAGGATTCCCAGGGAAAGACTTTTGCAACGCTCATTCCCTTTCGAAACAAAACGCTTGTCGGAGTTGCTGTCACGACACCGGCCACCGAGGAACAGTTGGCGGCGCGCATCAGCGATATTCAGGCGGTCCCGACGCCGGCAGGGGACGGGGTGGAGGTCACTTTCCGGTCATCGAGCACCGACCGTGATCTCCTTGTCTTTCGAAGCACGTCTCCCATCATGCGCGCGGAGGACCTGCTCAGGTCCGCTACGGCAACCCAGTTCGATGCCGGCGTCACACGCGCCGTAATTTCCGCATTCCCGGGCGTCGATTATTGGTTCACGGTTCTTGACGCCCGGCTGTACAAGCTGGGCTCTATCCCGATTTCCCCGGGAGCAAACACCACGATTGATCCCGTGCAGGTGTCTGCGGGAACAGGCAGTGCGTCGCTTGCTCAGCCGTCATTGCAGCGAAGGATCCTTCCGCTCCCATCCCTGGAGATCACCTATGGGATAGAGACGGGAAAACAGCTGCCGGGGGCGTCATTCGGGCCGCCTCCCGTGCGGTCACTTTCGCCCGCCGCGCAGAAGGCCGTTTCAGTCCTTCTGGCGGCTGTTCCCCAGCCGCGGGTGAAAGAGCTAAGCCGTGCCGTGCTCCCGGCTGATGCCACTCCTTCGCCGGACGCTGAAGACACCATGCTTCAGACCATCGTCAAAGGCCCGTTCATGAGCGGGAACGCGGCGACATCAGAGAGAGAGCTTCTCGAGTTCCTCAGCATGAAACGCGCGCCAGAAATGGAAGCGCGCGCGCATTACTATCTCGGTCAGACCTATTATTTCGACAATCAACCGCGGAAAGCGCTCCTGGAGTTCCTCCTTGCGGAGGATTGGTACTACCACGAAGCGGAGCAATGGCAAGACGCCTGTTTCACGGAGCTGGAAAAGGAAGAAGGGCCGGGGCCCTAGGCGCTCTGGGTCTTCTCGAAGCCCACGCTGAGATGGTTCTCCCATGACTCAGCAGCCTGAAGATGCAGGTTCCACACCTGAACGAAGCAGTACGACTGGAAAGTGGGAGGCATGTCAGGCAACGCGGGGTTCAAGGTCTCCAGGGGAAAGCTCCAGCAGAGAAACGGCCTGGCTGATGACAGCGTGATCGACACCTCGTTGAGCACGTCCCGCACAAGGAGACCCTGCACGCTCTCGATCTCCATGGGCTCAGAGCCTATCTCCGACTTCCTGTCCTCATCGAGGAGGAACAGCCTTCCGCTTTCCACGCTTCTCGAAGCCAGGGAGACGTTCATCTCTACTCCGAACCGCACGGCCATCTCCCCGTCTCCGAGATTCGAGACCTTGTAGTACACGTCGATGGACCTGGGCCGGAAAACAAACCTCTTCTCGATTCCGACAATCTGTCCAGCGCTCCCCGCCTTGACCGCCGCGGTCCTCCGCATCAGGATCTCGGGCAGCGCGCGGTTCAGCTCCACCAGGTCGTACGCGCCTGTAAGAAAGTCTCCGGCCTCCGTATACAGGCCGCGGCGGAACTCTTCCATCGAACCATGCTGGGACAGGAAGTGGTCAAGGAAGGCCTTGCGAGGATACAGGGTCGCAGCCTCGGGGAGCTCCAGGGTGTCGCGCTGCACCATCGTGTCCAGGTAATTCCACGACGCCGGGAGGAAGTCCAGCTCGAACAGCGCTCCTCCCCTCGCATGGATGTATGCGTTAAGCTCGGATCCCTGGTACAGGTACTCGATGCCGTTGTCCAGGTCGTAATCCACGCTCATGATGGATGGAACAAAGATCTCTGTGGCGCGCGTTATCTTCTCCGCTTCGATCAAGGAATGATAGACGGCCTTGCGCAGGAGGTTGTCGTAGATCCCGCCGTCGACTCCCGACCAATATGCAAAGTGACATTGGCCTTTCCACAGCTCGTTCTGGGCCGCCTTCTTCTTGTACCTGTCCCCGCGTACCTGGTTCACGATCACATGCGTATACATCATTTTCGCGTACATGAGCCACGCCTCAGGGTAGCGGGTGAGGAACTGGCGGAAATGCCCCCCGACAAGGAATCTTTCCGCTCCGGATTCCATGAGGCTCCTTTGGCGGGCCTCCAGGTACTTGCTTCGCGCCTCAGGGGCAAGCGCCCATCCCATCATGTCCATGGACGACAGGGAAGGCACATACAGCCTCTCAACGGGCGGATGCTCCCTGAGGTACTGGCCGGGGGTCGTTGCTTGCAGCCAGCCGGGGTTCTCCTCCGCAATACGGATGAACCTCTCCAGCCAATCCCCCCTCAGGATGCCGTCAGGAGCATACCTCCCATCCTCCAGCAGAACGGCCACGGGGGCGCTCTCCCCCGGACCCGAAGCCTCGTCCTGCGCAATCGACTGGAGAAATGAAATTGCTGCTTGCGGCTCCTCCCGGACAGTCAGCGTCCGCAGGGTGCTGGAGATCGGGAAAAGGGAAATGATCTTGCCCTGGTCCTCCGCGATGCTGGGCTGAAACAGCCTGCCGTTGCGCGCTCCGGCGATCCGGAACTGTCCGTCGTCCAGGAACGTGTAGTCGATACCGCTCACCCGAAGGACCGAGGCCAGAGACGGCTCCCAGACCTTCTCCGCGATCCAACAGCCCCGGGGGCGTATCTCGAACCGGCCGCGAAGCCACGTGGTCATCTTCTCCAGCTGACCGAGCTTGTCGTTGGTCGGAATCAGGGAGAGCACCGGGTCAAAGTATCCCCCGCCCAGAACTTCCACCTGCCCGCGCTTGACCATCTCCTCCAGCAGCATGAGAAACTCGGGATGAGACTCCTCCAGCCACTCCAGGAGCACGCCGCTGTAGTGGAGCGCGACAGGAAAGTCTGGATACCGGTACAGGACCGCCAGGAGGGGCTTGAATCCACTCTGGTAACGCTTTTCTGCCGCAACGGGATCCATTCCGATCGGCATGTGATTGTGCGTACCCAGGATCAGCCTGACTTTTCTCATTGGCGTTCTCTACCTACCACCCTCGAAACAAGCGCGAAAGAAAGGCCCTGTCGAAAGCCATGAAGGCGTACGCGAGAAGGCCGGCTGAGATCAGGTGCAGCGGCAATCCCCGGAGCCACTCCGGCACTTTTTCCACCTCGAGGCGTTCCCTGATTGCAGTCAGGAGACTCAGCGCGATGAAAAATCCCGCGCCGGCAGCCAATCCCACAAGCAGGCTCTGCGGAGCGTTGAAACCGCCTTTCGCGGCAATGATGGCAACACCTACGGTTGCGCAGTTGAAGGCAATCCCCGCAAGGGGAATCCCGGCTAACCGCAGAAGCTGCGGGACGGTGCGGCGCGCAACCCAGTCCAGAAAGCCCGCGATGCCGGCGACGCTGAGAACAAATGCCGGGGTCCGGAGGAAGTCGATGTCAAGAGGCTGGAGCACAAAAGTCTCCAGCACCCAAGCGGCAAGTGTCGACAGGCTCATGAGCAGGGCTGTTGCAGCAGATGTGCCGACAGCTGCCCGCATGCCCCCGGGAGCCCCAACGCACGGACAGATGCCAAGCAGGCGGGTGAGAACGATGTTGTCCACGAGTGAGAAAGTCAGAATGATCCCCAGAAGGCTCATGAACGCTCAGCCTCCGTCCCGCCCTGCCCTTCCAATCGCCGGCCTTTCAGTCTGCCGAGCAGCCGAGCAGCGCCGGCCAGGTACCCCAGACAAAGGAGACCTCCCCCTGCGTACGCCAGGGCGCGCGCCGGCGCGAGGGAGACGTTCCCTGCCTCGATGGTCCCTGCGAATGAGCCGATCGGGAACAGGGTGATCGTGCCGGATCCCAGCGTCTCACGCACCAGAGAGATCGCGATGAGGGAAATGGCGAACCCGACGCCCAGCCCGCCGGACTCCTGAAGCGACTTCGCGATGTCGCGACCGATATTGCGGACCGGTTCCCTGTTCCCCGAGGCCGCAAAACGCTCCAGGACAATGCAGTTCACGGCGATAAGCGGGACATAGATGCCCAGGCTTGCGCTTTCATCAGGGACGAACGCCAGGAGTATCAGCTCAAAGCTGGCCGTGAAGCATGAGGCAAACACAAGCGAGCCAAGCCACCGGAAAGGACGCGCTTCTGTCGAAGGCGAGGATTGACTGGCGGACTCTGTCAGTGCCAGCATTGCCTGCAGAATGGTCTGGCTGAGTCGCGTGAGAACGAGGACGAAAATGAGCCCCACCGACATCCACAGGGCGTCGATCACCCTGCCCGTCACGGCCGCGGCCGGACAGAGCCCGATCAGAGTCACGGCAACCGGATTGTCGCGGAACAGACCCTTCGTGAAGCCCGCAGACGGGGTCATGCCATGGCCGCCTTTCCCGAAGGCCGTGCCCGCGGCCGGGTGGACCTGTCGATGAGCGGGGCAAGACAGTTACCCAGCAGGATTGCAAGGGGAACTCCATCACCCGGCGCGCCGAAATACCGCAGGAAAAAAGTGAGTATGCCGAGGCAGACGCCATAGATCAGCTTTCCCCAGCGGGTCAGGGGCGAGGTCACGGGGTCCGTTGCCATGAAGAAAGCGCCCAGGACCAGGCTGCCTGAGAAAAGCTGGAAGAGCATCCCTCCGGCAAGCCACCCCCGTCCCATCGGCAGACCGCCGAAGAGCTGTGCAATGACACAGAAGGTCACAAGGTACGTCAGGGGTACCTGCCAGCGGATGACACTGCGCGCAAGCAGGTATGCTGCGCCGACGAGCAGCAGCGGAACCGAGACAACTCCCACCCCTCCCGGGATGTTGCCGACCAGCATGTCGAATGCGCCCCGTGGAAGCGATGCGCCGAGAATGGACAGGACATGCCCATTGACCCAGGTCACAACGCGGCCGTCGGCTGCGCTCCACGGGTAACCGTTTGCGCCAAGCAGCGCCAGCAACCCTCCGTGGGCGGCCTTGCCGCCGGCCAGCGCATTCCTGAGGGCGCTCAGCGGGGAGAGCGCGGCTGCACCTTCCGCTGCGCCCCGCGCGGGGAGCCAGCGGCTCATTGCGTCGCTCCAGGAAAAGAGGGCAAAGACAACCCCGCCGAGGGCAGGATTCATCCAGTTGCGGCCCAGCCCTCCAAAGCTCTGCTTCACCACGACGATGCCGAACGCCGAGGCAGCGGCCGGGACATACAACGGCACGCCAGGAGGCATCAACATTCCCACCATGAGCCCGGTTACCATTGCGCTTCCGTCCCTGACAGTCATCCTGCCCCAGGCAAGACCGGTCAGCAGCTCGGCGAGGAGGGCGGTCCCGACGCCGACGGCGAGGACCTCCAGCGCGGGCACCCCGAAAAGAAATACACCCCAGGCGGCCGCCGGCAGGAGGCAGCAAGCCACGCTCCAGTTCAGGCGCAAAGAAGAGGCAAGCCCCCCGACATGAGGCGCCGGGGAGACAGCAAGCTGGGGGGAAGCCATGCCTCTGTTTGATTCAGTCATGATGGCGCAAAGCTCCCAACCGTTTCCCGCTTCGCAGGCTGTCCACAAGGGGGATCCTGGAAGGACATGCAAATGCGCAGCAGCCGCACTCTGTGCACTGGGAAAGCCCTTCAGAAAGCGCAGCGGTTATGCTGCCGCGCGCGATGAGCTTGTGGAGACGCGTCGGCACCAGGCCCCAGGGGCAGGCCTCCACACAGGCCCCGCAGCGTATGCACGGAACCTCGGGGCCGGTCCGTGCTTCCGATCTGGTGAATGCAACAATTCCCGATACGCCCTTCGTCACGGGGAAGTCAAGGGACGTGACGGAGACGCCCCGCATGGGACCGCCCAGCACCACCTTGCCCGGTGGCTCGACAAGGCCTCCGCATTCCTCGAAGAGGTCTCCGACCCGGGTGCCGATCCTCACCTTGAGAACGCCGGGCCGTCTGACCGCGCTCCCGGTGACGGTTATGAAACGCTCGATCAAGGGCCTGTCAAGGACCACGGCCTCATAGACTGCGAACAAGGTTGCCACGTTCAGGACAACGCACTCCCGGCCGCCGGCCCCTGGGGTTCCCGCGCCGTCGGCCCAAGCGGCCAGGTCGATGATCGATTTCCGCACCAGGTCTTCATGTCCCTGGGGATAGCGCTCAGGAAGAGCTGCAATCCGGCATTGCGCAGCGTCATCGAACGCCTCTCGAAAAAGCGGAGCAAGCTCTTCTTCATGCGATTGGCCTATGGCAAGGACCAGGTGCTCCGCCTCCAGGATTCTCTTGCAGATGAGCATTCCGACCGCGATCTCCCGGCTTTTTTCCCGCATGAGGGAGACGTCGGCATGGAGGGACGGTTCGCACTCCACACCGTTGGCGATCAGGAAAGCCGCCTTGTGGACAGCCTGCCGACCCAGTTTGAGATGGGTGGGGAGCAGTCCCCCTCCCAGGCCCACCACGCCGCTTGAGTGGATGCGCCCCAGAAGATCCGTCGGCGAGAGCATTTCCCATTCGTTGCGTTCTCTGGGTTTCCCGGTCCTCGCGAACTCTCCTCCGAACTCGATGAGTGCGGAAACTGATGCGGTGCCATCGGCGCCCGTGGCCTGCTCCACGCGCACGACCGTCCCCGGAATGGAGGCATGAACGTTTGCAGAACGAACACCGTCCGCCTTTCCTATCAGCATCCCCTCCTGGACCCGGTCTCCGGGGCGCACAAGGCAGACCGCCGGCGATCCGGCGTGCTGAAGCATGGGGATGAGGGCGAACGCCGGGATGGAGGCGTTGGCAATCCGCTCCCCTCCGGGCGAAAGCTTGACCGACGGCGGGTTCACCCCGCCGACCATGAGGAACGATCGCTGTTTCTTCATTAGACCTGGTCTCGCCGCGCCTCTCTATTTAAGCGCCAAAGATTGTCGCGGATCAAGAGTCCCAACCTCAGATCCTTTGCGAGCAGCGCGAGAAGCGCGCAGAACGCAAGCGCGGAGAACGGCAGGTCCATGGCGACGGCCCTCGCGGCCCCCCGGACAGCCGCGGCAACCGGCCTGCCCTGTGACATGAGGAGGGCCTCGAGGCTCGAGGGGGCCGGATTCGCGCCCACGCTGGCAAGCCATTCCGAATCGAACACCTTCACCGTCAGGAGCCGTGCCTGCACCACGCCTGAGACCGGATCCACGAGGTATTCATGGCGGTAGATGCGTTCATTTCGGACGGGTTGTTTCCATTTCCTCCCGTACCCCAGGGTCTGCTGGTAGGCCTCATGCGCGACGAGGTCGGAGAAATCCGGCAGCCTGTCCATGCGCGACCGCTGCCTCAGGCGCTCCACGGCGTCCCAGGACAAGCTGCGAGCACGTGGGACCGGGATCGGCGCAGGAAAAGCGCCTCCGCGCGCAAGTGGCTCAAGCATGGTAATGGCGATGACAAAAAGCGCAAGGGAGAGCGCCCCTTGCCTGCCTTTCCCCGGGTCCCGGCCCGTTCTAATGACCGGGACAGAAGCAAAAACCCGCGACCGGCGCCGGCCGTCGGCCACAGCGGTGAAAAAAGGAACGAGAAACACCAGGAGCAGCGAGCAGAAAAATGGGGCGATCGCCTGCAGCAGCGCCGCGGCGGTCCGGCCATTCAGGAGGCAAAAAAAGACAATGGAGGCGGTGCCGGCTCCGACATAGAGGAGAAACGGCTGCTTCGCCTTGCGAAGCTCAGCGGGACTTCTGCCGGGGGAAGCAAGCCGCGCACGCAGGAGCGGAAGCCAGAAGAACAGGAGGAGAAGACAGAGAGCGAGCTCCGAAGGACCTCCTGCCAGGACGAAAGGAAGCCAGAGGAAAGCCCCGACGGCGGAAAGAGCCAGAGATCCTCTCCGTCTTCTCCCCGCCCCCAGCGTGACCAGCAGCACGAACGCAAGGGGAGCCATCAGGCTGAGGACCTTCTCGATGGGATCGAAATCAACCAGCCGCCATGCGCTGCGCCCCGGCGGACCGAGCAGATCCAGCAGTACGCAGAAAAGCCGTCCGGCAGTGGACCGTGCGGGGACGTACAGTACATGGTATTCCGCCTCGCCGGAGGTGACGGAGAAGTAACCCATCATTCCATCCATGTAGGGATCGCGGCGGGGATCAAGCTGATCGAGACGCCGCGCCAAGTCCGTGTACGGCAGACGCACCTGCGAGGAAAAGTCATAGAAGTCGACCGTTGTCGTGTATTCTGAGACAACGCCGGGACCGAGACGGCTGATGACAGCCGGCAGCCGCTCATCTGCCCTGCCGCCTGCGCGCACCAGGAGGGTCTCGTAGCCGCGCCACAGACGCGTAGGCTTGGGGTCAACCAGCGGCGACAGGGGCATCCAGAGCGCAAGAAGGCACACGACTGCGCCGGCGAGCAATGGAAAAGCCGGAGCGCCCTCCGCACGTCGCGTTGCCTTCCGCGCAGGTGGAGCCGCAGCGCGGGTTTTCACGGACCGCGCGCGCGCCGGACCGCGGCGGGACGCCCGGGGACGCGATTCGGAAGAAGACGAACGCTTCATATGGGACACGCGCCTCACAGAGTACAGAACGCCACTGCTATGAAAAACCCAAGCAGTGCGCCGACAAAGACCTCCGAGATGGTGTGGCCATGGATCTCCTTCACGGGCTTGCTCCTGAGCGTGTGCTGCCGCGAAAGGTCGCGGATGAGCTGGTTGATCACGCGCGCCTGGGCGCCGGCTGCCCGACGGACTCCCAGGGCATCGCGAAAGGTGAGAATCGCGTAGAAAACGGTGACGAAAAAGAGGGTGGAATCGACGCCTTCCACGAACGCCGCGGACGTGGCCAGCGCCGCCACGACGGCGGAGTGGCTGCTGGGCATGCCTCCCGTGGACCAGAAAATATGGATGAGGATCTCCTTTGCCGTCCTGGGCCGGTTCCTCAGGAGCATGATGCATGACTTGAGGATCTGCGCTATGAACCAGCTCGAAAAGGCCGAAAGGAACACCGGGCTCGACAGTGCCCGCGAGAGGAGGCTCACAGCGCTGTGAGAGAGCATCGGTGGAGTTTCCCTTGATGCCGGTCCGTTGTCAAGGCGCGCGCGCTTCGCGCGCCGAGTGCGCGTGATCCCCGCCAATCCTTGACACCCCCTCCCGACGCTACTACTATTCTGCGCTGCATGGCACAGGTGAAGAACGAGGCCACGGGGGAATGGCTTCACGCCGGGCGGTCCGCGGCCAGCATGTACGGCAACTTTTTCTACTGGCTTTTCCGGGAACCCTTCCCCGTCCGCCAGCTCGGCAACCAGATCGTGCATGTCATGCTGGACGCCGTATCGGTCAACACGGTGACCGCCGTGGTCATCGGATTGATCATGGCGTGGACGGCCGGCTGGAACGGGATGAAGTTCAGCGTCGTGAATTGGTCCGGCGCAGCGACGGTCTAC
>Ga0187881_10002174_pt1 | contig 19006 bp, 13 predicted proteins | sample June2016WEW_19_1_2_FD_133017 | JGI IMG/M metagenome (GOLD analysis project Ga0187881, IMG submission 133017) | Peatland microbial communities from SPRUCE experiment site at the Marcell Experimental Forest, Minnesota, USA - June2016WEW_19_100 | ecosystem: Environmental > Terrestrial > Soil >...
ACCACGTGATGGATGTGATCCACCGTGGGAAGGCCGGAGGCAAAGTCCACGAAGTGAGTAAAGCCTTCGTTGACCAGGCGGTAGACCGCTTCGTTGAGGAACCATCTGATCAGGCGCACCCACTGCGGCATGGACGGCACTGCCTGAAGCAGGCCCTGCGCGGCTGTCCGATCGATCTCGAAGTTGTGGTTGCCCCCAAGGAGAAAATCATAGATCCGGCCCGCATTAGGTTGGCTTGCATCAGCAACGGACATGGGCTTGCGTTCGGTCGCCATTTTGTACGCTCCTTGGGTCCCGGCAGAGTTCCCCTAACGTAGTATTGTGAAATGCGATGCGGTTTGCAAGTTGTCCAGGGATTGTTGGGTCCGGATCCGCCCCTATTTCACTCTCGCCAGGGCGTCCTGCACTGCCGTGAGGAGGGTCCGCTGGTGGAAGGGCTTCTCCACTACGCCAAGAGCGCCCTCTGAAAGAAGCTCCTGGACGGAGCCATCCGTGATGTGACCGGTGACGATGAGCACGCGCGCCCGGGGGTCCGCTTTCCGCAGGAGCTTCAGGCATTCCCGGCCTCCCATGCCCACCATCACAATGTCCAGCACCACCAGGTCGATCCCGGCGCCTGTCCCAAATCGCGTCAAAGCCTCCCTGCCGTCCTGCGCGGCAATAGCGGTATAGCCGCTGCCCCTGAGCATCCTCATGATCACTTCACGCACCTGGGGATTGTCGTCCACCACCAGGATAGTGCCGTGCCCTGACGCGCGGCTGGGCTCAGCCCAATCTCGCGCCGTGGTCTCGATCTGCCGTTCGCTCTTGGGCAGAAATACTTCGAATATCGACCCCTTTCCAACAACGCTTTCCACGTTGACAAAGCCGTGATGCCCCGCGACGATGCCGTAGACAACGGCAAGCCCCAGGCCCGTTCCGCTGCGCTCGGTCTTCGTGGTAACAAAAGGGACAAAGAGCCTTTCCAGGAGCTCCGGGGGCATCCCCACGCCCGTATCGCGCACCTGCAGCTTGACGAACTTGCCCGGCCGCCCGTTCACGTATTTCATCGCCTCACTGTCGGAGAGCTCCACCAACGACGTCACGATGGTGAGGTTCCCTCCGGCGGTCCTCTCCACCTGATCCATCATTGCGTCGCGGGCGTTGACACACAGGTTGACAAGGACCTGGCTCACCTGGTTCGAGTCCGCCTCTATGTTGACCACGGAAGGGGAGAGAGAAAGGTCGATGACGATCTGCGGCGGGAAGGTGTGCCTGAGAAGCTGCAGAGTCTCACGGACGATGTCGTTGAGAGAGACGATCTGAAGCTCACCGGCGGCCTGCCTGGTGAAAAACCGCAGCTGACGGGTCAACGCAGTACCCCTGTCCACTGCGGTCGTTACCTGCATCAGGTCCCTGTGCAGCTCGCTCTCCCGCGGAGCGTCGACCAGCAGCAGCTGCAGATAGCCGTTGATGACGGCAAGAAGGTTGTTGAAATCGTGCGCAATGCCGCTGGCCAGCTGCCCCAGGGCTTCCATCTTCTGCGCCTGGATAACCTGCGTCTGGAGCCTCTTTCTTTCAGTGACATCGATGAAGGAAGTCATGATGCCGACGGCCCGCCCCGTCTCGTCACAGATGAGGGAAGCGGAGAGCTCGACATTGAGGTTGCTCTGGTCCTTGCGTTTGGCCACAAGCTCTCCGCGCCACCCGCCAACCCCGGGGAGCGTCTTCAGTATCTTCCCTGCTTCTTCGCCGACCCAGAAATCCTCAAAATGCCCGCCAATCACCTCCTTGGGAGACTCGAACCCCCAGAGCGTGAGGAAGGAAGGGTTTACATATGTGACTCTGCCGTCGAGGTCGGTGAGCATGATGCCGTTGATCGAGGTGCTGATGGCATGGTCCTTGATCAGAAGCTCGTAACCCTGGCTTTGCAGGGCCGTGGAGAGGGCGCGGCGCAGCTGCTCCTGGTCCGAAAAGATCTGCGACTCCCGGGCTTTCATGAAGCCTTCCAGGAGGGGGGAGGTAAAAGAATCCATGGCATCGAAACACGCAGCCGCCGGTTGCGCGTCGGTGCCGAGCTGCTCCGCGTAGAAACGATGGATGGTGGACACCAGGAGGACCATCGTTCTCTCAGCCACCCCCTCCAGTGCGATGCTCTGACCGTATGAAAAAGCGTCATCCGGGCTCGGTGAATCGATGAAGCGGGAAAACCTCTCAGCGATTTCAGCGCCCAGCTCCGCAAGGCGCCGAGGGTGCAAGGTGTAGGGGTTGTCGAACGCCCCTTGTCTCAGTTGGGAAGCAAGAACAGCTGCAAGATCATCGCGTTTCCGTTGGAAAAAGGCACCGAGAGGATTCACAGCCATCCAGCGCATTATACGGAAATGGGGCTCTCGAGCAAGCTCCGGGATTCACCCGTCAAACGCCAAGCAGCTTCAGCTTGTCGTCGACAAACCTCTTTGCGCGGGGGATGTCGCTTTCCCCGTCGACGTGCTCCACGATGAGCGGGACGTTGGGACTCTTCTCCGAGAGCCTCCTGAGGTACAGGTCATAGTTCAACGATCCCAGCCCGGGTGCGGGCAGCTCCACGTCCCCGGCGCCGCGGAAGGTGTGCGCCTCCGATGCATCCAGGTTCTTCACGTGCTTCTCTTCCACCTTGCTGGTCCGCTTGCAGTCCTTTGCATGCGCAATCCTGATCCTGTCCGCCAGGGCGTTGAAAATCCTGTTGATCTCTCCGTCGATGTCATCGATGTTCGCGTTGTCGAAGTAGTTGGTGGGATCCATGAGCAGGCCAAGGGAGGAATGGTTCACATCACTGAACAGGCGCTGGACCTCTGCAACCGATCCTATGACATTGTTCACGTAGTTCTCAACCAGAAACACCGCTCCGCAATCCGAGGCTTCCTTGACGATCTCCGTAATCACCGTGAGCGCGTCCTCGTAGCCGGCCCGGGTCTTGTTCTTCGGGTCGTGCACCCAGTCGCTCTTCATGTTGAACGTGCCGGTCTCCGAGACCACATATGGCGAGCCCAGCTCCCGGGCATGCCGCAGGATCTCCTTGAGGTAGCCGATTCTTTTCTTCCGTTCCCCGAGGTCCGGGTGGACGATGTTGGTGTACGCTGAAATGCAGCATACGGGGAGGTTTGCGTCGCGGAATGCGTTTCGGATTCTTTTGCACTTGTCCGCCGTTATGTTCCCCGCGCTCAAGTCGATGTCCTTGAAGCTGAGATCCAGCTGGACCGTGGAGAATCCCGCTGCCTTGATCTTTGCGATGGTTTCCTCCAGCGTGTAAGGGAAATAGCCGTTGAACACCCCAACTGGAATCATCCCCTCCTCCTTGTGCTTATCGCATGATCTCTTCCAGGGAGACGGCCCTGCCTTCCTTGATGGAAAGGTAGCACGCGTCCACCGAAGCCATGGTCTTCAGGTTGTCCTCCCCGTCTATCTCGGGAGTCGAGTCATCCTCCACGGCGCGCAGGAGCTGCGCCATGGTCCCCGCAAATGCGTCAGGAAACCAGACCTTGTTCCACCGCGGAAGGAACCAGCACCCCGGGCTCTTGCGGGAGGTGAAATCGATGGTGCTCGGCGTGGGCACAGGATAGTAGGGCCAGCCGATTGTCCCCCGCGCCATTCCCTCCGTTCCTTCCACGCGCCAACGGATGTAGATATCCTTCTCCGTTCCCTCCCCCGGCCAGGCCCACACGTCGTCCAGGCTCATGGCGCGCAGGCCGCTTTCGTACTCGAAGATGTACATGACAATCCCGTCCGTATGGCTGAACCTGGTGCGCGGGTCCGTTCGGGCGCTGGCCAGAATCCTTTGGGGATCACCGAAGAGGTACCGAAATACGTCGATGTGGTGGATGCTCATGTTCAAGAGGGTCAGCCGATCGTAGTCCTTCAGGAACGTCTGCCAATGGGGGATGGCGCGCATCTCGATTGTGGCCAGCACCACCTCTCCGAGGTAGCCCCTCTGGATGATGGTCTTGAGGGCGCGGATTGACTGGTCGTAGCGCATGTTGGAGTTCACGCCAAGCTTCTTCCCCGCCCTCCGGCAGACATCGACCGCCTGCCGGGCCTCCTGGAGGTTCATCGCAAGCGGCTTCTGCGCCAGGATGCCCTTGATGTTCCTGCATTTCGCGGCTTCGGTGATGATCTCAAGCTGCTGATCCGGCGGGAAAGCAATGTCAAGGATCTCGACAGCGGGATCCTTGATCAGCTCCTTCCAGTGATCGAACACGCGGGGGACCCCGCGGAGCTCTGCCGCTTCTTTTGCATGCGCCGGGGTTCGCGAGGCAATCGCAACAGGGTGGAAACCGGCTCCCTTGTACGCCACAAGGTGGATGTCCCGCATGATGAACCCCGCGCCAATGCAGCCAATCCCGTAATCCATGCGTTTCGGCAATTGTGGTTCGATGTTCATTTCGAGATCGATCGTCGAATGGGCCATCCCCCCTCCTTCGCCGTGCGTGATCTCTGAAGTCTACATCATCCCTTATTCGCCTGTCGATGTTCGGACGGAACGCCGCTTTACGACCCATCAGAAAAATAGATACTTTCTATCAACACGATGAAGCGATCAGGCGGCAGCCCCAAGTGCTCGCGCTTTGCAAAGACAACCGGCATCGTTGCTGCCGGCTTTGTCTCACTCGTTATGCTGTCAACGTGCAACCTGAACAGCGTGGCAGGCGGTGGGGGCAGGATCTCGGGCACTGTAACACTGAACGGCGTAGGCCTGCCAGGAGTAACTCTTCTTCTCAGCCCGGGTTCAACCTCGACAACAACAAACGCAAACGGTGCCTACACAGTCGTGGCATCCTCCCCGGGAACGTACACCGTCACACCAAGCCTGGGCAGTTACGCATTCAGCCCCGCCAGTCAGCAGGCAACGCTCTCCAGCGCAAGTGCCAGCTATTCGGGGGCAAATTTCACGACCATTCAATACTCTCTGCGCGGGCTATGGAGCTCGCCAAGCCAATCTGGCTCGCTGAACCTTGTTACGACTTCATCCCTCGCGTCCAGGCCCGCTTCTCAAGCTCTCCGCGTGAAAGCGCTTTCCAAAGTCTCCTACCAGCAAGCGACGGACAGAATAGTTGTGCGATACAGGACTGGCATTGCGAGGAGCCAATCCCTAGCCTCCCGTGTGCTTAGCCAAGGCAAGGTGGTGCAAAGGGTCACCACTTCCCGCCTTATGTTTGACGCCGTTAAGATAGACACCAGCAGCGGCAAGACCCTTTCCGACGCTCTTGCATATTACCGAAGCTTGCCGGAAGTGGCTGATGCCCGACCCGATGGTATTGTCCACGCCTTGGGCACGCCCAACGATACGAATTGGAACTGGCAATGGGATTTGCAACAGCTCAATATGCCGACCGTGTGGAGCACAGTGACGGGTGCCCCTGGAGTGGTGGTAGCGGTGCTGGATACCGGCCTGTATCGGTCCTTGCCGGATTTTGCCGGGTCGTCGACGAATCCCACACACGTCCAACCTGGATACAACGCACTCACAAGCACTGTGGATACCTCGACGACACACGATCCAACGGCTTCATCCGACGACAACGGGCACGGCACACATGTTTCCGGAACGATTGCCGAGGCATCAAACAACGGCTTCGACGTGGCTGGGATGGCGTATGGGGTCACCCTGCTGCCGGTGAAGGTCCTCGACCAGACAGGGTCGGGATACTGGTCTGATGTTGCCGCAGGAATTGAATGGGCCATCACGCAGACGCCAAAGCCGGCCGTCATCAATATGAGCCTGGGCGGCAGCATTGGGGACCCGAGCCTTTTGCAGGCAGTCGAGGATGCCTACAACGCGGGCGTTGCAGTCATTGCCGCTGCCGGCAACGAAAGCCTGCCCTCAATGGACTACCCTGCCGCTTACCAGCCCTATGTGCTTTCCGTGGGCGCGACCGGTTACAACAAGGAGCTTGCCTACTATTCGAACTACGGATCGCAACTCGACGTTGTGGCGCCTGGTGGAGACGACAGCGTTGTTACGAACAGCGCCAGCCCGAACTACTACGAGGACTGGATAACGCAGGAAACCATCAACGGATACAATTCAACCACTGGCACGACAGACTACGGCTATGCTCTCTGGTGGTACGAGGGAACGTCAATGGCCACGCCTCACGTCTCGGCGCTGGCCGCACTCCTGGTATGCCAGAACTCTTCGCTGACACCCGCGCAAGTCTACGACAGAATCGAAAGGACTGCAGACAGCCTGGGTGCGGCCAGTACATACGGTTACGGGCTGATCGATCCCGCGGCTGCCATAGTGGCTTCCGGCGGTACGTATGACCAAAGCCAGACAGTTACCGGGGCTGTCCAGGTAGCAACGCCATCGAGCTACACTTTTGCCGCGGCTGCAAACAGCGCAGTGAAGTTTGAGGGGAGTCTTTCGCCCATGTCGGGAAGCTTGACGCTCAAGCTCTATGACTCCAACAACAACCTGCTGTCAAGCTCGTCCGGGTCCCCTACGGTGTTGTCATTTACCTTCACGGCGGCGGGAACCTACCGGATTGAAGTGGACTATATTCCATAATCCTCAGTGGCTGCTGCTTGCAATCTTCGCGGCAGGCTTCGCAGCGCCGTCCTACGGTCAAGGCGATACCAAGGCAGGGGATCAGCTGACTGAGGATCTGCGCAACGCGCCAATGACTGTCACCATTGCCGGGAGCTCGGTGACGCTGGAGGCGCATGTATGGAGCAATCGCATGCCCACGCCCGAAGCCCACACCACGGCCGTGCGCGTCGGGGCAACTCTGAGGTTTCTTGGTGAAGCGAACCCCGGCGACATCACCGTTTCTCGGCTCTGGGCAGTCCCATCGAATGGAGAACCTCTCGAGGCCTCAATTGTGAGCTCTCAGACCACGCGAGATGGCGTCCGAATTGCCGCGACCGTTCCTTTGCCTGAGGATCTGGCTGCAAACGTCTGGGTTGTCGCCGAGTTGAAGGATCTCGCGGGCCACCGGCTGCTTATCCGCTCGACAGAAACAAGAATCCAGAAAGTGCGTTAGCGTAAGCCGCAGGGCATCTACTGGACTACTTCTTCAGATGACATGGCCGCCACATGGTGGGCTTAGGCCCCTCACGGAACGGGCGATGGCAAAGTCAACTGAAACCGACAATCTTCCGCGGTAGTTGGGAAGTTTTCACCCGTTGCAGCATCAGCAATCTCTATCCTGAATCCGGCTTCCCCGCCATGAAAATTGGCGTCAGTGAAGAAAATTACCGGACTCGAATTGAAGTACAAGGAAAAAGTGCTGCCGGTCCCAGGGTATGTCACTTTGATCGTATTTATGATGTTCAATCCAGTATTAATATACGTTGAAGAAGTCCAATTCTGAATAGTCCCATAAGTACTATTCACTTTTCTCCCAATAAAGTACTGCCCGTCGGCGGAAATCAACACATAATAAAAATCGTTGGAGTCGCTGTAGCAAAAGATTATCCCGAATCCTGCATCTTTTGTGAGGACTCCAGAAACCTTCTTTACATTAGCTGACACAATCGTCATCGTGGCTTGAATTGTGTTTGCGTACGGATTAAAGAAGGCATAGTCGTAGTTAGCTGTCTCCGAAGTGTAAAACTGAATGTAGTTCCCGCTTGAATCGGTTTGCCACTTAATGGTACTTCCGCCTCCGCCTCCACCGCCTCCTCCGCCGCCGCCGGAGTTGCTTGACTCGGCCGTCTTGAGGTTTGTCAGCACCGATATGTCGCCGCATCCCCAGAGGGCGAGAAGCAGCACCAGGAAAGCCGCTGCCAGGCGCACCAGCCGGAAGCCTTTCGGACTTATTCCTCCCATATGATTACTCCACTCACTCCGCGAATCTCAGCTGCCCGCGTGGCTTCCTCTCCCTTGAGGTCCAGATATGCGAATTTCTCCGCGAGGTCGGGGTCCTTGGATTTCAACGCCGTGTACATTTTTTTCACCTGGTAGTAGTTCTCCAGGTCGTGATTCACTTTTGCAACCGCCAGGAGCACGTCCGCGTTGTCCGGGTCTTTGGCATACGCTCGGTTGTAGTACTCCAGGGCTTTTTCCTTCTGATCGTTGATATAGAAGATATTGCCCATGTTCAGCAGGGCCGGGACATACTCCCCTTTTGCCAGCAGCTTGTCGAACTCCTGCTGCGCCTTGTCGTATTGGCCGTACCTGGCGTAGAGCACACCCAGGGAGTTCCTGGGCTTGCGGGGGTCCGGACTCTTGTCGATCTGGTTCTGCAGGGATGCAACCCTGGAGAAGATCTCCTGGTCGACAAACTTGCCCGCCTCCTTCACGTAGCTGTCCACGACCGTGTCGGAGGGGGGCAGGTTCAAGGCGACCTCAGCGCCCGACAACCCCACCGACTCGTAGAGCGTCCACGCATCATGGATTGGATAGAAATCAGCCTGCTGCTTGGAAAGGTTCTCCCTCCATTCCCGGGCTCCGTCCTGCCAAGCTTTCAGGAACCCTGCGCTCTCAGTGACTTCAACGGGGATCCAGCTCTTGTCATTGCCGGCGCGTATGATCAGCTCATCAGGTCGAGAGAATGTCTTCCGTGCATCGTCAGCGCCGAGTCCCGTGGAAAAGGCCATGAAGATGTGACCGGGAGTGGTGATGAACGCCGTTTCGATCCCCGCAGATTCCAGCAGGGCCGAGTACAAGACGGAGAAATCGCTGCACTTGCCGCCCTTGTACTGCAGGGTCTGCCGCGGGAACTGGATGTAATCTGCTACCTGATTGTTTGCCGTATATGTCGGAACCGGATCCTGGGAATACGTCAAGCCGTAAAGCTGAAGCGCCTGGAAGAAGGCTATGGCTGTGAGAAGGTTCGGATTGATGGCTCCCTTGGTCTTCCCCTTCACCATGCTGTTGACATTCTTTGAGAACAGAAGGACGGAAGGGTCCTTGGTCGTGACAAAGGCGGCCGCTCTGCGATTGTCCGCCCACGTGGTGGCGTTCCTGTCGAGGATGGGGATGGCCTGCACCGCGCTCAAATGCTGCGGCTGCCCGTTGAGGGTGTAGGTCACGTCAATTGTTGCCTGCGCCTTTGTCTTTTCTGTGGTTTCAAGAATGGACGGGAGGAACAGGCCCAGCAGGTCCACTGACTTCGATTCACCCGGACCAAGATCTGTCGGGGCGGGGCAATCCGTGGGGTCAGTCATGAACTCCTTGATCTGAAACCTCACCTTGATGCCTGAAATTGGCTTGTCCAGGCCGTTTCGGAGCACAACCTTGCCAAGGGGATGTGTGGCGTAATAGGTGCGGAATACGGGGTAGATGTCATCAAAGGCGACATCCTTCAGCTCCACCACGGGTGCCGGCTTTTCCACCGGCTTTTCTTTTGGAGGCTCCACCTTCAGGGGCTGCGGCTTTTCCACCGGTTTTTCCTCTGTCTTTGGCGGCGTGACGGACTTGGCAGCGCCTATGACGTCATAGGAAATCCCGACGGAAGCCTTCATCCCGCTGTAAAGGCCGAAATAGTAGTCGAATGAAGTTCCAAGAGAGAAATGCAGCGGGCCGGGGAGAAAGAGCATTCCGGCGCCCACCGATATGAAGGGGTTGCCGCCTGAGGCTGAGGAGTCACTCAGGAAGCTGTAGAAATACCCCGTGGAAAGGCCGCCCTGCAGAGTGGCCCATGGCGCAAGCGGGAACCCAATGCCCGCGCCAACGGACAACGCCACCGAGGAGACAGACAGCTTGGTGCCCCCGGTAGCTCCATGATAGTCGTAGTCGAAAGCGCCGGAAAGGAACCAGCGCTGCGAGGGCAGCTTGAACTGTGCGCCAGCAAGAACCGACCCTCCCACGCTGAATACGGAGCCGCTTGGGCCCACGGGAATGCCGACCGCCGGGCTCAACTGCAGGGACAGCTGTGAAGAAGATCCGACCACGCCCGGGGCCTTTTGATCCTCACCAAAGAGCGTGGCTGCACAGAGAATCAAAACAAAGAGAATGAGTTTACGCATTTATATCTCCTACCGGTCTCACCGGAGACTTTCCCTGGCGAAACGTTCTCTGTTAGCAACAATCATTCTATCACATTGTTTAGAAAAACGGTAGGCAAAATGCAAAACCTGAGAGCCGCGCTTAGAACCTGAGGAGGCGGATAATCCCTCCAAAGCCAATACGCCCAAAACTGCTTGGGCCCGCCACGTAGGCGCCGCAGTAAGATGGCAAGGGAGGAACTGATGAAGCGGTCGATTGTTTTCATTGCGCTGTGCCTCGTGGCCTCTGTCTCCTTCGCGCAAGACATCCCCCCGGGCGCAGTGATGCTTGGTGAAAGGAGGGTGGACTTTCATGCTGACCACGATGTCATTTCAGTCGGCTCGTACGAGGGATGGTTCAAAGACATCGTTGTCTGGGTGGAGAGAAACAACATCGAGATGTTCAACCTTGTCGTGACCTACGGAAACGGTGAAAAAGAAAGGTTTGACACCAGGCTTGTCTTTGATGAAGGGACGCGTTCACGAGTCCTGCACCTGGAAGGCGGAAAGCGACACATCAGGAACATGGCTTTTGCCTTCAAGACCGTTGGAAGCTGGACCGAGGGACGCGCTCGGGTGGTGGTCTACGGGATCAGGTAGGTGAGGCCAGGGTATCACGCGGTTGGGGATCAGGCCGATCGGGGCGGTCGGCCCCCTGGGCCCGGCAGACCGCGGACGCTGCCAAAAGCGCGCCGATCGCAATGAAAAGAGACAGGCGGGAGTGGTGGGGCATGTGGCGCAGTATACGCGCTCTCGTGCTCTGGGGCAATCTGAAGGGCTTCGGCTAGCCCGGACCAGGCGTGCAGGCATGACTGTTGCTCATTGTCAATCATGGTTTATATTTGAAAGTATTGGAGGCAGTTTCATGACGTTCTCAGTCACGTCACCTTCCTTCACCCCCGGCGGCAGCATACCCAGGGCATTTACGGCTGATGGCAGGGATGTATCTCCGCGGCTTCGCTGGGACAACCCGCCATCGGGGACCCAGGCCTTTGCATTGATATGCGACGACCCTGATGCCCCTGTGGGAACATGGGTTCACTGGCTGATCTGGAACCTGCCCTCCTCCGCCAGGGGGTTAAGTGAGGCCATCCAGCACCTGAAGACCCTGCCGGACGGCAGCGCCCAGGGGAAAAACGATTTTGGCCGGATAGGCTACGGCGGCCCGAGCCCGCCGCCGGGGAGGGCGCACAGGTACTTCTTCCGAGTGTATGCCCTCAAGGAGAAGCTTCCGCTGGCAGCCGGCGCGACCAGGGGGGAGCTGGAGAGGATGCTGCAAGGCAAGGCGCTGGCCAGCGCGGAGCTGTTCGGCACATACGGCCGCTGAGACGCCGCACGCCGTTGACACGCCGTCCCGCCTCGTGACTCCATGGGAGACCATGCTGCTGAATCGCTCCCTCGGGGAGATCATCCAGATCATCATCATCGTGGTGATGAGCCTGACCGTTCACGAGTTCGCCCATTCACTCGTTACGATCAGGCTCGGGGACGACACCCCCCGTCGCCAGGGGAGGCTTACCTTGAATCCCCTGGCCCACATCGACCTGGTGGGCTTCATCATGCTCGTGGTGGCCGGGTTCGGCTGGGCCAAGCCTGTTCAGATCAACCCGGCCAACTTGAAAAAGCCTCGGAGGGACTAGATCCTGATCGCCATTGCCGGGCCGGCCTCCAATCTGGTGTTCGCAATGGCCGCGGTGGTTCTCATCTGGGCCGTGCTCGCAACGCACGCGCTGGTGTCCCGAAGCTCAATCCGCGACTACGGCAATTTCATGGTCATGCTCGCGGAGATCAACGTCAGCCTTGCCATCTTCAACATGATCCCCATCCCGCCCCTGGACGGCTCTCATCTGATCACGCCTTTTCTTGGCAGGGTGAACACCACGCTGGCGGCCACGTACTTCCGCTATGGTTCTCTCGTCCTGCTTGCCATCATCCTGATCCAGAACTTCACGCGCTTCGAGATCCTGCCGATCAGCAGAGTGACCTACGCCATAGTCCTGTGGATGCTCCGCCTCGTCGGGATCGTTTAGGGATCGCGCGGCAATTGACGGGTTTCCCGCCCCTGAGATAATCTTCCCCGTGCTTCCGATGCGAATGTTCGCGCTCGGTTTTCTCCATCATCCTTTCCGATGAGACGCCTGGGTGTAGATATAGGTTCCCTCACCCTGTCCATGGTCCTCCTGGAAGAAGGCAGGATCGTGGCCAGGCATTCCCGCGCGCATGAGGGAAGAATCGATGCGCTGGTGAAGTCCGTCGTCTCCCAAGCTCCCTTTTCCGACTGGGACACCGCCGGAGTGACGGGAAGCCTGGCGGGCGCCGGCAAGGGCATCATCGACAACACCCTGGCCACCATCGAAGGGGCCCGGCGCCTTCTCCCCCTCTGCAAGAACCTCATCGCCATGGGAGGCCAGAGCTTCTCCCTTATCCTGCTGGATGGTGAAGGCCGCTACGTGGAGCACGTGTCCAATCCACCCTGCGCGTCGGGCACAGGCTCCTTTCTGGAGCAGCAGGCCGAGCGCCTGGGGCTCAGCGTGGAGGACCTTGCCCGCCGGGCAGCTGCCTTCACCGCAGAGGTCCCCAGGATAGCAACGCGGTGCGCGGTCTTTGCAAAGACGGACATCGTTCACGCGATGCAGGAAGGCCATTCCCTGGACGCGGTGTGCGCCGGCCTGTGCGAAGGCATTGCCCGCAGCATGCTGGAGACGCTCCTCAAGGGAAGGAAGCTGTCCCCCCCTGTCGGGCTGGTGGGCGGCGTTTCCCGCAATGGCAGGATAGCGCAGGCCATCAGACGAACCCTCGGCGTTGCGGTGGAAGTCCCCGGGGACTGCCAGTACGCGGCGGCCATGGGCGCCGCTCTCCTGGGCTCCGACTCGACACTGGAGGCATGGACCCGGTTCCGCCCGGCCCGTGGGCGCCGTGAGATGAGAAGCCCTCTGCCCACCGCCCTTGCCGACTACCCATCCCTGGAAGGTTTCAAGATCTCCACCAGGGACAACGTTGAGATATTCCGACCTCTCGACCGAAGTCCCGGTCCTGCCGAAAACGGGCGGGGCTTTTTCCTGGGCATCGACATAGGGTCAACCAGCACGAAGGCAGTGCTCGTCACTGCTGACGGAAAGATCGGGGACGGGTTCTACACCCGCACAGGCGGCGACCCCGTTGATGCGGTGCAGCGGCTCCTCAAGGTCATGGAAAGCGCGCGCGGAGGGGCTGCGCCCCGGCTCCTGGGAGCGGCCACCACGGGCTCAGGCAGGTCTATCATCCGCCATGTGTTCCAGGCGGACGCCGAGGTGAACGAAATAACGGCACACGCAAAGGCCGCAGTCTTTCTGCGGCCGGACGCGGACACGATCATCGAGATCGGCGGCCAGGACTCGAAGTTCACCCGGATCAGGGATGGGGATGTGTACTTTTCAACGATGAACTACGTCTGCGCCGCGGGCACGGGGAGCTTCATCGAGGAGCAGGCAAAGAGGCTGGGCGCGAGCCTCTCAGATTTTTCCGACATGGCGCTTGCCCAGCGCGCCCCTTTTACCAGCGACAGATGCACCGTGTACATGGAGCGGGACCTTGCGGCCCTGGTTGGGGAGGGATGGCCGCGGGAGGCCCTGGCCGCCGCGGTGCTCCATTCCGTCCGCGACAACTACCTCTCCAAAGTCGTTGGGAAGAGCCCCCTGGGGGATTCCATTGTCTTCCAGGGCGCTACGGCCCGGAACAAGGCCCTGGTGGCCGCTTTTGAGCAGCACCTGGGGAAGACGCTGCACGTCTCTCCCTGGTGCCACCTGACGGGCGCGGTCGGCGCTGCGCTTCTCTGTCGGGAGCAGAAACCGGAATCCTCCAGCTTTCTCTGGGAAACGGGGCCGATTGTCCTGGAAACCGAAGAGTGCCGGCAGTGCGCCAACCACTGCCGGCTCACCGTGATGGACCGGGCCGGCCGGCGCACGGGCTGGGGAATGAAATGCGGGCGGGACTACGCGGACAGGAAGCCGGCCTCCCGGCGCGCCTCAGGGGAGCAGGCTTCCTCCATCCAGGAGCGATTCAACGAGGCCATGCGCCCTCTGCATGAGAAGCCTGCAGTTCTCTCCGAGACAGCGCAGCGGAGAAAAAGGATCACGATCGGAGTTCCCCGCAGCCTGTACAACATCTCCTACGAGCCGCTGTGGCGCAGCTTCCTCTCCCGGCTGGGGTTCACCGTTGCCGCAACTGACCAGCGCCGCAGCGCCCTGGACTCCGGGGCAGAGTCAGTAAACTCCGATTTCTGCGCGCCCATGGTCCTCTCTCACGGGTATGTCAGGCAGCTTGTCGACAGGGGAATCGACCACATCTTTCTTCCCGCAGTGGAGAACAGCGCGGAGGGCACCGGCCCCATACGGTCCACCTTCCGCAGAAGAGACGGAGACAGCGCGTTCTGCTACTACTCGCAGTACCTCCCCTCGGTGATCGGCAACGTGACAGCTTTCCCGATTGCTGACCGGCTCATCTCCCCGCTCCTGCCCCTGCGGGAGAAGACCACGGATGAGACAGCAGGTCTCCTTCATGACGCTCTGGCCGCGAGATTTCCTGACCTCACGCTGAGCGAGACATTGCGTGCCTTCACGGAGGCGAACGCCCTGTTCGCCGCGGCGCGCGCCGGGCTGGCCGGAGCTTTCGGCCGCTCGACCGCTGACGGGGACAAGCTTCGCATCCTTTTCCTGGGCCGGCCCTACGTGGCTCTTGACGAGAGCTTGAGCCTCTCCCTGCCGCAGACCTTCGAAGGACTGGGCGCCGCGGTGTACTGGCAGGAGGAGCTGGATCTTGACAGCTACCCGCTTACCTATGGAAGCCAGTTCCTGGAGCGCATGCACTGGCACTATGGCAAGCTCATCATCCGCGCGGCGGAGTTCGCGGCACGCACGGACAACCTCTTCCCCGTTCTTCTCACCTGCTTCCGCTGCAGCCCCGACTCTTTCCTGATGAGCTACGTGAAGGACATCCTCACTCATTTCGGAAAGCCTTTCCTCTTCCTCCAGCTGGACGCCCATGCCTCGGACGTCGGCTACCTGACTCGAATCGAGGCCGCGCTGCACTCCTTCCGCAACCATCGCGCGCGGGAGAAGGCCGCGTGGAGGCCGTCCGCTCCTCCTTCTGTTGTACACGCCCGTGATGACAGTCTCTCGGAGGGGGACACCGTCCTCATTCCGGCCGTGGACACCCTGATCAGCAGTTTCTGGGCTGATGTCTTCACGCGCATGGGCCATCCCGCGGTGCTCCTGGAAGCGGGATCCGCAGCCTTGAATACCGGCTATCAGTTTGCAAGCGGCGGAGAGTGCATGCCGCTGGTCTCAATCGTGGGCTCGGCCATCGAACGGATGCGCAAGGGTGGCCTTGATCCGTCCAGGACATTCTTTTTCATGCCCACCTCCCCGTTCTCCTGCAACATGCCGCAGTTCCCTGTGTTTTCCGACATGGCATTCCACGCAGCGGGCATCGAGGGCCTGAAGATCGGCAAGCTCAACTTCATGGCGCTGGGGGATACTCTTCCGCAGACCCTTTCCATGAAGGTCCTGGAGACGTACATGGTGGCTTGCATCCTCTACAAGCTTGCGTCACGGATCAGGCCGTATGAGAAAAAGCGCGGGGACACAAACCGCGCGCTCCTTGATTCGCAAGAACGGATCAGAGCGGCCATCAGGTCCGGCGCCGACCTGCGCGCCTGCCTGCCGGGTTGCGTCGAGCTGTTCCGGGGAGTCGCGCGGGACGAATCCGCAGGCCGCAAACCCCGAATCGCCCTGCTCGGGGACCTGTATGTGAAGTACAACGCGGTGATGAACGAAGGGATCCAGGCCCTGGTGGAGGAGATGGGCGGGGAGCTCATCATATCTTCCATGACGGAGTACCCGGCCCACCTCTTGGACATCGGCGCGCGCCGCTACGGCGAGGACCCCCGTTCCACCAGGGTCCTCAAGAGCATTGAGCAGCGCTACGAGAAGCTGGCGGAAGACCTGATCGGAGACCAAGCCGAGCCCGACTTTGCGGAGTGCGTGAAGCTGATGGAGGAGAACGGGTTCTCCCACTACCTTGCAGGGGAGACATCGATCAACGTCGGGCGGGCGCTGTGGTACATCGCGCGCCGCAGCGTGGAGGCGATTGTCCACATCAATCCGATGTTCTGCTGCCCCGGCGTGGTCACCGCCTCCCTGTACCGAAAGATTCAGGCGGACTCCGGGATTCCCATCATCGACATCTTCTTCGACGGGACGGGGGACCCCAACCGGGTGCTCATTCCTCACATGCACTATTTGCGCCGCGAGGCGTATCCCCTGCCGTGATATAATGGCGCAAAAGGGTGAGGCAGATGAAAACGACGATCCGCCTGCTGATCGCAGATGATCACGGCATTGTCCGCAAGGGAATCAAGGCCCTCCTGGCCACGGAGAAGAACATGCAGGTCGTCGGCGAGGCGGAAAACGGCGCGGAGGCTGTCCAGAAAGCCGCGACGCTCCGGCCCGACGTCGTGCTCATGGACCTTGTGATGCCGGAGATGGACGGGATCGAGGCCACGCGGAGGATCACGGCGGAGCAACCAGAGACCAGGATCCTGGTCCTCACCAGTTTTGCAGCGGACGACAAAGTTTTTCCGGCGGTCAAGGCGGGCGCCCTGGGTTACCTGTTGAAGGACTCCACGCCTGACCAGCTGCTGGAGGCCATCCGCCAGGTGCACCGCGGAGAGCCCTCCCTGGAGCCATCCATCGCCCGCAAGGTCCTGCAGGAGCTGTCCCATCCGGGGCAGGGCAAGCAGACCACGGAGCCCCTCACGGAGAGGGAGCTGGACGTGCTTCGCCTCATTGCCCAGGGGATGAGCAACAAAGAGATCGCGGCAAAGATCTTCGTCGCCGAATGGACGGTGCGCAGCCACGTGAGCAATATCCTGGGCAAGCTGCATCTTGCCAGCCGGACCCAGGCAGCGCTCTATGCGCTTCGTTCGGGTCTGGCATCGCTGGACGACGCTGCTCCGCCCCAGAACGCCTAGCGGTTTAAAATCACACATTTTGATGGTGTGCGCGCGCCAGGGAACGGACCTATATTTGTATCGTGACATGCGCCAGGAGAACCACCGCGTGAGGATCATCATCGCGGACGACCAGAAACATACCAGAAACGGCCTGAAGGCCGTGCTCTCAGCGTGCCTGAAGGGACCCGAGATATGGGAAGCCACGACAGGGCTCGAGGCAGAGCGCCTGGCGGACGAGGTTCACCCCCATCTCATCCTGATGGACATCCGCATGCCGGGACTGGACGGACTTTCCGCCACCCGGCGGATCAAATCCCGGCACCCCGAGATCAAGATCCTTGTCCTCTCGCTGCGCCACGAAGGCTCACAGGAGGCTAAGGCCGCGGGAGCGGACGCGTTCGTGAGCAAGGGCGAGAGCCCGGAGCGGCTCCTGGCCGCCGTGGCCGAGCTTGCGAACCCGCGCCAGCAGCCGTAGTATCGGAGGTCATGGGACACGCAGTCAGCCGGGAAGCCTGGACGCTCGCTGAATCGGACCTTCAGAAGTGGAGGACCCGGGCCCTTGGCCTTGTCTTGATCATCGTGGCTGTCGCAGGCCTGCCGGCCTGCTTCACCGTTGTCGCAAACGCATACCTCGGCGGCAGGTTGTCCCCGCTGCTCATTGCCTACGCGCTGGTCTACCTGGGCTTTGTGACGCTGGCCTTCCTGCGGCGCGTTCCGGTCACCATCCGCGCGTGGCTGTTCATTGGCCTGACGTACATCATTGCCGCGTCCAGCTTTGCCCGCGTGGGGCTCGTGGGAAGCGGTCGGCTGTACCTGGTCTTCCTTCCCGCGGTTTCCATTGTCCTGATGGGTCAGCGCGCCGGATACCTCTGCCTGGGCATCAGCCTGTTCGAGTTTGCCGTTTTCAGCGAGCTGGCAAGGCTCGGTATCCTCTCGCAGACGCTGACGGAGACGACGAATCCCCTGGATGTGGGATCCTGGATAGAATCCGGGGCAGCTCTCGCAGTCATCCTGATAACCCTGGGCGTCCTGCTGGAGCGTTTTTTTGCGCGGCACGTGTTCACGCTGGAAGTAAGCCACAAGGTCACCATGGAGCTGGAGAAGGCATACAAGGCCCTGAAGCAGCGCATCACGGAGCGCACGCGCGAACTTGCGCTCCTGAACTCCGTGGCCGCCGTGGCAAGCGGGCTCACGGACATCGGGCAGATCCTCATGGTGTCCCTGGAGAAAACCATGGAGGCTTTCGGCATAGAGGCCGGAGGCGCGTACGGGATGCAGGAGGCCACCGGCACCATGGTGATGCTGGCTCACAAGGGCCTGTCGGAAAGCTTCGTGGGGCAGATGGAACGGCTGGTCCTCAAGGATGCCCTGGCCGGCAGGCGGCTCAACCTGGAGGAGCCCCTTTCCTGGGGCGTGGAAGACTATCCGGACGGTCCCATGCGGCAGTTTCTGGAAGCCGAAGGGCTGCAGCGGATCATCGGCGTGCCCCTTGTGGCCAATGGGAAGCTCGTGGGCGGCCTGGTCATCAATTCGCGCACGGACCGGGTGCTCTCACCTGAGGAAGGATCGCTCCTTATCGCCGTGGGTCAGCAGATCGGTCTGGCCGTGGAGAATGCCCGGCTCCTGGAGGCGCAGCGGATCCAGCGCGACGAGGAGGAAAGGCGGCGGGAGGTGGCCGAAGGAATGCGCGAGATCCTGGCCATCCTCAATTCGAACAGACCGACGCAGGAAACCCTGGATTACGTCATCTCGCAGGCCTGCCGGCTCATGAAGTGCGATGCTTCCTCGCTTTTCCAGATCGAGGCGCCGGAAGGGCAGCTGCGCATCCAGGCGGCTTGCGGCCTGGATCTGGAGATGGTATCGACCGTCCGGCTGGCGCTGGGCAAAGGGGCGGCAGAGAGGGCTGTCGGTTGGACCAGCCCCATCACCGTGCCTGACACAGCCGCCTACGAGGAGTGGCAGGAGCAGGCATCCAACCCGGATTTCGCAGAGGACTTGAGCGGGCTGGAGCTCCTGCTGAACCAGGGGTTTCGTGCCATTCTGGCCGTCCCCCTCATCGTCTCCGGCTCG
>Ga0187881_10002179_pt1 | contig 18988 bp, 22 predicted proteins | sample June2016WEW_19_1_2_FD_133017 | JGI IMG/M metagenome (GOLD analysis project Ga0187881, IMG submission 133017) | Peatland microbial communities from SPRUCE experiment site at the Marcell Experimental Forest, Minnesota, USA - June2016WEW_19_100 | ecosystem: Environmental > Terrestrial > Soil >...
GAACGATCACGCCAAAACTCACTTTCGTGTTTGGTGGTATGACAGATGGAACATCGTAGGTACCCGGCTGCACCAGATAGCTGGGCGTTGAGTAAACGAACTTGTTTCTCAAGGACTCTTATTCGGCTGCTAAGTTCAATGCATTCAGATACGAGAGCGGGATCGTTCCGAACAGGGAGGCTTCCGTTTCTCATTTCGATACTCCTACAGTCCCAGCGGACTCTGCGCGTTGCGCTCTAGACACTGCGCCAGGTAGTCGGCGTTCAGGTCGATCAGGACCGCCCGCCGCGAGAGGGACTGCGCCACCATGCCCACGGTGCCGGTCCCGGCGAAGGGGTCGAGGACGACGCAGGGGACAGGCTCGCCGCCGTGAGCACAGGACGGATGCCAGCCGGTCGTGATCGAAGTTGGCAGGATTCCATTTCGGATCGCCGCCTGTTTGGCATAGGGGCCGCTCATGGTCTTTCCGTCGCGGCAGGTTTCGTGGTCTAGGACACGCCCGCGCGTCACCTCCCGCACCCACGGAGCGCCGCATTCGGGGCAGCATCCCCGCTCGCTGGTCCCGGCCTTGATGCAGGGCAGGACGAGCTTGGGAGGGAAGGTGGCGAAGTGTGCGCCGGGGTAGGAGGCGGTTGGGATTGTCCAAACGCTGCGGATGTTGCGGGTGGCGGAGGTGCCCATGACCGCGCCTTCGGAGTGGTGGACCTTGTGCCCATTGGCCCCGCCGATCCGGTCGGCCCGCTGGCGCTCAGGCTCCGCTCCGTTCTCTCGCACCGCCTCCTGATCGAAGAAGTACCTCGGGCTCTTGGCGAGCAGGAAGACGTAGCTGTGGGACTTCGTAGGCCGGTCGGTGACCGACTCGGGCATCGGGTTCGGTCGGCTCCAGATGATGTCGCTCCGCAAGTACCAGCCGTCCGCTTGTAGCGCGAAGGCCACGCGCCACGGCATCCCCATCAGGTCCTTCGGTTTGTAGATGCCGTCTCGCGTTGTCAGGACTTTCGAGGTGAGGCCCTTCTGCCCATTCCACGGCTCGCTATCGGTGCGCTTCCCAGACAGCGGCATCTCGCCTGCAGCCGTTTGGCGGCCCCCCTGCCCGGACATGTAGGAATCTCCGTACTCAAGCCACAGCGTGCCATCGCTGCGCAGGACACGGCGTACCTCGCGGAACACCGCTACCAGCGCGGCGATGTGATCTTCGGGCGTGGGTTCGATGCCGATCTGCCGGTCGATGCGGCGGGCGCCGCACTTGCCGCAGGTGTCCTTGAATGGCTGAGCGGCCTTGCCGTTGTTGCCCTTGTTCTGAGTCGAGCCGGTCGCGGGCATGGTGTGGTCGCACTCCGCATCCCCGCCACCCCACGTCCCGGTGCCGTAGTCCCGCAGCCCGAAGAACGGCGGGCTGGTCATGCACATATGGCACGATTCATCGGGCAATGTCCGCAGCACTTCGAGGGCGTCACCCTGGTAGACGGTGATCCAGTCGTCGGCGTAGAAAATCTCAGTCATTGTTTAGCGGTATCTCTATGTGCCTTGAACTTTTCGCGGGCGGCGGTAGAGCAGGTGTTACACCGCCAGATGTACGAGCACTCGTGGTAGTCGGTTACGAACATTCGAGTGTCCTCTGAGCCGCAGAGACATCTCTCCTTGGCTACCTTGGACAGGAGTTCGTCTCGGATAGCGGCACGCTCAGGATGCTTCTCTCTCCAAGTTTGCCTAGCTTTCTCAGAAGCCGCGGCACGTCGTGCTAGGTTCCAGCCCATGGTTCACTCCTCGGGTCATAGAGTAGTGTAAACGGGTCACACAGGGCGGTCACGCGGGGGGATATATACCATAGGTATATCACCCACCGTGACCTCTGTGACCGGGTTAAGTTAATGAGGGCGGTCATGACCGGGTCACGAAACAGGTTATGACCGGGTGACATAGTCAATTCTCCAGCGTTGGGCCGCTAATCAGGCCGCGTTCCTTGAGCAGGCGCAGGCGTGACTTGGCCGTGTTGTTGCTGATATCGAGCATCTGCGCCACAACCGCTGGTGTCTTGGCACCCGCCTCATAGGCTTCGAGTGCCGCCGATAGCTCGGACGACAGTGGACGATCCTTGGCGACGGGTCTGCCGAATGGTTCAGACTTGAGGAAGCGCACCGTTCCGGGGTCCTGGTCGTCCATGCCGAACTCCCATGAGACAGAGAACGCTAACGCTGGCCAGCGCGGGCCGTGATTGCGCTTGGTGTTCTCTACAGTGTAGCGACGGAAGGATGAGCCGAAGGTTGCCAGTTCGTCGCGCCATTGATAGGCCCAGGCGAGGCGCATGCGGTCGCGGTGGATTTCGCTGCCAGCGATGCGACCGTCAGCCTCGACCCAGTTACGAGACTCGGCGCGGTTCGGATGCGCGAGGATCAATGTGGGTCGTTCGATCTGGTCGATGCTGCGCCAGAAAATGGTATCGCGGTCGCGGACCTGATCTCCGGCTGCCAGAAAGGCTGACAGCGGGTCGATGATGACACCGACGAAGTCGTTGGCCCTCTCGGCGATGGCGCGTGCGATCCGGTGGATCGGCTTGCCAGACGCGTTCAGAAGGGTGATCGGATGCGGAAGCGTAGTGCGGTCGATACCCACTCCCCGGCAGATTGACTCGACACTGCGAGCATGCCACATAGCAACGGCATCCTCACCAGCACAGTAGAGGATCGGTCCGATGGTCACCGGGACCATGCCCGGTACAATCTCCAAGCCTGTTACGGCAGAGATTGCCAAGGCTCGCGCTAGAACACTTTTGCCTGATTCCCCTGGGCCGACGAGTACCGTGGGACAGTCTTCCCAGATGGGGCGGATGACAAAGAGGTTGGCGGTGCTATCTAGAATTGCTCCTCTCAGGTCGGTACCGCCGCCAAGGCTTTCCTCAGCCTCTAGGACGGCCTCTACCGCCGCGAACATCGCAGTCCGCCACATTGGGGCCGCTCCGTTCGCTCCGGCCATCTCAGCCGCCGTCTTGGAGAGACGATCTCGGGTAGTTACAGACAGCGTGGTTGTGGTTCGGAACAGGTGCTTATCGCCGTGGGCGACGCTTACATCCGCAGATAGCTCGCCGTCGGTCTTGATGTCGCGGAACAACACACGCAGGTCTGGTGGTGTCACGGTGGCTCTGTATGTCGGTCCTAGCTTCTCCAGGTTGACGGTGACACCAGCGGATGACATCTCGTCGGCGATGGACGCCAGCGTTGTTCGCGCATCTTCGAGTGTTCCTCCCTCGTAGCCAGACTGAGCGATCTTGCCAGCGGCGAATATCACCGAGCGCGACTGGGCACGGTCCGCCACAATCCGGGCATATTGCTTGGCGTTGATTGAGGTTGGAGCCGCGGAGGGGAGTTCGGCCAGATAACCGCTTCCCCCTGCCTCGTCTAGGTAACTGTTGAGTTCGGCAGCGACCATAACCACGTCGGGAGCATCTCCCCGTTCGTAGATGGTCAGCATCGCCGAGTAGATCAATCCATGAGCCTTGCGGTAAAAATGCTCAGGACGAAGTGTCTCCATGACATCCGAGATTGCCGCTGGGTCTATTAGTATGCTGCCTAGGACGGCACGCTCTGCGTCTAGATCGTAGGGAGTACGCCCCTCGGGGCCTGAGTCAAGGCGCGTTGTTGCCAATCGGGGACCTCCAGTTCCATATCGGCTCTGTTATCCCAGCAGCCTTCCCTGCCTCTGTTTCGGGGAGATAGCAACCATCGACCTTATCGGGCCTTACCCACTTCACTAGGTAGTCCACCTTTCCATCCCTCTCGACACGGTATACCACACCCTCGCAAGGATCGAGTGCGCCGTAGTTGCCGTATGTCCCCAGACAAAGCATGGCTGATTCGACAGTGGTGGGCTCCATCTTCAGCAGCGCGGGCGTGGCAAAGTGCTGGTCGTGCGCCCTCACATAGAGGCCGCGAACGGACATCCTTTCGTGCTCGCGCATGATGTCGAACATGACCCACGGCTCGCGTCCATTCAAATCGTAACGGGTGCCGTGAGCTTGTGCCAACCACTCGCCCACGGCTCGCTCCCCCTCGTAAAGCAGGTCGTTGAATCTTTCCCAGTTGTACATCGCCCAATCGTGAAACAAACGATGCTGCTCGTAGGGAGACGAGATAGCGCGGTAGCCTGCCCGTCCCAGCGGGATAATCTCGCCGTTAACCTTGGCTACTGATGTACAGGAACCATCGAGCTTCTCTTGGACGTACACCCGGTCGTGCTTGTCTCTTACGGCCGTGGTGGCGATGCGGGCCTGCCCGGGACTGCAGGCGTGATCCCCTGGTCCCATTCGAGAGCCGGGGATATGCGCGATAGAGCCGTAAGCTTTGATTCCCAGAGGCTTGTCGTCGTGTTGCACACTGAGCCTCCGAAGATGGATGTGGACCGCTTATGCTAGCACGATTCGCGTGTCCTAGTCAGGCTGCCACGACGAGGGAAGATCGCTCAAGTCTGAGCCCTCTGCTTCCTCGTTCACCTCGTCAGGAGCGTCTGTGACGGCCTCAGTGGCGTCCTCTTCCTCAGGAGTGGACACCTGCGCCACTTCGTGGTGCATCGCGGCTAGTGCGGCCTCACGCGCCGTCGTAGCGGAGAATCCGGGCTTCTTCTCGGCCTCTTCGCGTTCCGCTTGGTCGATCTCCGCGTCTAGCAGAAGCAGTTGTTCCACGGCCTCTTGAGGCAGACGCTTGGAGAGAATTCGTAGAACCGTCTTTCGTGCCATCTCTGGCCATCGCATTGCCCACGGGCTATCTGGCTTGCGGGCAGCTTGGGAGTAATGATCTCGAATGAAGTTGATCTCAACCTCGGGCAGAACCTCAAGTTCCTTGTATCCAGAGGGCATTACCGCACAAGCATAGGCACCCCAGTAAGCCCCCCTGTCGTTGAGATATGACCCGTTCTCTTGCTTGACCGGCATGGCGGGGTTGTGAACGTACCAGCCTCCGTTCTCCGTGAATCCGTACCTGAATTCATCATTGACGTAGACCACTTGTGTGTCCACATCCTGAACTTTATGAGAATTCCTTATTCTTTTCAGATACCCGCGCCAGCCCGGCATCAGCTTGGCCTTGTCGCCGTAAACGACGATCCACGCGTCGCCCGTTAGCCCGGTCGGCTCTAAGCCCAGAGTGGCGCTATCACGAACGGCCTGGATAATGCTCTCGGGTGTAGCTTTGAACAGGAGGTTGCTGTCGGTAGCGATGGCATGCAGCGCCACTTGGAGAAAACGTTGCACAGCCTCGTCGGAGCCCAGCATGGCACGCAGTCCGTCGATGCGATCCTGGCGCTCAAACGCCGCTGCTACCTGCTCGTACTTGACTAGATCGGTTCGCCTCGATGCTGGAGTGAGTGTTGACGGTAGAACTGGAGGTGGTGTGCTCGGGGGCCTAGCCATCAATTCATTCTCCTTGGGTCCGCGCAGCATCCGTCGCAGCCATGACTAGACCACGTACCTTTTGCGCCGGGCATACTGATTGATTCCATGTATTTCACTGAGTCAGGATCGGGGTGTCCTATTCCATGAGTGCAGATACGCTCGACAAGCGGATTAGCCCACTCGTCGGTTCGTAGATTCATGGGCCAATCCCTCATGTGGTGATCAGACGGGTTGTGGATACAGCAGGGACCACTACATGCCCCTTTGGTATGTAAGAACCTCTCAGTTCCGTCAATCCTCATCTGTGTACCTCGGTAGCAGTCGGCGAATGCCCTGTTCGACTTTGGTGTAGAGACTGAGCGCCATGTCAACCTGCGCACGCATTGAGGACACGTCTGCCGAATTGACATCATCTGCGTCGATCATCTCTAGGAGATGCATTACGGCTTGGCGGTAGGTCTCGGCCACGAGACGCCAGTCTGTCTTATGAATCTCCCCGGTTCGACGCCAGTACACGGTGCCGAAGGAACCGGTGATCCCATCGTAGTCTACGCCGATCAGAACCTCAACCCGATTCTTGGCCTCGGCCTCAGCGAGTTCCGCAGCCTCGCGGGCGACCTTGGCGAGCCGTAACCGCTCGATGACTTCCTCCTGCTCAGGAGTAGCCGAGCGGAGATTGCCTGACGTGCCACCTGCCAGAGCGTGGACGATTGCCGTGTCAACGTCCCTGCCGGTAGGCTCTGGCGGCACGCCCGCAAGAACGTGGTCGTTCCAGAATCGCTCCAAGTCGGGGACGATCAGCGTCTCGAAGTTGGGATCGGGCTGAATGCTGTAGGTCCGGTAGGCACGGCTGCTGAACAGCGTGGCAATATGCGCTTCACGTGCGCCAGTCACGAAGATTTGAGTTTGCACTTGGCACCATACGTCAGGAGGTACCACGTCGCTGCCGTCGTCGCCCCAGCCAGTCATGCTCCCACGGGTCTTAAGTTCCACGATCAGCTTCGGATCGCCAATCACTCGCCGGTCCAGGTGCGCACCAAGCCAACCGTAGACGGGATGACGATAAAAGCGGTTATCGGCCCTAACACGGTTATTGGTGGCTCCGGTGTAAAGCCGACTGACAATCCCCTCCATCTCATTCCCCAGCCACATAGCAATGGACGGAGCGCGTTCCTCTTGGGGGTCGATCTTGGACTGGTAGATCGAGAGTGGTGTCGCCCATCTCGACAGGCCGAGTATCCCTGCTACATCGGTAGACGTGATACAGGAGCGACGTTCCTCATCGAACTGAAACTTAGCGTCTAGCGCCTCAAGCGGTTCAGTCATCTTCCCACTCCACCTTGACGCGATGCTCGAACACAGGGAAACCGGTCTCTTGGTTGATTCCCTCGGCAGCGCCGTTCAGAAAGTTCTCTATTCTTTTGGCCTCTATATCTCGTTCGTCGGTCGGCTCCAAGCGGGCGAGAGCCGCCCTGAGGCGATCTGGTTCCTGGCAATCACACTCACGTCCGTACATGTATGCACAGTCGTCACCCCGACGATGAGCGGCCCGGTTGATTCTCTCGGGCTCGAACCCAGCCTCCGCTTTCTCGCAGCGGGTAAGCAGGGCGAGAGCGCCTCGCGCCAACGGCTCCGCGTCGTCAGCCTCCATCCGTAAATGCTTCACGGAACGCTCTATGACAAACTCAGCCAGCGCCCGGAGTTCTGCGTCAGTCATAGCCCAACTCCCATTCTAGACAGGCAACGGTGGAACTGATAGGGGTCGTACCAGTGGGAAAATGCTAGCGGATGCGCCATCGGCTTGGCCTCAAGCTGGCGGCAGTACGGGCAAAGGTGCTTGCGTCCTTGCGCAATTAGTAGCAGGATATCGAGTGCGTCCATCAGTTCAGTCGCGCCCGGATAGCATCGGCTAGCCTCTTGACTTCCGCATCGAGTTCGGCCATGGCAACTGCCCCCTCAGTGCCAACCGCCACAGATTGTAGATCGCGGTCCAGAAACTCAACGAGTACCTGCCCAGCCTCGCGGTAGTCGCTCACCAGATGGCTGCCTATGGACAGACCCGCGACGAAGGCAATTGTAGTGTCCTCTGCCTCAGTGTCCATCCCGGACTCCTGAAAACGGGCCACTTCGTCAAGGATCGCTCTCCTGATCCTGGCATCCCTATCCATGCTCACCACTCCCTAAGGGAGCCCCTAGTGGGGCCGTGGTGGATACGCTAGCACACTCGGCGAGGGAAGGCAAGGGGTAACTTTAGGCCGGGACGGTAGCCTCGGCAATTAGCTCGATGGTCATGTAGCCGCGCACCTCGTCCGCTGTGATAACGTCCAAATTCGAGGTGAAGAAGCCGACGCACCCTCCGACGGCAAGCTCGCCGACCCACTCGGCGTCCCATGAACCGGAGTAGTCCGTCGCCTGCGCCTTGACGATTACCGATGTGTCTCGAACGTAGATGACGCCCGTGGCGTCCTGTTCCGAGATGATCATGGCCTGCGAGGGGTTGTTCGGGCTGGCCATCATCCGCCCCCTGGATTGAACTCAAGATGAACTGTGAAGCGCCAGCGACCCGCTGTCGGCACGATTGCCACGGTCGCGGCCGGGTCGAAGTTAGTACCGACCCGTGAGCCATACGCCGCGAAGTACGGTCCATCGTCCCAATCCTGATTCACATCTCCACCGAAGGTATAGCCGCCACCCGCCAACTGGTAGATATATGCCCCCGTGCTGATCCGTGCCGATGAGCTACTGGCACCGCCACCTGCAACCTCTATGTCTACGGAGCCGTTTGGCCCATTGTTGGTTACCGTGAGATGTGCTTTATCAGTGCCAGAATCGACAAAGTTGACTATTTGCTGCTGCGCAACAGGACTTCCGTTGTACTGGAGTTGAGGACCAGAGGCAGGGTTTGTTGCCGTATCTCCGGTGCTGCTCAGTCCAGAGGCAGCAATACGTGAGACTCTTGGCAAACTGGAGTTAAGTGTCAGTGTGTATTCTCGGATGCCGGTGCCTGAAAGAACAACCATACTGACGCCGACGATCCAGAACTGAATCGCATCCAGTGCATTGACGACGCTGGTCAGATACACATATTGGCCCTTTGCCCAGCCATCGTAGCCTGTGACTACGGCTGTAATCCTGACTACGTTTTGTCGAATATTTGTCTCTGTGAGAGCAATCGCTTCCGACTGTGCTAGCGTCGTAGACTCGGATGCGTTTACCGAGGTGAAATGCCACGGCGGTCTAGGATACCGGGTTCGCCCAAACCAAACATTGGAGGATGCGACATCGGCTGCATAGACCATGACTGCATCCACGTCTTGGGTAGAGTCCTGTGTAACGACCAGACCACTGTATGAAACAGAGGAGATTCCATCTGGGTTCGTGTCCGTCAACGCATATGGCGCAGGCATATCTCCGTAGCCGAAAAAGACGTGAGTGCGCCAGTTGTAATCCATGTAATAGCTCGGGAGGTCAGTCCCCGTGCCCTCAAGTGCGAGAGCCTTCTCAATGGCAGACCGACAAGTATCTTTGGAAAACTCAATCGCGGGCTGTATATCACCCGACAATGCCTGGATGTATCCGCCCGACGCGGGTGAAGGCCACGATCCACAGGCACTTAATATGAATTGGATGCGGGCCTGTGTCGTCTGAGCAGGAGCGGGCCACCATATAAGCGGAAAGCCATAGTCGTACATCTCTGAAATATCTGCGCAGGTGATTGTCCAGAGGGAATAATTGGCGACTGGATTGTTGTCTATCTGGCGGACGAAACCACGATAAAGAACAGTGTTGGTGGTATTGTCCATCCACGTAATGATGTCCAACCGCCCAATCAGGTGCCCGATCTCGTTGTTTGGGTCAGTGAGTGTAAATGTGAAAATGCCTGGCTGTGTTAGGGCAGTATCATCGAGACTGTAACTGGAGCGGTCAACCCAAGGAATCAGGTCCATAGTTCCGTCCAGCAAACTGAACGGCAATTCCCCTGGTGATAGGGGGATGGATAGCCCGAGGTCTGACGCCAGCGCGAGAATCGGCATGGACTAGAAAACAGATTCGCTGTATGTTACGGTGACGTTTAAGGTGGCCCCAGCGACGCCGGTAATGATCTTCAGGGCGAGTCCATTCGAGGTACCGGCTCCGATTATCAACGGCTTGGCTCGAAGTGCATCCCAGTCATAATCAAACAGAAGCATGGCATTCCCCGGCCCACTGACCGGCACGGTCTGAGTGTAGGTCAGTGTAGGCTGCATGATGATCGCACCTTCAGATCCCTTAGATGAAGGCAATGTCCTGGCCGAAGAGGTAGTCGTGTCGGAGGGGACAAGGGTCGTGGGTGTTACAACTGTCCCTCCTGTTCCAGCACTGGTCAGCCGCAGGATCGCGAGGTCAGAGATAGCCGCCGTAGTTGCGACAGCCGACTGCCAAACAATAATGCGTCTGATACGCACATCGAGGCTTGATCCAGCCATAATCTGAAGTATGTGGCTTGCGCTTGTAGATGCGTTAATTCCGATGGCATTCGCATCAAAGGTACTGAGGTACTGCTCGCCAAGAATGACCTTCTGATCAAGTACCGTGTGCGCGTTTTCGTCTGTATATGAGGTTGCGGCTATGTTAGAGCCGGTCCCCGGTGTAACGCCAAGAGAAGAAGGAATAGGCATAGTTTCTCCTTAGTTTCCGGTAGCCCGGCGTCGTGATGTTCCAGACAGCAAATATCGCATACCTTGTCGAACGTCTACGTTCTCCGCAATCTGCTTGCCATCGAGATAGATATGTGTATGAAGGTGCATGGCGGTATCCCCACCACCTCCGAGACTACCGCCCTCCCAAGCACCTCTCATTTGAGAAGCCGGAGCAGCAGGCACGACCATTTCACCTGCGTGAAGCATGGCTAGAGTATCGTGCGCAAGGTTCCAAGCCCCCACGTCGAAGCTGGGTACATCTAAAGGTCCAAGTCCAACTCCACCCCACCCAGGAGTGTCAAACGAGACTGGCCCAAGAGCAATGTGTAACGAGGGTATCTTGACCGAATCAATGGCTTTGATCAGGGTATTGATCGCGCCTATGAAGAGTCCTGCCGCTGCATTGGCGAACGCCTTACCAATAGTCGTGGCCATGTCCCCAAATTTCCCTGCTATGGTGGCACCGTTGTCGGCTATCCAATTGGTGATAGCACCAATTATGTTACCAAGTTTACCCGGGATGGACGTTACAAGATCGGTTATCCACTGGACACCCTTGCTAGCCAAGTCCTTGAAAGCAGATACGACCTTAGGCCCGTTCGAAGACACCCACGAGAGTATGGCAGGCGGAATACCGGCCAGATTCCCAGGGATGTCCGCAATCACGTCCACGAGCCACTGCAAGCCATCCGCCACCCAACCGGCAAAGGTTGTAACAATCGTGGGTCCGTTGGAGATGACCCACCCTGTGATGGCACTCAAAAAGTCAGCTAACTTGCCCGGAATCTGGGATGCCATCTGTACAGCCCACGATAGACCCTGTCCGACCCAACCGACAAAGGTCGAGGCTATTGACCCAGCGTTCGCCCCTATCCAAGCAATCACCGTTCCTATAAAAGAGGCCAGTTTGCCGACGATCTGCTGTCCCATAGTTACCACCCACTGAATGGCCTTTGGAACCCACTTAGCAAACTCGGAAAGCACTTTCGGGCCATTCTGTGTTATCCAGTTGAACAGTGCGTCTGCAAGGACACCAAGTATGGCTATGAGATAGGGGATCGCCATGACGACCCAATATGTCAGGGACTCAACCCATGACAGTATCTGGTTCGCAATAGCTGGGCCATTGTCCACTATCCATCCGAGTACCTGACCAATCAAATCACCGAGCGATGAAAGCAGCCCGGTGATCGCACCGGCTACCCATTCAACAAATGCCAGACCCCATCCCGCAACCGTACCTGCTATCGCCCCCACCTGACCAGCTATCCACCCTAATAGCTGTCCGATCATACCCGCGAGATTGCCAAGCATTCCGCCGATTCGTGGAGCAATCCAGCCAACGAACGCCAGACCCCATTGTGCAAGATGCTCGATCAACTTGGGAGCGTTGGCGATGATGAAACCACCAACGGCTGATATCAGCGTGGCAAGGGCGTTGAGAATGTCGGCGATAATGCCTGGCACCTTGGAGACCAGGACCCCCATGATATTGACCAGCATCGAAGCCAGATCGCCAAGTACTGTGGGTAGGTCGGCCACAAGAGTGTCAAAGAGTTGACCGGCGGCCGTCGCGAGCAGCGGGACACCCGTATTGAGCATCCAGTCGATCATGCCACTGAGGGCAGTGGAGATAGCGGACAGGAGGCCGGGCAGCACCTGATCGACCCAACCCAGGAACGCTTGTAGCCACGTTAGTGCGGCGTTGTAAATCTGGGGATAGACGGCCGTGAACCATCCCAAGAGACTCATGATAAGACTGTTGAGCGCCGCGAGGGCCTTCGGCCAAGTCTGTGAGAGCCACCCCATAAACGCACCGGCCCACTGGCCTACCTGGGCGGCAAGAACGGGGGCTTCCTTAACGATCCACGCCAGCACGGCCGTGCCAAGTTGCTGTAGCGATGCCAGCAATGCCGGAAGCCTCTGCTGAACCCAGCCAACGAAAGCCTGGCCCCATAGCAGTACCTTCGCGGCAATGACTGGGACGTTTTTCACGGCAAAGGCAATGAGCATTGTGACCATCTTCTGGACGGCCGCGATTATCTCGGGCACCTCGGCGATCATCTTCGCTGCTGCTTTCGGCACCCATGAAGAGAAGGCGTCAACGAATCCACCGGCTGCTGTGGCGACCCCTGGTACGCCCGTGTTCAGCGTCCAATCGAGCAACGATTGAACCATGGAGATCACTGCTGCCAGTATTCGAGGAGCGTTCGCCGTAAGTAGGTCAACCATCGTTGTAGTGAGGTTGACTAGCACGTCGGAGATTCCGAGAAATGCTTTTCCAATGCTCGGCAGAGCCGCGATGATCACATCCCCGATACCCTCGATGGAACTGGCGATAACTGGCAGAACGGCAGAGAACGCATCGACCATTGCGTTCACGAAGCCAGTTACGGCAGGAATGATCTGAGGGAGTATCCCCGAGAGCGCATTGCTAATCGCGGTCCCTAACTTGGTGAACTCTCCGACGATGGGGGCGATGCGCTCCATGAAGTTTTCACGCATCTCCTCCCCTGTCTCGGAAAAGACCGTTCCCAAACCTCCCTTGATGCCACCACTCAGGGCTTTGCTGATGTTCCCAAAGAGGTTTTGGAAGTCACCGACTTCGCCCGTCACTAGGTCACCGAGGTCGTGGAGGATCGCCATGATCGGCTGTGCCACAGCGGGTATCTGCATCAGGAAGTAGATCAGTCCGCCAATAGCCACGCCGAGCAAGATGAACGGGAACACTGCAGAACCCACGAGGGCTCCTATTACCCCAAGTGCCGGACCGAGGATCACCGTCAGTCCAGTCAACAGCCCAAGTGCCCCCACGATGCCGAGGATGGCTGCGGCAAGTTGTGGATTCTGTGTGGTCCAGTAGGCGATGCCTTGTAGGATCGGCGTGAGTGCGAGCAAGAAACGGTTTAGAGAGGGTAGCAAGACCATTCCGATAGGCAGGGCGATATCGTTGATGGTCTTGGGTAGGAGGTCCATCTGTTCTTGAGCGTCCTGCATCTTGAGAGCAGCCTTCTCGGCAGCGGTTCCGTTAGCCAGCAGCGAAGCCGTGGCCTTGTCGAGACCAGCCTGTCCACCCGCGATCAACTGCTCGGCCAGCTTGCCCTGAGCCCCGAATACGGACTGCAAGAAGGCGGTCTTTTGGGCCTCTGTCCCCATCTTGTTGTAGGCCACGCTCAATGCCTGAATCGCAGCCGTCGCGCCGATGTAATTCCCCTTGGAGTCATACAGGGAAACACCAGCGGCCTTCATTGCCGCCGACGCAGCCTTGGACGGCTCCACGAGAGCGTGGATGACTGTGCCAACTTGCATGATGGCCCGTGCACCGGTTCCCGCTGCCGGTCCCAGAGCCACCACAGTACTCATAACGTCTTGCAGGGACATGTTTGATCCGACGATGCGTGGCTGCAACCGCGTGAATGACTGGGCCAATTGTGTTGTGCTGATACCCAGCAGGTCAGAGCCCTCCACGAGCGTATTAGCGACATCGGCGGCGTCTGAAGTCGCTAATTTGTAGCTTCGGAGAATGTCAACGATGTTCTTGGTCGTGGCTGTCAGGGATACGCTCTTGACGACTGCAACGTCTTGGGCTGCCGTCAGAATGCTAGTGGCGTCGGCGGCAGAGAGAGTGTGCCCCGTGAGTTGCTGAATCTCACCTGCGACAGGCGCGATGGCGTTCGCCATATCGTTGGCCGAGGCTGTCGTGCCAATGGCGAGTTTCTCAAGGGTCACGCCGAGAGCGGATGTCTGCGCGTCAGTCAGGGCGGCTGTGTTCTGGAGATTAGTCAGGGCCGTTTGATAACTGATCGCCGCTTTTTCAGCTAGAGCAAAGAACCCAACGACCGCCGTGAACACACCGAGGCCCACGAGCCCCATCGTGTGCATGGCGCTGCCGAGGCTGCCGATCTTGCCTGTGATGCTGTCGGCAGTGCTGCCCATCTTTGAGAGCAGACCCGTCGCCTGCCCGAGGATCGCGGAGGCTTCGTCCTTGGCCTTTAGCGCAAGAAGTACGACGTATTCTTCTTCCGCTAACGACCTCCTTCTTTCGAAGCCTTTTGTCTGGCTAGTTCGGCTTCGGCTGCCTCTTGGATAGCGACCTCACGCACGACGATGCGCCAGCGGTCGATCTTGTCAATGGGCCAATCGTCCAGAGAGGGCTGTGTCGCAATTCCAATCTCTCGCCAGAATATCCTGGCCTCTTGGTAGTCGATCAGGTCTTGCGGCCACTCGCCTCCATGACGAAGAGCGTTCTTGATTTCAGCTACGAAACGAGGCTTCCGCTTTGGCCTTCTCTACCTTGGCTTTCGCGGCCTCTTCCTTGTTCTTGGGCTTGATGCCTTCGACTACTGCCAGAATCTTGTCGAACACATCAGATGGAAGTCGGTCGATGCTCTCCGCTTTTGCTTCGTCCGGGGCAAGAGGTAGATCGACACCGTTCTCATCTGTCAGGTTCCAAGCGATGATTGCGGACATGGCAACCGCCTGCTGATAGGACGCCAGGTCCAATTCAGCGGTAGTCTCCTGGTCCTCACCAACCATCTTCATAATGGGCCTGAGCAGGAGTTTCTGTGCCTCTTTCGTCTCTCGCCTGTTCAGATGGGTCTTGACTTCGGCCCAGTAGTCGTCGCCAAGATCGACCTTAGTTGTCTCGGCGTACTTAGTTAGAAAACCTGCCAATTTAGATGCTCCTTTATGTACCGTCGCCAGAGCCGTCGTCGGGTGAGTCGCCTTCGCCGAGAGTGGCGTTGCGCCACGGATTCAACATGCTCAACACAGATGCGCCAACAGTGTCGTGGAACATCTGCATCACCGTGTCTCGTTGATTTTCCCAAGCCGTGATATGGAATGGATTGGGGCTAGTCCCCGGATGATCTACGTGTCGAGTGAAAACCTCGTCGCCTCCGACGAAGAAGTGTAGTGCATTGGCGGCTACCGGGACAATCTCGTGCGGTGCGGTTCCGCGTGTTACATAGGCCGCAATTGGTCCACGTGGGTCACTAGAACCGACCGTTAGCGTCCCATCCTGGTCCTGCCACTCCATACTGTTCGCGAGTGTGCCGGGGGCCGGGTCAGTCTCTGAGTCGCTTATGGGGGCATCTTGAGATAGTTCGTCTGTGAGCAGAGGTCCGACCTGTTGCTCGAACGCAGACCAACCGTCCTCGAAGCCCATTTCCTTAGGGGATGGAGTTCAGGCTGTTGGTAAGGGACATTGACCAGCTATTTCCTGCTGAAACGTCGTATACAGACCGGCCCGTGTAGGTAATTCCCCACACTTCTTTGTCAACCTTGAACGGCATCTTGTCCCAATAGGCAAACTGGTCGATGGTCAAGGTGTTTACGCTCGATGAGGATGGAATGGTCGGTCCGGTGCAGGAGAAGCGAATCTTGCGCTCCGTACCGGCGTTGACACTGTTCATGGCGTTGGCGAGTTCAGTCGCAGTATCGAACCACTGGACAACCTCTAAGTCGAGGTTGCGAGTAGGACGGACCGCGCCGGTCGGGTACATCAGGCCGTTGAGGAAGAACAACTGCTGAAATCCGTTCTTGATGGTGACCTTGGCGCTTGAGATGTCGTTCACCAGCGTGGTGCCGATGGTAGCGGTGTCAAGGTAGGTCGCCGTGTTGGCCGGGTTGAGCATGTTCAAGCCCGTGCGGGTGATGCCAGGTGTCTTAGCTCCCATGGGGAGCGCCTGCTGTCCGAGGAAGTCTGCCGTGACTTGAGCCGAGTCGCTACCACGGACGAACTCAAGAACGATCTGGTCGCACATGAGAGCCGCGATATGGTAAGCAGCCGTGTCATTGCCAACCTCGGCACCGAGACCCGAGAGGTCATCCGCCGAGGCGGTGGGGACAAACGCCCACGTATAGGCATGGGAGTCTGAGGTTGTCGGGACGACACCGCCCTTGACGGCGTAGGAGAGGTAGTTCGTCAGGGTCTCGAACGTGGCCGGGGACTTGATTCCCTTCATCTCCGCGTGGATGTCCACGATCTGAGTCTCAAAGAACTTCTCGAAGCTGTTGCGCATCAATGCCGGGTTGTAACGGGTGACGACAGCCTCGAAGAACGCGGGCTCGATGGGGAGCAAGCTGGTAGCGCTTTGGAACACGTAAGCCGTGACAAGGTGCGTCGCAGCGGTCGTGCCGTTGGTCTGACGAACGACAGTCCACGTAGTAGTGCCCTGTCCGCCCGTGACCTGCATCTGCTCAGAGTCAACCATGACATAGTAGTTGCCGGTCGCCGGGAAGCCAGCGGCTGAAGTGACGGATACGGTAGTAGCGCCCGTCGAAGTGATGGCCGAGGCTAGTGTGGTGTAGCCGGGATTCAGGTTACTAGCGCCGAGACGGGCAGCCTCGGTAAACGACTGAAGATACGACAAAGGTACAAGGCCCTGGCTCAGGAAGTCTCCTTTTCTACAGATATGGTTTCTGGGGTGGATTCTACAGGAATCTCGACCTCAGGCTCAAACGGTATAAATTTGGTCAAAATGTCCGGCCTGCGAACCTTTCGAATGGTGGGCGGTGCGACGACATAGAGCCCTGACTCTATGCATATCGCCACGGCAGTCGGATCGTCCGTGTTGAAGTCGGCAGCGGGGAAACCATGGATGTAGCGCGTTCCATCCCCCACGTAATGTAGTTTAGTCAAGATGTGCCTCCGAGGTTCTGGTTGTGGTATCGGTCCGTATTCCCGTAGATGTCGAACTGATGGCTGATGGACATGCTCTTTGTATCTGCGCCGATGAAGCTCCGCTATCACGATGCTGTCAAGTCCGGTCCAGATTCGATGCCGCTCTATGATACCGTCTATGAGATTCGCCGTTTCTGAGATAAGGTCCTCGCCAAACTTTACGAGCCCAAATGCGGGCGCTTCGATGTCGCCCATCGGGTAGGCGTGGGTACACCACTGTTGGGGGCAGGTCCACATTCTGGTTATCTGGTCCACATTCGGAGCAATATCGTGTTCAACAAGGATGAAAGTTGCCCTCTGGGTCCACAATTCGCGCAGCAGCCGCCAATACGCTTGATCGTCCCTGCTCACGTCTACATAGACGGCATCGGGTACGGCAGCCCGCGTCTCAGGACGTAAAAAACGTGGGTGGTATGGACAGATGATGTATGGGGCGTCTGTGAGGCACGGAGACGAGTCGTTAGCTACGAGTGGAGCAGGTGGCCGCATCTCGGGCACTCGCGCTGCCAGCGCCATCCTACAAACCCACAGGGGCAATTGACGCCCTTTCCTCCGAACGACGCTGCCCTCGCATACACCTCGCGATTACCCTGATTCATCTCTGCTAGGTGATCGGCACGGGTGATCACGAAGCCACCGCTCGGGCTAACAGGATATGTGGTTCCGTCGCGCATTTTCACCTTTCGAGCCTGACGAGGATCGGTGACGAATCTCAAGCCAAAAACTCCTCTGACACCATGCACTTCACGACGGCGTTGTGCCAGATAAACTGTTGATCGGCCGCCGTTATGGGGGTGGGGTGTGTCACCGACATCTTCTCGCCGATGGTCTGAATGATGCTTTGTGCTCCGGTTACCGGATCGGTCACGGGGATGGGGATGGTGACGGTCCGAAGAATGTTCATCACCGTTTCGATCAGAATTGGGAACGCTGACGGTGGGTAGTCGTCCGTTAGATCGTTAGACGTGGCGCTCTGTATCGTGAGCGTCAACTGATAGGCGACCCGTTTCTCGCCTCTGCCACGAGACAGCGTATGGCGTTCCTCCGCCCATGTCCCGCCCCAGACGAACACACAAGGGTTGGGAGTCAACTGGACTACAGGAGGCGGCATAACCCATGCCTGTATAGGAGCGGGCATGTTCGGACTCTGAACCCCGTCCAGCAGGGACACTACGTATTGCTCAACCGCGTTCGCAGACATTTTACGGGACCCTGGCGAATCGGCTGACCTGCTCGACTCCCATCGCATACCAGTCGTTGGCGGCCTTCAGTGAGGATGGAGCGGCTGTGCCGCGTGCAGACTGCATCACGGCCGCAGTGGCACCGCGCAGAAGGCCATAATGATTGCCGAAGTAGTACCCGGCCTGTATGAGGGCGGCTGGCATGGCCGACAACAGAATGCGCTGATCTGCTTGAGCACTGCCGCCGACGTTGGGGGTGTGTGAAAACTGGAGCGGGTTAGCAAGAGAGAGCGTTCCCGAACCAGTTATCTCACCTGTGATATCAGGCATTACGCCGCTCGCCGTGACTACCTCGCGTAGAGGCGGATCATAGATCGTACCCCTCGATCCTCCTGAATCGTCTAGCCACCAGCCCGTGATGTCGTCTACGTGAATAGACGAGGCTCCTGCCGATGCGGCTACATCTATTCCGCACACGGGCCAACCACTGATAGACGTAATGCTGACCACGTATCCGTTCCGACCGTTGTTCCAATCCACATATCCGGGGGCAATCATGGCCGCAGTAGGCCCTGGGCTGACCGAGGGGACGAGCGAGCCTGTATGCGGTAGACCGGAGTGCTCAGGCATAAGAGCCGAACCCGGTATCAATATTCCCGTCGATACACCCGAGGAAGCTGGACTCACCTCTCCGCTGACCAAGTAGAGGATAGGCCACGTCGTCATGCGGAATCGCGCCCACCCGTTTGACTTAAGGGTGATAATGAAGTCAGGGCCAAGTTCTGTCTCGGTATCCTGCGTGGCGCGCAGGGTCATGTTGGCTATGGTATCCATGTCCGACGTGAGCGCCCAGCAAATGTCGAGCAGTGAGGCAATCACCTCTGGGTCAGAAGCGCCCGGTCTAGGAAAAGTCTTCCACGATATCCCCAAGGCACTTGACAAAAGCATGGCGGGCGAAATGTACGGAGTAAAACCCTCTGAAGGAGTTGCTATTAACCCTCCCCTACTCTATAATGACCCATATGAGGCCGGGACCATACAAAGGATACAGACAGTCTCC
>Ga0187881_10002181_pt1 | contig 18980 bp, 12 predicted proteins | sample June2016WEW_19_1_2_FD_133017 | JGI IMG/M metagenome (GOLD analysis project Ga0187881, IMG submission 133017) | Peatland microbial communities from SPRUCE experiment site at the Marcell Experimental Forest, Minnesota, USA - June2016WEW_19_100 | ecosystem: Environmental > Terrestrial > Soil >...
CCCATACGCGCCGATTCCGGAAGTGTTGAAGTCGATTCCTCGGCAATTTTGTTGATATCAGGCGGCGTATATTTGGGCAGTTTGCCTTTAACGAGCAGTTCCTTCACATAAACGCCGAACTCCGGTGTCGGCATATAATTCCAGTCTGATATGAGTACTGGCCCCGCGGTCGTATGTAAATCCCATGCTGTGAACGACCAGTTATGGTCCTGAATCGCCTGCAAAACGTGCAGCAGCCAGTCATCGCCCATAGCGGTCGAAGGACTTTGTCCCCACCAGCCGCCTCGACGATTCGGGCCGCCAGCACCGCCAAATTCGGAAACGATAATGGGGAATTTCGCAGATGCCTCTTCCATGTTGGCAATCCAGGTAAAGACGCTTTCGCTCTTGTTGTCGTAAACGTGATTGGCGTAGATAACGCCGTTGCCGTTGGGGTCTTTAAGCTGTCTGCCTTCGAGAATTCCACTGAAGTCGTATGCCCAGTCCAGGCCGCCTACGACAACGACGTTTTTAGCGCCCGTGGCCCTAATCGTATTCAGCATTTCCTGCATTCCCACTGTCTCGTATGTTATAGGTCTCAGTCCTGCCCCCGGTCTGTTTGGCCGGCTCGTAGTAGTTCCGCCATTCAGCCAGACATCCCAGGTTACATCTCGCGGCTCGTTATAAATGTCGAAAAGAACCGATGGGTTATTTGCGTAGAGGGAAGCGATATCTTTCCAGAATATTACGCTGTTGCGGTCCGGCATCGACTGCTGGCCGATATTTTTGCCCCATTCGTTGGCGTCCGACCAGTGCAAATCCAGAATGATATAGCATCTCTTAGAATTGCAGAGGTCAACCGCTTCTTTGACGAGAAGGCGGTATGATTTATAGTCGTCATTCTGGTCGGGCGCTTTGCCGAACCAGCGGTCCTGCGACAACGGCAGGCGAATGATATTGACTTTCCAATCGTCAATAGCGACTCGTATTGTCTCAATGATATGACCTTCGCCGTCGCTGGTGAATTCGAGTGTGGACGTGTTTACGCCTCGAAGCGTAACGGGCTCATTCTTGCTGTTGAGGATTTGATTTCCTTTTACCTTCAGAGGCAATGGCATACCCGCTTTGACCTGGGAGGATGAGGATTTTGCTTTGCTATCAATGCTGCTTTCTTTGCCGGCGCCACCAGCGGCAGCTACGGCTAAAAACAGTACAGCCAAAGCTAACGCCATTGATTTGAACGCTATTCTCAATCGCATTTTGGTTCTCCTTACTTTGGTATCTTGCGGCTTTTGTTTTGGGTTGTGTGTTCTAACCTGAGCGTAATAGTAACGATTTTTATTGCGGCTGTCTCTAAAATTGTAGCGTAAAACAGACAACGTGTGAGACCCATCTCACCGAGGCCTGTTTCGCCCGCGGAGCGAGGCGAGCAGGGGTAAGTTTGAGAAGCCAGGCGAACGGCCGGTTAATAGTTGAGCAGTAGAACAATAGAACGCCCCGATAAATCGGGACTCTGTTTTGCCAAAGGCAAAACGGAGAGGCCGGGATTCGCTTCGCGGCTCGCCTTCGGCGTGTCAAACCCGCGTAAGCGGTGCTTCGCACCGCACGGGTTCTCGTCCCGCCTGACCAAGCGAGATAACTTCAACGGAGAGGCCGGGATTCGAACCCGGCCTCTTTTGTAATATATTACAAAATCAGCACTTATGACGCAACCCCTTTTTTAGTAAAGGATTAACTCTTACGATACGTTACTATACCTACACGATTCGTTACGATACGTGACTTCAAAAATAGGACAATTTGTAGGACAACGCTTAAAAAATAGAGTGTTTCGCCTCGATACGTCTCATTGTTTGATGTCAGCAAAAGCTGAAGTCGTCTCCCAACTCAGGACCAAATCAGTCTCACTATTCTTGACAAAGTTCAACGCCTGCTTAACCCAGAAAGTAGATATTATCAGGTTGTCGTCTAATAGGATTATATATCCCGATGACAATACAACACTTTTCATTGACGAAGTGACCTGCTCCCCGAAATCTGAGGTAGGTTTAAGCGTAATGGAGATGTAATAAGAAGTATTAATGTCAATCCGCCGCCAATAACCAAAACAATAATGCACTGGACTGCAAGGCGGCTAATATCAATTGTTGCATTGATAATATCATAATCATTACTCGACTCTGGCGGAGATAATATAAATTCAAATGCGGCTTATGGCGGGAAAATTATTCTGCAGCCTCACCTAGAAGTTTGCCTAAGTTTGCAAGGGCTTGTGTTGCTTTTTCATCAGGATGACTTTTTATGAGAACAGGCTCTTCTATGAGCTTAAACTTAAAAGTCTTGCAGATAGTTTTAACACTTTCAACAGCCTTGCCGCCGCCTCCATGAGTGACAAAGATCCCACAGGGCTTATCTGTAACAGAACCTTGAGTTGGATAATACGTTCTGTCGAAGAAGTCTTTCAAGCCTCCAGCCATGTAACTGAAATAATCTGGTGTCCCCACAGCAATAGCATCACAGGAAAGTAAGTCCTCAACTGTAGCATGTAATGCTTCTTTAATAATAACTTTGGTCCCACTTACTTGTTTTGCGCCCTGAGCCACAGCCTCTGCTGCAGCTTTTGTATTGCCGCTTTGGGAGTGATAGACAATAAGAACTTTACCCATTTTTGTGCTCCTTGCGTTATTTTTGCATTTATTAGACAGAGCTATCTTGTTTTTTCTAAGCGGACATTTGTCAGCTTCTCGCGGACATTTTCAATATTGCCGCGTAATCCATAAAATTGTTCGGCGAAAGACGCCGGGACTTTCATTTTGTTCACGGCATTTTCAATATTTTCGAGTCGTTGCGACAATCCTTCTCTATTGACCCCCTCGGCCATCATATCTTTTTCCAGAACCATTAAGGCCCGATACCAGCGGTAGATACGCAAACGCATGTGCCAGCGATAGATGGCCGGGATGGTGCGCATTCCTGGTATTAAAACCAAAATCATCGGCACAAAAGCAACTAAAGTACGGTTAAGCAAACTGGCCAGCCAGAACGGCATATGCCGGTAGAAAAAACTTTTGCCGGATTTATAGAAGCGGGCGGCATCCGGGCTGATGTGATATTCATGCTCGATCGCAGCAGGAAATTCGCCGCGACTGTGAGTTAATCCTGCTTGCGAATGCACTTCGGTTGCCGCTTCCAGTAACAAATCGGACAGCGCTGGATGGAGATCGGCTCGAGCAATAATTTCAACAGTTGGGCTGACCAGACTTATATCATGGTCGGGAATATTTTTCCCGAAATCTATAGATCCCTTAGGTAACACTGTTTTGTGTAAGTAAGTTATGCGGCGGATATAAGCATCGGCCTGAGAAAAATCAAAAAGTCTTATTCCCGGTTTGACCAGCAATACATGTACAGTCTTTGATGATGCCGAATCGCTCATCATAAAAGCTGCGTCGATTTTCCCCGCAAGCAGAGCAGCTTGTGCCTCTTCATCGTCCATTTCCAGGAGAGTCGTCGAACCGCCCGGCTTAATGCCATTCATGGCCAAAAGTTCTAATGCCAGCACTTGAGTTCCCGTGCCTTTTTCACCGATGGCTAATTTTTTGCCCTCAAATTGAGAGAGCAAATCAAGAGGTTTCTCACTGCTGTAGAATATATGCAGCGGCTCGTAGGAAATGCTGCCCAGTGATACCAGTTTGCTGATATTTTGTCCTTTGGCCACTCCTGTTTGTACAAAACCGACATCAACCTTAAATGAAGGATTATTCAGCCTTTCGAGGTTTTCCAACGATCCCTGGGACTTCAGTATCTTCAGCTTAACACCATTGCGTGCCAGTATTTTGGCGTACTTTTCAGCATTTCTTTGAAAGCTGGTTCCGTCATCGCCGCTGGAAAAGATGATAGTCTTGGGCGGAGCTGAATGAAAAAACCAGAACAAGGCAATGATTATAACGAGACCCATAAAAATTACGGCACTTAGCGATGCTGCGGGGCCAATGCCAAAAATCTCGGTAAACATTTGCTGAATTCGTGAAAAACCAGCAGAATTGATTTTATTGTTTTTCGTCATAATATTAATCCCTCATCCTGACTGGGATTTCCCATTTACACTCTTAAACTGACATTTCCCATATTAAACGCTTGGCTACGCAACCAAGCCTTTCAATGCCGCGATAGTATCAAAATCTTCTTTCAGCTGCAATCACTGAAATTTTAATGACTTTGCGGCAGTAAAAAGTGAGGATAATCCATACAACCAGACTACAACCCCAAGGTTAAATAGCGTGTAAAATCGCCAAAATCATGAATCCATAAAGTTAGTAATATCAAAGACTTAAAAAATTCTCAAAAAACGCAAACATTTTATATATCCAATAGCTGATGGTTAACATTTCGTTTTCCAAATTGTATTTAAGGATGCCTGTCTCTTCATATCTTCATCATTTGTGGGTCAGGCCTGTCTTGCTTTTCTTTGTCAGTTTTTTTCAGGCAAGGTCAACTTCTTTCCAAACCAATGGTAAAATCACATTTGCGTGCTAAAGAGCAGGCTTTTGGGGGCCGTTGAAGTCTAACCTACATTAGCTGGAAAATTCGCTCCTTTGTGACTTTTTAAGTTGAAAAAGCAATCAGAATGGTTGAATTTTAATGACAAATTCTATATTCTATTAGAAATAAGGCTCAGCGGCGTAGCTGAGCAGATTTAAATGGGAAATTCCTGATTATAAAACCTGATTTAAGGAGCAGTCAAATGGCGTCCGATGGCAGTCAATTATCACGTCGAGAGTTCTTAGGTAGGACCACGCAATTTGCAGCCGGGGCCATCGCGGCAGGAATGCTGGCCTCATGTGCTAAACCAACGGCGGCGCCGATGGCAAATAGCCGCATTATCGGGGCTAACGACCGCATTAATATAGCGATAATCGGGGTGCGAGGCCGGGGGATGGCCCAGGCGAAGGGCTTTGCGCAGATATCGAACGTGAGGATAAAGACGTTATGCGATATTGACGCGAACCTTTTTGCCGAGTGGGTAAAGAAAATCGAGGATATTCAGAAATTAGCGCCGGGAACCGAGAAAGACCTTCGGCGTGTATTCGAGGACAAAGATATAGACGCCGTGGCGATAGCTACGCCGAATCACTGGCATGCGGTTGCAACAATCTGGGCTCTTCAATCTGGCAAACACGTTTTTGTTGAAAAGCCGTGTTCGCACAATATCTGGGAGGGTCGCAAAATGGTCGAGGCTGCGAACAAGTATGGCCGAATTGTCCAGTGCGGTTTCCAGAATCGCTCGCTTAAAAATGTGCAGCAGGCAATCAAATTTCTGCACGAGGGCGGCATAGGCGAGGTTTATATGGCACGCGGGTTGTGCTACAAGGCACGCGACCCGATCGGCAAGGTTCCTGACGGGATTGGGACGGGGCCTGCGTATAAGTACTTCGTCTGGAACAATCCTGGCATAAACTACGACGCGGATTATATGAGCAGGGTTGATTACGATATGTGGCTGGGGCCTGCGCTGGTAAGGCCGTTCAACTATAACCGCTTTCATTATAACTGGCACTGGAACTGGGACTACGGCAACGGCGATATAGGCAACCAGGGGCCGCATCAGTTCGATATCGCAAGATGGGGGCTGAATAAAAACGAGCACCCGGTAAAGATTTCCTCGATGGGCGGATATTTCGGGCCTGAATCGGACCAGCAGACGCCTAATACGCAGTCGGCGACCTTCGAATACGCTGACGGCAAGATTATGCAGTTCGACGTGCGGGGGATTTTCACGAATGACGAGGCGGCGATGTTCGAGATGATTAAAAAATCCGAGGCGGCTGCGGACCCCAACGCCGCACCTAAAATCGTGGAGGAGCTTGCGAAAAGACAGGACGGCATTACGGTTGGCAATCTTTTCTACGGCACAAAGGGCTGGATGTATCTTAACGACACGGTCTGGAAAACATATTTCGGCAGGAAAAATGAGCCGGGGCCGTGCTCGGGGACATCGGAGGAATCCGCAGATCCGAACGACCCTGCGGGCTCGGGCTCGCAAAACCATTTCGTTAATTTCATAAACGCGCTTCGCAGCGGCAAAAAAGAAGACCTCACCTGCCCGATAGAAGCTGGTTTTATGTCAACGGCTCTGCCTCATCTGGCGAATATCTCGTATCGCTTAGGCAGGACGCTTACCTTCGACGGCAAAAACGAAAAATTCGTCTCCGACTGGCAGGCAGACAGGATGCTTACCAGAAACTATCGAAAACCTTATATCGTGCCAGAAAAGGTTTAAATTAATCCTGTTTTATTTACAGCGATTTCTATTTTAGACAATAGAGCGGATAAAGTTTGACAGTTCGAATCAGGGAATCTACGATCTTTAAACTGAACAGGGAAGAGCCTTGTTCTATTATAACAACGGAATGTAAATGGCAGGCACGATACGGGGAAACCGGCGAGGAAACGTCTTTAATCATTTTTGCCTTTCAAACAGAGCATCATTGATTTTGGCTACTGGATCCTCTCAAAAATTTGATTTTTAAATTAAATATTTGCTTTATAATCTCATATGTTTTGCTTTTTGGCTATTAGTAAGGGCCAGAAAAAATGTAATAGTTTACTTATTTTCATTAAGTGAATTACGCAGAAAAAAACGGTGAAGAATTATGAAAAAAGTAATACATTTTCAATCTGCACTTATAATTGTCTTGCTGAGTTCGTTAACAAATCAGGCCAATGCTGTCTCTATAACTTCAATTTCACAAAATGCCTCATCTGTTGGAAGATTCGAGAAATTCGAGATGACTTTTACCCTGGACCGGACGTATAGCAATCCTTTCGATATAAACATCATTGATATAATGGTCACTATCAATAAGCCCGACGGCAAGGCGGCAGTTGGGGCCTTTTATTACAAGGAATACGATTTAGATACGGACGGTAACTACATCAACGGCAAAAATCCGTGCTGGAAAGTGCGCTTCGCGCCGGCTCAACTGGGCGTCTATAATATCAGCCAAATCAGAATTATCGACCAAAACGGCACCTATACATCCGACCCCAATATTAGTTTTACCTGTGTCGAAAGCGGTAAAAAGGGATTCATCAGGGTTGACCCGAATAATCGGGCATTTCTGAAGTATGACGATGGAAGCACCTGTCTGAATATCGGCCAGAACATCGGCTGGATCTACGGCAGGATTCCCGCCTGGGACAAATATCTGACTAAATTACATAAAGCGGGCGGAAACTGGGTTCGGCTGTGGATGTGCCGGTACGGGACCGATGGGGGAACGCTGCTGGAATGGAAAGACGGGACATACAGCGGATATTTTCAGGGGGCGGGAAAGCTGTCGATGCAGATTGCGCTTCGATTGGACAGATATCTCGAAATCGCGGAGCAAAACGGGATTAACATTCAGCTTTGTCTTCAGCATCACGGCCAGTTCAGCACAACCGCAAATCCCGACTGGAACGACAATCCTTATCGAGACGCGGCAGGCGGCTGGCTGAGCAATCCGGAGCAATTTTTCACTGACGCAGAAGCAATAAAATACACAAAAAACAAATATCGTTATATTGTTGCGAGGTGGGGGTATTCACCATCGATATTCGCTTGGGAACTTTTTAACGAAGTGGAGTACACCAACGGCTGGAACAATAATCGGGAAAGCGTGGTCAAATGGCATGATATAATGGCCAAATATATTCACAGCATAGACCCTTATCAGCACCCGGTAACCACCAGCAGTCACGGCAGCGGTTTTGAAAATTTATGGAATTTGCCGGATATCAACCTGGTCCAGGAGCATTACTATGGACCTGACACGATTCACATATTCGAGCGGGTTGCCTCAATACTGGCGAGATACAATAAGCCGGTGATTATGGCGGAGTTCGGATTAGGGGGTAAACCGGAAGGAAGTCGACAGCAGGAACCTATGGCAACACAACTGAAGGAAGGACTGGAAATGCATAATGGCATCTGGGCAAGCTTCTTTGTCAAAAGCAGCGGGCATATGTGGTGGTGGGATAATTATATCGACCCGTGTAATCTTTACGGAGTATATACGCCGCTTGCTATTTATACTAAAAACGAGAATCTTGCGAACTACAATTTAGTCAAGGCGCAGAGGGCTGTTTCGGGAACCAAGGCCTATTATGCCATTCCGGGACTTAACGCATTCTGGGCGGTATCCACTACGAAGGAGTTAACCCTTGAGGGAGATTATTTCGATGGAATGGACAACCTTTCGAAGTGGCTCCAGGGTTCGTCGCAGGAGGCACTGAAGTCGGACCCCAATTTTCATTTGAATATGCCCGCGGGAGGTAATCTTAAAATCCACATCGCAGAAGTAGCCGCCAAGGGCAACAACAAAATTCAGGTGCTTGTCAATGGCACTGTGGCTTACGATAACGTCCAGACCAATCTCGCAAGAAATTACATAATATCGGTTCCGTTACCAGCAGGGACGCGGACGGTGCAGATAAAAAACACCGGCGATGAATGGTTTCGTATAACTAGCTATGTATTTACTCCAGCCGATGCATCGATCCTGGAATCGATTGGCCTTTCGAATAATAAACGCGCTTATATCTGGATTTACGACGTGAACAGCCAATACGGATTGACTGATAGCGGGACTTTCCATAACGAAAAGATGATAGTCAAAGGTCTCGATAACGGTCAATATTTTGTCGAAGTTTACGCGACCCGCGGCGCAGGCGGGGTTATCGCTTCGGGCACGGCAAAATCCTCCTCAGGCATGTTGACTTATACGCTGCTGGATTTCACAAAGGATATCGCTGTAAAAATCAGACCATTTTGATGTTTGAATTTTGCCGGCCGCATATAGGCAGTTAAGCTTTAGGCGTTCCTAAAAGGGGCAAGTTTTACTTGAGGAAAGAGGAAATATACAATTATCTTACAGTGTGGTAAAATACAAATATTTGTTCAAAATTGTGGAGTTGAAGCCATGGAAAAAAACAACCAATCCAATAAATTTCGGTCTTCTGTAAAACATTCTCAAGTTGGTGTAGCGGCTGGCTTTTTATTTGCTGTTCTATTAATGCTGGCGGCCCCCGCTTGGGCCGATCCCATCAAGGTGTTGAATTCCAATCCCCACTATTTTTTCTACAAAGACAAACCTATTGTTCTCATCACCTCCGACCACCACTACGGCGCGGTTATCAACCGTGATTTCGACTATACCCGTTATCTGGATTCTCTCTCCGCAGGCGGAATGAATCTTACAAGAATTTATCCGGGCGGAATGTTTGAGCCGCCCGGCAAATATAATTCCGGCAGTCCGCTTGGCCCGGCCGCCGGCAGACATATACTCCCATGGGCAAAATCCGCTCAGACCGGCGCCAATCCCACACTCGCTGAACCAGGTCAGCCCTCATATAAGTTCGACCTCGACAAATGGAATCCCGAGTATTTCACCCGCCTTAAAGATTTTGTTGAAACGGCAAATCGCAAAAACATCATCGTCGAAGTCGCTTTCTTCAATGGAATGTACGCGGATTGCTGGCCTCTGATGGCAATGTATCACGGCAACAACATCCAGAGTGTCGGGCAATACGAAGCCAACGATTGTGGCCTGTACACCACAATGGACCCAGGAAATGAGGATGTCGTTCGATACCAGAAAGCATACATCGCCAAAATCACGACAGAATTAAACGAATATGACAACGTCATCTTTGACCTCTGCGATGAGCCGTCTCTGGTTGGCCGGCCTGATGGCAACATCATAGTGATGCCCGACGGCAAAGTGTCTCCATGGTTACTGGCTATGAAAGATGCCTTTCTCAAAACGGAAGAAGCTTTACCCAAAAAACATGTTCTCGGGCAAACCGTTCAGAATCTTTCACCGGATTTTTCACGCTCTGCATGGTGCCAGTGGCTTCCAACCGAGTATGTCACTCCTGCAGGAAAAGCAATCGACAAGGATTATGCGGCCGGCAAACCAATCGTTGACGTCGAATCGGATTTCTTCGGCTTCGGTTTGACGGGGCCTTATACCGTGGAAGATATTCGCGCCGAGGGATGGTGGTTTATGTTAAGAGGCGGCGCGGGCTGCATCAACCTTAACCGCGAATACCTCCCCAAACAGGAAACCGGCGGCAATAACACGCAAACTATAATCGTGCCGCAGAAAAAAATCCTGCTCGACTTTATGAATTCCCTGAATCTTGCCGGATTGTCACGCTTCACTGATTTCGAGGGTGTGCCGTCTAATGCTTTCGCCAGTGCCCTTTCGGAGCCGGGAAAACAGTATGCGCTTTACCTCTTCCACGGCTCAAACGATGGAAAATGGGGAGCGCATTTCATCGCTAAAACAGGAACTTATCAGGATACTTTTACCCTGACGGCAGTACCGGCTGGCGAGTATAAGCTGGAATGGGTCACTCCGGCTACTGGCGCCATCATAAGCAAAGATACCATAAAATGGGCCGGCGGAAACTTAAAAGTCACCACGCCCGTTTATTCTCTCGATATCGCGATGCGGCTGCGGGCAGATTGATTGCCGCTGTCTTCCGCATTCTCTGCGGCCTCTGCGATAAATAAATCCGCTTCGAAAAACAATTTGCCTGTCGGAACCATCAAGCATAAAATTACCGCTATCGTGTAATCAAACACCGGGCTGGCGGCTCTATTGAAAAAATCATTAAAAGTGAGGTGAAAAATGAAAAGTGAAAACCTGTCACGTCGAATGATTCTTAAATCTGGTTTGGTTGCCTGCGCGGGAATTTGCTCGTTAGAAGCAATCGCCAAGGGAGCGGAAGAAATGAAAAAAGCAATTGAGGCAAAAAAAGAAATCCCTGTTGGAGCATCAATTTACCCTTCGGTTCCAGCCAAGACGGGCAAGGAGAAGTTTAATCTCGGAATGGCATCTTATACATTCAGGAAATTTCCCACTGAGCAGGCACTGGCGATGACCAAACGGCTGGGACTGAAATACATCAGCTTCAAGGATGTCCACATGCCGCTAAACAGCACGTCCGAGCAAATTCAAAATACAGCGGCAAAGGTAAAAGAAGCAGGGATTACGCTTTATGCCTGCGGCGTAATTTATATGAAGAGCGAAGCGGATGTGCAACAGGCATTCGACTACGCAAAAACCGCTGGAGTTAAAATGATTGTGGGCGTGCCCAATTACGAACTGCTGGGCCTGGTCGAAAAAAAAGCAAAAGAATATGACATAAAAGTTGCCGTCCACAATCACGGGGCTGATTATCCGCTATATCCGTCGCCCGCAATCGTTTATGAAAAGGTCAAAGACCTCGACAAACGAATCGGCCTTTGCATCGACATCGGCCACGCACAGCGGTCAGGCATCGACCCGTCAGAAGCGGCGGAGAAATTCGCAGACCGACTGCTTGATTTACACATCAAAGACGAAAGTGCCGCGACCACCGAGGGCACAACGGTCGAGATGGGCAGGGGAACAATTGACCTTGTAAAACTGATGCGGACGCTGGAAAAAATCGGCTACACAGGCGTTGCTGCGTTCGAGTATGAAAAGGACGAAAACGACCCGCTGGCCGGCGTGGCTGAATCAGCTGGATATACGAGAGGCATCCTGGCCAGCATTTAAATATTTATGATTTCATTAAGGCGATTAATTAATGTTTATTCATTAAGAATAATCACACTGCTGGTACTCATCCTGAACGCCTGTCCTTCACTGGGTGCGACGTACTATATCGGTTCTACCGGTAACGATAATAACACTGGAACTTCCCAGAACGAAGCGTGGGCCACTGTCAGCAAAGTCAACGACATGTTATTTGCCCCCGGCGATACTGTGCAGTTCGAGGGCGGTAAAACCTTTAGAGGACCTCTCCAATTCGGCAGCAATGATAAGAGAACGGCCGCCGGTCGTTTGGTCATCACCTCTTATGGCACCGGCCGCGCGACGATAGACGGGGGAAGTTTGCATGCGATTGACTGCAACGGAACAGACTACCTTACAATACAAAATATCAACGTGACAGGGCTCGGTATTAAAACCGGACAGCAGTTTGGCGGAACCGGGGTGAAAGTCGCGAACGGGAAATTCGTAATAATTGACAACGTGGAAGCGAGCGGTTTCCGCTGGGCAGGTGTAGATATTATTAATTGCCCCGATGCCCGGATTACCAAAGTGTATGCCCATGATAACGGATATGCCGGCATCCGCGGAAAGCGCAATTTGCAGCGGCTGTATATCGGCTACTGCAGGGCGAACCATAATCCCGGGGACAGGGACATAAATGAAATCAGCGGCAGCGGGATTGAGGTTTTTAACGCGACCGACGGAATAATCGAATATTGTGAAGCAGGTTATAACGGAGGAGACCAGCAGCTTAAGAGGGGAAACGGCCCGGTAGGTATCTGGATTGCCTTTTCACATGATGTAACGATTCAGTATTGTATCGCGCATCATAACACTAACCCGACCGGAGACGGCGGCGGTATCGATCTCGACTCGGAAAGCTACAGCAATATCGTTCAGTACAATTACTGCTATGAAAATAAAAATTACGCCATTCAATTATGGCAGTGGAGCGGAAGTAACCAATGGATGGAAAAAAATATCATCCGCTATAATATTTTTGATAACGTCAAGAAAAACCTGGCGAAATCCATCTGGATCGGCCATAATGGCGATTCTGCGACCGGGATACGCGACAATGATTTTTACAATAACCTGGTCGTAAACGAAGGGCCTGCGATTGGCCTCCAGGGCAAGAGAGTAAATAACCTGCGGTTCAGGAACAATATTTTTGTTAACAATTATTCTTCCAGCTTTCTGGTTGGCGCCAAGGAAGATATGAATTTTATTTTTCAGGGAAACTGCTACTGGTCCAGTACAGGCAAATTCATCATATACGGCAAATATTCCAGCATTGAAGAATGGGCCAATGCCACCGGCCAGGAGAAGGTCAACGGTAAAATCGTTGGTTTGTTCGCTGAACCCCAAATAACTTATTGGGATGCTAACGAACCAAGACCTACGGACCCGACCAAATTGCCGCAAATGACAGCGTTTCTGCTCAAGGCGACTTCGCCCTGCATCGATAAAGGCCTTGATTTAAAAACGCTCTTTCAAATGGACCCGGGTACGCACGATTTCTTCGGCCACACAATCCCGGCCGGAGCGACTTTCGATATCGGCGCTTGTGAATATCAGAAGCAATAATTGAGTCCGTTTTACAAATATCGAGATGGACAGAGTTAACATGGAGGAGTAACGAAAACGTTTTCGTATGTTGGGCTTGTAGAAGGAGCTAGGATTATGAGAAGCACTGAAACGAACGATAAACGGAAAGGGAGGGTTATTATACCGGCACGCCTGTCTTGCCGATTTGATGTTTTAGTCGTGGCGTTCTTCTATGCGGTGCTTTTGGGTGTAGCTGGGCCGCTTGGTGCAGAAACAAAGTCGCCGTCCCTGATACTATCTCATTCGGCCCGGCCGGTATCACTTAATCCATGCAGTGAAAGTCAGGTTGTCACCGTCGGCGGGACCGGGGCGGACATACCCGCTTTTACATCAGAGGCAATACAGCTTGCAGTTGACACCCTCAAGAGCAGAGGCAGAGGAACGGTCAAGCTGGGTGCAGGGACGTTCGATGTTATTGCACCGGTAAGGTTGGCCTCCGGAATCTCTCTGGTGGGTGCAGGCGATTCGACCATTCTTCGCAAAGTCGAGGGATTTCGCAGTGCGATGGCGCTGGACTGCGGATACGGCGAGCTGAAAGTAGTCGTCAAAGACCCTCGCGGTTTCAAGGTCGGTATGGGCGTGATTATCCAGGACGCGGACAGCAACGGAGGGTGGGATCCCACTACCGCAAAGGTCACGGCCATTGACGGAAATACACTCTACATTGACAATTACACAGTGAGGGATTATCAATCGGGCAGGGACGGAGTGGTTTCAAACGCCTGCTCGCTTGTAGAGGCAGTGGAATGCGAGGACGTCCGAATAGCCAATCTTACCATTGACGGCAACAAGGAGACAAACGACTCCCTTGGCGGTTGTCGTAGCGGGGGCATATACCTGCACAAATCGAGGAACTGTACTGTGGAAAATGTCAAGGTCCAAAAATTCAACGGGGACGGTATAAGTTGGCAGATTACCGAGGACATCACAGTTCGCAACTGTGAGGTGACTGGGTGCGGTAATTTCGGTTTTCACCCCGGCACCGGTTCAGTAAGAACGAAGTTGGACAATTGCACCTCGCACGATAACGGGACGGACGGCATATTTGTGTGCTGGCGAGTCCAGAACAGCAGTTTTACAGGCAACTCATCGTACCACAACGGCAGACACGGTATTTCGGTTGGACATAAAGATACCGATAATATTTTTGCGAACAACCGAATCTATGAGAATGGAAAGCACGGCGTATATCTTCGCGATGAGATTGAGCAGAACGGCGCCCATCGCAACACCTTCCGTAATAACGTTGTGGAAAACAACGGCACAAAGTCAGGCGGGTACGGATTCTATGTTGACGGGGTAACCACAGACATCCTGATTGAGTGCAACACGATTCGCAATACCACGGGCGGCGCACAGAAAGCCGGCATTTTCATCAGCGAAAAGGCCGCAAGGGTCAGGGTCGTAGAGAATCAGATGTCGGGCCACGAGAAGGGCGATGTCGTCGACGCGTCGCGCAAATGAGCATCGGCTGGGATTTGGCGGGCTTTTGAAACCATACAAGAAAGCGGCCTGATGGATGGGGCGAATATTTTTACAGTACGGCTTGACGTGAAGGGTATTAGACTGCTTAAAATTTATGAGGTCATGATGAATCTAATCGTTGATAAATATATGAATATTTGCACCTTACGCCCGGTGTTGGGAACAGGGCGCTAGTCTAAGCTTTTTAGCTGCAGCAAATTAGGTTTTTCCTTATTGGGTTATTACTCTTCGCAGATATGATTTTACAGGTAAGAATATGAAAAATGCGATGAAGTAGCTTTCGGCGATAGCGTGTCTGGCTTCATTATATCGGAATTATGAGAAGCAGAACGAAAAAACATGGAGCAAATGAAGGAACCTGGAACAACATTAAGGAGTGTGTAGTATGAAATCATACATAACCGAGGTTTGGTCTGTGGTGTCAGCTTTGGTGCTCTTGGTGGGTCTGCCTGTCACAGGCAAAGCGGCTGAATCCTCACCGCCGGGCACGGCGCCAGCGTTTCAACTGCCGCCGCTGCCTTATGCACAGGATGCGCTGGAACCTTATATATCCGCCAAGACAATGAGCTTCCACTATGGCAAGCACCATCAAGCCTACGTGGACAACCTGAACAAACTGGTCGCAGGCACACCGTGGGCAACACAGCCGCTGGAGAAGATAATCCAGGAGACTGCAGGCGTGGCGGATAAGGCAGCCGTCTTCAACAATGCAGCCCAGGTCTGGAACCACACGTTCTTCTGGAAAAGCATGAAGCCCGGCGGTGGCAGCAAGCCCACTGGACACCTGCTGGAACTTATCGAGAAGTCCTTCGGGAGTTTCGATGAGTTCAAGAATGCCTTCACGACCGCGGCCGTCTCGCAATTCGGCAGTGGATGGGTCTGGCTTGTGCAGGATGGCGACGTGTTGAAGATTGTCAATACGTCGAACGCGGATACACCGGTGGCACACGGGCAAACCGCACTCCTTACGTGTGATGTCTGGGAGCATGCCTACTATCTCGACTATCAGAACCGCCGCAAGGACTTTGTGCAGGCCTTTCTGGATCATCTCGTCAATTGGGACTTTGCGGCCTCGCAGTTGAAGTGACGTGGAACCGCTGGCTATATGTGACAGACAAAGGTGCGATTCTCCGCTTCGCGTACTATAAAAAAACTCATTCTATGCTAAGTTTTTGAAAAACCTAATCTTACAAGCAGCTTATTTTGCTGAAATTGGTCGGCCTCCCTTTGGTTCCTCGATATAATTCCTATGTCAGGAGCATCGTGGTGGGCTTTTGAAGTCATGCAGGAGAGCGACCTGATGGGTGGGATGAATATTTTTACAGTACGGGCATGAATGGAAATTTCAAAGAAGACAATGAACGCATCTCAGCAGCCAGGTAATCTCCCTGGCGGCAACGGAACGCATTATTCCGCTGAACTATTGGAAAAAGCGCGTGCCGATACCGATACCGTCCTGAAGGAGCTTGGGTCGCAACTAAACGGTCTTAGTGAGACGGAAGCTGATTCTCGCCTGAAACAGGTCGGGACGAACGAAATTGCCCGAGAGAAGCATAAATCTCCCTTGATGCGCCTCCTGGGTAACATCAAGAATCCATTGGTCCTCCTGCTCTCGGCGCTGGGTGTGCTTTCCTATCTAACCGGTGACCTGCGGGCAACGGTGGTCATTTTCGTGATGGTGGTTCTGGGGGTGGTGTTGCGTTTCTTCCAGGAGATGCGTGCCGATAACGCGGCCGAGAAACTCAAAGCGATGGTCAGCAACACGGCGACGCTGATGCGGGACGGCAAGGAAGAAGAAGTATCGCTCAAGATGTTAGTGCCCGGCGATATCATCCGGCTGGCAGCGGGTGATATGGTGCCGGCTGATGTACGGGTGCTTTCCGCCAAAGACCTGTTCCTGAATCAGGCGGCCCTTACCGGCGAAGCCCTGCCTGTGGAGAAGAAAGTCGCTCAGGCGTCAGCAGACGTTCAAAATCCGCTCGACCTGCCCAATCTTTGCTTCCTTGGTTCCAACGTGGAGAGCGGCTCAGCGACTGCCGTGGTCATCCAAACCGGAGACCGCACCTATTTTGGCTCGCTGGCTGCCAGCATAGTCGGGCAGCGTCAGCTCACCAGCTTCGACAAGGGTGTGAACAAGTTCACCTGGCTGATGATATGCTTCATCGCCGTAATGGTTCCGGCTGTTTTCCTGATCAACGGGCTTAGCAAGCACAACTGGCTGGAAGCTTTCTTGTTTGCCATGGCCGTAGCAGTCGGGCTGACTCCTGAGATGCTGCCTATGATAGTTACCGTCAACCTGTCCAAGGGCGCCATCGTGATGTCACGCAAGAAAGTGATAGTCAAGCGACTGAATGCCATTCAGAACTTTGGGGCGATGGATGTGCTGTGCACCGACAAGACCGGCACCCTCACCCAGGGCAAGATTGTGCTCGAAAAGTATCTTGACGTGAATGGCGATCCGAGCGAGAAAGTGCTGCAATACGGCTACCTGAACAGCTATCACCATACCGGGTTGAAGAACCTGATGGACGAGGCAATTCTCGACCATGAGGAGCTGGAAGAACGCCTGAAAGCTAAGGAGAAGTACCGAAAGATTGACGAGATACCTTTCGATTTTGTGCGTCGCCGAATGTCGGTGGTTGTGGAAGATGAAACCGGGTTGAACACGCTGATTTGTAAAGGCGCGGTGGATGAAGTGCTGAGTTTGTGCAGCCGGGTGGAAACCAATGGAGGGGTAATCCCTGTCCAGCCCGAACACGATGCCAAACGCAGGCAGATAGCGGACGATCTGAATAGTCAGGGCTTCCGGGTGATTGCCCTGGCGTATAAGCAGATGCCGGGCGGTTCAGATGAGCCGGTGTATTCGGTCAAGGATGAGTCGGACCTGATACTGATAGGTTTTCTGGCCTTTCTCGACCCGCCAAAGGATACCGCTACGGAGGCATTGAAGCGGCTTCACGGCCTGAATGTGGACGTCAAGGTCCTGACCGGTGATAACGAGATTATCACCGCCTATATCTGCAAGGAAGTCGGCATATCGGTGGAGCATCTTTTGCTCGGCCCACAAATCGAGACAATGAGCGAGGCGGAATTGGCCGAAGCCGCCAGCGCGACCAGCGTTTTTGCCAGGTTGGCCCCGGCTCACAAGGAACACATCATCCGTGCGCTCCAGAGCAAGGGGCACGTGTTGGGGTTTATGGGTGACGGCATCAACGACGCCCCGGCCTTGAAGGCCGCTGATGTGGGCATCTCGGTTGACAGCGCAGTGGACATCGCCAAGGAGTCATCCGATATCATCCTGCTGGAAAATAGTTTGCTGGTACTGGAGCAAGGCGTGCTGGAAGGCCGGCGGGTATTCGGCAACATTATCAAGTATATCAAAATGGCGGCCAGTTCTAACTTCGGCAACATGTTCAGTGTCGTGGGGGCAAGCGCATTCCTGCCATTCCTGCCTATGTTGCCGATACAGGTGCTGACCAACAACCTCTTGTACGACTTCTCGCAGACCACCATTCCCACCGACGAAGTGGACGCTGACTGGCTGATCAAGCCGCGCAAGTGGGCGATTGACAAGATACTGCGTTTTATTCTGTTTATTGGGCCGATAAGCTCTATCTTTGATTACGCGACGTTCTTCATGATGCTGTACGTTTTCAACTGCTGGCAAAACCCGGTCTTGTTCCACACTGGCTGGTTCGTGGAGTCGATTTTCACCCAGACGTTAATCATCCATGTCATTCGCACCAACAAGATACCATTTATCGAAAGCTGGGCCAGTTGGCCGCTAATCCTCACTTCCGTAATCATCGTCGCGGTAGGCGCCTGGCTGACAGTTTCGCCCCTGGCGAAAACGCTCGGGTTTGTCACGCTCCCGCCGATGTACTGGCTGTATCTGGCAATCATACTGCTGGGCTATGCGATTCTGACACAGTTGGTCAAAACCTGGTTTATTCGCAGGTTTGGGGAATGATGGCGTCGGCGAGGAGAACTTATTCATTGAGCAAAAAGTCACAATATGGTATTCCAGTAAGGTGATAATATGACGAATACAAATGACGGACAACACCGTTCTCTCTTAAAACAGATTGCACGTCGGGTGATGACGGAAAGAGGATTTTTTCCTGATTTTTCTCCTCAGGCAATCGCCGAGCTTGACGGAATCCATGAGCCGGCGACGCGAACTGAGGAATCGACGCGAGATATGGGGAACCTTCTCTAGTGTTCCATCGACAACGATGATTCGCGTGATCTGGACCAGCTTACCGTTGCCGAAGCCATGCCCAACGGGGCCGTAAAGGTCCTTGTCGCCATTGCCGA
>Ga0187881_10002182_pt1 | contig 18972 bp, 13 predicted proteins | sample June2016WEW_19_1_2_FD_133017 | JGI IMG/M metagenome (GOLD analysis project Ga0187881, IMG submission 133017) | Peatland microbial communities from SPRUCE experiment site at the Marcell Experimental Forest, Minnesota, USA - June2016WEW_19_100 | ecosystem: Environmental > Terrestrial > Soil >...
GTCATAACGGCAGCCTTAATGTTCTTCAAGTACGGCAGCGGGTCGCGGGCCTTCCAAAAGTCCGTGTAGGTGTCGTGCGAGACGAGATCTCGCCACCATTCGATCTGGCCCTTGAAAAACTTCTGGTCAGCATTGCCCAGTGGCCCCATGCGCAAGAAGAAATCGTAGCCGTCTGGGGTGGCGTAATCGAAGCGGGGGCCGGGTACTTCGTTTTCTCCTGGCTGCGGGCGCCCAAAGAAAGAAAAGAAACCAAACGCGTGCGCCAGAAAGAGCGTGCCATTGTGCCGAAAATCATCACCAATGAACCATTCGGTGACCGGGGCCTGCGGCGAGACTGCCTTCAGCGCCGGATGCCCGCTCAGCGCCGCCATGGTGGCGTAGAAGCCGGGATAGGATGTGCCAGAGATGCCCACCCGGCCGTTGTGGTTCGGGATGGTTTTCAAAAGGAACTCGATCGTGTCGTAAGTGTCGCTGGCTTCGTCAACCTGGTTCTTGGCAGTCTTGTCGGGAATGTATGGCCGGACATGCACGAAAGTGCCTTCGGATTTGCCGCGCCCGCGCACGTCGCAGTAAGCAAAGATGTAACCGTCGCGCGCGAAAAACTCCGAGGGGCCGAGAGAGCCGGGATAGTTGTCCACCCCGTAAGGCGCCACCGTATAGGGGGTGCGAAGCATCCAGATGGGGTATGGCTTCGATTTGTCCTTCGGCGCGTAAACTGAGACAAAGAGACGAACGCCATCGCGCATCGGCGCCATGTATTCACTCTTGCTGTAATTCGCCTTAATGTAATCCCGAAGTTCCTCGGCCTTCCGGCACTGCTCGTCATTCGGCTGGCACTTTTGGGCAGCGAGTGGAGCAGCAGACAAAGTGATAAGAAGAATTGCGGCAACGCCAAGCAGCCTGCGCATTTTCATCATCTCCATGTAATCAAGGGTTTCTAGTGTCCTGTCTCCTTCCAACCTGCAACGAAGTCAACGCGGCGTATGACTTGGATTTTACTCTTGGACTCAACGGATTGAAAGTCTGGCCGAGCCACGCACCGTACAGCAGGTGGCGGAGAGGCAGGGATTTGAACCCTGGGTACAGCTTTTGACCGTACAACGGTTTAGCAAACCGCCGCCTTAAGCCACTCGGCCACCTCTCCGCGACTGTCTTTTCAATAACTTATCCCGATTTGCTGTCCACTGTCAACGTTTACGACGACTCCTGCGACGACAGTTCCAGAGTTTTCACTCTCGGGAACTGACGGCGTGGGTAGCTGCTGAACGAGATGGGAGGCGGTCTCGGCTCCTCGTAGCTCTTCCCCGGGGACGCACTCGATGTACCATGTCATGGTTGTGCGAACATCCGCGTACCCAAGTCGCGCCTGGATCACTTTGAGCGGAACGCCCTCGTAATACCAGAATGTCCCGGCCCAGTGACGCAGAAGACGCCATCCCAACTTACATCCCACTTGCGTCTCGACCTTTGCCAACCCGCAGCGTAGAGCGTGCTGTTCATCGAGCGGGTATTTGCCATTAACCTCGAGGTCCGGTCGAGGTGTGCGCCGACCACTCCATGGCGGCAATGAGAAAACCCAATCTTCGCCCGCTACCTCGGGTGTCCGTGCACGGTAGTTCTTGAGCCATTGTACTTCCGCGTCCGTGAGCGGCCGGGTGAGCTTAGGGTTTCCCCTGATCGGCATGGCCGGGCACACTCGAGACCAGCCCGGAAGCCTGCAGGTCTCGCAGCATCTTGCGGGTTAGCTCCGCGAATTCCCCGTTCGGATCGGCGCGCAAGTAGGCCTTCATTTCCGCCTGCGCGTTGTCGTACTTCTTCCAACTCCGGTAAAGGACCGCCAATTGCAGGTGGATTCCAGGAGGAGGCGTCGCGTTGAGCGCTCGCGCCTTTAGATACTCCTGCTCGGCCGTTTCGTAATCACCTAAGCTCTGCTTGGCTTTCCCGAGCTGGTAGTGCAAGCGCCATTCATTGGGAAATAGTCGTAGCCCTTGCGCCAGGGTGGCGGAACATTCCTCGTATTTCTTCTGGCCCCTCAGGAGCAGCGCCAGTTGCACGTAGCCCTCCAGAAATCCTCCGTCGCACTTGATCGACTTGCGGAAGGCCGCCTCCGCCTCCGCCCATTGCTGCTGCCGGCTGAGGGTCACGCCCAGCGCCGTCTGGGCGCGCGCGTAGCAAGGATCTTCGGCCACCGCCTTCTCCAAATACTTTCGCGCTGCCTCAAGCTTTCCCCCTTCCAACTCGCGCGAACCTCTTTCAAACTCTCTGCGCGCCTGCTTGGGCGCCGCCAGGTCCGTCACGGCGCCCGGCGGGGGAGGGGTCCTGGTGACGATGGGAACCAATTGGACCACACACTGCTGGGTAACCCCAAAAGTCATGTCGATAGTTTCAACGACTGTCTGATATCCCTCCGCGGTCACAGTGAGCCGGTAGGCCGTTCTTGTCAGATCACCAAACTCGAACTTCCCGCTGCTGCCCACGCGTTCCTCAGCGGGGGGTCGACCATCCGTCTGTTCCAGCCGCACCTTAGTGTCCGAGGGGAGCGGTTTGTGGTCGGTCATGCGCACTTCGCCCTGAATCGTGCGCGTTCCAACGGGAAGTCCGAGGTCCTCGTGGATGGCCCGGTCCGTTTGACCGATTGCCGGCATCGAGCAGAGCGTTGTGAGGACCACAGGCAGGGCGAGTCTGGGGAAGGTTAGCCAGGGACGGTCGGAAGCTTGGTTACTCACGGCAGCATCACCTCCTGTTCCGACGGTTACGGCAACTTCGAAGAAGGAGGAAGGGGGTCGCCTTCCACTCCGCATGGACGTAGCATAACACAACTCCGCCCGTGTCCGTTTGGGATGCCCAGTTCGCACCTTCCGTTCGCGGACGGAGGGGAACCAGCGCATTCCACGGAGAGGGAAGCTTGAAGTCAAGGCTGCGCCTCGCTCCCAGATCTTCTCCGAACCGATCAGCCGGAAGGTCGGATCTTGCGCGAGCCGCTCGGCATCGTTGAGGTCTTCGTAACCTGCCAGGCGGTTGTAAACCGACTGGCGCAGCAGGTGAGCAAGGGGCAACTGCGTGTTCTTCCCGCGAGGGTCGGCCACGCGTTGCTCGATGAGTTCGCTGATTCCCAGACGTTCGTCCAACTCGCGCACCGGAATCGGGCCACCGTTGGACCCGCTGTCCGAACACATCAACTAGATGTTGCCGCAGGCGGGCGGCGGAGGACATCAATGTGAAAACTACTTGGGAACAATATCACCCGTTTCCACACCAAGCGAGAGGCGGATTGCGCCGAGTATTGTTAATTGCAGTCCCAATTTGAGCTCGGTAAAATAGATGCGCGAGGTGGAGTCTCAAATCTGCAAGACTCCTGCTCCGGCAAGACGGCATACCTGGGAGTTGTTGCCGCCGACCCGAAGGATGATCATCAAGGGGGTATGGCACTCATGACCGCAAAGTGCTTTCCACTGCTGGCGGGTTTTCTCGCCCTGTGTGTGGCCGCCCCTGCCCAAAAGCCTCGTCCAGCACCAGTCCCTTCGACAAATGCTTTCGCCGCAGCGCGGAGTTTCCTTGCACAAGGAGACCTGGCCCGTGCCAGGGAGGCGACATTGGCCGGGCTTAAGTCAGCACCCGGAAGCGTCGAGGGCTATGATCTGCTGGGAATCATCTACATGCAGCGGCGGGATTATGATGAGGCGCTGAGAGCCTTCGAGCACGCTCTCAGTTTGAACCCCCGTTCCGCCGCCACGCACAATAACCTGGCGAACTGTTACGCCCAACAGCAGAAGATGGAATTGGCGGAGAAGGAATACAGGACCTCTCTCAAAATCGAACCCGGCAACCCAGGCGCCAACTACAATCTAGGAGTGATCCTGCTCGCCAACAAGCAACCCGAGGCTGCCATCGCCTATTTGCGCAAAGTTGCCCCTCCTGATCTTCCGACTGCCGTGAACCTCATTCGTGCCTATCTGCGTGTCCACCAAACGGAGGCCGGTTTGGCATATGCCCGCCGGATTTCGGAAAAGGGAGGCGACGACGCCAGCCTGCATTATTCCCTGGGGACGGTGCTGGCGGAGGAGAATCAGTTTGAAGCCGCCGAACACGAGTTGGAGATCGCCGACGGCCTTAGGCCGAGAAACTATGACATTCTCCTCAACCAGGGGAAGGCATCTTTGCACTGCAAGCACTATGAGAAGGCAGAGGGCGCTTTGAATCGCGCGCTGCTGATCAAGCCAGACTCCGTGGAGGCGCTGGAAGCGCTGGGGCGGGCTTACTTCGAGCAGCGCCGCACCATTGACGCTCTCCAGGTGCTGGTCAAAGCACGCAAGTTGGCACCTCAGAACACTGACGTCATCTTCCTGCTGGCGCGCGTGAGCATGCTCGAATCCTATGATGAGGACGCCATCCCCCTCCTCGAGGAAGGAATCAAACTTGCCCCCCGGAATCCTGAGCTCCATGCGGCGCTCGGGGAGTGCTATTTCCAAACCGGGAAAACCGATAAAGGGCTGGCGGAATTCGAGGTTTTGCGGCAGATTGATCCCACCGCCAGGCCTTATGCATTCCTGAGTTTCTGCTACCGGTACCTGGGAAGGTTCGAAGAAGCCAAAAAGACCTCCCTCGAAGGTCTGAAGATCGATCCCCACAATTCGGCTTGTCTGTTCAACCTGGGCGCGGTTCTGAATGAGCAGGGAAACGCAACCGAAGCTGAGAAGTACCTTGTTGAGGTCCTCAAGATCGACCCGAACTATGACCAAGCGCTGATGGAGCTGGCGAGTTTGAAGATGGCCATGAAGAAGTACGAAGAAGCTATTCCGCTGCTCCGGCACGCCATGGAAGTGAGTCGCGACCCTGGACCCGCGTATTACAAGCTCGCCACCGTCGAGCGTAATCTGCACCGGACCGAGGATGCCCAAAGGGATCTCAAGATCTTTCAAACGCTCTCGAAAACTCCGTCGCGCGCGGCCATTCCCTATCAGAATATCTTCGAATTCGCCAGCCGGAGACAGAGCCTTGCCCCAGAGGCACGTCTTGATCTCGACTTGAAAACTCTCGAAGAGCAGATCAAGCGACATCCCTCAGACCCGCAAGATCTTTACATGCTGGCGGAGACGCAAATGAAGCTCGGTCATCGTGAGGAGGCCCTGGCTGCCCTCGGCCAACTCGAGCAAGTCAGTGGACAGGACCTGCGGACGGAATTAGGGATCGGAGTACTTCTAGCCAAGTACAGGCTCTATCGGGACGCGCTGCCGCATTTTGAACGGGCGCTCACGGCCGATTCCGCCTCGGACGAGGCGCGCTACGATTTGGCGGACACCTATTTTCATCTGCGGGATTATGGCCGTGCCTTTGAAGTCCTACAGCAGGTTTCTTCCGGCGCCCGCGATGACACTTACCTCTTCCTGCTGGGCGACGTGGAAGCCCGCATTGGCCGAACCGCCGAGGCTGTGGAGATTTTCCGGCACGCTGTCGAGATGAACCCGGATAGCGACCAATACTATCTCGCGTTGGCCATGACCTATCTGCGGCAGAGGAATACGGAGGAAGCAGAACGGGTGCTGCGACAAGGGCTGGCTCACGTGCCGAATTCCGCCCGTATTCACTGGGGGTTGGGTGTTATCTCGGCCCTGGAGGGTGACAATCGCGGGGCCGAGGATAATCTGGTGAAGGCTACGGATCTCATGCCGGAATGGGTGAGTGGTTTTTCGACGCTGGGATTCTTCTATTCGCAAACCGGCCAGATTTCCAAGGCCCGCGAAACCCTGGAGAGATTCAAGGCTGTGAACGCTTCCGGGGACCTCGATGCTTCCAAGATTGAGCACATGCTCGACCAGGAATCGGAGCAGAACAAGGGCCCCGATAGCCCTCGACCCCTGTCGCCTGAAGGCCGTTTGCAATTCCTACAGGTGGCGCTGAGTTTGGCCGATCGTGACCTCTAGAAGCACCTCCTCGACCATCCTGCCCGCATGACGAGCTAGCGGCTCATGGTTATGACGAACCGCTGTATTTGTTCGTGCTTCTTGTCTTTCTCCGTGATCTGTTCCTGATGCAACCGCTGGTACAAGTCGAGCTCCTTCCGGGCCTCGACGCTTTTCCCCGTGCGGCGATAGAGCTGGCCGAGGCGATAGTGCGCATCCGCCAAGTTCGAGTCAATTCGCAGGGCCTCCCGGTACGCCGCAACGGCTTCCGGAATCTGGTTCTCCTCAGAGTATAGGTTGCCGAGCTGAAGTTGTGCGTCCGCGAACTTGGGATCCAAGGTTGCGGCCTTCTCAAGCGCTGACTCGACCTTACTGAGGTCCTTTCCCCCCGGCGCGGCTGGGGCAGCTTTCCAAAGAGCCAGGGCTTGGTAATAAAAGGCCTGAGCGTTCGTGGGCTCGAGCGTGGTCAACCGTTCAAGCCGGTCCACTACTCCCGGCACAGAGATCCGGGAATCGCTATAAGTCTCCCCCAAGATCAGGTAGGGGCCAGGGTCGCGAGGAGCGAGGTCCGTGGCTCGCATGAGAGCCACGGCGGCCTTTTCGAAAGAAGCCAATCCGTAGTAGGCCAGCCCGAGGCCGATCTCCATCTTCACGGAGGCCGGGTATTTTTCGGTTCCAAACCTGAACACTTCGATTGCCGGTTGGAACGTGTGGTGAAGGAGGAGCTCCGTGCCCCAATCGAGAATATTCCCCTCACTGGGATCCATGTGGGCGGCCTTCTCAAGCTCCTTGGCGGCCTCAAGGTAGTCCCCGCTCCCCTCCTCTGCTTCTCCAAGAAGGTTGTGCAACTCCGCTGTGTCCTTGTATCGAAGCAGGCTCCGTAGCAGGTTTCTGGCTTCGCGCGGTCTCTGGGTTCGAAGGTCGGCGAGGGCCAAGTCGTATCCGTTATCGTATGAAGAAGGCTGGACCACCTGCGCCTTCTCGAGATAAGGGATGGCCGAGGCTAATTTGCCGATTTGCACATAGAGCTCTCCCAGATCGTGATTCGAATCGTAGTCCGAAGGTTTGAGCGCCGCCGCTCTTTGGAGTTCGGCCTCCGCCTCCGCCAACCGGCCCAGGCGCACCAGACACGCGGCGTAGGCAACATGCGCCGGCGTGGACGCAGGGTTCGTGTGGACGGCATTTTTCAGAAAGGTCAACGCCTCTGCGTCTTTGCGCTCGCCGACCAAGACGAGACCCATCAGCTCATTGACATCAAATGACTGTGGCGAGCGCTTGAGGAGCGGAAGTAGAATCTGTTCTGCCTCGACGAACTTCCCCGCCTCGTAATTCTTCACGGCGGATTGAAAGAGTTGGCTCGGCGATTCTGCGCCCTGGCGGTTCTGGACCGCAGCGTTCAGAAGCCGGCCTCCCCCGAAGTGGGCGAGGGCACAAACGCCAAGGGCCGCCAGAAACGCCAGTTTGTGCCGACCGCGCATGTCCATAAGGCTTGTCACGCCCCCTGTGCTTCCCAGGCACGCACAGTATTATAAGCCTGATTTCCTGGCAGGGGTTGAGACGGGCGGGCCATCCGGGGTTGCCAAAAACGATTCTTGGTTCCCACGGAGCGCGGGCCTCTGAAGGTGTGAAAGAATCCCGCGGCTGTCGTCCTGAGCGAAGCGAAGGATCTCCGCATTTGTTTTTGATTCCGCGATCTGCGAGCAACTGCAGGGATCCTTCGCTTCGCTCAGGATGACAGTTTTCTAAATCACCGCGCGGACGTTCCGTCATCTCCTTCACCGAAAAAAAACCGGCAGAGCGGCAGGGGTCCTGCTCTGCCGGTTCGAGCGCGCATTAGTCAAAACAGCTAGAAGTAGAGTTTCAGCGCAAACTGGATTTCTCGCGGGTCGTTGGCTCCGTCGACGAGACCCGTGATTAGTCCGAAAGTTGAGGGATTGCCAAAATTCGTATTGCCGGGATTTGCGAACTGAGGTGTGTTGGTCAAGTTGAAGAACTCAGCTCGGAATTGCAGGCGGGTCCTCTCCGAAGTCCGGAAATCCTTGAAAATGGACAGGTCCGCCCGGTGGAAGCCAGGACCCCGTACTTGCATGCCCATCCCTCCCAGGGCCGCATTTTGCCCGAGAGCGGTGGCCACGGGCGGATTTGTAAAGGCAGCAGGATTCATCCATTGGGTCCGGTTGTGAGGCCCGGCGTACATGTTCACACCCGGCACCAAAAACGCATTAGAATTGAGCCCATCGTTTGACGCGTGGGTCTGTATCGTGGAACCTATGTTGAAGGGATAGCCACTCTGAAGCGTCACGATGAAGTTGGTCTTCCACCCTGATACCAATTGGTTTGCCACACCCGTCGAATTGCCCAACAAACTATGCCCCTTTCCGATTGGCAGCTCGTATCCCCCGCTGAAGTGGAAGAGTTGCGGGATGTCATACTGGGAGCGACTATAGTCGTACTGGATTCCGAGTCCGGGAATTATAGGAGCCCTATACGGGGAGGAGCCATTATTGATGCTCTGGCCATCTGTAAAGAGCTCGGAGTAGGTATAGTTGGCATTGAAGTAAAGGCCATGGCTGAGTCTGCGCTCGAAGGTCACCTGCGCGGAGTGATAATAACTATTCCCTTCGCTGTATGTCATGCTGTTAGGCTGGAAGTCAGGCATGGGTCTGTACGGCGAGGTATCCACATTAGGGGGCACGACGGTGACCGTGCCGTTGATATTGGGTTGAACAGTGAGATCATGCGCCTGGTTGCCGACGTAAGCGAGGCTGATCGTGTTATTGGGAGTAAGTTGGTATTGGAACGTGAGGTTGTACGACTCTGTGTACGTAGGCTTAAAGTGGGGATCATCTCCGTTTGGGGGTAGCCCGCCTACCTGGTTTGCGTTAAAGCTTCCCGTATCGTAGACGGGAGTGTATAACATTCCATTCTCCAACGTGGCAAGGGCACCGCCCCCGTATGTGATAGAATGTACATTATCCCCGAACCAACTGAGGGTGTTATCGAAGGGATAGGTCTCATCCTCGTGGTCAAGGGGCTGCTCTTGCATCCCGTAGTACAACCCATAACCGCCCCTCAGCACGAGCTTATTACTGATGCGGTACGCCAACCCGAAGCGCGGACCGAAATCGAGCCTGGGGACACTGATGAAACCACCAGCGGGGTTCACACACTCGGGACCACTAAAGTTGTCGTTGTGCAAGGCGGCCACGAAGGCAGGCGAGAGCAAACCCGCGTTGCAATACTTGTTTGCTATCTTATATACACCCCCGCCCTTGGGGGCGAAGGAGTGGAACTGAAAGGCAGACTCGTTGCTGAAAACATCCACGCCCAGGTCAAAGTACTCGTAGCGAAGCCCCAGGTTCAGGGTCAGCTTGGGTGTGACCTTCCAATCGTCCTGGAAGTAACCGGCATAGTAGTTGTGGGTGAAGTCGCGGTTAAACAGGTTGCTGGCGAACACCGTATCGGATCCCCCGGACTGTACTCCGTTTGCGACCGTGGAAGGTATGGGAGAGAGTAACATTTGTGCCATACCGGTTGTCCCCGAGCTGTTTCCGGGGATTTCCGTGTAGCTCCCGCCGAAATTAAACTGACCTCGTGGCCAGGAGGGCTGATAAACGGCCCACTTGATGTGCTGAATTTCAGTCCCGGCCTTGAAAGTATGTCCGCCCTTCAAGAAGGTGACGTTCTCCATCAATTGATCGGTCATGTTCGGTTCCATGCTGGGGAACCAAGCTGTGCTGCCGATTTGGGTCAGCCCCCCGATCCCAAGTGATGGCAGGCCTCCGTTTCGATTCCTCTGAGGAATCCCTTGAATGCCGAACTGCGCCGGGATACCCATAGTGTCCGCGTAGGCCTGTAGAGCGGTTGTTGACTGGCGGGTCACCCCTGCGCGGAGTTCGTTGATGACCGTCGGCGAGAAGGAGTGTGTTTCGCTGAGGACGGTATTGAGCGTCGGGTTCCATTGATGGCCACCGCCAGCGATGGCCAGCGCACCGTTGTCTGCGTAGCCTGTAAACGGCGGTGGTTTATACATGGGGTTAACGGACCAGCTTACGCGGCCAAACATCTGATCCTTATCACCGAAGATATGGTCCACCCGATCGTCGTTTTGGTCTATGGTGTTGACGAGAGGGGGGTTGACAGTTTCGTTATTGAAAATGCCCGGACCAGTAGGCGCGGGATAAAGTTGGAGAAGCTTGATGGCATTTTGGTCCAGGCGGCCGGCAGGTAGCTGGTTAAGCTGCGAGACGATCGCCGCCGAGGTGAAATTCGCCATCCCTATCAGACTCCCTGAATAGAAGGGATCCCGAACGAAGCCGCTTGACGCCGCAGCCAACTGCGTGACCGGATCGACGACGCCTGCTGTGACAGGTCGGGTCGTCGCAGGATCGAAAACCGTTCCATTCGGGAATACCCGGCCCAAGGCGTCAGTTCGAGTTCCCGACTGGCCGTTAATGATGTCTGAAAGGTCGGTGAACCCGCTTGACGCTTCCGCCGCCGTCGGCACGGTGTTCGTATAGGTTTGGCCTTGGCGGAGCCGGGTCCCTTGGTAGTCGGCAAAGAAAAAGGTTTTGTTGTGTCCGTCATACACATGGGGGATAACTACAGGGCCGCCGATGGTTCCTCCAAATTGATTCAGGCGGTACTCACCCTTCTTGATCCCAGCGGTGTTTTCAAAGAATTGGGCGGCGTCAAATTTGTCGTTGCGCACGAATTCCCAAACATCCCCGTGGAGCTGATTCGTGCCGGACCTGATCGTTCCATTCAATATCGCGCCTCCCCCTTTGCCTATGTCCGCGGAGTAGTCGGCGGTCTGCAGCTTGAATTCCCCAATGGCGTCCGGCGGGGGAAGGTTGACGTAGTTGGTCCCAGCCAGAAAATCGAGTTGGTTGGTATTGTTATCCATTCCATCGAGGAGATAGTTGTTCTGTTCGGGCCGCGTGCCGTTGGCGCTGAATGACCCGAAGGCTCCAAAACCACCGGACCAAAATCCCGACATATGCACGCCCGCAACGGTCTGCGCCAGGAACGTGAAATTCCTGCCGTTCAGGGGTAGATCGTCGACCGCCTCGTGTCCCACCACTTGGCCCACCATGGCGTTTTGGGTTTGCAGCACAGGCGGTGCAGCGGTAACTTCCACGGTCTGCGTTACCTGCCCAGGAACCAGCGTAAGATCAACGACCAGTTGTTGCTGCACGTCGACCTTGGCATTGAGTTGGACCGCTTTCTGGAAGCCAGCCACGGTGGCCTGAACAGTATAGGTACCGATCTTAATAGGTGTAAGAATGTACGCACCAACATTCGAAGTTTTTGTGGTCAGGGAAAAGCCCGTCTCCTGGTTGATTATTGTTACCTGCGCGCCGGGAACCACGGCACCGCTGGAATCCTTGACCGTGCCCAAAATGGTTCCCGTGTCGACCTGAGCAAAGAGCCGGCCTCCGCTCAGCAAGACACTCACGCCGAGCACGCACAGGAGCAAGAACTTGCAAGAACTCAGATTCCACTTCTCTTTCATGCAGCCTCCTTTTGTTCTCTAATCCCAAGCCACCGACGCATGGACGACCAACTGACCGACGCAAATCAAGATTAAGCACCCAGCAATTTGAAACAGGTTCGGGAGCGCGCGCTTCCTGCCGCCCTCGTGAAATAAGGGGCTCGCAGCTCATCATGCGAATTTGTGGAAAGTGATGGCAACGATAATTCAGGAAACCAACGCACAAATACTCCCCTTGAATTTGCCTCTCAACTGCCAAACCATTACCGGGGCCCAAAGCCGACAACACGGGCTCCTGGAGCCGTTTTTACTATGGCGAGGGAGGCTTGTCAAGGAAAATTTTAACGTTACCAAAACAATCTACTATTGCCAGCCATATCTTCATATAATGTGCTTGTATTCAGTATGTTACATCGATGTGTAATGAACTTCGGTAACGTTTTGTGTTTTAGTTATTGCGGAGCGCTCCGGAAGTTCGTATACTGAGCGGCGCGTTATTCTCGCATCGGAGGAAAATCCGCGCGGGTGGGGAGCATTCCATGAAGAAATCCACATCTTACACCATGCGTGATGTAGCTAGGCTCGCGGGTGTTTCCGTTACCACCGTATCCTCGGTGGTCAATAGAAAAGGCGGCATACGTCCCAAGCTGGCCCAGCGGGTCGAGGATGCGATCGCAACGCTGGATTATCATCCCAACGAAGTGGCCCGCAGCCTGAAGGTCAACCGCACTTTCACCCTCGGCGTGGTTGTCCCTGATGTTTCCAATTTCTTTTTCAATACCATACTTCAGGTGGTTGAAGCCAAGGCCCGCCGGCGCGGTTATTCCGTGCTCCTGTGCGACTCACACGAAGACCCGATGGAGGAGCGCGACCTGCTCAGGACACTGATTAGCCGCCGCGTGGATGGCATATTGTTGGCCTCAGCGCAATCGGACTTAACGGAGAGCCACCTGGCTCGGCGACGGCCCCCGATCGTTTGCTTTGACCGCGAACCCGCAGGATTTAAGGGCAGGGTAGTGGTAATTGACAACGTTCTGGCAAGTTATGAGGCCACGCGCCACCTCATTGAGTTGGGCCACCAGCGCATTGCCGCCATCTCCGGCCCCGAAACGACCGTGACGGGTTCCGGGCGTGTCGAAGGCTTCCGCAAGGCCCTTCAGGAAGCAGGGATGCCCATTCCCGAGGGCTACATTCGACCTGGCGGTTTCACGTTGGAGGGCGGATATCGGGCGGCGGTGGAAATCCTCCGGCTTTCGAACCCGCCCACGGCCATCTTTGCCACCAACAATCGAATGAGCCTGGGCTTAATGCGCGCTCTCAAGGACCTTGGCCTCGCCTGTCCCCAGGACGTGAGCGTCTGCGGCTTTGACGACTTTGATTGGTCTGAACTCTTTACTCCGAGACTAACGATGATCGTCCAGCCGACTTTCCAGATTGGTGAGCTGGCGACAGAAATGTTGCTCCAGGTGATCAAGGCTCCGGATCACCACCTTGAAGCCGGCGCAGAGAGTCGCGTCGTGCTCCAGGCGGAATTGCGCGTAGGTGAGTCGACCGTCCCCCCTGCCGGTTGCTCAGACCATAGCCGTAGCAACTCGATCCCACCAAGGCCTAGGTCGTCGGACGCCACAGAACACGCGGCATAGCGCCCCCCGAAGCAATCATCGGTCATAGACGGGCACATTTCCATGCATGGGACGCCCCTGAGTCACGAGACAATCTGTAGGAAGGCAATTGCCGCTTTCGGACACGCTCAGGCGAGCCAGGTCCGCAGCAATGCGGCGATTCGTTCTGGTGTGACGGGTTGCTTTTCGGTCCACAAAGGGAATTCCGTGGGTCCCGCCACCAAGGCATACGGCAGGCTCTCAAACAAACAGAGGCAGCCGGTTCGCTGGAACTCGACATAACGCGTTGTGCCCAACCACGTGTAATAGGCCATCATCACCGCATCCACGGCACTGCCTTCAGGGTCCGGGACCGGGGGTTGCGGCGTAGCCTTCTCCTGATTCTCAAACACGGCGACGCTGGTAAAGGGCTTGGGTTTGTTTCGCAACCCAAATTCCACAAGAATGAGAGCTGGACAGGCGTGGCCCATCGCCTCGACGGCTCCCCACTCCACGAATGAGTTGCTGAAGAGTGGGGATCCGTTCCCCGTCAGGAAAAGCGAGCGAATAAACTCGCGCACGGCCGGGATACTTCCGACCTCCGGGGGACACCAGTCGCTCACGTCCATAGAGCGCAGCCTCGCGTAAATGGCATCGGCATCCGAGATATCCCGCGCCATAGACTTGATATGGTCCAAAACTCCCTCCCGAAAAGCCTTCAAACGATCAAAGCTGAGAAGCGTGGCCCGAGGCGGTTCGGGAGGAACGCTCACGAGTCCACTCAACAGGGCTCGCAATCGAGTCCCGGGCTCCAGCACCCAAACGTCGGCGAAGTTCCGGCCTGGTCTGTTGGCATACTCCTCGATAAACGCGGGAGCGCATTCCCCGTTGGCGCAGGGGAGGCCCTTGAGGATGGTGTCTACAATCGACTGCTGGGAATGACCGGGCGCTGGCCAGTCGAGACGTAAGAGGCGGCCGCGCTGCCATTGTTCCATGACGCTTTGGGGATCTACCGGAAGGGCCGCAGGAAATATCAGCAAGAGCAGCCGCCTCAGCCGGCTAGCGCGCGCTTGCTCTTCAGCAAAAGCCGAATGATCAACCTGCTGAAACACCCGTTCGATTTCTTGCCGCCACTCGAGGTAGTGAGGCGAGCGCGACAGAATGGAGGCTTCGCGCATTGTCTGTTCCTGCGCGGAGAACTGGTGCTCACTGATCCCCATGGAGGTCTCGAGTCTCCGCACTCCAGCAAAAAGGTCCGCCAAGCCTTCAGGGGAAAGGCTATCGATGAAGCCTATGAGGCTCTCCAGGTACCGCTGCTCGTAAGGGAATTTCGTGTCCCAACGGCTTATTTCCTGGTTCAGAAACGGCTGGAAGGTAATAGGTAGTCTTTCGATCAGGCGGTCTTCCTGCGCCTTGCGGAGGATGGCAGGCAAATTCTCTTGCTGGTTCATGGCCGATACTCAACAGACACGATAATTCCTGGCTTTCTTCGATTCACCCGCGCAGTTCGGCCAGCGCGGCCCCCGCCGATTCCGTTGCTCGGCATCCCATCCACACTGCCAGCGAGGGACAGACGTCGACTTGCCGCACAGGCCGGTCAATCACCTGGGGGCGAGACAAGGGCTGTCCAAGACACATCATCCAAACGCGCCGGCATGTGTCGTCGTTAGAGCGGTGATTCAGGAAGCCATTGGTGTTAGAACCATCCGGATCGCGGCCGAACTCTGGCAGAATCACCATCAAAGTATTTCCGCGGTACTCATCATTCAATTGGGTTTGTTGCCAGAGTTCGTAAATTAACCGGTCTGTGTTGCGAATTCCGGCAACGTGCATCGAGTACGACCCGAAATGCGCAGCTTCAATATCCGAAAAATTCACGAATAGAATGGAAGGCGCGTACTTCCGCATGATCTCGAGCGTTACAAAGTAAGTAAGCTGGTCTCCGGTGGCCGGCGCATTGGAGCGAACGAACTGCTGGATGGCGTTTTCGACAGGCGCCAGCATTTCCCCACTTTGCCGCTCGCCTATAATGTTCCAGCCCAGGCCCTCGTAATTAGAGCTCCGCAGGACCGCCTCGATTTCCTCCTGCACTTTTGAGCGGTCCACCATGTTCTGCTGGCGGCCTTTTCCGATGGCCTCCTCCACCGCGGCGACCAGGAGTTGCTTGGGGAAAACGACGTTGGCTCTGTAACTTGGTCCATAAGCTGTAGCGCTGCTCGCCCCAATCTGCTCGGTCACGACCTTGTTACTTGAAATCAGCCAAACTTCGCCAGGATCGAGTCCCAATTGCTTGCGCGCGTACTCGAACAGGGTCGGTGTTGTGGGGGGCTGCACTCCCCAATCATCTACCCGTTGCCAGTTGCCTGTCACAATACTGGAGATGGAGTTGAAATGGGATGTCACACCGTCGTTCCGCACGTTCGCGTAGAAAACCGAGGAAGGCAGCAGGTCCTGGTAGAGGTGAGGGATATTCTTCTTCCCCGTTTCGGAGAAGGTCTCCTGGCGCCGTACACCTCCAGGGACGACGACAATCAGTCGCCGGTCTGGCCGATTCCCTTTCGCGGCGGGCGATGCGTGGAGAGCGCCTGGCACCAGTTTCGCTACGAGGGAAGAAGAGATCACCTGCAGGAAGGAGCGCTTCGAAAGGTCAACGCCGGCACCTTTGTTGCCATTACAACTCATTCGCGGGATTTTACTAAACCCAACATCATGTGTCAAACCTCCCTCCTAGATCAGGAGGGAAGTTCCTCTCCACGGGTTTCACCCCTGGCTAATGGCCTTCGGCCCCTGCCGGGCCGCCACGTTGCCTCGACTTTGACGGGACGCTGGGGCTCTCCCAACGGTTGGTTGACTGCTCGGTCCGGGAGGAGTATGGTCATAAGCAATATGACAGCACGCACCGGCAAGCCTGCCCCCATCGTTCCATTCTGCTTGGGATTCATCTTGTGCGCGCACCTGGCGGCGCAGGAAGGGAAAGAAACTCAGAACCTACCCTTCAAGGTTGAAGTCAACGTACATGCGGTGCTGGTGCCGGTGGTGGTTCGCGACGCGCAAGGCCGCACCGTGGGCGACCTGAAAAAAGAAGACTTCCAAGTCTTCGACCAAAACAAACCACAGACGATCACGGGGTTTACCATTGAGACGCGGGCAGGAGTGGTGAGCGGCGCGAGCGCTCCCGCACCAGCGCCAGCCGCTTCAGACCTGGCGCCGCCGCGCGCTGCGGCTCCAGAACGTTTCCTGGTGTTTCTGTTCGACGACATACACCTGAGCGCCGCCGACCTGGCACACGCCCAAAAGGCGGGAACGGAAATGCTCGCCGCCTCGCTCTCCGATGCGGACGTGGCCGCCGTGGTCTCAACTTCAGGGAGCAATAGTGGTCTGACCCGCGATCGGGCAAAGTTGGAAGAAGCGATGACGAAGTTGAAGCCGCAGCCACTCTTTCGGCAGGAGGATCGCGGCTGCCCCAATGTCGACTATTACCAAGCGGATTTGATCGTGAATAGGCATGACGACACGGCGCTGGATGCGGCGATCAACGATGCGATCGCTTGTGCGAACCTTGATCCTCGCACCCAGCGCGCCGTGGCCGAGCAATGGGCCGGACTCGCGGCGAGAAACGCGTTGGCCCTGGGCGACCACGACGTTCACGTGAGCTTTGCCGCACTCGGGGAATTTGTGCGGAGCATGGGGACCCTGCCGGGTCAACGCACGCTGGTCCTGGTGTCGCCCGGATGGCTCACCGTTACGGCGGACGCGATGACGGAGAAATCTCAAGTCCTGGACCTTGCCGCTCAGTTTAATGTGACTATCAGTGCACTCGATGCGCGCGGCTTGTACACCAGAGAACTGGATGCCAGCCAGCCGGGCCCGAGTTCCCCAATGCACGCGGGTTATGAGCTGCAATCCCACCGGGATTCGACGTCTCGCAACGAGGACGTCATGGCGGAACTCGCGGAGGGGAGCGGCGGCACTTTCTTTCACAACAGCAATGACCTGCGAGGGGGATTCAAACTCCTGACTGCGGCGCCCGAGTACGTGTACGTCCTCGAGTTTTCACTTCAGAACGTGAAACAGGATGGCACCTATCATCACTTGAAGGTGAAAGTGGATAAGGAGGGCCTGCGACTGCAAGCGCGCCGCGGCTATTTTGCACCGAAGCCGGAGAAACAGAAGGGATAGGGGTTCGGCAATGGGGAGGGATCCGCAAAGGCCGTCGAGGAACCTTGAACAGCCTGGAGCTGGTCTCCGGGGAGCTATCGGGGGCTATGGGAAGCTATGTACCGCCGCTCTATGTGTGGGTTTGGCCTGGGTGCTGGCGAGCGGCCTGCTGATTCGACCGGGTTTGCTGGCCTCGCAACAACGAAAAGACAAGCCCGGAAAAATAAAGGAACAAAGCTTCGATTGGGCCCCTCCCCAAGTGGACACCCCGCTCCACAATTGGTCTTCCTCGCCGCCCTGCGAGATTTCCCGTGTGCTCGAACAAGCGGGCACGCAGGCCAATGCGCTGTTCGACAGCCTGCAGAGCTTTTCCGCCCGGGAGGAGATTAGATACAAGGCGTCGGATCACATGGGCTATGCTTTGGATTCCCGGGTTGGAACGTTTGACTACGTCGTGGTTTTCAAGCAGGACGCCGGAGGACTGAGCGTTCAAGAGAGCCGCAACCCCGAGCACGGAAGCCGTCTGTCACCCGCTTTGAGCCAGGACGTCGGCTTTGCCGGGATGGCCCTGGTGTTTCTTCCCGAGATGCGAAACGACTACGAAATGAGATGCGAAGGCACCACGGAGCGGGATGGGCAGCCCACCTGGGTGGTGCATTTTCAGCAGCGCGAAGACAGACCCGGTCGCTCCCTTTCATTTCGCGGCAAGGACGCGGTATATCCCGCCAAGCTTAAAGGGCGCGCATGGATCTCCGCAGAGTCGGGCGAAGTCAGGCATATCGAGATGAGCTTGATGGATGAAATCCCCGAGGCGCTGGTGCGCCATTGGTACCTCTCCATCAACTACGCTCCCGTCGAGTTTCGCACCCAGCATGGGCGCCTGTGGTTGCCGCAGACGGTCGACGCCTATTGCGACTTTGAGGAATACCGAACGATTTCCTATCACACCTTCACGAATTTCAAGCGCTTCCTCGTCCAGACCGGCGAAGTGGCCGACCAGCCAAAGACCCCTTGACGCCCCGTATGCGGGTTGTGCGCGTTTGGAGCGAAGAGCAGAGCAGGATTATTCGCATGGAACTTGCCCGTTATTTCCCCGCGACAGTGAGGCTCTCCGCACTTTCCAGCGCGGTGTGGCAGCATATCCCTACGACCTGCCACTGCGGGCGGGAGTGGCTATGGAATACCTCCGCCTGCACGATAGGCAGCGTGCCCTTGAGGTCATGAGGAAGCACTTGGAACTTTTCCCGGAAGACGCCCTGATGCGGGGCGTGATGAAAAAGGTCGAGGGATATGAGCCTTGAGGTGGGCTCCCATTGCCAGACTAGAATTTGCCAGGGGAGGAGCGTATAGCATGAGAAAAGGGTCGACAGGCAGGAGACAGTTCGTCAAATCCGGGTTGGCGGTACTCGCCGGAACCCAACTACTAGGAGCGCGGGAAGCGAAACCGGGCGGACCGTTGGTTGAGACAGCCGTGCCTGGCCCCTTCCAGCCCTACTGGGAATCCCTGAAGCAATACGAATATCCCGAATGGTTCCGTGACGCTAAGTTTGGGATGTGGGCGCACTGGAGCCCACAATGTGTACCGGAGGACGGCGATTGGTATGCTCGAAATATGTACCTTCAAGGGAGCGAGCAATACAATTATCACGTTGCACATTATGGACACCCCTCCAGATTCGGCTACAAGGACATTTGCCATATTTGGAAAGCTGAAAACTGGGACCCCGAGCGCTTGATCCAGCTTTACAAGAGGGTGGGCGCCAAGTACTTCGTGGCCCTGGGGAACCATCACGACAACTTCGACTGCTGGGATTCAAAA
>Ga0187881_10002185_pt1 | contig 18943 bp, 14 predicted proteins | sample June2016WEW_19_1_2_FD_133017 | JGI IMG/M metagenome (GOLD analysis project Ga0187881, IMG submission 133017) | Peatland microbial communities from SPRUCE experiment site at the Marcell Experimental Forest, Minnesota, USA - June2016WEW_19_100 | ecosystem: Environmental > Terrestrial > Soil >...
AGAAGAATGTCGCCTGCATCTATGCCACGCAAGAGATCGCGGATGCAGCGAAAAGCGATATCGCCTCAACCATCCTTCAACAGTGCCACACGAAGATCTACCTGCCCGACGAAGAGGCAACTGCTCCTGCTTCGCGGGAGATGTACCGCGCATTCGGGCTGTCTGACTCGGAGATCGAGCTTGTCGCTCGAAGCCAGAAGAAGCGGGACTACTTCTACAAATCATCCCTGGGGACGCGCCTTTTTCGGTTGGACATGGGGCCGATCCAACTTGGCCTCATCACGGGGCAGGACCACGCGTTTCTGGATGACCTTGCCCAGAAGCACGAGGCGGACATCCTCTACGAGCTGCTTGAGCACAAGAAAGGACCCGATGGGGAGAGCCTGCTGGAGAAGGCCAACCGCATCTATCGCGATGAGCTGAGCACTTTGGAGGCTGTATGAAGCGAGTAGCCCTTATCGCTGTTCTTCTTACGTTGGGGCTGCCTATGGCAGTGGCAGCCCAGGATGTGTACTCGCCGCTCATCTACGCGGAGGAAGTCGCGCAGACTTTGAAGATGGTCCAGCAGATCCAGAACCAGCTACAGGAGATCTCCTATATCTACCAGAGCCTGAAGGACCAGATACAGTCGCTTTCGAACTTGAAAGTGTCCAGCTACAACGACTTCATGGATTTCCTGAATGGCCAGGCAAGCTACATCCTGACCACGGAAAGCAGGATCAAGTCGCTTCAGATATACGTGGACGGGCAAAGTTACGCCATCGATGACGTGTTGGGCTACACGGATGCCTACAAGCGCAAGATGGATGCCATCGCAAGCGGAAACGGAACCACCTCCGATGAATATGCCGCGTACGAGCTTTTTGGCATATCAAACGACCTGGTCACGGTAGCGAATCAGCTCAAGGACCTCACGACAAGCGCAGCGCGAAAGTCAACGGCGCTGGCCGTCGACACTGAAAAACAGGCCAAAGACGACCAGGAGAAGATCGATAACCTGATCGAGCAGTCGCAGGGAAACCAGTCGATTGTGGCAGGGCTTCAGACCTCAGCGCTTCTTGAGGGTGAGATCGCTCAGGAGCTTTTGGATTTGAAGCTCCAGTTGGGATCGTTGGCTACAAACTTTGCAGCCTTCACGACGGATGTGCAGCGAAACGGGGTGCCCGTGGCCCGCTCGCCCCAGGATCGAGAGATAGTCGGCGAAGAGATCGGCAACCCTTTGAGCGCGGACTTCTTTGACTCGAAGTGACGGAAGGGCAAATGAGTAGAAGAGCGCGAATCGCCCTTTGCCTTATAACTTTTCTCAGCTTTACGCCTGCGCTGTTGCAGGCGGATGACATTACGACGCAGGGATGGATCGACGGGCCGTTCTTCGATCTTCTGGGGAGGTTTGGAGACCTGTATTCGTCCTACACCGCCACTGCGTACAGCATCGGGCGGATTCTTCTCATAGTGGATCTGGGCCTGATGGCGATCATGTGGGCACTGAACGGCGGGGAGGTTCAGAAAGAACTCAACAAGCGGCTTCTAACGATCTTTATTATCACAGCGATGATGATCTGGTACCCCAGCATCATGACAGGAGTGATGAAGTTTGCGCAAAACGTTGGATTGGTGCCTGTGAAATCTGCGCTGAAGGATGCGCAAGCGACGATGCAGTCCAAGGCTGACGCTCTACTTCGCGACTACTACCAGAAAGTCGCCAAAGGCGACAAGGACGCGAAGGTGCCGAGCAACTACAGGACCCTCGCGGCCAACGCCAAGGCGAATATCGCCTTCACGGGGACCTTCACTTTCAAAGGCGCCAACGGAAAGCCTATCCAGGCCGAGTTCATACGGCCGGATGGGATCATGAAGTACACGATGATCATTGCCACGCCTCTGTACGCCGCCTCCTTCAAGGGGAACCTCCTCACCAACGCTGCCCAGGTGCTTCTGTGCGTGATAGCGCTTCTTGCCATGATGATATGCGCGGCAATCGTGGTGCTTCAGTACATCATGGCCATGGTGGAGTACCAGATCCTCGTAGGGGTGGGGATACTCCTTGTGCCATTTGCTCTCTTTGACAAGACAAGGTTTATCACGGAAAAGTTCGTAGGGGCGATCTTTGGGCATCTCATAAAGATCGTTCTCATTATTGTGATCATCGGGGTGTTCTCAGGGAGCTTCGTGAGCCTTGCAAAGATGGACTTCACGGGAAGCCTGGATCAGATCGTGAAGTACGTCTTCACGATGCTCTTGTACGCGATTCTTGCCTCGAGCGTTCCTGCAATCGCCACGGGGATACTCTCAGGATCCCCCTCGCTTACGGGAGACACAGTGTTGAACACCGCGCGCACAGTGTTGCAGGGGATCCAGACCGCGGGGGTGATTGCGGGAGCAGCGAAGCACTTCACGGGGAGTGCAATGCAGACAGGCTACCAGGGGCTCTCCCGGGGGATAGGTGCACTTTCTGAAGCTGCAGGGGCTGCAGCGGGGGCGCGGGAGGGCGTGCTAAACGGCGCCACTCGTGGGGAGGATGGGTACTTCCACAAGGACGAGCAGGCTGCCGGCCAGGCCGGCCGACAGGCGTTTGCGAAGAGCCTCGCGGGCTCGGTCGGATCCGCAATCAAGAGTGTCGGACACACGATCTCGCATTCGCTGGGCGCCCCGTCGCATGCGCATAGCCCAAGTGGTCTGGGGGGCGGGAAGAGCAAGCCCCCTGCTTGGCAGAGTAACCCCCATACCCAAGCTAACCAGCTAAGTAAGACGCCCGGGCTTGTGTCCTACGCGAAATCGCGCGTAGCCAAAGGCGCGGCGAAGGAAAGAAACAAAAGCGAATAGGGGAACTTTAGAAGTGAAAGAGGATGAGATGCAACAAGAATATAAAGCAATTGACAATAAAGAAAAAGAAGGTGCGAGATGGCGAAAATGAGATACAAGGCTTCACTCTCATATCCCAACGAGGGAACCAACGACACGCCCTTTAACCGCAACCTCAAGGAGTTTGACGAGTTTATCGGGGAGTCCAGAAAGCGCGAGCGATCCTGGCGTAGGGCGACATTTGTGCTTCTTTCGTTCCTGGCCGCCTCAGTCCTGGGGTGGCTCTATGTATCCACTCTGCCGAGGGCAGTTCCTTACATCATCGAAGTCCAGCCCTGGGGAGAGTCGAAATACGTAGGAAACGTGGGGCAGACGGTATCGGGTGAAATCAGCATCACGGATGCTTCCTGGAGATATTACCTGCGAAAGTTCATCGAGTACACGCGCCAGATATCCCCAGATCGTGAGGTAACCCTTGCAAACCTAACCGAGGCCTACGCCATGGTCACGCAAGCAGGTGCAGGTGTGCTTACAAACATGCTTAAGAGCGAAGACGCGTTCTCGAAGATTGGAGGCGCTCACAGGGAGGTACGGCTTGAGACGCTGATCAAAGTAAGCGCGAAAAGTTGGCAGGCCGACTGGGTGGAGGTCGTTAGCGACGCCTCGGGTGAAGAGAAAAGCTCAGTGAGGAAGCGCGGAATCTACACTGTGATGCAGGGCTCTCCCGATGAGAAGCAAATCAAGTCCAACCCGCTCGGGATATTCGTGGACTCCTTTCAGATGCAGGACGTAGAGCAGGAGAAGTAGTCATGAGGAAGGTTTTTCTGGCAACAGTAAGCACTCTCGCGCTCATTCTGGCGGCCTGCACGACGACGAAGGACCTGGAAAGACATCCAGACCTGGTCGCAATCGATGCGCCAAAGGCTCATGAGAAAGGGATCGAGGCGCAACAAAAACCGGGCGGCGGCCTTCAGCAAGGGGAGGGCAAGGCCCCTCTCGACGCGGCAGGAGGCGCGGAGGTGCCAAAGCCACCGCGAGCGGAGCCTTCAGAGACCGCTGAGGCGGGATCAACGGGCTCGGCCGTGCCACCAGTGGTGGTTGAGAAGAAAGTCTTCATCGAGAAGCCAATCTACTATCCCGAAAACGCTGCACCTGATCAAACTAAGCCTGTAGATGCGGTGGCGAACGCGGCATCGAAGGGCGTCACCAAGCCCAAAGACTACAACGGGGCGATGATGCTCTACGACTATGACCAGACGCTTGTCTACCAAGTGTATGCGATGCCCCTTCGTGTAACGGACATCTACCTGGAGCCGGGCGAGAAAGTCATCGAACAGCCGTTTTGCGGGGACACCACACGGTGGACCATCGGAGGGGGAGTCTCGAAGACGGACGGCGTGGATACTCAGCACCTGTACCTGAAGCCCTCTGAGGAAGGGCTTGAGACTACTCTCATCATAAACACCGACAGAAGGATCTACCACCTCATTATCAAGAGTTTCAAAGACACTTTCATGCTAGCGGTCATGTGGCGCTATCCAGGAAGAGCTGGAAGCGGCCTACCGCAGAACTTTCTGAAAGACGGCGTGGGCAATAGTGGGCAGGGCAAGGACCAAACTGAAAGCGGCCAAGCCGCCTTCACTGTGGATCCTGCGCTGATATCGAGTGACTACACGGTGAGTTATCCCAAGGGCAACCCCCCGCAGTGGCTTCCGACTCTGGTTTTGGACGATGGCGAGAAGACCTACATCGTGCTTCCCGACACGGTGATTCATCACGAGCTACCGGCGGTGTTTGGCGAGAACGGCGAGCTGGTGAACTTTAGGGTGAAAAACAACCTCGTAGTAATCGACAGGCTGGTGAAGAAGATTCAGCTGAAACTGAGGGACGTGACCATAGAGATCAAGAAAAAAGGAGCCTGAAGTGAGCGACCGTATGAAGTGCAAGGACACGGCGTCACAAGCTGCGAGTCCAAAAGCAGCTCCAGAGGCAGTGATTGGCAAACGATCCAGGGGCGGACATCTCAAAAAGCGGCTCATCATGGCCGTGATTGCCGTAAGCGTCGTCGGGATGCTGGTTTTGAACTTCCTCCCAGGTGATCGCAAGAGAAAAAGCGCAAACGAGGGCGATACGGTCTATGCCAACGACACGATGCCGCAGGACGTCAGGGAAATGGCGATGAAGCTGCCTGAGGTGAAAATCACCCCCGCGGCGTCAGCCCCACAGCCCGCTTTTGGACGGACCTCTGGGATTAAGGACCCCTTCACCGGATATCCAACGGGGCAGAGCGAGAGATCACCCAGCGCGCGAACGACTGGCACAGAAGCCGCAAGCGGCGCTGGTAAGGACTATTCGGGGATGGCTGCAACGGATGCGCGGCTTGAAGAGGAGAGAGCAGCACGAAGAGCGCCGATGGAAGTGTCTACGAAGCTGACGGCAGGGCTTATCGTGTCCGCATCGAAACAGACCGCCAGTACGAACGCCCTGGAAGTGCCACAAACCCCTGTCGTAGTTGCAAGCGGTCTCACACAATATCCAGTCCAAGGGGCCGTGGTCAGTGGAGTAGTGCCTCAAGTTACCTACACTCCGGGTGAAATCTATCGCGACCTGAACGACCAGAAGACGAAACAAGAGTTCTCGGTTTCGAAGGCGGAGTCGGCGGCCTCGAACGTGGCGAAGCCCGCGGATCCCGAGCTACTGCCCTTTACGATATTTGCCGGAACAATCATTCCTGCTGCCCTGGAGACCGGGATCAACACCGATCTTCCTGGCGACGTACTGGCCACTGTAACTGAGAATGTCTACGACTCGGTGAGCGGGAAGAACCTTCTCATCCCTCAGGGATCGAAACTGCTTGCAAAGTACTCAAGCAACATCTCTTTCGGCCAAAACCGTGTGCAGGTGGCCTGGCAGAGGCTTGTCCGGCCTGACGGCGTGAGCCTCCAGATGGGCAACATGAACGGCGTGGATCCCCAGGGAATGAGCGGCTATGCGGGCTCCGTAGATGAGCACTGGTGGGAATACGCCAAGGGGATCGGATTGATGCTGCTATTCAGCATCATCGACGGGCAGATCCAGTACTCCATGAAAGAAGCCAATACCCAAGGAGCGACCGACGTGGCCAACTCATTGACTGCCGGGCTCGATCAAGTCGGAAGCCAGTACACCTCGAACGTCATGAACATTCAGCCCACGATCACGGTAAAACAAGGCTCGAAGGTCCAAGTGTTCGTGAATGCCGATCTCATCATGCCCCTGGCGAATCAAAAAGCGGTCTCGAAGAAATACACGATTCCAAAAGAGGAAGGAGGTACACAGTGAAAGAGGCAAAATCAGTTCTGGTGGTGCTGGCGGTGATGCTCTCAGGGTGTTATCTTTTTACACCCACAAACACATCGCCAATTACAAGTGTCACGGTGGATCCACCCTATCTTACAGTAGGGCCTGGTGAGCAGGTGACGGTGAATGTCACAACCGACCCGCCCAACGTCCCAGGAGGGGTCACCTGGTCGATCAAGGACGACTACTACGCCACCGTGTACGGAACGAGCAAGGTGGGTCTGATTACAGGAAAGCACCTGGGCTCCACGACCCTCACTGCTTCCATAGGCGGCAAGTCTGCCGATGTGCTGTGTAACGTAGTCCCTGCAGGGTCAGCAGGAGGTGGTACGTACATCACAAGCACCGATACTGTGATCCTCATGGCACCCGGGGATTCGCGGAACGTTTCCGCCCAACTTGTGGGTGGAAGCGATCAGGACCAAAGCGGCATCCAGTGGCAGGTCAAGGACTCCAGCATACTCGATATCCTGGGCCAGGGACCGAATGCACTCATAACAGCGCTTAAAAACGGAACCACACAGATAACACTCAGCCACCCGATGTCTACTACGACCTTCACGATTGCCGTTCGAGTCGATGGGTCGACGAAGGCGCTCCAGCTCAGTAAGAGCAGCTTCATCATGACTCCTGGGGATATTCAGGAATTGGATGCTGCGATAGCAGACGGATCACTATCTGATCTGGCCTCGATCACGTGGTCTGTGCGTGCGGGTACAGGAACAGATAGCAACTTCCTGACCATCACAGGCAGTGGTGGGATGATTAACATCATTGCCAACAGCGCCGGCCAGGGAACAATCTTTGCAACCTTTGGCAGTCAGATCGCGCAATGTGACGTGATTGTCCAGCCAAACAAGAGGATGGCTTTTCAAACCGGCACAGTATCTGGAAGCCCTGGGGACAGCTTCACTGTCGGTTATGACTATAGTCCGACGACCATGAGTGTCTCGTGGACGATCAGCGACTCAAGCGTTGCAAGTTATTCGGTCAATAGCGTTTCTAAGAAGGTGACCATCACCTTGCTCAAGGAGGGGACGACCAGCCTGCGGGGAACGCTGTCCGATGGGGTCACCTATGACACGCTAAGCATCACCTCCAAATGGGATAGGAGCCTTGGGTTGTCGCAGACCAGCGTGTATGGCGCTCCCAGTGACAACCCGACAGTCATCAACTTCACAGTATCTCCGCCTGGAACACCCGTCAGTGTGAGCTCGGACAACACGGCAGTCGCAACAGCAAGCGTAGACAACACGCTTCACACGATCACAATCACACCTCACCAGGAAGGCCAGGCCGATATCAACGCCACTACCCCGGATGTCAGTGCTACTATCGGCTGCAGCTACAGTTACACTTCCCTGGGTGCGAACATCACATATTCTTTCTCAGGTCCACAGTCCCAGCTGTATAACGGTCGCCTCTTGATCTCGCTCGCGAATGGATCCGTGACGATTACCGCCTCACCAAGTCAGAGCGGAGCAACCGGCATGAGCTACTCGTGGAATTACCAGGGAAGCAACAACAACGGAGAGCTTTCCTACGGTACGGTAGGCGACAACGTTTTTGCATTCCAAAATTCTCTGCCTGCGAATGTCGCGATCAACATCTCCAGGGTCGCCATGCAGGCGGGAACCCTGTACCTGACCGTGTCACACAACGGGACAAGCATTCTCTCAACATCCTGGCCTATTTACATCATTTGGAACTGAGACGGAAGAGATGAAGGGACCTGAGCGATCCAAAGAGGTCGCTCGGGTCCAAAGTTGGGCCAGAGGGAAGCGCACCTTGAGAAGCGCAATGAAAAGGAGAAACGGAGCAATCGATGAACGGAATGAACCTTGATTTCAGGGTTGTGAAAACATGGCTTCATGAGTGGGAGAAGAATAGCAAAGCGACCAGGACGGCGTCTCAGATGGCAGCCGTCATGGTGAACAAAATGCGCGAAGAAAGTGAAAAGCGTCTTTCGAGGCTGGAGAGCTTAGTGAAGGACATTTTCAAAGAAAGCTGTGTTCTGGAAGAGCTAGCTCGTCGGTTCATCGCGCACTTCAAGTCAAACAATGGAACGAATAAGGCTCAGAACCTGGAGCTGAAAAAACATCGACAGCGGATGACTGCGATCATGAGAGAAGCAGATGCAGTCATGAAAGAACCAAAGGAGGATCATTCGATCAAGACTGGCGGATTGCTCCTCGAGATCCGAAGCGAGGAAGCACCAGTGGAAGAAGCCACAGGGCCCTGGGGAGAAAGAGAGGAGGTGCAATGAAAAAGTGAAACTGATTCTTCAAGAGGGAAGGCGCCAAGCGAAAAAAGCATTAAGAGGAGGAAAAACATGGCAAATGACCTGAACCAAGTGAGGATCGACGGAAGACTGGTTGACGCTCCCAAGGTCAAGCAGCTGGACAGCGGGACAAGGGTGGCGACGCTAAAAGTCGCCAACAATCGCTACTACAAAGGCAAGGAAGATCCTGATTGGAAAGAGAAGACGGGATTCTTCGAAGTGGAGGCATGGAACACCGTTGCGGATTCTGTTGCCAACATGACCAAGGGGCAACCTGTCCATATCGAAGGCGCACTGGGGCAGGATCAGTGGACGGACGACGAGAAAAAGCAGCACTCCAGGGTCGTCATCGAGGCGACAAAGATCGAAGTGCGCGAGTTAAAGCGAGAGCGCTCGGAAGAGCGCCAGGGATCGGGGGTGGAACTGTAGCTCGCGTCATAGATCCGAGTAGTGGGGGTCTTGCGGTCAAGCAAGGCCCCTCATGTTATCAGGGCCTTTTGAACACTTGATGTAGGTGTAACAATATGGCAAAACGAAAAAGCAAGTATGTTGCCGATGACACGCAGCTCAATCTGTTTGGGGACCTTCTCAACGAGGAGCAGGGGGAAGAATCCCAGGAGGAAGAGGATGGACAACTTCATCGAGATGGCCAGGAGTCACCGAAAGAAGTACTTGCCCAAGCTGTACCGCAAGTTGGAGCAGGAGGGGAGGCTGGAGGAGCACTTGGCGGGCGTGGCACGGATGGCGGAGGAGGAGCTTCTGGAGCTGGTGAGCGACCAGGGGATGAGACAGAGCGAAGCGATGGAGGTAGTACTCCCGAAATACATACTGATCTCGCCAGAGATGCCCGAGGGCTTGTAGGGCTAAGAGGCGGGCATACCGACGATCGAGGGAACTATCGGATAAGTGTCGATGACAAAATCGGTGAAGGCGGGAAGGTTGAAAAGTATGAGTGTAACGTTGCGGCAATTAGGCTTCTGAAGTGTCTTGAGACCGAAGGCAGATACGCGAGGCCTGAAGAGCAGACAGTCCTTGTCAAATACACGGGTTGGGGCGGACTCAGCGAGGCGTTCAAGGAATCAAATGAGGGCAAGTGGAAGGAACGCAGCCAGGAGCTGAAGGACCTTCTGGGTGAGAGCGAATACCGCTCGGCATCCCGTTCGACGATAAACGCACACTACACCGACCCTGAGATAGCGCGGCGCGTTTGGAAGGCCGCGCTGCGGCTTGGTTATAGCGGCGGGCCGACCCTCGAGCCTGCCGCAGGGGTCGGGCATTTCTTCGGTGTGCGTCCGCTTGGTGTGCCAGTAGAAATGCACGGGATCGAGATGGACAGCATCTCAGGCCGCATCGCGCAGTACCTGTATCAGTCTGCGGACATCCGCATCATGCCCTACGAAAATGCCCGCATGGAGGAGAACCGATACAACCTCATCATCTCCAATGTGCCTTTCTCTGATGTAAAGCCCTATGAAGACAGCAAGACCAGAACCCCTGGATTGGATGGGCGATATGCGCTGCATGACTTCTATTTCCTGAAATCCTTGTACGGCACCAGGCCTGGTGGAATTGTTGCATTCATCACCAGCCGATACACCCTGGACAAGGAATCGAAAGAGGTCCGAGAAAAGATCGCCGAATCGGCTGACTTCGTCGGGGCCATACGACTGCCGAATGACACGTTCAAGGGAATCGCAAACACCGAAGTGGTGACGGATATCGTCTTCTTGCAGAAAAGATCTCATGAGCAGGAGCCCTCGGAGCTAACGCGGAAGTTCTTGGACACAGCAGAGATCGAGCTTGAAGGAAAAGATGGGACCCAGAGGGTCCACGTGAACCAGTACTTCATCGACAACCCGCAGTTTGTACTTGGAAGGGCGGAACTTGCAGGCACAATGTACAGGGCAAACGAATACACTATCACCTCCCAGAGTGAAGATCTCTACGCAGAGATCGACAAGGCCATACAGCTTCTGCCTGAAGCCATCATGTCGGTGATGATTGAGAATCGAACTCGAGAGCTCGAAGAAACACGCCCAGTGGCAGTTGGAAAGGGAAGCGAAGGTCTTCTCAACGGAAGCTACGTGATCGGAAGCGACACCCGCCTCTATCAGAAACATCCCATAACAGGCGAGATCGAGCTGTGCTCGCTGTACGAGGATGAGGCAGCAAACAGCTCGAGAATAGTTTGCATCATGAAAATGGTGACCCTGAAGGAGTCCCTGAAGAAGGCGATCCAACACTACTACAGCGATCAACCTCTGGAGGTACAGCGAGAGCTCACCAGGATGAACGAGCTGTACGACAGCTTTGTCGATGAGTACGGATACCTCTCTGAGAAAAAGAACTGGAGACTTTTTCACAAGGATCCTGATGCCACGATCTTGGGCTCGCTTGAGAACTGGAACCCAAAAACCAAAACCGCAACCAAGGCGGACATCTTCAGAGGCATATCCTTTGCACGCAAGGCACATGTCACCTCAGTTGAGAAGCCTGCCGACGCACTTGTCCTTTCGCTTTCCCGGTTTGGGTACTTGAACGTCCCCTACATGGAATCCATTACGGGCATCGAGAGGGACCAGCTGATGACCCAATTGATCGCGCAAGGGATGGTCTACGTGGAGCCCGAGGAGTATAAGGCGAGCAGGACAATCAAATATGTGACCTCCGACGACTATCTCGCTGGGAACGTGCGAAAGAAACTGGAGCTTGCCGAAGAGATGGCCCAGGGGGATCCGGGCCTTTTTCTGGGAAATGTGACGGCGCTACGAAAGGTTCTTCCTGCACCTCTTGGCCCCGAGGATATATCGATTCGCATCAACTCCCCTATAGTGGGCGAAGAGCACATAAGGTGCTTTGTGTCGTCTCTCCTTGAGGGGAGATCCGATGATGTTCAGATAGTGCACCTGAGCATCAACGGCAGGTGGGAAATCAAGGCGTGGGGCACGGATTGGAACAAGCGTACCCAGGAATACGGCACAGCGGACTTGGATGCGCTGTCCATCATCAACCTCATGATGAACGGGAAGCCCGTGAAGGTCTTCGACAAAGATGAAGATGATAACCTTGTGTTGAATCCTGAGAAGACGGCGCTGGTGGAAAACAAGGCCGAGGCAATAAACAACGCCTTTCAGGAATGGGTATGGGCTGACCCGGAGCGCGCCTCAGATATCGCAAAGAGGTACAACGAAGTGTTCAACAGCCACGTGGAGCGAACCTTCGCGCACCCCGAGAGGCTGCTTGACCCGAGCGCGAAGGTTTACTTTAGCGGCTGTAATTTCCCCTTCCCCATGAGGCCGCACCAAGCGGACGCCGTGTGGCGGATGCTGCAACAGAAAAATGTGATGCTGGCCCACACCGTTGGCGCGGGGAAGACCCTCGAGATGATCTGCGCGGCCATGGAGCTCAGAAGGTTGGGACTTCGGGCAAAGCCCATGATCGTATGTCCCGACCACCTGATAGGCCAGTGGGCCGACAACTTCAGACAGGCATACCCCAACGCCAGGCTTCTCATCGCCGACGACCAGAACTGGCACAAGGACAACCGAAAGACCTTCATCAACAAGATCGCCACGGGCGATTGGGATGCCGTAGTGATCCGATCCGAATCCTTCAAGATGGTCCCTGTTAGCAAGGAGCTTCAGGAGGACTTTTTCTATTCGAAGATTGCCGAATACAGACAGATCCTTTCGGAAACCGACCAGGGAAACGGTCGAAGGTCCAGATCTATCAAGGACCTTGAGAAAGCGATCAAACGCTATGAGGAAAAGATAAAGCAGCTCTCGGACATCAAACAGGATGAAGGGGTGATTCCTTTCGACAAGCTTGGGATCGACCAGCTCTTCATCGACGAAGCCGATATCTACAAGAACCTCGAGTATTACACGCAACTCACCAACGTTCGCGGGCTGGGATCGGCTCTGGGAAGCGACCGAGCCTTCGACATGATGCTGAAGGTTCGCTACGTCCAGAGCATCGACGGAGGAGTGGTCTTCGCCACCGGGACTCCCATTTCCAACACCCTGGTTGAAGGCTACACGATGCAGCGTTTCCTGCAGCCTGAAGTGCTCAAGGCGAACAAGCTAGAGGCGTTCGACGAATGGGCAAGGCAGTACGCCGAGACGGTCACTCAAATGGAGCTCAACAACACGGGCACCGGCTACGTGCCCGTGACGAGGTTTTCCAAGATCGTGAACGTGCCTGAGCTTGTCACAAGCCTTCGTCAGTGCTGGGATATCCAGACCGCCCATAACCTGGAAGAACATGGAATCTTCGTCCCTGGGGTGAACCTTCCCGTCATGAACCAGGTGAACCTGGCCGCTCCTGGCTCGCCACTTATGAAATCGTATCTCAAGCACCTGCAGGAGAGGGAGAGCAGACTGCATGGACGGGCCGAGAAGGGTGAGGACAACATCCTCTCGATCATGACCGACGGGAGGAAGGCCGCCATCGACATGAGACTCATTCACCCGGGCCTTCCAAACGACCCTAACTCGAAGCTCAATTTGGGCATCCGCAAAATTTGGGAGCTCTACGAGAAGTACAAGAATGAGAGGTACACGACCGCGGTGTTCTTCGACAAGCCTCGTAGCTACTCCAAGGAAGGGGTCTTGAGATTCGATGCAGTGAAGGAGATGAAGGAAGGGCTCATTGCCCTCGGAGTGGAGGCAAGCGAGATCGCGGACATGCGGGAATGTAAGAGTTTCGAGGACAGGTACCTGCTATCGGTAGAGGTGAACGAGGGGAAAAAGCGCATAGTATTCGGCAGTACCGACACGATGGGCGCCGGCGTAAACTTTCAGCGGCTCCTAAAGTCCATCATCCACTTGGATGCTCCCTGGAGGCCTCGCGACATAGAGCAACAGAACGGCCGTGGGTATCGGCAGGGAAATACGACAGGAACCCTGGACGTGTACAACGTGGTGACCAAGGGGTCCTTGGATACAGGGCTCTGGAACGTTCTTGAAACCAAAGCGCTGGCGATCAGGCAAGTCATGGACGGCTCGGACAAGACCACTCGGGAGATCGAGGAGAACTATTACGGAAGCGTCAAAGAGCTATCGATAGACAACCCTCTGATGAAGGAGGCTATAGAGCTGGATCACGCCATCAAGAAGCTCAAGAGCCTTCAGAAGGGATTCAGAAACGAAGTTGCGAACGCTTCTCGGCAATTGAAACTGTTGCCATCCGAGACGGAAAGACTAAGGCAGGAAGTGGAAAAGGTGAGGAATGATATATCCCTGAGGGTTCCGGAGCCCAAAGGGGATGAGTTCTTCATGGTCGTAAATGGAAAAGAGTATCGGGAAAGGCGAGAAGCGGGACAGGAACTCATAAAGGCGGCCAGGCTGCTGAACGAAAAGGCTCGTAGCGCCCAGAAGGAAGTGCAAAAAGCAATCGGGAGCTATGCGGGATTTCCGCTTTCTATTCGTGCAAGCGGAATGTGGGACAACCACTTCGCCGAAGTATATGCCCAAGGAAAGCACTACGGTTATGGTGCAGATGTTCGAGTCGACTCAGACCCCGTGGGTCTCATGCGATCCTTGCATCATTCGATATACAGGGGCATGGAGAGTAGACTCGCCTCCTGTGAGAAGGCCCTTGCCAGCCGAGAATCCACAAGACCAGGACTTGAAAAGATGGCATCGAGTGCATTCACAAAAACTGCCGAGCTTGAGCAGAAGGAAGTGAGATACAAAGAAGTCGTTGAAGCGATCCAAGAGCATAACAAGAAGCACGTAGAGCGAGTCGAAGAATGTTTGCTCGATTGGGAAGCTCTTGAGGGGTGGACAGCTGAGAAGGCGGCGCAAGAGGTCGAGAGGCACTTCGGAGCCGTCTCAAGGCTCGTAATTGTCGAGCAAAAAGAAGAATCCGTGCTGTCCACTTCACAAATTGCAGAAAAAGCGAAGACTCTTTACGCCGTTGAGCTGCCACAAAAGTTGCTTGCAAGTATCGACGAGCAGTTGTGCCAAGGGAAGCTCAAGCCCGAGACGGCCATGAAGATAGTCGATGGGGCCATAAGGGATTTTGAATCCCGAGGACCAAGATGGTGTGAAGGAAACGGGGATGGACTAGCGGGATCATTTCGAAGAAACGATGGGCGCACCAGCGCAGGCGACGTGCTAGTGCGGAGGGCGTCAGATACTGAGGGGCGGACATATAAAGCGTTCCTGGTGACAAAGGATGGAGTGGAGAAGTATTTGGGGTGCGATGAAAGCGTTGGGGCCGTAAAGGAACGGGCAAGACGATTCTACATATTCAACAACGTCGCTTCTAGACTCGCTCAAAATACGGAGATATCGAACGTGAACATTACTCCTGTGGGTAGTCGACAGAACAATCGAAGCGTAGGTTTGGAATACTGATGTGGACGACGCCGAGATTGAATGGTTGAAAAGATTTAGCTGAGAATCTAATCTGAGCACCATGGCAAAGAAAGGCAAAAACACAATGAGCGCTGCAAAGACGCCCGCGAAGCGTCCAAGAAAAAAGGCAACACAGCATGGCACAAGTAGGGTGAGGAAAACTCCTGAAAAGCCTCGAAAGGTCACGTGCACGGTTCTTAAGATCGTCAACGGAAAGCCAACTGAAAAAAGGTTGAGCGCCCAAGAGGCGTTCAGCGATCCCGACCAGGCTATGGAGCAAGTGCTCTATGCCGAGCGGCATGGGTCGAGAGAAGAGCTGAAGCTCGTACGGCTCGCTTATCGTCAATATCAGCAAAAGAGATTCAGATCAAAGTAGGGTAGGGGCCTATCTTTACTCTCTGATGTCGATCGACTCGTTCCACAGTCGTTGCCATTCAGTGGCGTATGCCTCGGCGATTGAAGGTGCGTTCCATAAGACGATGGCATTTTCAGCGTTGTGCTTGATGGCGGCTGTCGTGTAGTTGAAGCTTCCCGTTTCAAGTGTTTCTCTGTCGATCACAAGAAACTTGTGGTGGAAGATCGCGTAGTGATGGTCTAGGCGAACCGGAATACCAGCGTCTCGCAGGATCCCTACCTGTGAGAATCGATCGTGCGAGGCCTTGAAATCCGCTACGATTCTGACCTTAACGCCTCGATGGGCGGCGCTCTCCAAGGCTTCGGCGATATCGCGAGAGGTGAACTCATAGCAGGCCATGAGGATTTCCGATTTTGCCGCCCCTATCGCTTTCTCAACAACGGCCAAAGCGGACCCGCCTGGAGAAAAGCCGATATCGAAAGAAGCGGACGAGGGGACCGGCGACTGAGCGTAAGCTGAGTGCAACAGAAAGACAGCGAGCACAAAGGCAATGGCAGTCGACCGCTTCATAAGGTCTCCTTCATAAAAGAGAGTCAGTGACTATCTTTCAATTCCGCGAGATTTTCGGGAGAGCTCTGGATCGCGCTGAACCGTTCTTCTGCGTTCAACCACAAGAGTCGCCTCGGGATTGGTCACGGCGGAAGCGTCGTTCGATGCGAAATAAGCAGCGCGAAGAAGGGACTCTCGGTCCCCTTTTTGGGCTTCCCGATTCAGTCTTTCTCGGCTGACTTCCGCCTTGTAGGGCAAACGTAGTTGGCAGGCAAGACGGTATTTTGCAATAGCGGCAAGAGTCTCCTTCGCCCCGCAATTGTGGTTGGGCAGTTGATTGGAAAATGATCGTAGTATTTCCGAGATTCTGCGCGCACCCGTATTCCTGAGAGCGTTCTCAGTCTTCTTTCTTACCAAGGCAGTGTCCCGGTCCTTCTGCAGAGGGGGCATGCCGCGAATCTGTTCAGCGTTGTAGACGTAATAGTAGCTGATTTTCTTTGCGTTGTTTGAAAGCGCCGAGGCAACTGTGCCGTCTAGGGGATTTGTGTCGGTCACTTCGACAAACCTGTTTCGAAAAGCAAGGCAGACGGGCTTCTCACCATACTTTGGGGTGAGCTTGTTCGATTCGACCATGGCCATGGGGACCCAGCGAGGGTCTTTGAAGCCTCGCTCCGCTGCGACAAGATCAAGAAGGACCGCATTCACCCCGCCGTAGATAGGAGCTGGATCGATGAAAGGGTAGTAGCTCACCTCGGGTTCCCCTGCCGCGTGATCCTTCAACCAAGGAGCTTTACCCTCAAGGGTCATCCTGCCTATACGGGAAGCAACATCCCTGTAGTATGCATCATCGTCGCGATCTATGGTCATGATACTTTTCCTCTTCAGCTTTGAATCAGGATTTACGGCGACCGTTAGTCCAGAACTCTTTCACCTTGCCGTAGTCAGAAACAACCGCAGGCCCTTCTTCACGATGAAGCAGGCCCTCCTTGTAGAACTCCATGTGAGAGTCGTTGCATTCAACAGCAGGAAGGTTCCCGCCGTCGAGGTACCCGTTTTTGAAACGTAGAATAGCTCCTGTGTCCTTGTCGATTGTATCATTCACCAAAGGTTGACCGTGTTTATCCATGATCTGCTGCCCTGCAAGATGAGTAAATCGAGCCACTGTCTTAGCTTTCGTCGTGTAGGCCATACGTGCTCCTTTCTAAGGGTACTTTGAATACCACGGGGAACCCGCAAATGCTTTTTCACCATAGCACTTTTGCAGATTGTACGATAAAATAAAGCAAATAGCAATAATAAATATGACGATGCGAATACATATTCCAAAAAAAGAGGATCCCATCCACATGTTCATCGACGCCGATGGTGATGGCGGGGAGGGAAGGGACTTCGTCTTTCGCGAAGGACGGATCATCCCGGTTTACTGCTATTTTCCAGGAGAACGTAGAGGCTACATTCTACGAAGTGGCGGTGACCAGTCTGGTTCCATTCCAAACATTGAAGGAATGTATAAGATACTCCTTAGCGTTCGCGGTCCAGAAGTTGAGCGACTAGAGAAAGGGGTTCGAAGGTTGTATGCCGAGGCAGGGATACTGGAAGAGATGCCCGAAGTGTTCTGGTCCAAGTTGGGAACACTTACCGCGCTGAGAGGGTTTCGCGTTTGCATGGCGACTGAGCTTTACCTTGCGACACAAAAAGCTTGCCTCCTGAAAGAAGAGCTTCAGGGGGAAGAAATCCAGACTTGATCAGGCTCCGGTTACTTCCTCCATGGCGAGAAGCGATTTGATATCCTCGCAAAAGGCGCCAAACCGGGCTTTCGCCTCAGCGCCAGGCTCCCCCTTGATTTCGACCTTCAAATCGACCTTTCCATCATGCTGCTTTAAAACGGTAAGGGCGAAGGAAAGAAGTAGAGTCTGTCTCGTTTGGGAGTCCGGCGTACCTCGCGCTGCCTTGGCTTTTTGCGCGGCCTTACGAAATGCTCGCTTTCCGCCCCCGTCCGCAAGGGCTTCCTTTGTTGCCTGGGTTTGTTCAGCCGCTGGCAAAGCGGCAATGTCTCTAAGGTGGCCTGAGGGAATCGAATCTTTGACTCCCTGGTTCTCAAGTGAGTGGCCGAGGTTCTCGCGGACTCGAGATGCGGCAAGGACATTGCTCACCCATTGCTTGCTTTTCATGAGGATCTCAGCGACTTTGTCCTGTGAACCGTGTCGCTGGACAAGTGCTTTGACGGCGAGCTCGAGATCTGAGGGGGAGAGATCTTCACGCTGAATGTTTTCGATCAGCTGAATCTCGGCAAGATACTCCGCAGAAGGCCGTATTATAGAAGGAATTGTCTCGCGCTGGAGAAGCCGGAATGCAAGCACGCGGCGATGGCCGGCCTGGATGCCGTAGCGCGTTCCTCGCTCGCTTAAGATGACCGGCTGCAACAGCCCTTTCTCTTTGATAGAGGCGGCCAGCTGCTTGATCCCGTCCCTGTCGTAGCTCTTGCGGACATTTTCAATTTCATCGATGAGAAGGAGAGGAACGTCCCGTACTTGGTTCCTTTGGAGCTCTGCAATCTTGTCCTTGTAGGCCTGTTCCTTGTCGATCCCAATATTCGAGCCTAAGTGAAGCTTTCCCCGTGGCGGCATGGAAGCACCCTACCCCTGAAACCAATCAACGACTTCCCCAGCGAGGGCCTGGAGAGCCGGGAAAAGAACATCAAACTTTGTGGTGTTGGTCGGAATCATGTGATAGTCGACCGCTCGGCGGACCTGAGCCGTCTTAGGGAAGCGGACAGCGAAGAATGCATTTCCATGGACTGCCTGGAAATGCTCCATATACTCTCTGCCGACCCCATCGTCTTCAAAGAAGTTGTAAAGAACAAAGAGGCGCTCAGCGAGATCGGGGGCGTCCACAGTAAGTGCCTCCCTGACAAACCGGCTTGCCTTGATCGAGAAGGAGTTCTTCAGCATCACAGGCATCAGAATGAGGTCCGCGGCTGCCATGCCGCTAATGACGATGTTGTCATAGTAGGGCGGGGTATCGATAAGGCAATAGTCATACCGATCAGCGACTTTGCAAAGGGAAGCCTTGATGGTGTTCACCGACATCGTACGTAGCTGGGTGAGCTTGTAGTCGCACTGAACCAGGGAGTGCGTTGAGCTCAAAGGGATGGTCTGGCCGGCTATGTCATCTTCAATAATCGCGCGAACGACATGCCGGCCTGCAGTGTCACCATCGGGGAGCAGGCTGTAGCTGGTTGAGTTTTGAACGTCC
>Ga0187881_10002199_pt1 | contig 18855 bp, 14 predicted proteins | sample June2016WEW_19_1_2_FD_133017 | JGI IMG/M metagenome (GOLD analysis project Ga0187881, IMG submission 133017) | Peatland microbial communities from SPRUCE experiment site at the Marcell Experimental Forest, Minnesota, USA - June2016WEW_19_100 | ecosystem: Environmental > Terrestrial > Soil >...
CCGCGCCAACTCGCCGGCAAACGGCGTGCCGAACGCCTCAAAAGCCGGGGCTGGGGGCTGGGGGCTAGGGACTGGGTGCTGAGGACTGGGAACTGGACACGGCGTTTCGGATTCGGGACTCGGGGGTCGGGATTCGGAATCCGGAATCTGCAATCCGGAATCTGTGCCTTTCACTCCTGAATCCTGAATCCTGAATCCTGAATCCTGACTTCTGAATCCTCGCACGTAGGAGATTTCATCCGTGAGCAGCACGACATCCGGCGGCGCCAGGCGCGAGATCGTAGTCTTCCCCGCTCCCGAGACCCCGCAGAACAAGAAGGCGCGACCGTTTCGAACCGCGCTGGCGGCGTGCACCAGGAATCCGCCCTCGCGGGCCAGGATGAGCGAGTGCAAGATGCGCAGCACACCATCGATCGCATAAGGACTCGCGCTCTGCCGCACCCAGCCCCGGCGGCATTGCGGATCCCATTCCGCGCGGAAGTCGCCCCTCTCCATCACCCAGCGTCCGGCCTCCCGGCGCACGCTCACATCCTCGGCGTCGCACACCCTGCCGGGCGGAATCAGCTCGACCTCGAGCTCCATCACAGCGTGCGGCGCGTCCGCAGTTACAAATTTGCCGTAGCGGTCCGCGAGCAGGCGCGCGAGTTCGCGGCTGTCCGTGCGGACAAGGATCGGCATCGCACCGATCTCGATAGCGAGCTCATGGACTGCCGTATTTAACGCGCTGATAGCGCCTCCTCTATCCCCGAAGGGAATGAATATGAATGCCCGGGCGGAACGCCCCTTATCCACGTTCCAGCCGACCGAATGCGCCCTGAAAGGGCGCGGGTAATGTAGCCGGGGGCAGCGCCCCCGGAAAGGCGAACCCCCCGCCCAGCACGCCGACCCTGAAAGGGTCGCATTCCCCGCTACGTCCAAACATAGCGCTCATCGTATTCTACCCCATGTTTGCGCAGGAATTGAATGAGTTCTTCCTGAAATGACCTCTTCCAGTGGTGTTCCTTCTGATCGGCGATGTACTGCCGCACGGACGCCGCGTTCGACTCGCTGACGGAAAAAGCGGCGTAGCCGTCCTGCCAATGGAAGTTCACCAAAGGCGCGCTCTTGGTCTTGATCCACCTCGACGAGCTTCGGCCACTAGCTCCGCCAGCGCCACGTTTTTCGATTGAGAAACCAGCATGTGCACGTGGTCGGCGGTCCCGTTGACCGCGAGACAATGCGAATCAAGGCCGTTTGCGATTCCGGCGAGATACGCGTGGAGCTCGCTTTCGACTTCAGGGGATATAAGGTTGGCACGCCCTTTGGTGGAAAAGATCAGGTGGACCAGGACGCGAACAAGCGTTTGCGCCATACGTGCGACCCCTCCGGGGTCGATTCAATGTGTTGGTATACGCCCTGTCCGGGGGCGTGGCCCCCGGCTACATTACCCGCGCCCTTTCAGGGCGCGATGCTTGGTGGTACGCCCTGTCTCAAGCACGCACCAGTTGCCGTGAAACCCTCCTCTTGCTCAAGAACCAGCCATAGTAGCGGTTATCGCAACTTTGGCAACGAAACGGCCTCAGCAAAAGCAAGGGAAGTACCAGAAACTCCAGTGCGCCGCGCCGTCTTGATCGCGCGACGTTCTTACTGTTGCAGACAGGGCAACGACGGGTTGGCATATTCGTTCGCTCCGGTCTAAACACAAAAAGCAAAACTTCAAAACAAGGCTGTCGTTTTCTAGTTCCTTATTTCCAGTTTCTTTTTCTCAGTGCCTCTGTGCCTCTGTGCTGAAAAGTCGTGGTGAAAAATCGGCCGAAGCGCAGCAGCACCCGGATGGCAAGTTCGGACCGGCAAAGAATCCAGGAGGCAAGGCGGCTGGCGAGCGACTGATGCAGGGTGAGCCGGCGAGAGCCGCGCTCGATGGCCGTAACCCGGCCCAACAACTCGTGGCTTGAAATTGGAGCATCGTTGTCGCTCACGCTGTCACCGCGCGTCACCCATTGAATTCTGTCCTGGCAGAGGGTTCGTTCCACCACGCGGTGGGCCACCAGCCGACCCTCGCGTGCAAACAAGACGATGTCACCCGGCAGCGCTTCCGCCGTGTCGTGGTTGCGCACAGACAGGATATCGCCCGGCCAAACGGCGGGCAGCATGCTGGCGCCAGTGGCGCGCAGGTGCAGCTTCCCCGAGGAGCGGAGCACCTCCGCCGCCAACTCACATCCCAGCGTTTCCCGGGCTGTGGCGCCGCAAGCTGTGACCGCTTTGCTCATGAGTGCTTTCTATTAAATCTGCACGATCCTTGCGTGACCTGGATCTTGCCACAGGCGAGCGCCCTGGTTTCAAAGACCTGCTCGTGGCGCACCTCAGGTTTCCTGTAGGGCTTGCGCACCGCCTGCTGCGCCTCCAAAGGACTGGCGCGCCGATCGGTGTCTTCTGGCTGCCTCATGGTGATAACCTCCGATTAAGTAACATATTGCCACGAGAAACAGGTCGTCACATTGACCCGGCAGGGCAAACCTGCTTCCCAACGTGTAGCGCCGCCGTCCCGGCGGCATTTTCCGGTGCCGGCAAGATGCCGGCGCTACTCGAAACCGTCGCTATATTATGCACCCCTCAATAGTTCCCCTCGCAGCACGCCATCTTATCAAATTCCCTGGCTCGCGCCCACATTCTGTTGCCGTCCAGCTTGTGTCCGTCCTACCAGGCAATCGGCGGAATCACCGCGAAGCTTGAATCAGGCCACCCGCCTGAATTCCCTCCGGTCCCTCGACCCCAAGCGCAGGCCGAGTTGTTCAATGCTCCCGTTCCACAGGTCCTCACCCTCAATTTAGGGCCGATTGCGACGCTTGCGTGGCCTGAATCGTGTACGTATTAGCAACGGGAGCGCAGGTGGAACTGGTGGGTGTGCCACTCGCACCGCCTGCGGTATTGCCATTCAAACCTATGAAGTAAACCTGGGAAGCGCCTGCCAGGGTACCCGATGGCACGGAGTTGTCGACTATAATCCCACCCGTCGCCCAACAGGCAGCCTGACCACTACCGCCATCAGCTACAACGTTCAACGAGCCGGAGAGGGTGGGGGTTGCCGTTGGGGTGGTGATAGTGTAGGCCAAAACGCAGCCGTTTCCATTTTCGTCGGTACAATTTCCGCCCACATTCCCCCGGTTGACGCTGAAGAAAAGATAGTCTATGCCGGCGGTGGTTGTCGTTCCGTTGGTGGTACACTCGCTTGCACCGTTGTTGCAGAACTCGGTAATGGGGGATGGCCACGGTTGATGGCCGTCGTTGACGCCGGTAACGGGTGTAGCGGCGGCCCCCATGCCATTTAGGGCAAACAGTACACCTGTATTCGTGGCCGTGGCCGCGGTTGTCAGTGTAACGGTCCAGCCGTTGGTGCCGCTGACGTTGGCGATGGTGTCGCCAGCGGGTATACCTGTGCCGGAAATCTGCACGCCTATATCCGCCGTGGTGAGGGTGGGTCCCGCCGTTATAGTGACAGACGTAGTGCCGTTAGTGTTTCCCTTGGCGCCAAGGCTGAGCGCTTCACCAGTAATGCTTTGTGTGGCGGCGGTTGCCAGTGTGGCGGTGCCGCTGCTGTAGGCGCTGATGGTGTCGCCAGCGGGTATACCTGTGCCGAAAATCGGCGCACCTACATCCTGCGAGGCGATTCCGCTTGTGGAAGTGACAGACGTAGTGCCGTGAGTGGTTCCCGTGGCCGGAAAAGGAACCATGGGTATCCGGTACAGCGTCGCACTGGTCGAGCTGGTATTTCCTACTACCCAAAGGTTCCCTGCGGGGGCCGACGACCCGTAGTACACGTTGTCGAAGGTGCCATCGTAAAGGTAATACTGTTGGGCGGCAGTGCCGCCTGTCCCTACTGCTACGCTTTGGCCGGTGCTGCCGCTGGCGAAACTGGTTAACAGTCGAAACACCAGGTTATAGGTACCGTTTGTGGTGACAAAGGCGTAGACCGTCCCCGCAGAGGGATCGACCAAGGGACCGTCGAGAATCCCGCCTGACGTAGTGCCTCCCAGTTGGCCCGACGTGCTGTATTTCTGGCCGTCTGTTGTTGGGGTCGGAGTCCCCGTCCCCGTGCCCACGGCATAAAGGTAACCGCCCGTGTTGCCCACGAAGACCAACCCAGAGGTGGGGTCGTAGACAGGGGACGTGACTTTGTAACTAGCGTTCAGAAGCACGGGCCAAGGGGCCCCCGCCTCGGATGGGCTTCCATAAAAGACTCCCGTGAACTTGTGGAGATAGCCGCTGTCGTCGCCTACATAAATTGCATCTTGGCCGCTGCTGTAATCGTAGAACGGCTGTGAGTACGTGTCGTTATTGCCGTTTTTAAAGACCAGGCTGATATAGACAGGTCCACTAGTATAGGCGCGGTAGTCGCCGCCGCTATTTCTGTAATCTAGCGTGCCAGCAGCGTAGCTGCCCGGGACTGCGAGCGTCCCCGCAGGGACCGGCCCCCATTTCAAGAGAACCAGGGTTGCACCAGCAGCGCCACCAGTCTGAATGAACGCCACCTGTCTGCCCTCCGGGGAGAGTATTGGAGAAGTTGTAACCGCGGCGCCCGTGTCGGTGCCGGCCGTGTTATAGGCCCAATAGACCGACGGAACAGTGCCGGTGCACCCACTAACATAAAGATTGTTGTAGGCGACGACTTGTGCAGGAATTGTTTTGCTTGCCGAGCCCGCCATGCCTGTCGGGTAAACAACGAAATCGTTGGTGCAATCGGCGGTGGTGGAGCTAAAGGAGAACTTGGCAGGGGATGTGTTCGGTTGCACGGTGGCCGTTCCGACGCCGCCGAGGGCCGAGCCACTCCAGCCGAAACCATCGAAATTAGCTTTCGAGACTCCATAGTCTCCACCCGCCCCCTCGGTGAGGGCGGTGACGGAGACCTGATTGCCTTGCTCAATGGCGATAACGAGCGGACCCAGTGTGCTGTTGTGGTTGATCGTATACGCGATATTGGCGGCCACTTGCGCTTCGCTGACACGAGTGCTGCCCGACCAGTAGGCCCAGGTCGTGCCCGAGGTCACGCCGTCCAGGTTCGTGCCGGCTAGGGTCCCTGCGGTCCATTTAAAGTATCCGGTCGCGGTGGGTGACAAGTCGATGTTGAGGCCACCGCTGCCGGGCGTGGCGGCGGTGATCGTCGCGTAGGTGTTCGAGCCGCTGTGGCTCGACGTGACGCCGGTGACTGATGCCGTGCAGAGATTGATCGCCGCGCTAAGGTTGGTCGCCAAGGTCGAGTTGGTGGTGCTGTATTGATAGGTGGCCGTGGTGGAATCCGCGCTGCAACCGTTTGAGCCGATGGTCCCGTCGGTTTTGCCACTCCAAGAGAAGGTACTGCTGGAGGCATTCGTGGCGGTCGTGAAGGTGTTGGCGGCAGGGCCGATTGTTGTGTCGGTAACCGTAAACGTGTTAGCACCTCCATAGTTGGAGGTAGCGCCTACCGTAGAAGAGTAAGAGTAGCAGGCATTGATGGCCGCGCTAATGTTGCTCGCCAAGGTGGCCGGGTCGTTGCTGGTGGCATAGGTGCCCGCAGTTGAACTCGTGCAAGCGTTTGACCCGTTGGTGCCTGAGGTTGGGGTCCAGTAGAAGATACTGCTGGGTGCATTCGTGCCGGGCGTGAAGGTGGGGAAACTGCCGACTGCTGTGTCGGTAACCGTTACGTAGGTGTCGAAGGTGCCATGGGAACTGGAGAAGCCGACGGACGCCGGGCAGGTACCCGTATTGAGCGCGGTATTAAAGTTGCCTGCCAAGGTCGACATAGTGTTGCTGGTTATAAAGGTACCCGAGTACGAGGTCCCTGAGCCGCTGCAACTGGCTGAGCCGTTGGTTCCTGCGGTTACGCCGCTACCCCACGAGAAGCCGCTGCCAGTGGCGCCGACCGAAAACGTGGAGACGCTGGTAGTACCAGGCGTTGTGTTGCTAACCGTGAACGACGAGTTGCCATTATCATGGGCGGTAGCGCCTACCGCAGGATAGGAAGTGTTGCAGGCATTGATGGCCGCGGCAAGGTTGCCCGCCAAGGTCAAGGTGGTGCTGGCGGTTGCATAGGTGCCCAAATTTTTAGTCGTGCAAGCGCCTGACCCGTCGGTCCCTGCGGTTACGCCGCTACCCCACGAGAAGATCCCGCCGGCGCCTCCGCCCACAGAGAAGGTGGTGAAGTCGCCGGGTGTCGTGTCGGTAACCGTAAACGAGCTGCCACTTGTATAGCTGCCGGTAGCGCCTACCGCAGAATGGGAAGTGTTGCAAGCAGTGATCGCTGCGGAGAGGTTTGAGGCCAAGTCCCCCAGGCCAGCGGCGGAGGCGCCGTTGGTTCCCGAGGGCACAGTGGCAAAAGTACCAGCGGTTGAGCTCGAGCAAGTGGCGCTGCCCGCGGAGTTACCGGATACGCTACCCCACGAAAAGCTGCTGGCACTTTCGCTGACGGCCAAGAATGGTCCTGGCGTGGTGGCGGTAACTGTAAAGTAGGTGTTGGTACCCGTATGGGTGGCGTTAACCCCGATCGCAGGATAGCTGCTGTAGCAATTGGTAATCGCGGTAGCGACGTTGCCCGCCTCGGTGGAGGCGGTGCTGCTGTTCAGGACCGTCCCAGCCGTCGAGCTGGTGCACGTGTTCGTGCCGGATGACGACATCGTCAAAACCAACGCGTTGCTAGTCGCACCGGCGGTGTTAGTGATAGTGATGGTTCCGGTGCTCGTACCCGAGAAAGTGCCATTGGCCGTTCCCGGCGTCGCGTTCGTCGTCATCGCCAATGTATTTGTGCCGCTGGTGACCGAGATCGAGGTGCCGGCCAGCGGAGGCCCCGAGAACGTGCCGGTGGCATTCGACCCCGTACCGCCGTTGGACAGAACAAGAGCACCGTTTGAGCCGCTGGTGACCGAGATCGTGGTGTTGGCCAGCGGGACCGCCGAGAACGTGCCGGTGGCGGTTGACGGCGTGGCGTTGGTCGTCATGTTCAATGTATTTGAGCCGCTCTGGATCGAGATCGAGGTGCTGGTCAACGGGGGCGCCACGAAATAGCCGAGGGCACTCGCCGGCGTGCCGCCGTTGGACAGAGTAAGAGTATGTGAGCCGCTGGTGACCGAGATCGTGGTGGCGCTCAATGGAGGGGTCAGGGGGGTTTGGACCGTGCCGACGTAGCTTTGCCCCGTGCCGCCGGTGGTCACAGTAAGGACATTCGTGCCGTTCGTCACCGTTATCGGGCTACTGGTTGTAAGCGGGGCGCTCGAAAACGTTCCGGTTTGTGTTGCCGGCGTCGGGGGACTGGCATTCAACGCCACGCTATCAATGGTCACACCTGACAGGGGGCTACCGGACGCGTTATTGGTGTTGACGGTGCCAATCACGCCCGCCCCGTTCAAGTCCATGCTCCAGTCTTTTTTCAGATTCCGTCTCGGGGTTGGCGGCGGGGGCCTGCGGATGGGCTCCGGACGGCCGACTGGCGCGCCCAACCGGCCCGCCAGCGTCACAAAATCCGCTCCTCGTGCCAACGCTCCCTGCGCAGGGTTCCGCTTCATCTGTTGCATAATGTAGCGAGCATCGTATTGAATATTAAGCCACTTGGAATACGTGCCATTCGCGATCGCCTGCTCGTAGGTGCCGGGGTTGGAGTAAACCAGGTGGTGGAAACTCCAATCGTCCACCACACCGACGTGATGCGGCGAGGCAGGTTGCCGGCGAAGCTTCGGGGCGGGTTGCCCGGTAGTCAAAATAGAAAGACCGATGAGCACGACGAAAGCCGCGCCGACGATGGCTAACTTGGAAAAAGTGCGATGCATGGTTCGTTCCTCCCCTCTAATGTTGCGGGCGCCCTGCGTTGTTCCACCCGCTGTGCGTATGATGTCCCTTGCTACGCCGCCTCCGCTCACCTAACCAAAGTGTGAGAAGCCGAGTGCGAGGGATTCTCAAATACCGCGCAGCGGCGCCCAGCTTGATCCACTTCTTGGCAATTATCAAACATCAGCTTGAATCAATTCACTGCATTCGTCTCTACTGTAAATCGCGTAGAGGCATTTAGAGATTCAGGCGCTCCAGGTGCTGTCGAATACCCCCTCTTGCAGCATAGTTAAGAATCCCTTGGCGACGGCCGACGGCCCGCGACCACGTCAATTGCCTATCGTGATAGGCTCGTGCCCGGCACTCCCGACCGATGCGGCACGGCGCCCGCAGCGGCAGGATAAGAACCTAAAGGGAGCCGCTGAGGGCATTCTCCGCCATTCCACTCGGTGACACGATTACACAATCACACATTAAAGCGCTCTAATTAGAGCCTGTCAAGGTACGAGCGTACCAGCCGTCAGGTATTACGAAGGTACCAGCCGTGGCTAGTACGAAGGTGCCAGTGCCCCGCCGTGGCGGGTCAGGCATCAGGTCTCAGCTATCAGTTACAACACCGGGGTGTTCTTGCTGATCGCTGGAGGCCGAGGGTTTCACCCCTGACTTCGGACTCCAGCCCAAGAGACATTAGAGCGCTCTAATTGAATCTTGGCAAGTGGCGACGGGTGTATTAACTAGCAGAATATACTGCGAAGCTGTCCCGCCGCGGCGGGTCGGCTATCCCGCCGCGGCGGGTCAGCTCTCAGTTTTCAGTTATCAGTTACAACACTGGGGTGTTCTTGCTGATCGCTGGAGGCCCAGGATTTCACGCCTGACTTCCGATTGCAGATTTCAGATTGCAGATCGCAGATCTCAGATTTCAGATCTCAGATTTCAGATCGCAGATTTCAGATTCCGGATTTCAGATTGCAGATTTCAGATTGCAGATTGCAGATTGCAGATTGCGGATTGCGGATTGCAGATTCAAGATTTCAGACTACTCTTCTAAATGACTGGTTTCTGGTTCCCGATTGACCCGCCTTGGCCCCCGATTGGCAGCGCAGGAAGTTCGCATACCACTTTTTCAATCGCCAATCGTAAATCAACAATCAGCTATCGGCAATGTTGGTCGGCGGAAAAGTCCGGAGCGACCCGCCGCGGCGGGTTCGCTCCGCTCCGCTGCGCTCAGAATGACAGCGGGGGGGAATCAGCCGCCGATCGTCAATCGCCAATCAACAATCCGCAATCGCCAATCGGCAGTTAGCAATCGTCAATCAGCTATCGCCAATGAAAACCTGGTTGTCGGTTGCGGCTGAAGCGCACCCGGTCGTCGCTATGCCTGCCAGGACGGCAAACCATGCCGCATTGGCTGGGATGTGCAAGTTGAAATCCAAGAAGCTGTGCACCAGCATGCCACAGCATCCAATGGCGGCGCCCAACCGAACCCAGTTAGCTTGAGATCGAAGGGGGCGACCCCAATCTCGAAAGGCCAGACGAAGAAAAAGCGCCAGGGCGGAGAGAATGAGCAGCGCGCCGACCAGCCCGGTCTCAGCCACAGCTTCCGCATAATCGTTATGCGCGTGATCGATCCACAAGTTGGTGGGAAAACTCTGATAGCGGGGGTAAGCGGTCTCAAAATCTCCCAAGCCAACCCCCAGGACGGGATGGGCACGCCACATGCGCAGCGAATCGAGGGTCATGCTCTTCCGGGAAGCGGCCCAATTCGCCCAAGTACTATTGATGTTGGCTACCGACCCCAGCTTTTTCGCGACCCAGCCCGGGTCGACATAGGCAAACAGCATTACACCCGCAAAGAGGGTGACGGCGGCGGCCATCGCCAAGCGCCGTCTCTCCGTTGTCCGGGCACCCGCCCAGCGCAGGGCAATCGTCGCGACCAGGATCTCCGCTGACAGTGCCAGCAAGCCGGCACGCGAGCCGGAAAGCAACAGAGAGGCGAGCGCGAGCGCAACCGCGATAACACTCCATACCGAGGCCTCCAGCGAGAACCTTCCGCGCCGCCCGACAATGTAGAGGACCGCAACCGGGATGAGCATTTCCATGAGCCCGGCGAAGTGGTCAGGATTGACGTAGGGACCAAAGAGGCCACCAGGGGTTTCGACGATGCCATAAATCCGATGCGCCCCCGAAGCAAACTGCACAATGGCAAACAGTCCCATGGAACCGGCAAAAACCAGGACCGCCAGGCCGAACGCGCGCAAAGTCCTGCCGCGGGCTCCGGCGAAAAGCTGCACGGCGAGGAAAAAAAACGCCAAATCCGCCGCTAGCAGGACCAGAGCTTGGCGGGTCTCCGACCTATCGAGTGTGAGCCGGGCCGCATACTGAGCCACGCCCAAAAGAAAGAACAGCGCCAGGGGGACGTAGAGCGGCGACCAGACCAATTCCAGCGCCCCCTGCTGAACGCTTCCCAGGGCCCACAAGAAAAGCGCCAGCGCGGCGACAAGGCCCAGGGCCACCCAGGCCCAGGGAACTACAGCGCCAAAGGCCAAGGGCGCGCCCAGCAAGGCAGCGACGAGCAGGATGCGAGCGATGCGTAAAGGGTAAGGTGTAAAGTGCAAAGGGTAAGGTGTGAAGGGTAAAGGGCAAGGCTGGTTTCTTGCCTCTGGCGGGGTTTGTGGCTTCATCACGTGTTCTCCCTGCTTCAACTTTTACCCTTTATGACTCTTGCTTTTGCCTTTACCATGACTTGCCCTTCTTCCTTTACCCTTTACCCTTCAGCCTTTTCCCTTACCCTTTACAATTTTTGCTTCTGACCTCGTCATGCTTGCTCTTCTTCCTTCACCCTTCACCCTTTTCCCTTGCCCTTTACAGTTTTCGCTTCTGACTGCTCGGGGCCCAGGCATTCCAGCGAGACCGCGTCCAACCAGCAAGTCCCGGAGATTTCCGTAGGGAAAACCCGACTGCGAGGTCGCCAGAACGATAGCCGCACCGCCCGGGTTTGCGGTCCGGTCGAAAAAGGCAGACGCAGGGGATGCCAGGGCGTTGTTCCCACCGTGGTGTCGCTGATCGCATCCGGAAAGCCTGCGGGTTGGGTATCACTCACGCGCAAGCAGGGGCCGGTGTCGGAGGTGATGTCTTCTGAGCGGATGTAAGCCTCGAGCCTGTACGCATGATGGGGAAGGACCGGCACGATTTGATAGGCGGGCTCATACTCATCGTTGCGGCTGACCGCAAAGTCTACACGAAGGCAATGGGCGCCGTGGTAAGCTCCGGGGGCGGAAAAATCGACCGCAAGATAAGTTCGGGGGCTGGTCCGCCAGTCGAACCCCGCGTTCAAAGGCGATTGTTCGAAATCGCCATTGAAAATCAAATTGGCTTTTTCATCCGCCTCATTCCTTTTGACAATTCCCAGGCGTTCAAGATCCTGCCAGACGTTCACAGCCTCTTCGATTCTGCCCAGAGCGATCAGACGCTCGAGGTAAGGCGCGGCGGAAGAGAAGGGAAAAGGGCGAGAGTCCGCTACCACCAGCCGCCAAATTCGATAGGCGGTGTCGTTATCCCCTTGGTCGCTCAAGAAATTCACGTAGCCAACTTTGAGCTGCTCATCCGCACTATCAGCCAACACTTTTTGGAAGATAGGGTCGGGCTTTTGCACAGTTTGGAGAGAAGACCAAGTGGCCGCCGCAAACGTGGGGTCAAGTTCCAACAAGCGGCGAAATTCCGCCAGGGCCTTGTCAAGTTGATTGGTGCGCAGCGAGGATTGGGCAGCAAGCCAATGGTAAGAAGGCACCATGGGACAAAGCTGCGCCAGGCGCTCCCCAGCCTGGTCGGTGCACTCTGTATCGCCCACGGATTCACAGGCTGAGTCGAGGTCTGACCAGTAGAGCCGGCTATCGGGGCTTAACTGGATGGCGCGTCGCAGGTGGCGGAGGCTTTCGGCGGGATCGATGTCTTTATAAGCTTGCCCGAGCCGGTTCTGAAGACGGGGATCATCTGCCTCGAACGCCAGGAGGAGGCGACCCACGCTCGGCGTCTCGAATGAGTAAGTGATCCCTACCAGCGAAGTTTCGGCTGCCACAAGCAGGCTCGCGCAGCCGACCGCGAGCATGAAGAGGAGTGCTCGAGAGCGCGCGTCCAGTGAGATTTCGGTTCGGGCGACCCCCAACTGCGGCCGAATCATGCGACCCCGCAGCCTATTTGGGTTCTGCTTTCTGCAACCAGGGCAAGCCTCCCCATGCGACGCGGATTACGCAGCACTAAACAGGCTTGCTTGCGGACGCGTTCCCTCTGACGCACACGGACTTTACGCACACGTCGCCCGGCTGGCAGCAGAATTTCAGTGTCCCAGATCCACAGCACTGGCCTGCGGGACAGCACGCCCGATTGCAGCACGTCAGGCCTGAGGCACAGCATTTCCCACTGCAGACCTGGGCTGAGGCACAGCAGGCTCCGCTGATGCAGGTCTGGGTTGAGGTACAGCATTTCCCATTGCAGACCTTGGCTGTGGCACAGCAGGATCCGTTGATGCACGTCTGGGTTGATCTGGTACAGCAACTCCCATTGCAGCACGTCTGTCTTGAGGTACAGCAATTGCTGCCGCAGCGGATTTGGCCGCTGGGGCACGTCACAGGCGCGGGCGCCCCCAGGCCACGGGAAGCCCGCCCTAAGCCCAAGGAAGCTAACAGGGCGCCGCCCACGGCTCCGCCGACCAGCTTGAATGCTTCTCGCCTCGAGATCGGGCTGGCAGTAATTCTCGATATGTCGTCCAAGAGTGCGCTCATTTCACTCCTCCTTTTGACTACCCCGGCTGTCACGGACGAGAGCCAATATAGCGTCTCTCCCGACTGCCGCGTCCCTGGCAATCACACCGTCTCCCCCAATCAGAAAAGCTACCGGCGTCGCCAGAATTCCGTACTCTTTTGAAACCTTCCACTTCCTATCCTGAAGTAGCACCGGAAACTCAAAACCGTGTTGCTCTGCCTTGCGGTGGTTCTCTTCCGCATTGCCCCGTCCGACGAGTACCACGCCCAAGCCGTCATTCGCGTGCTCTCGATGCAGGCGGACCAAATGGGGGGCGAGTTCATCGCAAGGTCCGCATTGAGGGTCACTGAAGACCAGGAGCACGCGCCGGCCCCGGTACTCCTCGAGCGAAACCATGCGGCCTTGAAGGTCGGGCAAGAGAAAAACAGGCGCGCGAGTGCCGGCCTTGAGTCCACTTCCCCCGGTGCTGGAAAAAACCATCCAGCGGTTAAGCACGCCAGCCCGCCGCTCGCATCCTACGCAGGGCCTGATTCCCATGGCGGAGGTCAGGCGCTTGATCACGTCCCCAAGCCCGATCTCTTGTTTGACAAGAAATCCGGGGAGGTTCACTCGGTGAGGCGCGAGGGTTTCTCTGCGAGGGCCTTCACTGCCCAGCCCGCTGCCCTGAGGCGTGCTTTTGCCGGCCCCGGAAGCGCCAGGCTCAAGGCCGGCCACCTCCAGGGCTAGCGCGAGGACCCGATCTGCTCCCCGCGCCACAGGCGCAGCCACTCGCCCTTCCTCATCCAGCAGATAAGTTGCCGGTGTGCCCTCGTGCTCGAAAGGCGCTGGTTTCTCTCCATCCTTCATCAGCAGGATGGGGCACTTCAGGCCATGTTCGGTTGCCTGCTCCTGGTTGGATCGGGCGTCACCGTAAGCCAGGAGCACCAACTGAACGTTTTGCTTCTCGAAACTGGTTTCAAGACGGCCTAACTCTGCTGCGATCGAATCGCAAAACCCGCACTCGGAATTCCAGTGCACCAGCAAAACGCGCTTGCCGCGAAAGGCCTCAAGTGCGATAGGCCTCCCCGCAAGGTCGGGGAATTTAAAAGCGGGGAAATCGCTTTGAAGCGGAAGCCCTGCCGGTTCAACTCCCTCACCAGGCTTTTCCAGCCCAACTCCCGCGGCTTGCTGATTCTGCTCGAGCTGGTCCAGACGCAGCAGTACGCGACCTTGCTGCTTGACGATCTGGTAAAAGCCTATCCAAAGGCTGATCAGGATTAACAAGAGGAGCATTATGGTAATCATGTGAAGAAGAGCCCCTCGCCTTCGATTACACCGTAATACGTGACGAAACGAAAACTCTCTTTGGTCGTGTTGTTGAGTTCCCTGAAACCTCGGGATTCAGGGGATGTCAAGGGCGAAGCCCCTGGCCGGTTAGCACTTGTCCATCGACAACAACAGGAAATCGGCCACCGTCTCCCTTGCGAACCAACCGGGTCTGCCCGCGCAATCGGTCACAGTATCGTTTACAAGATCGGTCAGGCTCTTTTGGCCGATCAACTGAGTTTCAGCGCAGGTCAGAGCAGCCACTCACTAAGCTGGGCTTGCCTCAGGAGCCAGAATAGTCCGCGAATCTATTTCCAGAAACCTAAATAATACCCTTTCGTAGGTTCTGTCAAGTACTTTCTCGTAGCCCTGTCGGGCACTTGGTACACTTGTAATTATCTTTCTGGTACAGATCTTTCTGCTGTGCCAATCCGATTGACCAGACCCCCGTTTCTTGGACCAATGAGAATGCGAGCATTGAGCTCGCGGCCTGATTCGCCGAAAGCTCTTGTCCGGCAGCGAGCATCTGCCAAGGGAGCCATAGGCGTTCTCTGGCAAGAAGCCAAGTTTGACGGGATCGGGGCCGCAGCGGACGGCTAGCGTCGGCGACGCAGTCAACGTCGCGCCATAGTATTCCGCGACGATTGCGGCATAAACACATGCCAGCACGCGGGATTCCACACTTCATCATCAGTAATAGGATCAGGGAAAAACTCAGTGTGGGGTAAAGTCGCAGTAGTATGTGGCTTTTGTTGTTAACTAAGCCCGGCATCTTCCTTGCCTGTTCTTGACAAGTCAAGTGCCCAGTTGGACCGGTACCCCTATGGGCTTGGCTTGCCTCGCCGCCGATCCAGAAGCCCATCGTACCCGTACTCCTCGTGCCGCTCCCGCCAGCGCCGCACACTCCGATCCGAGATGCCGATGATCTCGGCGGTCCGCCGAGGCGGATGATCTGCTTCGTGGTTGCCCGCAAAATCGCTTCTTGTGCCTTCATCGCCGGCTCCCAGGCGTCTTCCGAGTAGCCCTTCATCACAACCTCCTGGCTATTAGCTCCACTCGATTTTCGCCTTATGCGGACAGATGTCGCCGCAGCGACCTAATTGACCCGGACATTTGATTTGCCAACAATAGAGTGTATTTTCATGGACTTGACAGGCCATTATTATGGCGGTAGATTGCAGAAGTCGACCAGAGTGCCGTAGGCGAAGCGACGGAAAGACCCCGCTTACCTGCCGGCGGCAGCTATTCACCGAACTTGAGGCTCGAGCTGGCGTGCCTCGCTTCGGAGGAGTTTTGAACGCAGGTCGGCTATGATACTTTTTTGATGCCCATTCCCCCCCCCGCGAACTGCAGTCAGTGTGTGGCGGGGCGGCGGAAGGTCTGATCCTCTTGCGGGGCATGTGCCTGCTAATGAAATGATCAAGCAGAGGGCTGCCGAGGTGTTGGGTGGGGGTGCAGTTACGCGATCGGATCGGCCCGGCAGTAATGGTGACGTCCCCGTAGTTGCGACCAAAGATTCCTATTATCAGTTTGTTCGACCATAGGATGTACAGGCGATGTGTCATCTTCAGTGCTCGTCCGGGGGAACAACCACCTGGACTGAGCAGGCAATCCACCCCGAAGCCCGCAGGGTTGGCAGCGGTCCGCCGTTTAGGCAATACCTCGTACAGAAGTACCGGTACGCTGGTACGCAAAAGTCCTGGTACGCCGGTACGCTTGCCGGCGAGGGGGAAATATAAGTAAACTCTCATAAAGAGTACCTCTCCGCTGGACGAAAGTATCCGGCCTTGACCGGCTCGGAGAGTGTGAAGAACAAGCGACCTGTGTTGGATGGCAAGGGCGGCAATCGTTGGCACTTATGGGATTGCAAGGTGTTCTCCTGTAAGTCAGAGGGCGGAGCTGTACATTGATATTGGGGCGTGCCGCGCTTGACATCCCGGCGGTGAGAAATGAAGAGTCACGAATGAGGCCTCCAGCCGTCACTCTTTACTTAACGGCAAGAAGACCCCAATACTTTAACTGAAAGCCGAAAGCTGACGGCTTCCTCATCATTCGACAAGATGGAACAACGAGCAAAAAACTCTTATTTCGCCTAGAATAGGGACCTAATGAATTCAGGAACCGGAGGGGGCGAATTGGATATCAGCGGGGCGTGGTGCGCAATTTACACACGACATCAGCACGAGAAGGCCATTGCCCAGATTCTCTCCGCCAAGGGGCTGGAGGTCTTCCTTCCGCTTTACAGCGCAACTCGCAGATGGAAGGACCGGACCATGCACCTCTCGCTTCCCTTGTTCCCCTGCTATCTGTTTCTGCGCGGAATGAAGGAGCGGCGGCTCGAGGTGGTGACGACGCCGGGGATAGTTTCTATTCTAACTGTCAATGGTGAAGTGGCGACCATTGCTGAATCCGAGATCGAGTCTGTGCGCAGGGTGGTCGAGTGGGGAAATCGAGTTGAGCCTCACCCCTTTCTGCGATGTGGCGACAGGGTGCGCGTCATCTGCGGACCTTTGCAGGGGCTGGAGGGAATTCTTGTTCGCAAAAAGAACCTGTGCCGGCTGGTGCTTTCGGTAGAAATACTGGAGAGATCGGCCGCCGTGGAAGTCGACGTATCTGCGGTGGAGCGAGTGGGGGGCCGTCCTCATTCATCGCCCTGGGGGCGGGAAGCTGGAATCAATGGGGGGAGCGCAGCAGAGGCGCGGCGGGGATGAACCAGTGGCGGGAATCAATGCCGCCACATCGGCGCGCAGGAAGCACTGAAATGAGGTCGAGGATTGGAGTCCTTATTTGGCACCCTAAGCAAGCCGAGGTCTGCGCTATTTCCGTAATAGGTGGTTCTACTGGAGAGCAGGGGTGGGAGTTTGCGGAGGGGGCAAGTACACGTTGTAACGATAGTCGTTAGAACAGGTGCATTGAAGGCAAACCCGGAGGGGATGTTGTCTTAAGGAGTGATGAGCATGGCAGGGGCAGTAAGGGGTTCGTGGTCGAGCGTCACGTGGCTGGGGCGCGCCGGGGGCAGGGCGCCTGGCCGTTTCCATTTCAGGATAGTGGGGTTGCTGTTGATGAGCTTGGCCGGTCTGCTTTGTGCGCCGGGTGCCTCGCCCGCAGCTTCGGAAGAGGCGAACAATCCTGACAATAAGACCGACACCAAGGGCGCGGTTAACCCGGCGGCTCTGAAGGCAGAGGAGACACTCATCTACCCCAACGATTTGTTATTCATTCAGGTCTTCGATGTGGACCAGATGACGCGCGAATACCGGGTGGGTGCCACAGGAACCGTGCTCTTGCCGCTTCTCACGGAGCCGGTTCAGGTCGTGGGTCTGACGCCCCAGCAGGCGGCTGAAGTCATCTCGCAGAAGTGCATAGAGGCCGGGGTGCTCAGCCGTCCTCAGATTACCGTCACCATTCGCGAGTCACGCGTTCACGCCGTGGCCATCGCGGGGGCCGTCAAGAGCCCGCAAATGTACCCGGTCTTCGGCCCCATCACCCTGCTGGACCTTCTCCTCCAAGCCGGGGGAGTAGCTGATGATGCGGGGGCCACGGTAACCATAACTCGCGGTGAGGTCGCGCGCCGGGTATTGGCCTCGGAGAGTGGAGGCGCGGTGGAAGGCGGGAAATCGCCGCCCGATCCGCCCACAGTGAGCATCGATCTTCGACGCCTCCATGAGACTGGCGATCCGAGCTTGAACGTCGAGGTGTACCCGGGCGATCGTGTGACGGTGGCGCGCGCTGGTGTCGTTTACGTCATGGGGGCGGTGAACCGTGCGGGTGGCTACCTGTTGAGCGAGGCGCGGCAGAATATGACGGTCCTGAAAGCTGTTGCCCTGGCGGGGGATCTTAAGTCCATCGCGAAGGCGAAGAAAGCCATGATCCTTCGTCCCAACTCCTCGGCTCCTGCCGGTCGGGATGAGATTCCCGTTGACATTCACGCCATGCTCAGGGGCCACGCTCCGGACAAGGTCCTACAGAGCAACGATATTCTGTTTGTGCCTGACAGCACCGCCTTGAAGGCGCTTCACAGGTCAGCCGACATTGCGATGACAGATATTGGATGGGCGGTGCTTTATAAGTGATCCTCGCTTTGGTCGGGCATGATGGGTTATCTGGGGAAGGCTAGTGTGGTATTCGGTAAGGGGGCGGTCACTGTGGCGCGGGGCCCTGCACCGTCCGGTACAGGGCGGGGCGGGACCGGCGCTTCGGCGAGCACATTTTCGAGATGTTTGGCGGACGCACCCGTATTTTTATTAATTCTGGCAAAGGCGGTTTTACAACATGGCTGAACACGAAGCGTTAGCTCCTCCTGAACGCGCGTCACCGGAACGGGTCAACCGTCGGCCGGGTTCTATTATCGAATTAGGGGCAGATGCCCCCGACAGCTATTCCTATATACGGACCTACTGGCTGGTTTTATTGAAGCGCCTGTGGACGATCGTGACGGCGGCCGTGGTGGTGGCAACGCTGGCAGCGATTGTTTCCTTCAGGACGCAGCCGGTTTATGAGGCTACAGCTCGCGTCGAGGTTGAGGCCGACACGCCACAAATCCAGTCCTTCAACGATCTCTTCCGGGACATGTCCGGCTTTAGTGATGAGACTTTCCTGCAAACGCAAGTCAACGTGCTGAAAAGCGAAAACTTGGCTTGGCGAACCCTTCAGCAGCTCGGCATGGGGGGAAAGGCGGAATTGGGCGAAGGCGGCGAGCGCCTCCAGGCGGGTTCTCAGACGGCGGCCCAGCTCGGGCTCATCCAGGGATTTCGAGGACATCTCCGCGTTCAACTGATGAGAGACAGCCGCATGATAGAGGTCACTTATGACAGCACCGACCCTCAGTTCGCCGCGCGGGCGGCCAACGCCCTGGTCAACAACTACAGCGAATACAATTTTCATCAGAAATATGACGCCACCCGGCAAGCTTCGGGATGGATGGAGGGGCAGCTCGACGAGTTGAAAGCCAAGGTGGAGAAGTCGCAGCAGGCCATGGTCGATTACGAGCGCCAGAATGTGATCGTCAATATCGGCGACAAA
>Ga0187881_10002201_pt1 | contig 18849 bp, 19 predicted proteins | sample June2016WEW_19_1_2_FD_133017 | JGI IMG/M metagenome (GOLD analysis project Ga0187881, IMG submission 133017) | Peatland microbial communities from SPRUCE experiment site at the Marcell Experimental Forest, Minnesota, USA - June2016WEW_19_100 | ecosystem: Environmental > Terrestrial > Soil >...
ACGATCCGTGTTCAGTACTTCGGTGATGACTTCGCTCATGCGCGAGCCGGTCTCATTTTCGATGCCCTTGGCCACGTGAACCAACGTCGCGTCATCCGGGATAGACTCGCGCAGTTGCTTGCAGATCGACCGCATCCCGTGTGACGGCACGGCGAGCACAATTAATTCGGCATCGCGCAGGGCCGTTTTGGAGTCGAGCGTGACGGTGATCGCCTCGGAGATTTTGACGCCAGGGAGAAAGGCCTTGTTCTCGCGTGCGGCGAGAATCGGACCGACTTCCTCCTTGAGCCGACCCCAAAGCGTGACTTTGTGCCCGTTGCCGTGCAACAACACCGCCAGCGCCGTACCCCAGCCTCCTGTCCCGATGACCGTGACGTTCATGCGCTCTTCTTGTGTTCCGTTGGCAGGGCGCGACCGCTGGCCGCGCCGTCTGCGCCTCCCGGCGGCGGCCTCGGCGAGGCCGCCCTACCGATGCGGCTCTCTGTTCCCGTCACCAGCCGCTGAATATTGGACTTGTGCTTGTAGATTGCCACCGCAGCGACGATTGCAGCGAACCAAAACAGCGTAGCATTCCTCTCAATCAACCATGTGGCCACTGGCAGCGCGATCGCCGCGCTGATCGACGCGAAAGAGACGTAGCGGCCGATCCCGAACATGATGAGCCACACGCCGAGCGCGCACAGCAGCGGATATGGCAGAAATGCGAGCAACGCTCCCCCGCTTGTCGCAATACCTTTTCCGCCTTTGAAGTTGAGCCAGCAAGTCCAGTTGTGGCCCGCGATAACAAACAAGCAACAGACAATCTGCAGCGCGTTGCGGTTGAGGTTCGGGAAAATCTGGGGCGCGAAGAAAACCGGCACGAAACCTTTCGCGGCATCGATCAGCAGCACGGCTATGCCCGGGCCGTTGCCAAGCGCGCGCATCACGTTTGTCGCGCCGATGTTGCCGCTGCCAACCGTACGGATGTCGATGCCGCGCGCCTTGCCCCACAGAAAGCCTGTGGGGATCGAGCCGAGAAGATACGAAAGAATTCCGCACCCGACGAAAATCGCCGCTGTCATGAGCCCGACTTTAACGGAAAGTGCCGTGCGACCGCAAACCACAAAATCACCGCGCTGCCGAGCAAGGCACAGACTCCAACAAAGACGTCTCCGTGTTGCGTGTAAAAAGTGATGGCGCGGGCTGCGGGCAACGCCAGTTCACAGTTCACGCTGCCATCGGTGAACGGTTGGAGGCGCATGCGAACGAAACCGAATTCGTCCACAACGCAGGTCACGCCGTTGTTGGTGCAGCGCACGAGAGGGCGACGTGTCTCGGCGGCGCGGAACACCGCGTTCGCAAGATGCATTTCGGCAGCAGGCGACGTTTTGAACCACGCGTCGTTGGTGACGTTGACCATGAAATCCACACCACGCTGAACGAAGTGCCGGTACAAATCAGGCATGGTGTCCTCGAAGCAAATTACTGGACCAAATCGCGCCCCACCTACCTCGAACACGGTTAACTCCTTGCCGTTCTCGAAACCATAGTCATCGCCCACCTCATACCCTTTCGGCCCGAGCAATTTGAGGAACGGAACAGCGAGGCGACGGAGCGGGACATATTCGCCAAACGGAACGAGATGAATCTTATGGTAAATTCCAGCGATCCTTCCATCGGGAGATACCAAGATTGCGCCGTTGAACAGTTCGGGCGGTGAAGAATGTGGCGTCGCGTCGATTGTGCCTGTGAGAAGGCACGCATCCGCTTTCGCGGCCAGGTTCGTCACCAGCGCAAACGAGTCCGCATCGTAACGCATTGGCTGCGGTGTGGCCGTCTCCGGCCAGATGATGAGGTCGGGTTTGCCCGCAATTGCCAACCGCGTCAGCCGTTCGTAGCGTTCGAGAATCATCGGCTTTTCCCTGGGGTCAAACTTCAGCGACTGGGGAATGTTGCCTTGTACCAGCGCCAACCGTAGCGTGTGTGGTGACTCCATGCGGTGGCGAATTTCGCGCAGGCCTTGCGCGAACGCACCGCAAATGAGAATCATCGCGATGTAGAACTCCCAGCTCGGCTGACGCAGGAGTTCTGGATGGTACAGCTTGAGCACGAATCGGCGGGCGGTGAAAAAGAGCGCGAAGTTGACGAAGCACACCAGGGCCGACACGCCGTACACGCCTGTCACGCTGGCAAATTGAATCAGCGGCACAACACTGTGCTGGCTAACGCCGAGACCATTCCATCCAAATCCACCGAAAAGAAACCACCCGCGCACCCACTCCAACGTCACCCAAGCCGCAGAGCACGCCGTCGCCACGAGCAGATTCCGCCACGCCGAGTCCGACACAATCCCTTTCCCTTGCTCCACGCCCGCTTCTGCGTCCGCCGCCTTCCTGTCGCCATCCACCGCTGCCGCCGCGCGCTTGTCCCCTTCCGCCCCTCCCAAGGTGTTTGCAATTGTAAACAACATGGCGGCGGCACCGAAGTACAGTGCCAGAAATGCAACCAGAGCGACCATGCCGGGCAAGGTCACATGAATTGTCCACCACACCGTCGCACCGAAGAAGACCAAGCCGGCAATGTAGCCGCGCCGAAATGCTTCGCCGCGGTCGCATCGCTGCGCCGCAAACAACAGCGGTACGAGCGCGAGCCACGCAAGTTGGCTGATGTTGAATGGCGGATAAGCCAGTGCCAGCAGCACGCCAGTGGCAATGGGCAGAAGCCAGCGGTGCAATAAGATCCCTATCTGTGCCTTATGATTTTGTGGGAGCGACATTCTTGTCGCGATTCCCCTTCCTGGTCGCGGCAGGCCGCCTGCGCGCCAAAGCTTCCGCGGCGGCCCGGGTGCCGCTCCCACGGGCAGGTGGACAGTAGAGATTCATTTACGCGTTGCGGCCACAGCAGTTCTTATACTTCTTGCCGCTACCGCAGGGACACGGCTGGTTGCGACCAACTTTCGGCGCATCGCGTCGAATCGGCGCGGTGGCTTGCTCGATCGCTTCCTCGACCATGTCTCCGCCTTGTTGCGGAGCGCCGCCGGCCATGGGTTGCTGCGCTCGCGCCGCCGCAGCTTGACCGAATGACATGCTTGCTGCAAGGTCTGGCGCGATGAGCTGTTGGGGCAAGGCGCGCATGAAATCCTCGAACGCAGCCAGTGAACTGGCAGAACGGAACACGTTGCCGGCGATCTCGCTCTTGACGTTGTCCATCATCTCCTCGAACATGGAAAACGCCTCGGCCTTGTATTCGACCAGCGGATCGCGCTGACCGTAGGCGCGCAGGCCGATGCCGTTGCGGAGCTGATCCATATTGTAGAGGTGCTCCTGCCAGAGTCGGTCAAGCGCATTGAGGACGATCAACCGCTCGATGGCCTTCAGCGCGTCGGGGTTTTCGTTGGCTGCCTTGGCCTGGTAAGCTTTCTGGACTTTGTCGAGAATGACCTGGCGGATCTCGTCGGCGGTCTTTTGTTCAATCTGGTTGCGCCGCAACCCGAGCGGAAACGAGTGGTTGACCCAGCGCAGCAGCGCGTCGATGTCCCACTCGTCCGCCAGCTTGTCCTTTGGCAGATACTCTGCGACGCGCGCCTCGACGACCTCTTCGATGATGTCGAAGATCGCTTCGCGCGGGTTGTCGCCCTGAATAATGTCGTTGCGGAATCCGTAGAGCACTTCCCGCTGCTTGTTCATCACGTCGTCGTACTCAAGCGTGCGTTTGCGGATGGAGAAGTTGTGCTCCTCGACGCGGCGCTGCGCGGTCTCGATGGAGCGGTTGAGGAGCGGATGCTGCAGTTCTTCGCCCTCCTTCATGCCGAGTTTTTCCATGATGTTGGCGATGCGGCCGCTGCCGAACAACCGCATCAGATCGTCTTCGAGCGAAACGTAGAACTGCGAACTGCCGGGGTCTCCCTGGCGTGCGCAGCGTCCGCGAAGCTGACGGTCGATACGCCGCGCTTCGTGCCGCTCGCTGCCGATGACATGCAAGCCGCCAAGATCGGTGACGCCGGAACCGAGTTTGATGTCCGTCCCACGACCCGCCATGTTGGTGGCGATTGTGACAGAGCCATGCTGGCCGGCGCGGGCAATGATTTCGGCTTCTTGCTGGTGGTATTTGGCGTTCAGAACGTTGTGCGGGATGCTCGTGCGTTTCAGCATGCGCGACAGAACCTCGCTGGCCTCGACGCTCACCGTGCCCACGAGCATCGGCTGACCCTTGCGATGGCGCTCCTCGATCTCCTTGATGATCGCGTTGTACTTCTCGCGCCGCGTCTTGTAGACGACATCGTGTTCGTCTTTGCGCACGCACGGCTGGTTGGTCGGGATGACGATGACGCCGAGCTTGTAGATGTTTTCAAACTCAGTCGCCTCCGTCTCGGCTGTGCCGGTCATGCCGGCCAGTTTTTCGTAGAGACGAAAATAGTTCTGAATCGTGATCGTCGCCAACGTCTGAGTCTCCCGTTCGATGGCGACATCTTCCTTGGCTTCGACCGCTTGATGAAGGCCGTCGCTCCAACGACGGCCGGGCATCAGGCGGCCCGTAAACTCGTCGACGATGATGACCTTGTTGTCCTGAACAACGTACTCGACGTCCTTCTCGAACAAGCAGTAAGCGCGCAGGAGCTGCGAGATGTTGTGAATTTTTTCGCTGCGCTCGTCGAAGGCCTGCTGGATCTGCTGTTTCTTCTTTTCCTTCTCACCGTCTTCGCCGGGCAGGCTGTCGATCTCCTGGAGCGCTGTCACCAAATCGGGAATGACGAACGCGTCGGGATCGTTCGGGTTGAGAAACTTGCGGCCCTTCTCGCTCAAGTCGGAGTCGTGCTGTTTCTCGTCGATCGTGAAGAACAGTTCCTCCTTCAACGCCATCAATTCCTTTTTGCTGGAGTCTGCCAGCACTGCCAGCTCCGCCTCGTCGAGGAGCTTGCGAACCTCGGGATCCTCCATCATCTTGAGCAACTGCTTGTTCTTGGGCATCCCCATCCTGACCTTGTGCAGCAGCCGCCCCGCCTGCTGCTCTTCCTGATCGAGTTCCTTGCTGGTGCTCTTCTCGCCGTTCCGGTTCTCGAGCAGTTGCTTCGCCTCGTTGACGAAGCGGTTGCACAACATCGTCTGGGCGCGAACCAATTCGGCCACCTGCGGTTTGTACTTGTCGTAGGCGTGCGTCGAGACGGTGGACGGGCCGCTGATAATCAAGGGCGTGCGCGCTTCGTCGATCAGGATCGAGTCCACTTCATCCACGATGGCGTAGAAATGGCCGCGCTGGACCTGCGTCTCGGCGCTGGTGGCCATGCCGTTGTCGCGCAGGTAATCAAAGCCGAATTCGGCGTTCGTGCCGTAGGAAATGTCGCACGCGTACTGCTGCCGGCGAATTTGGGGCGGCTGGTCGTGCTGGATGATGCCGACAGTCAGCCCGAGAAACGTGTAAATCCCCCCCATCCATTCGGCGTCGCGCGCAGCGAGGTAATCGTTCACCGTGACGAGGTGGACGTTGTTGCCCGAGAGCGTGTTGAGGTAAAGTGGCATCGTCGCGACGAGGGTTTTGCCTTCCCCCGTAGCCATTTCCGTGATTTTGCCCTGGTGCAGTGCGATCCCGCCGAGCACCTGCACGTCGAACGGAATCATGTCCCACTTGTATGGACGCCCGCGCACAATCCATTCCCTGCCAATCAGCCGGCGACAGGTATTCTTCACCGCGGCGAATGCCTCGGGCAGAATGTCGTCCAGCGATGCGCCGTCCGAGATGCGCTTGCGGAACTCGTCGGTCTTGGCGCGCAGTTGCTCGTCGCTCAACTTCTGATATTCCGCTTCGAATTCGTTGACGCGATGCACGGTCGGCCAGAGGCGCTTCACTTCGCGCTGGTTCTTCGAACCCAGAATTTTCTTCAGAATCCAGTTAATCATGATCGCTTCGCGATGGTGAATGAGTTAGAGAGTTAAGGGGTTAAAGGGGCAAGACTCCGCCACTGCATGCCGCAACGCGACGCCACCCCTTTAACCTTTTTAACCATTTCCACCTATTCGCTCTCCTCAGCTCCCCGGTTTGACCAACGGCACGCCCTGCCCGCACATCGGGCAGTCCGCCGACTCAAACGTTTCGATGCGTAGTTTTAGCAGACTTTCCAGCCGCACGCCAAAATCCACTTTCCCGCCCGAGCGATCCACCAATGCGCCGACTCCTGCCACCTCGCCACCGTGCCTCGTCACGATGTCGATTGTCTCCTGCACGCGCCCACCCTTCGTGATCACGTCCTCAACCACGAGAACCTTTTCGCGCGGCCCGATCTTGAAATTGCGGCGCAGTTCGAGCTTACCGCCCGCATTCTTTTCCACAAATATGTGACGTCGTCCCAACGCGCGCCCCACCTCGTGGCCGATGAACAGTCCACCCAGCGCGGGTGAAATCACCGTTTGCGCGCCTGCGTCCTTCAGCCTGACCGCCAACGCGCTGCACAATCGCTCCGCAATGTTCGGGTACTGAAGCACCAGTGCGCACTGGAAATACTGCCGGCTGTGCAGGCCCGACCGCAACAGAAAATGCCCGTCCAAGAGGGCGTTGGTCTCCCGGAAAATCTTCAACACATCTGCATCCGTCAGCATTGTGCAAACTCTTCGTGCGATCCCCTCTCCCTTGCGCGGCAAGGGAGAGGGTCAGGGTTCGACGTTTCACGGCAGAGTTCGGCAAGGATGACGTCCAACACTCCGTCCAGATTTTCTTGTACCTCGATATTCCAGAATCGCAGCACCTGAATCCCTTGGTCCGCCAGATATGCGTCACGCACCGTGTCATGATTTTTCTGCCCGGGAACATTGTGGACATCGCCATCCAACTCCACAGCCAATCTTCTCGACGCACAGTAAAAATCCAGCACGTATGCCCCGACCGGATGCTGTCGGCGAAACTTGAACTGAGCGAAACTCCGATTGCGAAGATTACGCCAGAGTACTCGCTCCGCCCATCTCGGAGTCTTGCGCAGACTTCTAGCCAGTGAATGGCGTGAGTTCATAGCTCGCCCCTCACCTTGATCCTCTCCCCGGAGGGGAGAGGAGATCGGCTGACAAAGTTCCGCTCTCCATTGCCGCGCAAGGAATAGGGGTCATGGTGAGGGTTCGCTTCACACGCTCACCACCCACTTCGGATTTGGTTTACTTGCCTCTTCAACCTCGCGGCGTTTGGCGTCGTAGCCTTTGCGGCCCATGAGACCGTACGTGAAATTCTTGCCGAGTTCCACGCCCGGTTGGTCGAACGCGTTGATGTTGTAAAGTTCGCCCGCGTACGCCGTCTGCATTTCCAGCAAGTACAGCAACGCGCCAACACCGCGTTCGTCCACCTTTTCCAGCCGAATCGCGCAGTTCGGCTTGCCGCTCTGCGTCAACGCCAATTCCGTCGCGCGCTGCTCGGCGTTGATCAACTCATTCAGCGTGTGGCCGCCGAGATATTTGACCGCGTCGTATTCGTCGAACGCGTGCGGAATCTCCACGCTCGTCTCAAACTCGTCCACGGTGAGGAACGTGATTACCTTGTCGAACGGCCCTTCGATGTAAAGCTGCATCACGGAATGCTGATCGGTCGCGCCAAGCGCCTTTTCGGGCGTTTGCCCCGTGTGAACGACCTTCCCCTTCCGATCCACGCGTTTGCCGAGGCTTTCCGCCCAGAGTTGACGGAACCAATCCGCCACGTCCCGCAACGCGTGCGAGTACGGCATCATCACCTGCACGTTCTTGCCCTTCGCCTTCTCCATCAGGTAATGCAGCGCCGCGCCCGTCAACGCCGGATTCTCCCACAACTTCTTCGATTTCGTGCAGATCTCGTCCATCTCCGCCGCGCCCTTCAACAACGCGTGAATGTCAATCCCCGTCACTGCGGCGCTGAGCAAGCCGACTGCGCTGAGCACGGAAAAACGCCCACCCACATCAGGCGGAATCGGCAACGAGCTGTAACCGAACTTCCTCACGATCTTGCGAAGCTCACCTTTCTCAGGATCGGTTGTGATGACGATGTGCTCGATGTGGCGTTCTTCACCCAGCTTCTTGATCAACGCCTCACGGAACACCAAAAACTCGCTCATCGTCTCAGCCGTGCCGCCCGATTTGGTGATGACGTTGAACATGGTGTCGTCGAGATCGACGGCGTCGAGCAATGCGTTGATCCGGTCGGGGTCAACGTTGTCAGGCACGAACAACCGCGGCCCGCGCCGTGCCGGCCTGACCAGATTATTGTATTCGGGATGATTCAGCGCCGAGTGCAATGCGATGTTGCCCAGCGCCGAGCCGCCGATGCCGACCACCACGAAATTGTCGCACCGCTCCTGTATTTCGCTGGCCATGACGGTGATCTCGTCGGCCAGTTTGGCATTGTACGGCAGCTTCCGAAAACCGAGTGGCATCTTCGCGACGGCGTCCGCCGCCGCCGCGATCTTCGGGGCGAGTAGTTTCAACTCCGCCTCGCCGATCCCGTGGACGCCCACGCATTCAGCGAGCAAATTGTTAAAGTCGTAGCGCAGATTCAGCACGGTCACACTCCTCGTTTGCAGCGGTTATATCGCAAATTCCGAGGCGAACGACAACACATTTAGGGGTGGAACCGCAGCCCAACAACCACAGTTGCCGCAAAGAGGCGCAAGGAACGCAAGAAACGGCTGGCGCATTTGTTTGCGACTTTTGTGCCTTCTTGCGGCCAATAAAATGTTCGCAGCCGAGCGGAATTCTGGGAGATAGTGACTACTCGGAGAAATGCGCCAGCTTGAAGATTGCCCGCTGCAAGCCGGGCTTCAGCGTCCGGTTGCCGTGCACGGGAACGGTGATGATGGCGCGCTCGCCCGGTTTCGCGTAGATGTGGTGGCTACCATTGATACGCTTAAGCTGCCAGTCATTCTGCTTCAGAAGAAAGCAGACCTCCTTGCCGCTGTAAGCCTTCAAAGGCCGATTTCCAGAACTTGAATGTCCTCAGGCTGGCGGCCTTCCTCACGCAACACTTCCAGATAGCCGGCCATTGCTTCGCGCACATTCACCTGCAGTTCGTCAAGCGTGTCTCCCTCCGACACGCAGCCCGGCAAGGCCGGCACCTCCGCCCAATAACCGCCCTTCGGCTCGCGATGCACCACCACTTTGTAGTTCATGGGAATAGAATAGTGGAATCAGCTTACGGGTTCAACTCCGACGACGCCCGCCCGTGACAGAGAATACCTCGTTGGCCGCAAAAAGGCACAAAAGCCGCAAAGGATTCCTGCGACCGTTTCTTGCGTTCCTTGCGCCTCTTTGCGGCGATTGGCCTATCGTGGTTGCGGCTCACTTCCCGAACAACCGCGGCAGGAACGTGGTCAACGGCGGGACATACGTGATGAGCAGCACGCCGATGAACTGCACACCGAGCATTGGCAATACGGCGCGCATGACCTCGACCATCGGTTTGTTGAACCGGTACGACGACAACAACAGGTTCAGCCCGGCCGGCGGCGCGAGAAAACCTAGCTCCATGTTCGCCAGGAAAATGATGCCGAGATGAATTGGATCGATGCCGAACGCCAGGCCTAGCGGCACGAGTAACGGCACCACCACGACGATAGCGGCGTAGATTTCGACCAGCCCGCCCACGAACAGCAACACCACGTTCAATCCCAACAGGAAAAGCCACTTGGATTTGATCGCGCCCGTCGCCCACGCCACCGCTTGGTCCGGCACCTGTGCGTCCACCAGATACTGTGTGAACCCCAGCGCCACGCCGAGAATCAGCAGCACGCCTCCCACCAGCAACCCGCAATCGGTCACCACGCGCGGCACATCCTTAAAGAGCCTCAAATCGCGATACACGACAGTCTCAACGACGAATGCATACAACGCGGTCACCGCTGCTGCTTCGACCGGCGTCGCAAATCCGCCGAACAACGCGACCAATGCCACCACCGGCAACAGCAGTTCCCACTTTGCCTCCCAGACCGCGACCCACGCTTCGCGGAAGGCAAACCGCTTGTGGTCTTTCTCCAGTTTCGGGCCGGCGGCGACGCCCCACCAAATCGCCAGCGCCACCATCAGGCATCCCGGCAACAACCCACCTAGGAACATCTGTTCGATCGTGATCGAGGTTTTCGCTTGCGACGCAATGATCGCGTACAGAATCAGCGGCAAACACGGCGGAAACAAAATCCCGAGCGAGCCGGCGCCCGTCAGCAACCCGAGCGCAGTCCGCTCCCGGTATTTCGCGCCGATCAACACCGGCATGAGCACGCCGCCGAGTGCGAGAATCGTCACGCCCGAACCGCCCGTGAAAGACGTAAAAAACGCGCACACCAACGCCGTCACGATGGCCGGGCCGCCGCGAATCTGGCCGAACAACGCATTGAACACGCGCACCAACCGGCGCGCCGCGCCGCCCTCCGCCAGAAAATACCCGGCCAGCGTGAATAGCGGCAGCGTAGGCAGCGACGGATTTACCACGAGGCTGTAGTGCGTGAGCGGTACCGCTGCGATGGGGACATCTTCCGCCCAAAACAGAATGAGCGCCGCGCCGCCGAGCGTGGTGAACACCGGCGCCCCGAGCACCGTGGCCAGAAGCAGAATGCCGAGCGCCGGCCACTTGATCCGGGCCGCCGGCACCGGCAACCAAACTGCCGCTGCGATAAACGCCGCAATCAGCGCCAGCGCCACGGCCCGACCGCGCCACGTTCGCGCCGCGTGCCACCAGAGACGAGCCGTGATCACTCCGAAGCCGACGGGCAAAAGCGATTGCACGTACCAGGTCTTGATTCCGTAAGCGATGACGTGGGCAGCCGGAATTTCGGACCGAACAAATTGCACGCTGGCCACGCAAAGGAAAGCTGACACCGCCGCCGCAAATGACTGGCTGAAGATTGTCACCACCGTTTTCACGCGGCCGTGGAGAACCGTGGTCAGCGCCGAGAGCGCCAGCAGACGCCCCTCTCGCGCCGCGATCGCACCGCCCAGCATACCGACAATCAAGGTCAGGTGTTGGACAATCACCGTGGCGCCCACGATGCCGACGCGTGTCGTTTTGCGCAGCACCGCTTCCGCCACCGGCAACAGCATCATCGCCAACAGCGCGGCTGTCACGCCAAGGTTCTCAGCGTCGCGGAACGCGCGCCGCCAGCCGGTGGGCTCGGTTTGTGGCTCTAATGAGATTTCGTTGGTCATGTATTGTAGCCGCGAAACACTTTCGCGGAGGGTCGAACCACAGCCGCGAACAAGGTTCGCGGCTACAATCTCACTTCTTCCCCGCGCGGTACTCAGCGAGCAGCGCCTGCACTTCGTCGAACATGTCGGCTGGCACCAACGTGCCGCGAATCTTCGGATAAACGCTCTCGGCAACACCGCGCCACGCAGTCTCGGCCTCGGGCGTCAACTCGTGCACGACAAGCCCGCGCTTCTTCATTGCTTTGACCGCCTCGGTCATTTCCTTGCGGGCTTGCGCGCGAACCTCGTCGCCAGCCTTCTCCGCCGCCTCACGCATGGCCTTCTGGGCGTCGGACGGAATCTTGTCCCAGGTTTTCTTCGTGATGACGCACGCGCCGACAAGTGGCGCCCAGTTCATGTCGAGCATGTGTGGCGCGGGACCGTAGAATTGTCCCGCCAACGCGAAGAACGGCGGCGCTGGCACCGCGTCGATCAAGCCCGTCTGTAGCCCGGGCAAAATGTCGGCGGTTTCGAGCGGGATCGGCTGGTAACCCGCCGCCTTCATGATTTCGAGCGCCTTGTTGTCGCCCGCCCACGCAAACAGCTTTTGCCTCTTAAGATCGTCGGGATACACGACAGGCTTGCGCGAAAAGAACTTCACCCAGCCAGCATCGGCCAGGAACAATACGACAAATCCCTTGTCAGCGAGCCGTTGCTCCAACTTCGGGCGCAACTTCTCGCGCACGTAGTCCACCTCGTCGAGCGAGCGATACACCATCGGCATCGTCTGCAACGCTGTGACCGAATCATCGATCTCCGCCATGCCCGTTCCCGTCAGCATCGCCGCCTGCAGTTGGCCGATGCGCATCCGTCGGACCATGTCGGCCTCGCCGCCCTGCGTGCCGTCGGTGAAAATGGTCAACTGCACACCACCGCCCGGTGCCTGCCTCCACTTCTCCGCCATCGCCTTGAGGCTCTGATGCGGTGACGAATCCTTCGGCGCCAAAGTGCCGAGCTTGATCTTGATGGGCGCATCGGCAGCGAATGCGCCGGTCGCCCACAAGACGCTCAGGACTGCAATCAAGTATCTCATATCATTTTCTCAATCGCGTGCCCCTCACCTTGCTCCTCTCCCCGCATGCGGGGAGAGGAGATAGCAATTGTTCCCCCTCTCCCTCGTCGTTCAAGGGAGAGGGTCAGGGTGAGGGTTTGCCTCATTCCGCAAACAATTCATCTTCCCGCGACAACAGCCACTGCGCGCGGCGCTGCATCACCAGATTCGTCAAGCGCCATTCAGGCTTCCGATCGGCGTCGATGGCGAGCGCCTGCTTCAACAACTGCTCGAATTCCGAGCGCTGCTGCTTCTGCACGCACACGGCTTCCGCATACGTCACGAGCGGTGACGCCAACTGTCGCCCGCTCAATTCCATCGCGCGCTCGAAGTGCTGCTTCGCTCGCGTCGCGGCTTCGTCCGCCTTCGCGCCGGGCCGCGCGAGTTCGTAATTGATTAGAAACGTGTGGATGGCGCCGTAGTCAAATTTCTCGTCCAGTTCCAGCGCACGATCGATCAATGCCTCCATCTTCGGCAGGTCGGCAACGATGTCGGGCTTGTCCTTCGACACCGTGATCGCCCCGCCCCACGCCGCCGCCGTCCAATACAAGAGCGGCACATCGCGCTTCGTTGCAACGCGCACGGCCTTCTTCGGATCGGTGCGCAGCGATTGACTGAACCCGCGATGGTTTACCTCCAGCCCACGCAAGCCGTAGTCGCGCGCGCGCAGGTAGAGCTTGCGGGCGCGCACGCGCAACGCCGTCGCCGCCGCGAGGTCTTTGCCTTCGAGTTCGTCGGCGTCCTGCTGCACGAACGCGTAGCCGTACTGCGTGAACCCACTGGCCGTGGCCAGCAACAATCCGCGATGTTGCGGACTTTCTGCGAGCAGACTCTCCATCAGCTTCAAGCTGAACGGCGCCGCGTCGCGGATCAAATCAGGATCGTCGTCGGACGAGATGGTTGCTCCACCGCCTGCCAATGCGTTGCCGACCTGGTTGACAGCGAATCGCTTGATTGCGCATCCGCTGTTGAGCGCCAACGCCGCGACCAGGATGAGAACTCTGGGCTTCAACTCGTCCGGCTTATCGCATGTCGCCGCGCGAATGACAAGTCACTTTACTTCAACGACATCGCCGATTTTCAGCCCCAACTCCTGCGCGGCATTGCCGTTGTTGACGGCGATTTCCAGGAAACCGCTTGAGCCGATGATGCCGAGGGGCTGACCTGGAGCCACTTCTTGGTAGAACTCTTTCAAATCACACTCGACCTTGCCTTGCACACGGATCTTGCTGACGCTCCCCGCCAGTGTGTTGATGTTGGTAATCGCGTTGCCGAAGCGGTCGATATAAATGATCTCGCCGCGCAACACACCGCCCACAGCCCCGCCGAGGCGGGGCTGCGGCCAGTCGAGCCGTACGTAGTCGTTCAATTTCTCGCCCAGCGAGTCGAACGGAACGTTTTGCGTCAGCCGCGCGGCAACGGGCGCGAATATGTCGCGCCCATGAAACGTGTTGCTTACGGGCTTATGAATCACGCTCGGAGCGTGATAAAAATAGGCGTCGTTGTCCAGGCGATGAACCTCAAGGACCTTCTCCTGCGCCAGCGCAAACGAGAGCACGCCGTTGTCAGGGCCGACGAAAAAGTAATCGGCCGTTCTCACGGCAATCGCCGCGCGTTGACTGCCGACGCCCGGATCAACAACCGCGCAGTGAACTGTCAGCCGCGGGAAACAGCGGTACGACGCCAACAATGCGAACGCGCCTGCTCGAATATCGCCCGCAGGAACCTCGTGCGTGATGTCTACGATGCTGACCTGCGGATTGATTCCCAGAATCACGCCTTTCATGCCGCCAACAAACCAGTCAGCCGTCCCGAAGTCCGTGGTCAGAGTGATGATTGCCATGAGCACGGTTATCCGCTACCGGCTTTCATATGTCCAGCGGGCTGCGCACGCTGAGGCCGGGCCTGTTAAGGACATGCGTGTAGATCTGAGTGGTCGAGACATCTTTGTGGCCGAGCAATTCCTGCACGGTGCGGATGTCGGAGCCGCTTTCGAGCAGGTGCGTGGCGAAGCTGTGGCGCAGGGCGTGAGGGGTGACTTTCTTGTTTAACTGGGCGCGCCGGGCCGCGTCGCGGACAGCGGCTTGCAGGCGTTCCTCCAACACATGATGCCGGCGGCGCAGTCCGCTGCGTGGATCGGTCATCAGTTCGCGCGACGGGAAGAACCATTGCCATTCCCAAGCCTCGCCGGCTTTGGGGTACTTGCGATCCAATCCCTCGGGGATCCACACGCCCGGCAGGTTGGCTTGCCGATCCTTATCGTACAACCGGCGCAGCCAGTTCCGATGTTCCCGTAGTCGGCTGCTCAACGACAAGGGCAAGACGGTGACTCGATCTTTGTCGCCCTTGCCGGCGCGGACGAGGATCTGCCCGCGCTCCAAGTCCACGTCTTTCACCCGCAGCCGCAGCAATTCCATCAAGCGCAGACCGCTGCCGTACATTAACTCGGCCATCAACTGCATGGTGCCGTCCAGCGCGGCAAACAACCGCTGACATTCTTCCCGTGACAGCACGACGGGCAACCGGACCGATTTCCGTGCGCGCACAAAATCGCCAAACTCGCCGGGGTCGCGCTCCAAGGCTTCCCGTAGCAGGAAGACCAAGGCGTTGAGCGCCTGCTTTTGGGTGGAGGCGGAAACGCGCTGGCACGTGGCGAGGTCGGAGAGGAAGTCGCGGATGTGATCGTTGGCGGCGGCTTCGACGCGGACGCCACGCGCTTGGAGCCACTTGGCAAACCGGTCAGCCCAACCCCGGTAGGTTTGTTCTGTCCGCCATTGGTAATGACGGCCCCGCAGTTCCCGGATGAGTCGTCGCTCCCAATCAGTCTTGCCCAAGTCTGCCGCCGCCAGTGGCGGGACGCCGATGATTTGGTTGTTGGTAGGGCTCGACCGCCGGGCGAGCCGCCCTGTCAGTTCGTTTCGGACGGCCCGGCGGTCCGTCCCTGCCGCAAGGCCGGAATCGCCCTGTTTCCTGGCCGCCTTGAAAAACCAGTTCAGCGCCTCTTTCCATGTCGCGAGCGTGGATACGCCGAGCAGGCGTTTGCCCTGGACAGATTCCATGAAGGCGCGGGCGGACTCAACCGTCGCCCGTTGCTGGGACTGCTTGCAGTATTGCAGATACCGGATCAACGCCAGTCGGTACTGCTGGCGGCGCAGCGGCGGCAACCGCAATTGCTGGAGTGCCGTTGACCATTGCGGGAACCAAACCGACGGCTGATCGGGCTGAGAATTCACCTGCATATCACTTTGCGAAAGCCCAACTGAGTAAGGGTTTTGCCGGAGCGATATTCGCAAGGCAACTGCGTAGTGTCAAGTCTTGTGCGGAGTCCCAATTTGCCGCGTAACACGTTGCGATTGCGATTGACAGAGCGTAGCGGCAGTTCTACGCTCTCCCTGTGAAGACGGCCTTTTCTCCGGCACGAGCACTGCGTGTGAGTAAGGCCGAATAATACTGTTCGGCGACATGCGGGCATCTATGGCATCACGTACCTGTTGAGCGTACTTTTCATCGTAGGTCGTGGCGCAGTAGAAGACCGCCTTTTGTGTCACCATGAGTTCGATTTCTTGCTTCTCGGTACGTTCGAGACTGGAGTGTTGTATCAGCCAGTTCAAGCGGTCAGTGTCCGTTATCGCCGAACAAGTCGGTCGAGCCAACGCTGACCGCGTTGGCGGCTTGGGGTGCTGGCGGAGCTTTTTCTTCGCGGTCATCGTGGCTCACCTTTTTCGTTAGGCCGTTGAGACACTTTCACCAACAACAGTCTAAACTAACAAAGGAGAACATTATGCCGCAGATCAAAACTGTCCACGGTATCGAAAACCGTAAGGTCGTGACACGAAAAGAATGGCTAGTCGCCCGCAAGAAATTTCTAGCGAAAGAAAAGAAATTCTCAAAACTGCGCGACGCAATGAACCTTCAGCGCCGCAAGTTGCCCTGGGTCAAAATCGAAAAGGACTACGTTTTCGACGGGCCGACTGGCAAAGTGACGCTCGCCGGTTTATTCTGCGGCAGGAGCCAGCTCATTATCTATCATTTGATGTTCGGACAGGGTTGGGGGGAAGCTTGCGCGCATTGCTCGTTTTGGGCCGACCATTTCGACAGCGTGAACTTTCACATTGGCCAGCGCGACACGGCATTCGCCGCCATTTCCCGCGCGCCGTGGAAGGAGATTGAACCGTTCAAGAAGCGCATGGGCTGGCAGTTCAAGTGGGTTTCCTCGTTCGACACGGATTTCAATTTTGATTTCAACGTCTCCTTCACGCCCGAGCAGCGCAAGAACGGCAAGGCCATTTACAATTATGCTCCTTTGGAAATGGACATGGACGAGCGCGAAGGCGTCAGTGCGTTTTACCGTGACAAGAACGGCGACATTTATCACACCTACTCGTCTTACGAGCGGGGGATTGACTTGATGAACACCACTTACAACTTCCTCGACCTGACCGCCAAAGGCCGTGACGAAAATCCAAACCACTCCCAAGATTGGGTGCGCTATCATGACAAATACAAAGGAGCCTCAAAAGGCTGCTGCTGCGCTTGAGCAGTCCGGCAGATATATTTTGCCTAACAAGTCGCCGGAGCCAACCGCCGTTGGCGCGGTCAGTTCCGCTGTCGCGAGCGTAAAGCCCCGTGGGGCCACGCACCTTTACGGGGTTCACGCCGCGAGTCGGCGGTGGCTCAGCTTTTTTCGTTAGGCCACTTATCACGCCATGAGCATTGAACAGCGCAGAGTGGTAGATTTTGTCAGCACCGACAAAGCAGACGGTCATGTTTCGCTGACCATTTCAGACCATTTACCTTGGCTGCCTGACAACGAGCACCTTTTGATTTTACAGGACAAGATAAACGATTACTTGGCATTTCTTGAGTCGGGAGAGATTTACGATTCTTACCCGAAGGCGCACGGTCGCGAGATTGAGATTCGGCTGATTTGCAAGTATCCGCCAGCCGGAGACGGAGTCAGATTTCTGGAGTTGGCGAGCGAGACTGTCCGCAAGGCAGGTTTTCGTTTTTCAGTTCATACACCATGAAACCGTGGCCTAACCAGTCGCCGGAGCCAACGCCGGTTGGCGCTGGCAGTTCCGCTTCGCGGTCCACGGTTTCTGGTCCGGCGTGGCTCAGCTTTTTTCGTTAGGTAATGGATGAATGCACAAGTCCATGTCGTACTGCTGACAGTCGGGATGATTGTCGCCGTCGTCTTTCCGATTCTGATCTTCGCTAGTCGGCGTTGTGTCTTTGCGGTATGGGCTAGGTTCTCATCCCTCTTGGTCTGCCTCGCCGGACTTGGTTGGGGCGTACTCGGTTTCGTCCTATTGCATCAACGTTCTTCCATGTCGCCTCACGCTTACTTTGCTTTGGGCCGCATCAAGGCCCTGCTTGCCGGCTTGTGTGTCGGTCTGGTGCTCAGTATTCTCATCGCTCGTCCATATCAGAAGGTGACACGTGAGAAGACGGAGAACGCCTAACCATTCAGTGCAGCGAACGCGGGCTAACGCCCGCGTCGCTGACTTCTATCGTTAGCCTGCTACCATGCGCTACACCCAAATAGACCCGGTTCTTGTCCCGTGGGCAAAGACTCACGGTTTATTTGTTGCGACGCAGTTTAAGGGCGAGGAAGTTCGTTCCATTCAGATTGTTGACGACGCCGGTGATTCTTATGGCTTGTGGATTGATCTCCCCCGAGAGGATGATTCAGTGACCGTTGCCATTGCGGAGCACAAGGCGCCGAGCCGCAAGGCTCGCAGGCAGACATTCACCACGAAGATTGCAGAGCTTGGCGAGACATTGGAGTCAGCCTACGCAGTCGCCGAGTCTTGGATACGCGAGAGAGGTCACACGAGGACACCGGTTTTATGATGTCACGATTGGCGCAGGCTAACAAATCGCTGCAGGCAACGCGGGATGGCCGTTCCAGTTCCGCTTCGCGGTTGACGCTGGTTGGTCCCGCGTGCCTGAGCTCTGGACGTTAGGCCGCTCACGCGTATGACAATTCCAACCGTCCAAGACCGGCGAGAGATTCTTCAGCGAGGAGCAGACATTTTAGCTCCGGCTCTCGTTCCACATGGTTTCCATTTCAGCATGGTTTCATCCGGCAGCAGCAGCGGCGGCGCATTCGCGCACGGTGAGTTTGTTCGTGGAGACCGGAAGCTGGAGTTGCATTTTCGTTGGTCGCTCGGACTGGTTACTTACCACATCGGCGCGCAGAAGCTTGCGCACGAGGATTATATGCGAGCATTGCTTGGTCGTTCCAGCGCGAGTCATTATCCAGGCTTTTCAGATGACGCGCTTGCCACGTTTGAGGCGTTGCGCCAAGATTTAGTCGAGCATTGTTCCGATTTCGTGAGCGGCACTGGCGAGCAGTTCAGCCAGTGCATTGAGCGGCACAAAAAGTATGAGTCATTATCAGGATTTCAGAAGATGGAAGCTGGCGCGGCCTAACAAGTCGCCGGAGCCAACCGCCGTTGGCGCTGTCCGTTCCGCTGTCGCGGTTCACGTCGCGAGTCGGCGGTGGCTCAGCTTTCTACGTTAGGCGCTTTACGTTCAGCAAACATAACACAAACACAGGATGAAAAAATACATCGCAATACTGGTTGCCGCATTAGCTTTTGCGGCGACATCATGCAGCACTACACGTTGCTGTCATTC
>Ga0187881_10002208_pt1 | contig 18812 bp, 21 predicted proteins | sample June2016WEW_19_1_2_FD_133017 | JGI IMG/M metagenome (GOLD analysis project Ga0187881, IMG submission 133017) | Peatland microbial communities from SPRUCE experiment site at the Marcell Experimental Forest, Minnesota, USA - June2016WEW_19_100 | ecosystem: Environmental > Terrestrial > Soil >...
CTCCGCGCTTTACATCCTCAGTTCGCCGAACCTCGGAACGAACCCGGGCCTCGATACTCCATTCGTCATCTCCGCCGTCTCGGCGGCGCCAGACGCCCTCTCAACGAGCCCCGTTTACCTCGCGCGGAACTTCCACGTTGTGCTGACGCCGAGCGCGGTGAACGGCCCTGTTCCCGTAGGACGGTCGATCGTCTTCCACGCCCAGATCGAAAACGCGTCTGGCGTGCCTGTTCGTGCATCGGGAATCCGCGTGGCCATGTGGGCAGTGGTTCTGTCGCAAAGCGGTCCGCAGCACGCCGAGGCTTCCATCAACGGCTTTCCGAACACGAAACACGCTGTATTCGCGCGAACAAACTCCAACGGCTCGGCGACCTTCCGTGTGCTTGACCTCGCGCCTGAGGGAACGCATAGCCCGCCTGTTTATCTACTGAGCTGGATCCACCCGAAGAAATCGTACAACTACGGCTACTCGGGCCCGGTCGAAGTCAAGTGGTCCTCACCGGCTACGCGATAAGTTCCGAACACTCCCTGAACCCCCGACCTCGACGACGAAATCCGAAGGTGAGAAACCCTATTTCTGCCACCTCCCTCGAACTGTCCGAGCCACCCCCTCCGACATCGCACCCGTCAATCCCATGTTCCAAAGGGTCCGACCCGACTTCAGCGGGTGCGCGATGAAGTCGGGCCAGAATACGGGCGGCGGAAACGTATCAGGAACTCGCTGAAAAAGGAGCAGCAGCGCTCCAAGCCAAGAAGGACGACCGCGCAGCAACAGCAGAGCGACGAGCGAGGGCTGAAAACATCGCCGCTATGAAGGCGGGAGGCCCGGCAGCCCCCGGTCATGTCCTCGGGTTCAAGGGACGCAAGCGTCAGCGCGAAGCAGGCCGGGCTCAGCGTGAGGAAACCGAAAACGGGGCCGCAGAATCAAACTGACCCACTACCAGGCTTTTCGCCTGTTGGCTGAGCCTATAAGCTCTCTCCCGGTGAAGGCAGTGATTCTTGCGGGCGGCCTAGGTTCGCGCCTCAGCGAGCAGACCGCGGTCCGGCCTAAGCCACTCGTCGAAATCGGTGACAAGCCGATCTTGTGGCACATCATGAAGGTCTTCTCGTCGCACGGGATCGACGAGTTCGTGATCTGTCTCGGCTACAAGGGCTACATGATCAAGGAGTACTTCGCCAACTACTACCTGCATACGTGCGACGTTTCGTTCGATGTGGCCCGCGGGACGATGGAGGTGCACCACTCGACCACCGAGCCGTGGAAGGTGACGCTGGTCGAGACAGGAGATCAGACCATGACCGGCGGTCGCCTGCTGCGGGTGCTCGGCTACCTCGGCGACGAGGACTTCTGCTTCACCTACGGCGACGGCTTGGCCGACATAGACATCACGGCGCTGGTCGCCTTCCATCACAATCAGGGGAAGCTGGCGACAATCACCGCGGTGCAACCGCCTGGCCGTTTCGGAGCGCTGCAGATCGACGGCGAACGGGTCCTCGACTTCCGCGAGAAGCCCCCCGGCGACGGCAACTGGGTCAACGGTGGCTTCTTCGTCCTGTCCCCCCAGGTCAAGCGGTACCTGACCGACGACACGACAGTCTGGGAGAACGAGCCGGTCCACCGCCTGGCTCGCGATGGTCAATTGGCCTGCTACCGCCACGGCGGCTTCTGGCAAGCGATGGACACCCTGCGCGATCAACTCCGCCTCGAGGACCTGTGGAAAAGTGGCGGTGCCCCTTGGAAGACTTGGACGTGAGCTCGCCGGTCGCCGGTGAGGCTCTCTCGAGCCGGTTCGACGAGGGCTTCTGGAGCGGGCGGCGAGTGCTCATCACCGGCCATACCGGCTTCAAGGGCTCCTGGCTGAGCTTATGGCTCGGCAAGCTGGGCGCCGTCGTCACCGGCCTGTCCGACGGGGTGCCTACGACTCCGTCGTTGTACGAAGCCGCGCGCGTTGGCGAGGGCATCCACGACCTGCGCGTCGATATTCGGGATTTCGAGTCGTTGTCGTCTGCGCTTGCCGCCGCTCACCCCGAGATCGTGATCCACATGGCGGCTCAGTCGCTGGTGCGCCGCTCCTTCGAGGAGCCCCGCGAGACGTACGAGACCAACGTGATGGGCACTGTCAACGTGCTCGAAGCGGTGCGACGCGCTAGCGGGGTGCGTGTAATGATCAATGTGACCTCGGACAAGTGCTACGACAACCGTGAATGGGAGTGGGGCTACCGCGAGTGCGAGCCGATGGGCGGCCATGACCCGTACTCGAGCTCCAAGGGCTGCTCCGAACTAGTGACCGACGCCTTTCGCAGGTCGTTCTTCTCCGATCCCGAGGACACACGGCTGGCCTCTGTCCGCGCCGGAAACGTCATCGGCGGAGGCGACTGGGCCGTGGACCGTTTGCTGCCAGACATCATGCGCGCCGCGCTCGCTGGCGAGCCGGTTCGCATACGCAATCCGGATGCCGTCCGTCCCTGGCAGCACGTTCTCAACCCCCTGAGTGGCTACCTGGTATTGGCACAGGCACTTTGGCACTCCCAGAAGTTTGCCGGAGGCTGGAACTTTGGGCCCTCCGACGACGATGCTTGGCCGGTTCGCGCAATTGTCGAGCGGTTAACAGAGCTCTGGCCTGACAAGCTGGATTGGGTCCAGGACGCCGGTGCCCATCCACACGAGGCGTCGTACCTCAAGCTGGACTCCTCGCGCGCCAGAGAGCGCCTGGGCTGGCGACCCCGATGGAACCTGACAGAGGGCCTGGACTCGACGATCGGTTGGTATCGCTCGCTGAGCATGGGCGAGGATATGCGCGCCGCAACTGTGGACCAGATTCGGGCGTTTCAATACTCTTTGACGTCGACATGACCGCCACACCCTGCAGGTTCTGCGGAACTCCACTGGAAGCCGTATTCGCGGATCTGGGCATGTCACCCCTAGCTAACTCCTACCTGCCGCCCGAGCGCGCGAACGCGATGGAGCCCTTCTACCCGCTACGCGCACTGGTTTGCGAAAACTGCTTTCTCGTGCAGCTGGAGGAGTTCGAGACCCCCGACCGGATCTTCTCGGACTACGCCTACTTCTCGTCCTACTCGACCAGCTGGCTCGAGCACTGCCGGCAGTATGCGGAGACGATGATCAACCGCCTGGGACTCGACCAAGACAGTCGGGTGGTGGAGATCGCCTCCAACGACGGCTACTTGCTGCAGTACTTCCACGAGCACAAGATCCCCGTACTGGGCATCGAGCCGGCGGCCAATGTAGCCAAGGTGGCGCTGGAGAGAGACATTCCTACTCTGGTCGAGTTCTTCAGTCGCGAGTTTGCGGCAACGCTGGTCGAAGAATCGCCAGCTGACCTGCTTCTCGGGAACAACGTGCTCGCCCATGTACCCGATCTCAACGACTTCGTGGCCGGGCTGAAGGTCCTCCTCAAGCCGCGTGGCGTCATCACCATGGAGTTCCCGCATCTGATGCGGCTCATCACGGACAACCAGTGGGACACGATCTACCACGAGCACTTCTCCTACTTCTCCTTCCTCACCGTCGGAAGCGTGTTCGCCGCGCAAGGCCTGCGTCTGTTCGACGTCGAGGAGCTGCCCACTCACGGCGGGTCGCTGCGCATCTACGGCTGCCATGAGGACGATGCCAGCAAGAGCGATACCGATCGCGTCGAGGAAATGCGCGAGCGCGAACGCGCAGCAGGCTACGAACGGCTTGACACCTATACGAACTATGGTGCCCGCGTGATGGCGGACAAGCGCCAGATCCTCCGGTTCCTGATCGGCCTCAAGGAGGACGGCAAGCGTGTGGTCGGCTACGGCGCGCCCGCCAAGGGCAACACGATGCTCAACTACTGCGGCGTGCGGAGCGACTTCCTCGAATACACCTGCGATCTCAATCCCCACAAGCAGGGCCACCTCCTCCCCGGCAGCCATATCCCGATCCGGTCTCCGGAGGCCATCCGCGAGGACCGCCCTGACGTTGTGCTGATCCTCCCTTGGAACCTCAAAGACGAGATCATCAAGCAGCTGAGCTTCATCCGCGAGTGGGGCGGACAGTTCGCCGCCCGCACTCCGGAGCTGGCGCTGCACGCCTGAGTCGCCACATCGTGCTGTTCAGCGAGACGCCGCTGGCCGGGGCATGGCTCGTCGAGCTCGAACGACTCGGTGACGAGCGCGGCTGGTTCTCTCGTACCTTCGACGCTGACGAGTTCCGCGCGCGCGGTCTGGAATCCACGGTCGTGCAGTGCAACGCCTCGTTCAACGAGCGGCGCGACACTCTGCGGGGCCTCCACTACCAAGCAGAACCTCACGATGAGACCAAGCTTGTGCGTTGCGTGCGAGGAGCGATCTTCGACGTGGGGGTCGACCTTCGACCGCAGAGCCCCATGTACTGCGCCTGGTACGGGGTGGAGCTGAGCGCCGAGAACGGCAAGATGCTCTACCTGCCGCGGGGCGTGGCCCACGGCTTCCAGACTCTCGTCGACGGCTGTGAAGTCCTGTACCAGATGGGTCACGAGTACGTCCCCGAAGCGGCCCGCGGCGTGCGCTGGGACGATCCGGCCTTCGACATCCGCTGGCCCGCGCCGAGCGCCGAGCGCACAATCTCCGCGCGCGACCGCGGATTCCCCGACTTCGCGGCCTGAGCATGGCACACGGCCCAGTCCTCGTCACGGGCGGCAGCGGCTTCGTGGGACAGGCTCTCCTCACCGCTTTCGCCGAAGCGGATGTCGAAGTGCACGCCACCTACTGGCCGGACCAGCCCGCCACGCCTTTGGCTAACACTTTCTGGCATCGGATCAACCTGCTTGAGCCCGGTCCTGTCGAGGCCCTGATGCGCGAGCTCGTGCCCGAGAGGCTCGTACACCTGGCCTGGTACGTGGAGCACGGCCGCTTCTGGTCGGCACCGGAGAACCTGGACTGGGTGGCAGCCAGCCTGCACCTCCTTCGCGCGTTTGCGGCATCCGGCGGCCGGCGCGTAGTGATAACCGGCACCTGCGCCGAGTACGACTGGACAGTGGGTGGGCCGCTGACCGAAGAAGCCTCACCTCTGGCACCTGCGACCGTATACGGCGCCGCTAAGGACGGCTTGCGGCGTGTAGCCACTGCGTTCGCCCGCCAAGAGGACGTCGAGCTGGCGTGGGCTCGCTTGTTCTTCATTTACGGGCCTGGCGAGGCGCCCGGCCGCCTGGTTCCCTCGGTCGTCCGCGCCCTGATCACTGACGAGCCGGCGCCGACCACCGAGGGTGCCCAAGTGCGAGACTTCCTGCACATCGAGGACGTCGGGCGGGCACTGGCGGCGTTGCTCGACAGTTCGGTGGTGGGACCGGTCAACATCGCCTCCGGGAAGGGGATCGCTCTGCAGGAACTGCTCGAGGTCATTGCGCAAGCGACCGGCCGAGGAGATCTGATCCGGCGCGGAGCGCTGCCTACCCCTGCTGGTGAGCCGCCCAGCTTGGTGGGCGATGTACGACGGCTACGAGAAGAGGTTGGCTTCCAACCGCGCATCGATCTGGCCACGGGGATCGCGCAGACGGTGAGCTGGTGGCGGGAGCGCGCGGGCGGTGGCAGCTGAACCTGACCTCGATTGTTCGCCAACGCTTGACCAAGTTCTGATCGATCATCAGGAGTGTCATAACCGAAGGCTTCTTCAACCGCACTTGGGCGAACTGTTTGCCAGTGTGGAGCTCGCTTTCCCTCGCCTGATGGTCACTGCGTTGGCGACACACTTCTCGACCTTTGTCCGTGTGGACGTGATCAGTTGCAGGCGTTACTTGTTGCTGGGCAGTGCAACTCGGTTGACAGTTGAGCAGGTCGGTGACGGTATCGCCGGGCGAAGAGGCGGTAGAACTGGCCGCGAGCAGTCGCGGCTCTGGCGTTCCAGCGCGGGCTTCGCCTTGCCTATTCTCCGCTCGTCGAGACGGTCACCGCACCGGCTTTGGTCTCGAGCCAACGATAGGCATCCAGAATCGTCTCATGTGGGCCGATGTCATATGTGATTGTGCTTGGGAAATGGTAGATCCTGGATAGAGAGTTCACCATCGACTTCACCAAGTGACGCGGTATCACCGACATTCGCTCCACGACCACCAACAACCAGAACATGAGCCTTGCAAATCGCCGGTCGCGCGGGTCCATCGTGCCCACCTGTTGCCAGAAGACGGAGCGGCTCATCGTCTTGTCGAAGCCCGCCTGAAATGCCAGCTCCAGCGACTGAATGCGGCGATAGCGGCGATGATCGACCCGTAGGCCGAGAGAGCGCGGTAACGACTGTGTGGCGCAGAGCACTGCGATCAGCCAGTTGCGGTAATGCGGCGAACCCGGACAGCGCAGCGCCTGCTCGATGGCATCATCGCCCTCGGACAGGGCCTGCTCGGAGATCGCCTCTGTGAAAAACTCGCGGGCACCCTCCTGTTCGCGGTTGTTGGCGTAGTAGAAGCCGAAGGAGCTGCGCGATATCCCGATGATCACTCGCGGCGAGGGCAGGACGACCATCCGTTCGGCGGCAAAGAAGGTCACGAAACTCGCGTAGTAGTCCGGATAGGGCGATTGGAAGAAACCGGTCTCGCGGGCGTTCTTCGACATGAAGTCGCGCCGCCAGACGTAATGCTGAGCGTTGAAGCTGATGTCATGGCGAAAACGGAACGCCTTTCGCGCTAGGCGCCGCCCAACCTCGGGCTCGAGCAAAAAGGGTCCTTTTGCCATGTCGAAGAGCGGGCTGTTGTTAACCGAGCGGAAATAGCCGGCCGGCGCATGCGGAAACACCCCCGGATATGCGTAGTGATAGGCCATCATGTAGACGACCTCCGGACGATCGAACCGCTCGATGATCGCCCGCAGATCTCTGAGTAGATTCGGAGTCAATGCATCGTCATCTCCCAGCATGATCACATACTCGCCGTCGGCGAGGCCTAGCGCGCGGTTCCAGTTCGCGGTGACCGAGATCGGCGTATCGCATCGCTCATATACGATCGTGACTCTTGATAACTGGCTGAGATAGCTAGCATAATCGTCTGACGACGCATTGTCCGCCACAATGATTTCGATATCCTGGTCCCCTTGTGCGATCACTGATGCAATCGCGTGCCGAAGCAACTCCAAGCGGTTGCGGCTCGGCAGGAGAATCGAGAACATGGGGTTCGCGCGGCGCATTGTGGCTCGGAGCCTCTTCAGGCCTGGACAGCGTGTCGAGCGCGTCTCACTGTCTCCCGCAAGGGCGAGGGCCATCCACGACGCCGGAGGTAGCCGCGCGGATTCATCGTAAGCATGAATCGCTCGCAGCTTCGGTCGGCCACGAATTCATCCGTCTCGGCCAGAAACCGATCGACCGCCTCCCAGGGGCCTGGGCCGAATTCAGGATATGTGGGATGTCCATTGATATTGGTGTCCTCCACGATGAGGTAGCCGCCCCGCCGAACGAAGCGCTGATAGAGCCGCAGCTCGGCGAGCACATGGTCGCAGCTGTGGTCGCCGTCAAGGATGACAAGAGCCGATCGCTTCCCCTGAGTAGCCTCCGCGACCTTGGCGATGATATCGGGCGAAATGCTCGATCCGGTCAGGTAGGTGATGCGCGGATGACGTGGGCGATAGGTCTCGTGAGTGGCATCGATATCGATGGTCAAGATTTCGCCGAAACCTAACAGGTCGCACATTGTTGCGAGAAAGAGCGCGCTGCCGCCTTTGTAGGTGCCAACTTCGATGATTAGGTCCGGCCGCTCGCGGACGATGAGCTCTTGATAGATCCAGAGATCAAGCGGACACTTCAGCATTTCGTACCCGAGCCATGACAACACGATGGTGTGGAGACCGCGACCCTGATCCAACTTGCTGTAGTAGAGGTCGGAAAACGCCTTTACCAGCCGATCCTCGGGCGGGGTCAGGAACGGTTCGGAGAATTTCGGGCGAAAGAAGCCGGGATGTGCGCTCGTCCAAGTAGGAGGCAATTCCGCCGTGGCGATGACGCTACGCGAAGGCCCTTTGTGGCTGTTCGATCGCAAGAGCCTTGCCAGAGTGTTAAGGCGCGACAGCACAAACTCCTCCGCCGTGCGAATCGTCAATCGAACCTACCTCCGTAGGTCATCGTGGCCCTGCGCCTCCGGAACCTTGGCAAGTGGGGCCAGCCGGCTCCCTAGGCTCATGATAACCGCTCACGCCTATGGGGCATCAGGGGCAAGAATGGTGCAGCCATGGTGCAAGTGCGGCAATCCGGGCACTGCGCGGATGTGATAAGGGCGCTCTGGAGGGTGGGCGCAATGAGCGTGCCACGCGTCTCTCCGGCCGATGATTGTGCAAGGGACGCCGACCACGATGGTCTTATCGTGGACATCTGTGCCAAGAACTGGGCTCGCCCCGTTTCCGCGACACTACCAACTTGCCCCAGTCCCTGAGGCCAATCGGGGATTCGCCTGTGACCCCCATGAACGTGTCGAGAGTAGTCGTCGTCGGTCGAGGCCGCCATTTTGATAAATGCGCGTTTGATTGTCGGCGATGAGCAACATCTCCTGGTCGCCTTGAAAGAAGGTATTACTGAGGGGCCACTTGTCCTGGTCGTAGAAAGAGCCGTCGCTGGCGACGACGAGCGTGCGTAAGCCGGAATTCAGCACCTGTCGCGTGAAACTGACCCGCCCGCTTTCTAACAAATACGCATCCATCTTTCTTTTGACTATGCCAGTTTGTAGGTTGTTGAACGTTGCACGATCGACCATGAACGCGTTGGTGCGTAGGTGTGGGTTCGGGAAGCTTTCGAAGCGCAATATGATTTCCGCTATTGTGGGGGCCTCTTTGATGGCGGCCACCAGCGAACGGGCCAACATTAGTCCCCTATTTGGAACGGTGAGCAGCTCGCGGCCTGGCCAGGATCCCCTGCCCTTGCGTTCGAAGTCAAGCTCGCTCTGAATTTCTTGTAACTGCCCACGCTGGATTATCCACTTTGGCAACAAGCCGTGGTGCGGGTTCCGCAGGAAGAGGGAGCTCATCACTCCGGAACGGTGGCTCGCCCAGGAGCCGGTGGCGCCGACGAGACCAGCACGGGGTTGATCTAGAGCATGGTCCAGCTTGGCAAGCCACTGCGGGGCGAGGATCACGCTGTAAGAGTTGAAAAAGCAAATGCGCTCGTACTGCAGGCGCTCGGCAGCCCAAGCATAGGCGGCAAGATCCGGCACAGACGTGGTACGCACCATGCGCCTGTGCTCAATGCCTCTTAACTCGGACTCTAGTGCCTGGTGTTGATGATTGTCGACGGCATTGAACAGCACCACGAGCTCGTGCTCGACACCGGGAGGGTGTCTCCGGTAGGACGCCAGGAACTCCCTCACCGGCAGAGGACCGACCCGACTCCCTACGAGGTAAACGACACCAATCACGGGTCGCCCCCTCCGTATCCCAGCCACGTTCCTAGGCGTCCTTTCGGAAGCAAGTCGATGAGCTCGGCGCGGAAGGCTCGAGTGGCGAGCAAGACAGCGGCAAACAAGGCAGTCGATATCAGTATGCGGGCAATGGAGGGGACAGGTAATGCCAGGGGAATAAGCCCGAGGGTGGCAGCAAGCGCTGCACGAGGCAGGACGCGCAGTGACGGACGCAACTGGGGCCTTCCGCGGAGTAGGGCCATAGCCATGACGATCCCGACAACGACCTCGGCCGCAGCGGTCCCGATGGCAGCGCCGCGGGCACCATCTACGAGGACAAGCGGAGCCACGAGCACGATGTCCAACGCCAATGCTGAAGTGTTGGTCAACATGATCTGACGGTAAAGGCCCAAGCTAAGCAACCCATAACCCCACACGCAATTCACGAACATCGCCCCGAGGCCGATACCCTGGATCGCAAGCACGGTGGCGGCCGGTTTAAAAGCCGCGCCACCGATGATCCTGATGGCGAGCGGCGCGCCGACCGCGATCGAGATCGCCAACCAGGAGCCGACTATGACGGACACTTCGAAGACCCGTTCGAGTCCGTAGCCGAGACGCTCATGGTCATCACGCGCAGCTCGCGCGAAAATCGGAAAGGCGGAGCCGACGATCAGTCCGGGTAGGACAGTGAGCCCCTCGATCACACGAAAGGATGCGCTGAAGTACCCGAGCTGAGTCCCGCTCGATAGCGCTGAGACGAGCAGAATCGATGCTCTGAAATAGAGGGCTGAAGCAGCAACTGCTACCGAGTACGGCAGGATGGCCGACATAAACTTGCGCCAGCGTCGCCAGCTGAAGGTGGGGGTCAGCGTACGCGCGCCGCGGACCAGCAGAATGGCGACCGCGAGCACGACTATCCCGACAGGGATTGACATTCCGAGGAAGGGCAGGAGCCGCGATCCGAGGAGGACGAGCAGCGCGATGGAGAGGGTGGTTAGTAGCTGACGCATGAGGTCGAGCGCGGCGACCCATCCGAGTCGCAACCCGACAACGAGCGAAATCGCGAAGTTATCTTGCGTGGCCTGCAAGAGCAGGCCAACGATGGCGAGCGCTACCCCGGCTGCGAGCACTCTCGAGTAGGCCACCCAAGCGATGGCAATCACAGCGACCCCTCCGACGAGCGTGAGGGTGATCCTCAGGCCCAGAAGATCGCGCGCGAGCGGCCAGCGTTCCTCAGGCGGCCGAATCGCAATTTCGCGCACTCCGATTGCAGTGATCCCTAAGTCAGAGAGCGCTCCGACGATTGCGACAAGTGACATCGTGGTCACGTAGCGCCCAGTGTCGACGACTCCGAGATGCCGGAGTAGGAGAGCAGCCCCTACGGCGCTGACGAGTGCTCCGATCGCGTAGCCACCGACGCGCAGCGCTCCACCGCGCACAGCGGCCCGTCCGGCGGCAGTGCTGGAGAGTAGGTCTGTACGATCCTCCGCGCCGGTGGCAGCGGAGCTCTCTGATCGAGCGCGGACCGCTGGTGCCGCGGTTCCACCCGACCACGGGACCTCGTCGACAGCGGGATCTCCGCCAGATTCGGCCGATACGTGAGGAGAGCATGCGATGGCTACGGATACTAGAGCCCAGCGACCCTCCAACGGACTCGGGCATCGTTGCATCGCTCGGGGAGAAGCCGCGCTCGTGGATCAAGTACGTCGCCTCTAGCGAACTCCTTCCTTCCACCCGAGCACGCAAGTACAAGGGAGTGGTGGTCGCGCCACCCATCAGGAGAGCATCGGGATCGGGTGGGGTTGCATGCGTTGCCCAAAGCGCGCGACTTCAATCAAATCGATGGCATCGGGCGAGGACTGGCGGAGCTGGTCGACAGTTCGGTTGTGGGACGCCGTCAACGCCAGCTCAGTGATGGGAATATCGCCGTACGAAGCTGCTTGAGGTCGTCAGGCACGCGACCGGCCGCGGAAGTCTGATCCGGCGCGGGTTGCTCATTCAGCTAATGCCTTAACCCGCTTGGTAGTGAAGCGATGGCTACATAAGGAGTCGGCTTCCGGCCTCGCATCGACCTGGGCACGAGGATCCGACCCGGACGCGAACGGTTGCCTGATGGCGATTCGTCATCTGTCTACGACAGATGACGAATCTGAAATAGCGCCCGATCTATGGTGGAGTCTTCGTGACGGACTGACCGGAGATTGAGCACCGCCCTCTGTGTCAACCTCCAATGAGGAAGATCACGCCGCTGATTCATTGAGCTGAGAGGGCGGGGAAGAGAGCCCCCCGAGATGACCATCACAATCAATCACCACCTCGACGAGATGCGCCTGCATGCTGGTGCGGTGGAAGAGAGCACCGACCTGGACCCCGAGGTCCCTGAGCGAGCGCGCGGCCCGCGCCGATTCCCGGCCGCCCATAAGGCGAGGATCCTCGCTGAATACGACACCTTGGGTAAGGCAGACGAAGGAGCATTGCTCCGGCGCGAGGGGCTCTACTCCTCGCTGCTCACCGAGTGGCACAGACAACGCGACCGGGGGCGCCGAGGAGGCCCTCGCCCGGACCAGCGGTCGTCAGAGCGCAGACCCCCGGGACCGCGAGATCGCCCGGCTGAGGAAACGTACCGAGCGTCTCGAGGCTGAACTCGACAAAGCGCGCAAGGTCATCGAGATCCAGGGGAAACTCTCGGCGCTGTTGGAACAGTTCGCCACCGACAGCGTGGACAACAAACAACCGGGGCGAGACGAGGTGATCGACCAGGCCATCTGTGAACTGGCACCGACGGTCGGGGTCCGAGCGGCCTGTACCGCGGTCGGCGAGAGCCAGGCCCGTCACTACCGCCGGTACCGGGTGAGCGCGGCGCCACCACCTCCGGAACGAGTGCGGACCCCCCAGCCCCGGGCGCTCTCCGAAGTGGAGCACAAGGAGATCCGCCGGGTCCTCAACTCCGAAGAGCACGCGGACGAGGCTCTGAGGATCGTCTGCGCCAAGCCCCTCGGCGAGGGCGTCCACCTCGCCTCGGTCCCCACCATGTACCGGATACTCCGCGAGCACGGCGAGGTCGGTGACCGCCGGCGACACGCCACCCATCCGGCGAAGGTCAAGCCCGAACTCGTAGCGACCAAGCCGAACCAGGTCTACCCCTGAGACATCACCAAGCTCCACGGCCCCGAGAAGTGGACCCACTACTACCTCTACACCGTGATCGACATCTACAGCCGCTACGTACCGGGGTAGATGCTGGCTCGGGCCGAACGGGCCAGCCTCGCCGAGGCCCTGGTGGCCGAGACCATCGAGAAGCAGGGGATCGGCCGAGGGGAGCTCACCATTCACTCCGATCGCGGGTCGCCGATGATCGCGAAACCGATCGCCCACCTGCTCGCCGATCTCGGATCACGAAGTCACACAGGCGGCCGCACGTAAGCAATGACAACCCTTACAGCGAAAGCCACTTTCGCACCCTCAAGTACCGGCCCGACTTCCCGAAGAGCTTCGGCTCCTTCGAAGACGCCCACGCCCACTGTGGCCGATTCTTCGCTTGGTACAACGAGGACCACCGTCACTCGGGCATCGCGTTCCACACCCCGGCCGACGTCCACTTAGGCCGGGCGGTCCAGATCCGCGAACAACGCATTGAGGTGCTCGGCGCCGCCTACGCAGCCCACCCCGAACGGTTCGTCTGCAAGGCGCCCGAGCCGCCGGCCCTGCCGAAGGTCGCGCGGATCAACCAGCCGAAGGAGGACGCGCCGATAACGAAGTGATTCCCAAGACTTTCTGCCTCACAAAGGTTGAAGGCGTCGCCGAGTGTGTATGGCCTCGGTGACTCAGGATCCCTATCTTCATTGTGTAATGAACTTTCGCAAGGCTAACGTCGCAGGGGTGGACATGCCTAATGGCTGAGCACGCCGCCCCACTGGCAACAATCGCGATTCCAACCTTCAATCGAGCGAAGCTGCTCCCTCGTGCCGTGGCTTCTGCGCTTGCGCAGGACTACCGGTCCATCGAGATCCTCGTCGTCGACAACGCTTCCACCGATGAGACCGAGGATGTCTGTCGCGCTTTGACAACTCAACATCCCCAAGTCCGGTATATGCGTCAGCCATTCAACACCGGGCCGGTCCACAATTTTGAGACAGCCTTGCGGAATGCCGAGGGGTTCTATTTCATGTGGCTGGCTGACGATGACTGGATTACAACGAATTATCTCAGATGCTGCATCGAGAAACTTGAGCAAGAACATCATGCCATTGTTGCGGGGCAGGATTGGTGGTACTTGGGTAACGATATTGAGCTAAAGCCTATTCTCACCGAGGTGGAGTACCGACATCCGGGTCATGGCATTGTGCCAGCCCCTATTTTGACGGCTCATGAGCCCGAGCCGCAATCAAGAGTGTTAGCCTACTTGCGGTCTGTGGACTCGAATGCGGCGATTTACGGAGTCTGTCGAACTGACACTGCACGTGCTTGTCTGCCGATTCCGACTTGCATTGCCTGGGACTGGCTCTGGGTTCTCCTCCTCCTAAATATGGGCACGCTAGGTGCAGCAAGTGATGCGGGGCTTTATCGCAACGCAGAAGGAATTTCGGCCGATCTGCGACACGCCGCGGCGCAACTCGGGCATGGCCCAATCGGCAAGCGAATTCCGTGGGTATTGATTCCGTTGGAGGTCTTCATCACCTGCAACCAGAGTCATCATTTTCCAATGATCACTTCTAAACTTGATCGATGGACATTTGCGATAAAGGCGGCGCTGGTCACTTGTATTCACCTGCCAGCGCTACGACAAAATCCTGATGCAGCTCACTGAGCTCGGCTTACGCACGGGTACTGCGCCTTTTCGTTCGAGCTGATCGAGGGCGAAGCACGTACTATGCCGGCCGGGTCTGCTGCAGCTCTGGTTGACATCCTGACCTGCTCCAGACCCCCCCATCAACCATCAGTCGCCGGGGTCAAACCCCGTGCACCAAGGTAAGTCTGAGCGTCCGCGCGCGGGAATGGGGCAACTCGATGAAGGGATCGACATGACCTGAACGCTCATCCTTTCGCCGGCGAGCGTGCGCCGATCCTCGCCGATGTCAAGGTCGTTGGTTCGTCGGGCGCTCCACGTTGACACCGGCTGCGTCTCGACGCGCCGGCAGGCAGGAGGCACGAGAAGACAAGAGACCATTGACAGAGGCTCCCACACAGGTAAGTCGGATCTGTCCACATCTTCATGTCGGTGTGCGCCTTCCTCCCATCTCTTCCCCAGCTCCAGGCCAGAAGCCTGAGGGCTGGGTCAAGCAACACCAGGGATGGTCAGGTGCTCCGGTCTTCCATCAACGCGAAACGGCCAGCAGGTGCTCCGGTTTTCGATCAGCGTTTACAGACCGAACGCTACGACCCGTCAGCCCCCGGTGAGAGGCCTTTGTCCAACAACGTCCGTGGGAAGTACACCTAGGAGGCCGCTCAAATTCGTCGAAGCTTCACTCAAACTAATTTCTCGCGCGAGTTTCCTCGTGCTCCGGAGCACTAATCGGCACCCGATCCTTCTCGCGATCGGTGCCTACAGCGTCCCAAGAATCTCGAGCCAACATAGGGTAGATCATGCCGAATCCCGCGAGAGATACGCCGTCGATGACCAACGACTGCGCCATCGCGGCAAGCGCGACTCCACGCGTGAACGAATGATCCAAATGCAACCACACGACGAATAAACCGACATCAATTCCAAGCCCCGCGATGCCGATCACGACGCCGATCACTAGGCAAATAGCAGGAACCGAAGGCCGCTTGGGCGAGTGCGACGGCGATCGGCCAGAAACTTTCCGTCGCTGTTCAGCCAGCACGAACCCGGCCACGATCCCCTGAACGCCGACTACAAGCGCAATGCCCGAGATAAAGCTCGGTTGCCAGCGGAGCGAACCGACCGACAGGCCTGAGGGCAGAATTAGGCCAACGGCCAAAAAAGCAAGGCCGAATGCGACGAGGAGAGCGCCTGGCGTGACGAGCATCAAGTGGGGCGCAAGTAGCAGAATCTGGCGGAGGTGACGCCAGCCATCGGAGAACGTATTGAGCTTTGCTTCGCCGATCCGTTCGCGGTAACCGGTGCTCGTTTCGATGACTCTAAGACCAGCTCGGTTTGCCCTGATAAGCATTTCGGACGCGAACTCCATGCCGACCGAAGTCATACCAAGGTCAAGGATCGCGTCGCGGCGAAACGCGCGGTAGCCGGACTGGCTGTCGGTCACTCTGAGCCCATTGGTGGCGCGCCTGACGAGGAGCGTGAGCGCCGGAGTCCCGACGCGGCGATGGAGGAAGGACATCGTCGAACGCGGCGCCTCCGAGAGCCGCTCTCCGAGGACGATGTCGGCGGAGCCATCCGCTACCGGTCTTACGAGCTGGGCGATCTTCGAGAGATCGTAAGTAAGGTCGGCGTCCGCCATCACCACTATTTCGCCCAACGCGGCTTCGATCCCGGCGCGGAGTGCGCTGCCATATCCCGGACGGCACTCGCTGATGACTCGGGCGCCATGAGCAAGAGCGACCTCGACGGATCGATCGGTCGAGTTGTTGTCAACGACGAGCACCTCGCTCGGCAACCCTGCGGACGCCAGCGCCACCGCCGCCTCGTGGACGCAGCGCCCGACGGAAGCCTCCTCGTTGAGGCAGGGCAACACGACCGTAACAAACACCCGATTGGACGCCAGCGCCTGGCCAGCCACTCGACGCAGCTCCTTGATTTCGCTAACGGTTGATTCTTTCGCGGCGGCGCACGATCTTCCGCTCTCCAAGGTGCAGCCTAGTGGTCTGTCACGGATTTGATTGAAGCACGAGCCGCTCTACCGTGTTGCACTCTGGGCACGATCTCCTCGGCCAGCTTCTTCCAGATGAAGGGCTTCCGGTTGTCGTTCCAGTGCTCGGCCAGAGCTCGATCGCCTCTCGGAGACCGTCGACCGAGGAGAAGGTGCCCATTTTCGCCCAGCGTTCGGTTCGCTGGGAGAACCAGCCTTCGACGAGTTTCAGCCACGATGAGCTCGTCGGCGTGATGTGCAGGTACCAGCGTGCTCGCTCTTGGCGCGCGAGCCTCTTGCGCGCCAGCACATTGCGCGTCAAGAAAGCTGATTCACCCTTACGACTGCTAAACCATTGCCAACGGAGTTGCAGTCATCCTCACCGAACGAACAGGGCAGCTAGCACAGAGGCAGAGATACACGGTGCCGGACTGCTCCCTGCTGGTGATGTGTCTCGACCCGCTGAGGCGGAGATTATTGCGCGATGACCCAGGAAGACTCCGCATGCGAGCCACAGCGCGCATGCTCACTGAAAGACACCACCCATGGGATCAGATCACCGAAAAATGCCGTGCCGTCTGCGTCGAAACGGTTGAGATTGCACGACAACGCCGTCTTCGACATCACTGGTGTTGACCGCCATTTCTCTCGCGCGATTGGAACACCCTTAACGTCGTCGACTGTTCGCTTTCCACAATGACGCCAGTGCCATACGACAAGAACCGCGTCCTCAAGGAACTTCGGATCTGCATCGTCTATGACTGCCTGTTCCCTTGGACGATTGGCGGGGCAGAGCGCTGGTACCGGACACTCGTCGAGCGCCTCGCCGAGACAGGCGCTCGGGTCACCTACCTCACCCGTCGCCAGTGGGAGGGCGATCCACCGGCGATCGAAGGCGTGAGTGTCATCGTGGTGATGCCCGAAGCCGACCTGTACCGACCAGATGGCACCCGAAAGATAGGGCCACCACTTCGTTTCGGTTGGGGCGTCTTTTGGTGGCTCGTTCGGCATCGGTCCGAGGTCGACCGTGTACGTGTCGCTAACTTTCCCTACTTCTCACTGTTAGCCGCGCGTGCTGCCCTTCTCGGGACGCGCAAGCCAGTGGACGTCGACTGGTTTGAAGTCTGGCCTCTCGAGTTCTGGCGCCGGTACGTCGGTCGGGTCGCGGGACGGTTCGGATTCGCGATCCAGGCACTATGCATCCGGCTTACCGACCACGCGTTTGTCTTCTGGGAGCACACCGCGACCCGGCTGCAAGCCTTCGGATTCGATAACCAGCTCACTGTGCTTGCCGGGCTCCTCCCCGCGAATGGCCGCGACACTGCATCCCGACTGCTTCGCTCTCACGCAGAGCCGGTAGCACTGTTCGCAGGCCGCATGATCAAGGACAAGGGAGTGCTCCTGCTGCCCGAGGCCATAGCAATGGCCCGACGCGAACTACCTTCACTGCGCCTTGTAATGGTGGGTGAGGGACCTGAGGGATCTCTTCTCCAGCAACGTTGCGCCGAGCTCGATCTTGCCGCGGCTGTCCGCTTCCCCGGCAAGGTACCAGACAACGAGCTCGACGAGCTCATTGCTGGGTCCAGCTGCGTTGTCGTTGCTTCTGTGAGAGAAGGTTACGGCCTGATGGTCGTCGAGGCAGCGGCCGCTGGAACACCCTCGATCGTTGCCGCGAATCCTGAAAATGCAGCTGTTGAGCATATCGTCCAGGGGGTGAATGGCTTCGTCGTTGACCCGACATCAGCCGCACTCGCGCAGGGAATCATCGCAGCGGTGGCAGCTGGCGACAGTCTCCGCCAATCGACGATCGACTGGTACCGACAGCGTGCCGATTCGATGTCCATGAACCGTGCGGCCGCGGAAGTGGTCGAGATCTACATGATCCGACAAGACAAGAAAGACTGATCTCTGTCGGCTGGCCGGTATGGTCGGTCTTGCGATCCATGAGCTGTGTATCCGACTGTCGGGTCGTGCGAAGGCCTTCTGGGATCACACTGCGACGCGACTACGAGCCCACGGCTACAAGGACAGGTTGACGGTGCCCGCGGGCCTCATTCCGTCTGACCGTCGAGCCGTGCCTACGGTTCAGAGCGTCTCGAGTGAGCCGTACGTGCTGTCCGCCGGTAGGCACGTCAAGGACAAGGGTCTTCGAATACTGCCCGACGCACTGAAGATCGCCCGGTGGCAGCTCCCGACGCTACGGCTCGTCTTGGCGGGCCAGGGACCAGAGCCGCCGCTCGTCATCGCTCGACTTGAAGAGCTCGGGCTCAGGCGACGTGTGCGACCTCCCCGGCAGGGTGAGCGACGACGAGCTTGCCGAGCTGATTGCCGGAGCTTCATGCATGGTCGTCGCCTCCGTGAGGGAGGGTTATGGGTTGATGGCCGTGGAGGCTGCCGCTTGCGGCACTCCATCTGTGGTGGTGGCGAACCCCGAGAACGTAGCGACCGGGCGCATCACCGAAAGTTTAAGCGGCCTCGTCTACGAGCCGACCGCCGCCGAAATCGCAGATGGGATCGTGCGCGCCATCGCAGCAGACAAGAACTTTCGAACGACAACAGCAGCCTGGTATGCCGATCACGCTGAGGAGATGGGAATGGCGAGGGTGGTCAGCCCGATGGTCGAGCTCTTTGCTTCGCTCGATCAGACACGTCCGCTCTCGATGGGGCAACCCGGGAGAGGGACACCGAGTAGACGGAGGCATTCACGCCA
>Ga0187881_10002214_pt1 | contig 18781 bp, 14 predicted proteins | sample June2016WEW_19_1_2_FD_133017 | JGI IMG/M metagenome (GOLD analysis project Ga0187881, IMG submission 133017) | Peatland microbial communities from SPRUCE experiment site at the Marcell Experimental Forest, Minnesota, USA - June2016WEW_19_100 | ecosystem: Environmental > Terrestrial > Soil >...
ACCCCGAGCCTGTTCATGGCGGAAAGGCTTCCGGCCTTTTGTATTTCGGCCTGGAGACCGGCAACCAGCGGAACGGTTGCCTGGTCGATGTATTTCTGCGATTCCGCGCGATAGGCCGCGAGAACCTGCTCCCATTGCGGCACGGCCATCGGCTCGGCCGCGCCGGGCAGCCCTACCGCCTGGTATTCTTTCCACGCCTCCTGGAGGGGATAGAAACCCGCCTGGCCGCGCGAGCTTTCGGCGTTCCATTCCTTTGCGCCCATCTCCCATGCCGTGGAGAAGCCCTGATGGCGAAGGGTGATTTCAACGGGAACCCAAACGGAGCCGTTGCGCACGAAAGACAGCTGCGCGGGGATGAGAGAGCTCTCGGCCTGATCGGGCGGGATGTCCGCGCTCAGTGCAATGAAGATATGCCCGGGGATGGTGATGAAAGCCGTGTTGATCCCCACCGCCTGGAGAAGGGCGGCGTACAAAATGGAGATGTCGCTGCAATCTCCGGCCCGGTACTGGAGAGTCTCGCGCGGAAACTGAAGGAAATCCACCAGTTCCTTCTTCTTTGACGCCACGGAATACGGGGTCACCGGATTGGGGACGTAGTTGATGCCATAAATATCCAGGGCTTCGTGCAGGGCGATGGCGGCCTCCAAGTTCCTGTTGATGGATCGCGTCTCCCACGTGCGCACCTGGCTGACAATGCTGCGGGCGAACTGCAGGACCGCGGGGTCCTTCGCCGTGACGTATGCTGCTGCCTTGCGATCGTCGTCCCAGGTCATAGCGTTTCTACCCAGTATCTCGACGGTCTCGATCCGCTTCTCCTGGCGGTCCTGCCCGTTGACGCGATAGTCAATCACCAGCTCGGCGCTCACTTTGGTCCCCTCTGTGGTCCCGAGGATGGCGTCCGTGAAGAGGGCGAAAATGTCGACCTGCTCACTCGAGTTCGGGGCGATGAGCCCGGCCACGTCGATCTGCTTCGGATCGTCCATGTAATGCTTGATGAAGAATTGCACCTTGATGTTCGACAAGGGGACGGCGAGCGGGTTGTTGATCACGAGGGTGCCGATGGGATGATCGTCGTAGTGCTTGTAGAAAAGGGAAAGCGCGGGGGGAAAGCGTGCGATGAACTCCACCTGGGGTCTCAGGCTTTCCAGGAGATCCTGACCCGACTGGGCGGACTTGAGCGCCCCGTTGGCTTCGCCATAGTCGAAGGCGGCTTTCCCGGAGACGTCCCGCAGACTGGTCCTGGCGCCCGCCCGCAGGAGCGCGGAGACAACAGCCGGATCTTCACTATCCCGGGCTGCGTACATGAGTGCGGTGCATCCGTCCTTGTCCTGGAGGTTCACCTCGGCGCCCTCTTTCAATAGCACGAATACCGTCTCTGGACTATTTTTGTTGCGCACAGCCTCCATGAGGGCCGTTTCGCCCACATCGTCCCGTGCGTTGACAAGGGCGCCGGCCTGAAGCAGCAGCGAGACCACCTGGGGGTCCAGTGCGTACCAGGCAGCCTGCATGAGCGCGGTATTGCCGACACTGTCGCACTCGTTGACATCCGCGCCAGCTTTCAAAAGCATGGAGACCGCCTCGGGATCCTGCCAGTGCTCGGCCGCAAGGATGAGGGCGGTCTTGCCGGAGACCCTGGTCCGCGGATTGACAGCTGCGCCGGCCTGCAAGAGCTTGTGTATCACCTCCAGGCTTTTGGCATCCTGCGCAGCCCACATGAGGGCCGTCATGCCGTTCTGGTTCTGCGCGTTGACCGCCGCCCCCGCGCCCAGCAAAAGGGTTATGCCCTCGGAGTCGTCCGCGTGAGCGGCTCGCATGAGCGCCGTGTCACCATCCTTCTTCTGCTCGTTGACGTTGGCGCCGACCTGTATCAGCGCAGCAACGACTCTGGTGTTGGGATTGTTCTCAACGGCCACCATGAGCGCGGTCCAGCCGTCGTTGTCCCGGGCGTTGATCTCGGCCCCGGCCCGTACCAGGACCGAGATCACGGCAGGATCCCTGTTCTCCGCCGCGGCCGCCATGAGCAGTGTTCTACCGTACGCGTCCCTGGCGTGCAGGTCGGCGCCCTTCCGCAAATTCTCCTGCAGGACTTTCGCTGAAGCGTTCGCGGCAAGCTGAAACAGGTCGACGTTCTGGGGCCTGACCGTAGCGCAGCCTGCAAAGAGGATCAGCGAAGCCCCGCACAGGATGAGAAGACTACGGCCGACTTTCCATCTTACGTGCTTTCCGCTGTGCGACATTTTCCGCTCCACTTTGGGCCACAGATGCGCGATCTTGGAAGTGGACGCCCGCTCAATTATAGAATACTTTTCCGCCTCGCGCTACAACAGGTCGTCCAGGAGGGCCGCCATCGCGGGGTCACCGCCCGCGGGTGGTGACCAGTCGACGATCACCGCGTCGTATCCCTCCTCGCGCAGAGTCTCGCCGAAATCCCGTACGCCCACGTTGACGAACACAGGCCTTTCTTTGAGGAGCTCTTCAAGCTTCCTGGGCATCAGCGAGCCTCCTTGCGCTGTGCAAGCAACAGCAAGACCTCCAGGCAAAAGGCTGCGGCCTTTGCGTTGCTGGAAAAGACGCACACGCCTGCGCCGGCCAGCGCGGAGACTTGCGACTGCAGACCCTGGGCATCATCATCTGTGCCGCAGACAGAGGCCACCACGCAGAGATGATCGCCCCTGCGGCGCGCAGCCTCCTGAACGCCGCGGACCGACTCCAGAAGATCCCCCACCGGGTCTCGGGAGGAGATAGCCCCAAGGATGAAATCCAGGAGGATGAGGGCGACGGCCGGATCGTTCCCTTCCAGCGAAAGCCTCTGCCTGCGCAGCGTAGCGTCGATCATCGGGTGGGGGCGCCCTTCGACAAACTCCTCAGCGCCCATGTCGATGAGCGTGTTTTCCCGGCTCTCCCGAGGATCAGCGAGATCGAGCATTCCCGGAAGGGGGGAGTTCGAGTGCACCACGAGGCCCGCCTTGTGAAATATGGCCTGCGACTGATAACAGAACGTGCCTCCGGCGAACAGACCGCGGATGTAGCGCTGCCCCGGCCGCATTTTCGACACCTGCCCTGAAGCCATCTCACCGAGGGATTCGGCCTGGCGCGGCAGGCGCTCAGGTACTGCCACTCCGGCAGCCTCGAGGGCCGCATTCACTGCCGCATCGATGGTGGCCGCCGAGTGGACATTCCGCGTGGATTGCGCCGCCCCTGATCCCAGAAGGCAGAGCACGACCGGCTTTGCGCACCTCAGAAGCCGGTCCATCAGCCGCTTCGTTGTTGCCGCCCCGGGCGGCTTCGAGAGAATCGCTATGACCTTCGTCGCCCGATCCGATTCCAGGGCGTCGATTGCGGCCATGGTCGAGATGCCGCCAATTGCGTCCGAGAGATCGCGGCTGCCTGTTCCGATTCCATGAGATATGCCCGAGCCAGCCTGGTGGACCAGGCTTGAGAACTCCTGCATCCCGGTCCCTGTGGAGCCGACGATGCCGATTGGCCCGCGACGGACCGCATTTGCAAACCCGATGCCGGCTCCGCTCAGAAAGGCAGTGCCGCAGTCCGGGCCCATCACGATGAGCCCCTGTTTTTGCGCTTCAGTCTTGAGCGCAAGCTCGTCCTGAACGGAAACGTTGCTGGAAAAGAGGAAAACATTCAGGCCCTCGCTGAGGGCCAGGCGCGCTTCCCGCGCAGCGTATTCCCCTGGAACGGAAATCACCGCGACGCCGCAGTCAGGCCGCAGTGCCACAGCTTCACGCAGGGATCTCGGCTCGGCCGCCGCCGTGCCTTTGCCGGGGAAGCTTGCGGACGCACGCGACAGCCACGAGTCCGGGTCCGCAGCAACGGCGTCCACCGCGGCTTCGTCGCCTTCCAACGCAAGAACGAGGTCGTTGGGACCTGCCGCAGAAAGCTCCCCTGTCTTTCCACTCCCATAGCCAAGCTCGGCAAGGAGCTTCTTGTTCGCCTCGGTGCCCATGACCGCCGACGCATCGCGGATTCCGAGTTGTCCGGCGATCCGCTTCGCTGCCTGCATGAGGAACACGGAGTCGAAGTATCGATTCCTGCGGACGACGACTCTTTTGATCACGCTCACCCGCTCTCAATCCCTGTATTTCTGGGCGAAACGCGTGAGGGCCTTCGTGAAGCATTCCATGGGCGGACGCACGATGCCGCCTCCAATGATCCCGTGGCCTGAGTCCTTGTGCGCTATGGCGGTGTCGATGACCGGCACCGTGTTGGTCTGCACAACCTTGCGGATGTCGATGCCCACGGCAGAGCCCTCGAAGTCAGGCGCCGGCATGAGGTAGTCCGGGCTCCTGCCCACCGAGATGGCGCGCATCTCGCGGCTGAAAGCCAGCGCTTCCTCCGCGGTGCCTCCCGTGAAGGTGAGGATGCCCGGCGCCCCGCCAATGACAAATCCGCCCCAGCCGACCGTCTCGGTGATTGCCGAGTCCCCCATGTCGAGCCCCGCATCCTCCTCTTTCGAGCCCGGAAGGAAGAGTCCGTTGACGCGTGGAGCGGGCGCTGTGAACCACTCCCCATCCAGGCCGCTGACCTGGATGCCGAACTCCGTGCCGTTTCGCGCCATGGCCGTGACAACGCTGCTTGCCTCTACTCCCCGCGCCGGGTCAGCGGAAGCCTTGCCGGCTGCCATGGAAAGACCGAGGAACAGGAACGGGTGGTTTCCAGCGTAATACAGGGTGGACAGCACCTGCTCCTTCGGCAGCCCGCAGTCCACGAGGGCCGGCGCAACCGCGTTGGTAAAGATGCTCGACGATGCAACCACGCGGTTGTGCATCTCGTCTCCCATGAGAAGGGCGCGTGAGATGAGCTGCTTCAGGGGCACTCCGCCCATCTTCCGCACGGCCGCGCGAAGCGCGGGGCCCCAGACGTCGCGCCACTTCTCCAGGGTGGCGAGTGCATCCTTCGAGTAGTCCCCGAACTGCTGGAAGCTTTCCACCTGGCGGCAGTAGGCCCGGTTGCCGAAAGCCTTGTTCTCCACCACCCACACCCACATGTTGCTGGTGATGGTGCCCGCCATCGGGCCGACGGTCGAATGGTGGTGGTTTGGCTCGAAGGAGATCTCTCCCGCCTCTATCTGCTTTTCCGCATCCGAGCGATCCTTTGCCCATCCCTCGAAAATGCACATGCCGATGGCGGCGCCTCTTTGCGCCCCGCACATGCGGCTCCACTGGATGGGAGGCCCCGAGTGGAGGATCAGCTTGTCCCTCATTCCGGGGATCACCTCTGAGGCCGGCGCCACGTCCACAAGCACCGGGTCAGCGGCCGTGATGCGGCGAACGGCCTCTTCGTTCGCCGCGTTGATTTTTTCTTTCAGGCTCATTTCTTACTGGACCTTGCCGACCACTCCTTCGACGTACCACTTGAAGTCGCCCATCTTGTCGCCGCCCCAGCTTTCGCCCGCCTTGATCTGAACCATGCCGGTATTGTCCACGATGGGGCCCGTAAAGGGGTTGAAGCCCCCCGCGACCGTATCCGCGGACTCGCTGACGAGCTTCCTCACATCGGCTGGCACCGAGGGACCGAAGGGTGCAATGGCAACCATTCCGCCCTTCTCGAGGCCCCAGTGCACGGACTGCGCCTTGAAGGTACCGGCCATGACGCTCTTTGCCACCTCGGTGAAGAACGGCGCCCATGTGAAGCCCAGCCCGGTGATCCATCCCTTGGGGGCAAGCGCGCGAGCCTCCACCGACTGGAAGCCGATGGACATGGCGCCCCGGGCTTCCGCGGTCTGGATGACGGTTGCGGGGGAGTCGACGTGCATTGCCACTACATCGCATCCCTGGTCAAGGAGCGCGTTTGTAGCCGCTGCTTCTTTTGCTTTGTCCGACCACCCGCCCGTCACCACGACGGTTGTCTGGGCCTTCGGGTTGACCGACCGGGCGCCCAGCTCGAAGGCGTTCACGTTGCCGACCGCGAAACCGATGGGGATGCCGATGACAAAGCCAAGTTTGTTGCTCTTTGTCATCTTGCCCGCGGCGACTCCCATGGGGTACCAGGCCGTCTGCGTATTGCCGAAATAGTTCCCGAAATTGGCCGACATCATCCACCCGCCCGCGTGGTAGAAATACACGTCGGGGTGCCTCTTGGCCACGTTGAACGCAGGCTCCTGATGCCCGAAGCTCGTCGGGAAAATGAGCTTTGCGCCCTGCTGGATCATGCCTTCCATGACCCTTTCAGCCTCGGCGCTCTCCGGCACGTTCTCCGCCTCCAAAAGCTTGACACCGGGGAGCGTTCCTGCCACCTGGGTCAAGGCATCGTGGAAAGACCTGTTGTACCCATAGTCGTTGACGCTGCCCACGTAGATGGCTCCGATGACGAGCTTTTGGGCATTCGCCGTGAAACCGGGCACGACGATCATGAAAACCGCCAGGATGAGCGCGAGGCTCATACATCCCAGAATCTTTCTCATGTTGAATACCTCCTTCGAACACTCCAAGAGCACGCAGCGCGGCAACGCCACGCCTCATCATACTCCGTTCACTCAGTTCCGTAAAAGGTTCTGCCAAGCCCGGCGGGGGCGGCGTGCCTTCGGGAGCCTCCCCAGGCAAGGAGGACGAGAATGGTCAGCACATAGGGGAGCATGTCGAGGAGGAACGGCGAGATGTCGGCTCCCCGCGCCTGCAGCTGGAGCTGAAGCGCTTCAGCTCCTCCAAACACCAGAGCGCCGGCAATCGCCCGCAGCGGATGCCACTTGGAGAATATCACCAGGGCAATGGCGATGAATCCCCGGCCCGCCGTCATCCCCTCTGCCCACGTAAGGGTCAGCGACAGCGAAAGGTGAGCCCCTACCAGGCCTCCCAGCAGGCCTCCTGCGAAAAGCGCCTGAAACTGTACCGCCGCCGCATTCCGGCCCGAGGCAAAAGCGGCAGCGGGACTCTCTCCGACCGCGCGCACACCAAGTCCCCATTTCGTTCCGAACAGAAGCCACCACACAAGAACGGCGACAGGCACGACGATCCAAATGAGGAGGTCGTAGTTGAAGAGGGTGGTCGACTTTACCCACGGCAAAACCGCCAGCCAGTGCGGTCTCCACTTCGGAAGACCGGAAATAACGGCGCCCACGAAGGGCCTGCCAACCAGGGCGCTCACCCCGATGCCGAAGAACATCATGGCCAGACCGCTTGCAAGCTGGTTGGCGCGGCGCGTGACCACGAGCCAACCGAAGATCAGATTGCCGACGCCACCGGCCGCCGCAGCGGCCGCCACGCCGAGGTATGCGCTCCCGCTGGCCGCGGTCACGGCGAAACCTGTGGATGCGCCGATGAGAAGGATTCCCTCCAGCCCCAGGTTTACGATGCCGGCGCGTTCCACGACGGTTTCCCCGAGCGTCGCGTACAAAAGGGAAGTCCCCGAGAGGATCGCTCCCGCAAGCACTCCAAGGGCAAGGGGTGTGCTCATCCCGCGGACCTCCGCCGCGTATTCCTGCCAAGCACGATGAACAGCAGCATGGCAAGAAGGATGTTCACGACCGCGTACGGGAGACCCTGGGTGATCTGGAGTATGTCCCCGGCGGAGGTGATGATCGCGAAGAGAAACGACATCAGGATCATCCCCAGGGGCTTGCCGCCTGCGAGCCATGAGATCAGGAATCCCGTGAAGCCGTAGCCCGGAGATAGACCCTGGCGCAGCCTGCCGTGAATGCCCGAGACCTCCCCCATGCCGGCCAGTCCGGCGATTCCTCCGCCGATTGCCAGGGCGATCACGACATAGGTGGCAACGGGGATGCCCAGCCGCAAAGCCGCTTCCGAGTTGCCTCCGATGGCCCGCATCTGGACGCCCCAGCGCGTCCTGTCCATGAGCACCCAGTACAGAAGGAGAGCCGCGAGCGCGAGGAACAGGCCTGCATGGATTCGAGTGTTGAAAAAGGAGGGCAGACGCGCCGCGTCTGGGAAGGCCGCCGACTGGGGATAGGCTGAGCTCTCCGCGCTCCGCCACGGTCCGAAGATGAAGAAGCTGACAATGAGCGGAGCCACGTAATTGAGCAGGAGGGTGGATATCGTCTCGTTGACCAGCTTGTTGGCGCGCAGGAGCCCCGGAATTGCGGCCCACGCAGCCCCGCCTGCGAAACCGAGCAGGGTCACCAGGGGAAGGAGGACCCAGACCGGAAGGCCTGGGAGCAGAAGTGCTCCGGCTGAGGCCAGCCACGCACCCATGTACAACTGGCCCTCTCCGCCCACGTTGATAAGGCCCAGCCGGGAAGGAAGGGCAACGGCAACGGCAGTCAGAAGGAGCGGAATCATGCGGACGATCAGCTCGGAGAATCCGTACGCGTTGGCTAGAGTGTAGTGGAACGTGTCGGCATACCCTCTGAGCGGATCTTTGTCGGCCGCCAGCAGGACCACGGCGAAGACGCCCAGGACGATGACGCAGATTGCAGCGTAGCGCACGGAGGAGGCCAGGATCGGATGCCTCTTCATTGGGGCGCCTCCGGTGATCCTGTCATCAAGCGGCCCACAGTCCCTGCCCGCCAGGCCCCGCGCTCAAACTCCCCGACAACCGCGCCATCGTACATGACAAGAAGGCGGTCGCTCATCTCGGAGAGCTCTTCAAGGTCTTCCGAGATGAGAAGCACTCCTCCGCCTGAATCCCGAGCTCTCCGAAGCAGACCCCGAACCGACTCGGCGCTTCGCACGTCAAGCCCTCGCGTGGGGTAGAGCGCTACGATGAGCCTCGGCTCCTTCGCCATCTCCCGGGCAATCACCACTCGCTGGAGGTTTCCGCCGGAAAGCGCGCGAACAGGCGGGTCCAACAGCGGCATCGGAAAGTCCAGTTTGTGAAACGAGCCGCGCATGTCGGCTTCCAGGCGGAGCCAGTCAACCGCTGCGCCCCTCCAGTATTGCCGACCCGTTCCAAGAACCAGGTTCTCCCGCACTGACATGCCCGGCACCGCCGCCATGACCAGAGGGTCTTCCGGCACGAATGCGACTCCGCTTTCCCGTATGCGTCCGATCGTCCAGCGTGTCGCATCGTGTCCAAAGAGCAGCTTTCTGCCTGCGGAAACAGGCAGGAGGCCAAGGATCAGATCACCCAGCTCCTTTTGTCCGCTGCCGGAGACTCCGGCCACACCGACGATTTCCTCTTCCCCGATCACCAGGTCGATGTCTCTGAGCCGTGTCTCGCTCCCTGATGCGCGTGTGCAGGCGCCGCGAAGCTCGAGGAGCTTCTGTTCTCCACCGCCCGCTGCGCGCGGGGCTGCCACCGCGCCAGACAGGCCGTCGGTGTCACGCTCCCCGAACATCATCGAGACAAGGGTCCCCCCATCTGCCTGTCCGCGTGTCAGCTCACCTGCCACACGCGCCTGGCGCATCACCGTAATTCGGTCCGCACAGGCAATGACCTCGCGCAGCTTGTGAGTGATGAACAGGATCGCATAGCCCTCGGATTTCAGTGCTTCGAAGACTCCAAACAACGCCTCAACCTCGTGGGGCGCCAGGACCTTGGTCGGCTCGTCCAGGATGAGCACCCGTGCGTCCGCCATCAGCAGCTTGAGTATTTCCACCTTCTGCTGGTCCCCCACGGAAAGCTGGCGAACGGGCGCGGCGGGGTCGACGGAGAGGCCGAATCTCTCCGCAAACGGTCGGATGCGCCTGGCTATCACATCTCGACGCACAACAGTAGGAAGGTCGGCCAGGAAAAGCGCAATGTTTTCGGATACGCTCAACGCGGGGATGAGCATGAAGTTCTGAAAAACCATGCCGATCCCCAGCCGCCGGGCATCGCGCGGGGATCGTAGCTCCGTCGGCGTGCCGTTCACGAGGATCATCCCGCTGTCGGGGCGCGTGAAGCCATAGAGGATTTTCGAGAGTGTGCTCTTTCCCGCCCCGTTCTCCCCCAGAAGGGCGTGGATCTCGCCGGCGTACAGGGTGAAATCGACTCTGTCGTTGGCCTGGACGCTGCCGTATCGCTTGACGATCTGGCGCGCTTCAATCAACGGGGTCCCAGCCGTGCTGCTCATCGGCGGAAGGAGTTTACCCTAGAACCGGGGAGCGATCAATGAAACCCAGCCTCTTGGGCAGGGAGCGCAAGCCGGAGTGGCTTCTGCGGGCCGGCCGTGTTACCATGGGCCGAGAGAAGGCACGTGCCAGGCAAAACTATGGAGCCTGCGCGCCATCTTGCGGCGCATGCGCAAGGACAGTTCATCTGCGAGGCCTGGACAGGGACGGTCCTCACCGTTCACGCGCGTGCCGTCAACATCCTTCGTGCGGATGGGCTTGTCGTGTCTCTGGTTGCGGATATGGATTCCATGACAGGATTGGGCGTATGCGTCCCCGGTTTGTTCGAGGAGCCTCCCGAAGCAGCAGCAGTGGGTCGGGAGGTTGTGCGCGATGGGCAGTGGATTGAAGTTGCCGAGTTCGCTCGTCTTGACCTTTCGAAAAGCCGGATGTGGAAAAGCACAATTGACGACGCCCTGATTCGTGAGGTTCCCGCCGCGCGTATCGCGCAAGTTCGCGATGCCCTTCTGCTGTACGGGAAAACCGGCGGACTGCTGGGCATCCTCTCGCCGGAGAGGGCGACAAATCCATTCGTGGAAAAGGCACGGAAGGCCCTTGTAGACCGGCGCCTGGAGGCCCTGGTCGGCCTGGGCCCCGGACTGACTCCTGCAGGGGATGATTTCCTTGTCGGTGCTCTCATGGCATTCCCGTGCAAGCCGCGCGGCGAACTTCTCCGGGCTGCCTGGCCATGGACCACCCCGGCAGGAAGGACGCTCCTCTGGATGGCCCTCAGGCGGTCATTCCCTGCCTACCTTGTTGCTTTGGCCGACTGCATTGTTTGTTCCAACTCACCGGAAGCGATCAGCGAAGCTGTTCGCGTTGCATGCGCACACGGGGAAACCTCAGGCTCTGATGCGCTGGCGGGGTTCTGTTGGGCGCGTCTGAACCTGAATCGGACTCGGTTGCGTCCGGACGCCGTCCGGTGCAGACTGAAGGCATGGCAGTGAGAATCGTCATTGAAGGGCAGGGGTGGAGCATGGAGGCCGAGCTGTCAGATGATCCCGCGGCGCGAAAGGTCGCCGAAGCGCTGCCGCTCAGCGCGCACATGTCGCGGTGGGGAGACGAGTACTACGGTAGCGTGGATCTCGACATTCCTGAAGACGCCACGGGCAGAGAGCTCATGACGGTCGGGGAGATCGCCTACTGGCCTCCGGGCAAGGCGCTGTGCATCTTTTTCGGTCGGACGCCGGTGAGCACGGACGAGAGACCGAGGGCGGCATCGGCTGTCCTCCCCGTGGGCCGGGTGACCGAGGGGGTCTCCAGCCTGAAAGGCCTGGGCAAGAGCGCGCGGATGAGTTTCCGCAAGGCCTGAAAAAGGCTTTCACGGCCGCGGGCTGCGGCCTTTGGATTCACCGGCCGGAGCCGAAGAGCGCCGGGTCAAACATGTAGCTCAGGGAAGACGGATCAAGAATCATTCGATCGAGATCGAGTGCCGGGTTGTCTATGGATTCCGCACAATACAGCAGAGGTCCTCGCGTGACCGAGATCCGCCCAAGATCGGAGAAAACGCGATGATCTGCACAAAGCGGCGTAATATCCATCGCAAGCTCCAATTTGACAGTTGAACATCCTTTTGCAAGCTCAAGGTCGAGATACTCAGCTTGTGTGAAGCGGCTTGCGTTGAAAAGCCTCGCATGTCGCCGCAGGAGACCATAGCGCTCTGAGTTGTTCACAAGGACCCGGCCGTGCTGGGCCCATCCCGGCAATCGAAGGCGAAGTCGCAAGGTTATCGGGCTTTCGACGTTGATCTGAACAACCCCTTCCCACGGGAAGCCTGACTCGATCGCAAGAATAACGCCATTTGAAAGAGTGATGCGGCAACTGGGGTACTGGTCAATGCACAATCCTGACTCGTTTTCCGAGCCTACAAGACGGTCGATTTCAGCCCAAAGACGGGAGATGTTCGAGGGGCAGCACGCTGTTCGGAACCATGATTGACGCTCCAGCGTGCCGTCAGAAGACAGAGGGTTGCGGTAGAAGTAACGGTCGCCAGAAAAAGAGATGCCCACCGCAGCGGCGTTGAACAGCAGCCACTCAATGAGATCGGAATATCGCACATCTCCTGTTGCAAGCGACATCTCTCTATTCCACATGACACACCCGATGGCGGCGCACGTTTCGGAATATGAATATCGGTTATCCAGCTCAAACGACCGTCCGAAGCCCTCTATCACGGGAAGAGCGCCGACGCCGCCGCTCACATACATTTTTTGATCGACGATTGCGTCCCAGGAGTTTGTCATCCATCCCAGAAGGTCAGGCATCGACTCCTCGCGACACAGCATGGCGGCGGCGGTCGCTTGATACATCCAGCGTACGCAGTGGCCGCGCGGCTCGCGCTGCTCTGGCAAAGGCCGATCCTGCTGCTGGTATGCTCCGCTCAGAAATGAAGCAACGGAACGGAACATGATGAACGGCGGTTCACGCCCGGTGAGGTTCTCGCCGAACTCGAAACCCAACTCGCCCCTTTTCCGGCTTTGACGGCTTGCAGCCCGGGAGCGCGAAATCTGGGAGACAACCTGGGAAAGGAAGTGGAGCCAGAAATGGCCGATACGTCCCCGCCGACAAAGGAGATTTCGGGCCGCCTCGAGGTACTCGCGCTTGTGCGTGACGCGGTAGAGTCTGATGAGAGCGAGCTCAATTTCCTGGTGGCCACTCGTGCGCTCTGGACCTCCATTTTTGAACTCACGAACGATGAGATCAGCCGCCTTCTCTGCCACCCGCAGAAGTTCCGTTTTGCCCGTCGCCTCGAAGTGAGAGACGCCCGCTTCGATGAGATGGCCGTGACAGTAAAGCTCATGTTCGATCTGGAGGTTTTTCCACCGCGTGCCAGGGAAATGGATCTGGTTATAGGTGAACAGGTAGCCGTCGGGTTCCTGGCATCGGGCTATAAGGGCAATGTATTCATTCAAAAGGGCATCGAGCCTGGCAGATGGCGTGGAACGGAGGATGCGGCTCGCAGCGTCAGCCCATTTATGCAGGTCGGAGTCAGTATAGAAGAAGCCCGCCCGGGTTCCAGCTTGGAGGCCGGCAGCAATTCGAAAGTTGCGAATTGTACCGCAGCGTTCGTATTGTTCCCACTGGTAGATGATTGCACGATCCTTGTTCAACGCTCTCCGCTCGGCCCAAAAGCCTTTGTCTATGGAAACTGCCGTTGAATGCATTTCTCTCCACCCCATGTCTGCCTCCGAATGAAAGAGAATCGAGTACGGTCCCCGATGATACACGAAGAGGCCGTCTTTCCGGCGCGTGAAACGAATGCGTGGCAACGCGCCGCATTAGGCAGGAGGAACGCCATGCGAGATCAGATGTCCATGGGCATTGACAGACAAAAATACCATCATATAATCAGGGTCGAATAGTTGACGGGTTCAAGAGATCATAAATGTCAGCGGAAACCCTTGGGCACACTTTCGTGTGCTACAAAGATCAATACGATCTTACACAGGACGTCGCGGCTCAACTGCAGCCTTCAACCGGGGCGTCTTCCCCAGTGGTCATGCCGGCAGCTCGGCGTGGCAAACTGGGGAGCAGCTCGGCGTGGCTGATTCTCGTCAAGTGCCCGAATGACGATGTCCTCAATGTATTCTCCAGCTCCATGGCGGAGCATGCAACGGCGGACAAGATCGAGGGCGCCCCGCCGCAGCCGCATGACGAGTACCTGAGCGATGCAGCGAATGAGATCTCGCCCGCGAAATCTCTCAGCCACGCCAGCGATTCCGCCAAGTATGTCGTCCAGAACATTTCAATCGTTTCAGTGGTGCTCGGGGGGCTTGGCCTTTTGACTAACTTTGCCGGCGGTTATGGCAAGCATCCGTTTCTTTTTGGCGTTCTAGTCCTGGCGGCAGCTGCCGCGCTTGCCCTGGCGGTCTGGGCATTATTTCCACGGGTAGAGACCATCGACAATGCCAACAACCTCCTGACCGTGCAGAAGGTCTTTGTAAGCGCGATCTGGCACAGAGCATGGTTCGCTCGCGCTGCGACGGGGGCCTTGCTCTTTGCGCTGATTTGGGCAATCGTAGTGTTCTTCTACGTAAGCAATAGCCATCAACCTGCTGCGACAATCACTACAACGATGGATACCTCAGGGCAGCGACCTGCTTTGGACATAGCAGCGGACTTGAGCGATCTCCCAGACGACTCCGCGCCGGCCCTGACCGTTGTTGGCTTTCAGAGCTCACAACAGAAAGATGTTGCCTCTTGGCTCGGCGTCCTGTCCTTGAACACGCGCACGGCCAAGATCCAGGGAAAGGTAGTCAACGTCACTGACTACGACTCACTCCTCATTCGCGCCTACGCGAAACCGGGTGAGCGGCCATTCCAAAGCTCCACCTACTATGTCGCGTCCCCGCATGATCCAACCGCCGTCATCACCACAATGTGGGACCAGAGCAACGATAAACCCGTTCTGGACGTCGCCGTTCGATATGAAAGATCTCAGGGAAACATCTGATCCAAGGGTCACAGTCTCAGGGTTGAATCACAGGCAGACGACGACAATCTCATCATGGGAGGGAGCCAAATCCAAGACGGGCGCGGCAAGAGTCGAAGAGAAGCTGAGTCTGCTCTCCGGCTACGAAACGTTTCAGATTGATGTTTCCGTTGTCGAGAACGGGGCAACGAAGACGATCGCCACCGCGAGCTTCACGCAGCCTGTCCGGCGCCCGTAGAGATCTAAGTGATGGTGGGCGTATCGATAGTGAGCCTCCCCTAGTAGTAGGTTCTGAGCAGGCGGCTGCGAGAAGGATGTCTGAGGTGTTTGATTGCTTTCTTCTCGATCTGGCGGATCCTTTCCTTTGTGAGTTTATATTTGCCACCAACGGCTCTTAGAGTACTAGACCCCTTGCCATTCAGTCCGAATCGACATTGGAGAACCTCGGATTCTCTTTGCGTTAGGAATCTCAAGACGCGGTTGATATCGTCACGGAGGGAGCCTTCTATGAGAATCTCCTCCGGCTGGCTGCTGCGTTTGTCCTCGACGAAGTCCTCGAGGGGCGAGAAATCATTCTCAAAGCCAGCGGGGGACTGGAGGGACAGCAAATCACGGGAAATATTCAACAGCTCCGCTACGCTATCGCTGTCGGTGTGAAGTCTCCGCGCGATCGTTTCTGCCTCCGACTTCGAGCACATCTCTCCTCCTTGAAGGTCTTCGCGTACCTTCAGGATTTGTAGAAGCTCATAAGCCTTGTGCAGTGGTAGACGGATCATGCGAGATTTTTCGCAGATAGCTCTCAGGATTGTTTGGCGAATCCACCACACGGCATAGGAGATGAAGCGGTAGCCCTTCTCCGGGTCGAAACGTTCCAGAGCCATTACAAGCCCGACGTTGCCTTCACTGACAAGGTCCTCAAAGGGAAGACTACGCGTGTGAAAGTTTTTTGCGACGTTCACGACAAACCTCAGGTTAGCCTGGATAAGCTTCTCCCTCGCAAGCCGGTCGCCTCTTTTTGCGCGGCGAGCGAGAGAATCCTCTTCCGCCCGGGAAAGAAGGGGGATCCTGTTGATTTCCCTATAATAGGTGGCAAGAACATTCTCGTCAGTCCTTCTGGTCCTTTTGTCGCTGCCGTCCATAGTGGCTGCCATGGTAGCCGCGCAAGATTGCAGTCAGATTGCGGCTACGTTAAATCTTCTTAACGGGGTGAAAGGCATCTGCAGAGATACGTACCCGTGCTGGCTATCAAGACGCGACGTGCGCAAAAGCAGTAAATTGTGCCAGAAGCAGAGAATGCAATGCAAAAAACTGGAGCCCTTGCGATAGCCTTCGGTAGTGTTATTGCGCTGGCAGTCTATGCTCAGACCAATAGTCTGTTGGAGCTTGTGAAGACGGCAACAGAACAACAAGTGCAGGAAGCAATCCGGAAAGGAGCCGATTTTAGCATACGTGATAACTACGGCCGGACATTATTGATGTACGCGGCAATGTGCAACGCAGACTCTGCGGTGACCAGCCTGGTTTTAAAGGCAGGGGCCGACCCCAACGCACGGGACAACTTTGGCTGGACAGTCTTAATGTTGGCGGCCTCAAGCAACCCGAACCCGGAGGTGATTTCCACTCTTCTGCAAGCTGGAGCCAATCCAAATGCGCGAGACAGATACGGTCAAACCCCGCTGATGTTGGCGGCCCGTGCATATCAGGACCTTGGAGTGATTTCCGCTCTTCTACAAGCTGGAGCCGATCTCAACACACGAGACAGATATGGGTTGACTCCGACTATGTACGCCGCCTGCTACAACCCGAGTTCGGACGTGGTCTTAGCTCTTGTGAAGTCGGGAGCTGATCTCAACGCTCGAGACCGGGAGGGTCTGACCGCTTTGATGCTGGCGGCCTGGCACAACCAGAACCCCGAGGTTGTCTCGGTGCTTCTGAATGCGGGAGCGGATGGGAAGCTCAAGTCTTTTGAGGATAAGACAGCGTTTGACTACGCTCAACAAAACAAGAAGATGAACGGAACCAGGCAATACCAAGAGTTGAACGGCGCGCAGTGAATCGCCATTCTGACACGCCGTCTGATTCGACGACTGTCCGATAACTCTTCCAGGTTTTTTCAGCCTCCCCCCGTTAGGCGGCGGCTCGCAAAACAGGATGATGCTCACTTGGATCTTCGGAAGGAGGTCCAGCTGGTACGTAGTCCCGCGTCTCCCGACAATCCAGATCTTGTTATGATGGCCTCGATCTTCTGTGCTCGGGATGTCGATTCTAGGATTCTGTGATATTCTTACGACAAGGAGAGCAGCACACGCGGAAAAGCGGTTTCCGCATCACTCGGGTGACACTCGTCCAGAAGAAAGGAGGGATAGCTACAGAAACACTGGCCGAAGAGGGCAAGGTAGGGATTGTGCCCTCCATCGAGGGAGGTGATCGGGATGGTCAATGAAATTGGCGAAACGGCTGGAGAAATCTGGTCGGCCTTGGTTGAAGAAAATAAGCCGATGACTTTCAGCCTGCTCAAAAAGAAGACCAAGCTGCCGGAAGATCTGCTGTACATGGGAATAGGCTGGTTGGCACGCGAGGACAAACTGCAATTTTCCGGTGCGTCAGAGAACATGGAGTTTTCGCTCAAATAGCCGAGACGGTTCATTTCACGGCTCTGCAACGCCCAGGCGGCCTCCCGGTGCCTTGAAACCGAAACATGGGAGGTTCTCATGGCCTGTCCAGTATCTCTCGAACCTTGATCAGGAACTCAAGAGAACTGAAAGGCTTCTGCAAGTAGTTCACTCCCGCCTCAAGAATCCCATGATGCGAAATGACATTCGCGGTGTACCCCGAGACATAGAGGACTCTCATATCAGGGCAAATCTCCCTCAGCTTGAGTGACAGCTCCTTTCCGCTCATTCGTGGCATCACGACATCAGTAATCAACAGCTCGACTGCGATGTTGCGCGTCGCGACATCAGTCAAGGCCTCTTCTCCTCCCGACGCCTCCACGACGACGTATCCTGCCTCCTCAAGTGCGATCCTTGCAACACTTCGGACCGCTGAATCATCGTCTACGAGAAGTATTGTCTCTGTTCCCCTTGGGGCGATCGTGATCGACACTGCGTCCGGGAGTTTGTCGGCTTCCTCGAGGGTCAGTGGGAGATAGATTGTGAAGGTCGTTCCTCTGCCAGGCTCGCTGTAACAGTTGATGTAGCCCTCGCTCTGTTTGACGATTCCGTACACGGTTGACAGTCCCAGACCGGTCCCCTTCCCTTTCTCCTTGGTGGTGAAGAATGGCTCATAGATATGCGAAATGGTTTCCTGGTCCATCCCGATTCCCGTGTCGCTCACAGCGATGCGAACATACCGCCCAGCCTTCGCCCCAGGGTGATCGTGAACGTAGCCTTCATCGAATGTTCGATTTGTAGTCTCTATGGTGAGCTTCCCACCCGACGGCATGGCATCCCGTGCGTTGACGGCGAGGTTCAGGAGGACCTGCTCCATCTGCCCAGGGTCTGCCAAAAAGTTACCTGTGTTGGGATCGATGAAACTTCGCAGCTCGACATCCTCCCCTATGACCCTCTCGAGCATTTTCTGCATGGAGTGAACGATGTCCTTCGTATTGACTATTTGAGGTTTCAAGATCTGATTGCGGCTGAATGCCAGAAGCTGCGCGGTAAGCGCCGCAGCCCTGTGCGCTGCCTTTGTGATCTCTGCCACAAACTTCAGATTCTCTTCGGGCAGTCTCAGTTTGAGCACCTCACAGTAGCCGGTGATGACCTGAAGAACATTGTTGAAGTCGTGCGCGACCCCTCCCGTCAGTTGACCGATCGCCTCCATCTTTTGAGCCTGATTGAGTCGTTGCGCCAGGGTTTTTTCTTCTGTCACGTCTCTGCCATACAGGTTGATGTACCCCGCTGTGGCAATCGGAACAATTGTAATGGCGTATGTCTTCGTGGCCTCACGAATCTCAAACTCCTGCTTTTCCCCCGATTCCCATGCGTGAGTGAGCGCGTGCAAATACTCTACAGGGACCCCAGCGTCACCCCTTCCCGCCCAGGAGGATGTCAGAGGCTCACTGGCTTTGTTTGAATAGATGATCGCCCCGTCCGGCGTGACCCGCATCACAGGGTGGGGGTTTTCGTCGGGGAAGCGTGCGAGACTGAGAATGCGCTCCTCGGCCCGTTTGTGCTCGGTGACATCACGTGAGATGCCAAAGATTCCGATGACCTTCCCCTCTTGATCACGCAGGGGCATCTTGGTCGTTAAGACCCATGTATCAGGGCGATTCGGCCACGTCTCCTTTTCTTCCACGTTCAGAATGGGCTCGCCGTGACGAAGGATATGCTGCTCATCTTCGTAT
>Ga0187881_10002216_pt1 | contig 18753 bp, 12 predicted proteins | sample June2016WEW_19_1_2_FD_133017 | JGI IMG/M metagenome (GOLD analysis project Ga0187881, IMG submission 133017) | Peatland microbial communities from SPRUCE experiment site at the Marcell Experimental Forest, Minnesota, USA - June2016WEW_19_100 | ecosystem: Environmental > Terrestrial > Soil >...
CACATTCCCACCGCCCCGGCTGCGGCTGCTAGACTTTCTCAGAATCCAATCCAGAAAGGAGCTTTCCTCCGCCACCGTCCAGGCTCCCCTTTAGGCTCATCCTTCGATTGGAAAAGACTTGGGGGCGGGATGCAGCAGCGCGTCTAGATTCGGGTAGCGAGCAGCAAGAAAATACATCGCGTACGCGGGGAAGAAAACTGTGGCGGGAACGCAGACGAGCGCGATCAGATAGATCAGCAGGAACAGAAGCAAGGTTCCGAAAATTATCGCCAGACTGATTGTGGTCACACTCCATCCCAGTCCCGCGGCGTGACCAGCCACCACGGCAACCACACCGGGGACCACGACGAACAGTGCCGGGATGATCGCGATGATGCCGAACAGGATGGCTGCGGCAATGGAAAGCACCAGCTTGAGCAGCAGGTAAACGGCATATCGTCCCTTCTCTCGTCCGATCATTGCCAGTAAACGGTGCCAGCCGTCGGCAAAATCGAGGTTCTCGAGAGCCATGATCGGCACCAGAAAATCTTTAGCCAGCACCTGCACCACAGCGGCTGTCAGCACGAACACTAGCAACAGGCCCACAAACAGAATCACTCCGACAATCAACCGCCCGACGTGTTGCGTCAGATCGGTCGTCCAGCCCGCAGCCAGAGCCAGGGCCAGCGGTAAGCCCACGAGAGCCGCCAGAAACAGCCACGTCGCAATCAGAAACACAATCTGCCACAGAAAGAATCGGCCTCCGGCGCGATAGCATTTTCGCCATCCGTCGCCAATCGAACATTGCCGCCGCAGCACGGAGTCGAACAGGATGAACCGGAACACGCTGTTGATGTACAAAAAAACGAATGCCAACACAATCGCGATAAAGATTCCCACCACGATCAATCCGATGAGTTGCCCGAAATGCGCGGAAATGTGCGCGGGATTGAAGGGAGGCCAAGCAGATGGCAGCGTTGATGACGGCAGAAACTCGGTCCCGCTTTTGTGTGGGCCGCGTGGCCAACTGCCGCCGAAGTTTCCGAAATTGCATCCGCCGACATGCAGTTCCGCCGCGAGAATCCCAACCAGCGCCAAGCGAAACCATTGCCCGAAGCGGAAACGAGTGAAGAGTTGTTCGCGCGTGTGCTGCAGCGCGGGCTGTACGCAATCGACGGCAGAGACGGGCAAGGAATCACCTCGCACTAACGCCGTCAAGGTATCGCGGGGAGAGTTGCGGCGTCAATGGAGAAGAGCGCCACGCGCTTCGAGCTACGGACTCGAGCTACAAGCCAACCGGTTGCTCGCGGCTCGAAGCTCGTGGCTCGCAGCCTTAAAAGCGGGAACCGCGCCGGACATCACTCGTAGCGCAGCGCCTCGACGGGATCGAGGTTGGCAGCTCGCGACGCGGGAATCAGCGCGCTCAGCACGCCGACGACCAGCAACACCAGCGTCGAAATCATGATGGTGAAGAATGAAATTCTGAGGTGGATGTCGGCTTTCCCGGAGTCGTCTTCGAATAGCGGGCCCATCAGCGGAAGCGTTCCTACGCCGGCGGCGACCAGGTAAGAGACGACGATGCCGATGGCGCCGCCGAGCAGCATGATGAGCAGCGTCTCGGCAAGGAATTGGGCCTTGATGTGCCACTTGCGAGCGCCGAGAGCGCGCCGCAAGCCGATTTCCCCAATGCGCTCATCCACCGAGACGAGCATGATGTTCATGACGCCGACGCCGCCGATCCCGAGAGTGAGGATCCCGATGAACACGAGCAGCACTTGCAGACCGATGGTGATGCCGTTGATGACGGGGCGGAATTCTTCGCGTCCGAACATCTGAATGGCTTTCTTGTCGGTGGGCGAGAATTGCTGGCGCGTGGCGATAGCGGCGAGAACCTGCGCCTCCGCGCGCTGCTCGAACTGCGGCGCGATGGGTTCAAACACGAGCACGTCGCCGTACTTTGCGTTCCAAAGATCATTCGCTGCAGAGTAGGGAATCCAAGTTGACTCGTCGTCGCTGGAAAAGTAGTTGCTCAGTTGGATCTTGCGGTCCATGGTGCCGATCACAGTAAACCGCACTCCTCCAATCACGACCGTCTCGCCCACAGCGGGGCGTCCGCCGAACAACTGCTCGCGTACGCGCGCTCCCAGGAACACGACGCGGCGCCGTTCGAGTTCGTCGAGCGAGTTGATCCAGCGGCCTTCCGAAGGTTGTTCGTTGCGCATATCGCCGTATTCCGGGCAAACGCCACGCACGGCCGCAGTGCCCACCAAGCGGTCTTCGTAGCCAATGCCGGGACGGCGCACGGTCTCGAGACACGCGTGGCGCACATAGTTGGCGGTCTCCTTGATCATGTCGAGGTCGGCTTGCTCGAGGACGACTATTTTGCCAGCGCGTTGGCCGCCGGGTTGTTCGCTGGTCTGCTGCGGCCACGCGATGACGGCGCCTTTGCCGAAGGCGTCGAAGCCATTGACCAGAATTTCGCGGAAGCTGCCGCCGTATGCGATCAGCAGTGTGACGGTGGCGATTCCCCACACGATGCCGAGCATGGTGAGCGCGCTACGAGTGCGGTTGCGCCGCAGCGCCGTCCAAGCTTCGCTCAGGATCTGATAGATCATGCCCATGTTAGCCACCAGCCTCGTGGCGCAAGGCTTCGATGGGATCGATGGCGGCGGCGCGGCGAGCCGGATACAAGGCGGACAGGATGGCGATGGTTCCGAGGACGGCCAAGGCCATCGTTCCCGTCTGCCATGTCGGCAACAGGCCGGCGAAGAAGTCCGGCATGGGCAGCAGGTCGACCAGTGCGCACAAGCCGAATGCGATGAGCAGCCCCGCGCCACCGCTGATCAAGGCGACGATGAGCGCTTCCAGAAAGAACTGCCGCAGGATGCTGCTGGCAGGTGCGCCGATGGCTTTGCGGACTCCGATCTCGCGGGTGCGCTCGCTGACCGCTACCAGCATCACGTTCATGACACCGAGGCCTCCGAGAAACAACGTTACGATGCCGACCGCGCCCAGAAAGTACTTCATGCCATCGGTCATGGTGCGGAAGGCTTTTGCTTCCTGGATGGTGTCCCAGATGGGGCAGGCTTCTTTATCGCTGGGATCGAAGTCGTGCAGTCTTCCCAACACACGCCGGATCTCCCCCTTGCAAGCTTCGTGGTTTTCGACGGAGCGCGGGACGACCAGCAACTGGTCGAAGGTGTGAGGCGTACCCGGCGGCTTATCGGGAAAGTCGCGCCGCATGGCAGAGAAAGGGATGAAGATTTTGTTGACGTCCCACCCGTCGTAACTGGAGTTCTGTTTCTTGGACGACATCACGCCAACAACGGTGAAGGGAATGTCGTTGAGATAGACGGACTGCCCGACGGCTGGGCGGCTGGCGAACAACTGCATCTTCGCATCGGAGCCGAGAAAGGCCACGCGACGGCCTTCGTTGAGGTCAGCCTGATCGTAGAAGCGGCCCTCGCTGACGCCGAGGCTGCGAATCTCGGCAAACTCCGGTGTCGAGCCGGTTACCGTGAACGCGGCAGCGTTGTAAGAGGTGTGCGAACGCACCGTGTCCTGCTCGAGCTCCGGGATCGCATACTGACAATCGGTGGCCTCTTCCTGAAGGTGGGGAATATCGGAATCAGTCCAGTGCACCAGGCGGCCAGCCCGCGTACCGCCAGCCTGCAGGCTGGTGCGGCCATGGAAGGCGATCATCAGGTCGCGGCCCAGGGTTTCGGCTTGCTTGGCCTGGCCGACGCGAAGGCCCTCGCCAGCAGCGACCATCAAGACGATCGAGACCACACCCCAGGCAATCCCGAACATGGTCAGCAGGGTGCGGACACGGTGCGCCCAGAGGGTTCGGAAGACGTCCTGGATAAGATCGCGAAATGACATCTGAAGGTTCGACGCGGCTCGCCGAGAAATGAAAGCGCAGCCTTGCTCCCTGCTTTGATGTACGTGGAATGGAGAGGTTTGGTTCCAGGCCCCGCAAAAGGGGCCTTTGGGAAAACGAACGCGGTCACAGCCCGAACGCAGAGGGATACCGAACGGCACCATGAATTCCCGTCAGCGCGCCATCGGAGAGTTCCAGCGCCATGAATGCTTCGGGAGGGAACGGACTGGCCAAGTGGCGGGCTTTCTCAGAAGAGAAGCCAAATCGAGGATAGTAGTGCTGGTGTCCGAGCACGATGACGATACGTTCACCTCGATCGCGGAGTTGAGCCAGACCACGACCAACCAATTGGCTCCCAATCTTGCGGCCTTGATGGTCCGGCTGAACAGCCATCGGAGCCAATGAAACGGCCGCAACGGGCCCTTGCGCCGTTTCCACCGTCATTCGACTGAATAGAATGTGGCCGATGATTTGGCCGTCAAACTCTGCGACAAGCGATAACAAGACGACTCCCTGTACTCGCAACCTGTCGATCAGGTCAGCCTCATCGGAGCGCCCGAAAGCAGCTTCGTTCACTTTCCGAACCTGCTCTCGGTCACAAGGTTGCTCGTCTCTGATAAGTAGTGGCGATGTTGTGTCCATCGTCAGCATTTTTCCATTTCGGTAGCCGACCCGCAACTGGAACGGAGGTCGTGTTTTTTGGGGTGTTCGACGAGCTTACACAAGGACCTACTTCTCAATTGCCGTGCACTGCAACACGACGCGTCCGATCCAATCCTGAAATTCCCTGAGCGCCAGCTCACATTGCAGGCGGTGGCGTTCCTTGCGGTCGCGGACCTTTCGGTCGAGGGCGGGCAGCAGGTCGAAAGTTATGTTGGCGGGCTGAAAGTTCCGGGGATTGGCTTGGGTGATGTAGTGAACGAGCGAGCCGAATGCGCTGGGGCGCGGCGGAAGCAACGGTTCGCTGCCGGTGGCGAGCGCGGCTGCATTCATTCCCGCCATCAGGCCGGTCGCGATTGATTCGACGTAGCCTTCGACGCCGCAGATTTGCCCCGCGAACAGCACGTGGGGATGCGCCTTCATTTGCAGCGTTGGCGTCAGCAGCGCGGGCGCGTTGATATACGTGTTACGGTGAATCTGTCCGAAGCGCAGAAAGCGCGCGTTTTCGAGGCCGGGGACCAAGCTCAGCACGCGCGCCTGCTCGCCAAATTTCAGATGGTTCTGGAACCCGACGAGATTATAGGAGTCGGCGCGCAGATTTTCCTGCCGCAACTGCACCGCCGCATACGGAATTCTGCCGGTGCGCGGATCTTTGAGCCCCACCGGCTTCATCGGCCCGAAGCGCAGTGTGTCGCGTCCGCGCCGGGCGATTTCTTCAATGGGCAGGCAGCTTTCAAAGTAGTTCAGATTTTCCCAGTCTTTCTGCTCGACCGATTGCGCCGCGAGAAGTGCATCATAGAACTGGTTGTACTCGTCTTTCGACATTGGACAATTGATGTAGTCGGCCGACCCTTTGTCGTAGCGGGCCGCCAGGTACACCTTGCTCATATCGATGGAATCGGCCTCGACAATGGGGCTGATGGAATCGTAAAAATACAGATTGTGTGGCGCGGGCACTCCCGCCCGCGAAGGGTCGAGACTCGAACTCAACCGCACAATTTCCCGCGTGAGCGCATCCGATGTCAGCGGACCGGTGGCGACGATCGTGAGATCGTCCGTGAGTTGGCCTGCTTCGACTGCCGTGACTTCTTCGCGGCGAATCGCGATGAGCGGCTCGCGGGAAATTGCCTCCGTCACCTTTCTTGAAAACTCGGCCCGATCCACCGCCAGAGCGTGCCCAGCGGGCACCGCGGTTTCCCGCGCGATCTCGAGCAGCAGAGAACCCGCTCGCCGCAGTTCTTCCTTCAGCAGCCAGGGCGCAGTGTTTTCGCTCTCGGACTTCAGAGAATTGGAGCAGACGAGTTCCGCGAAGTTGTCCGTCTGATGGGCAGGAGTCGCACGCACCGGCCGCATTTCGAATAGTTCGACGGCGACGCCGCGCCGGGCGCACTGCCACGCCGCTTCCGATCCCGCCAGCCCCGCGCCGATGATGCGAACTTTCTTATGCAACTCCAATTTCATGCGACTCCGGTTCGTCTTGAATGATCGCCCTAGAGACGAGGCCGAGTTGTGCTCGGCTTGGACGGGCGAGGACGCCCGTCGCCACACGAGCAACTTCTGCAATCAGAGAATCACCCGTTCGTCTCCTACGCGCCGCGTTACACGCTCGCGATCCAGATATTCGAGCAGTGGAATCGCATACTTGCGGCTGACTCCCGTCATATCCTTGAAGCGGGCCACATCAATTTTCGGTGCAGTATTTTTGAACGCGGCGATCTTGTGGCGAAGATCCATGAGCGCGCTCTGGTGGAAGACAAGCTCCTCTGAAATCTTGATCAGAACTTTGTCGCGCAGAAGCAGAGTGACGATTTTCTGGGCGCGGACTGTGTCTACCTTCAAACCGGCCAACACTTCTTTTAGCGACGGAACTTTCAACCCGGCAGAAGCGAACGCCTGCTCGATGATCTTCTTGGACTCGGCTTCTTCGTCTTTCATGACCACGCCGCGGCCCGGCAAGCGGACGAGTTCGCCTGCGATTTCGAGTTTCTTTTCTTCCGCCAATTTTCCCAGCACGGTGTAGAACACTTCGGGGCCGAGGTTGGCCCGATCGCGCAACTCTTCTTTGCTCATCCCTGCGACAAGAGGATTCGCATCATGAAACTTCTTGAGAGCCTGAAGCGCGTCTGTCTTTACTTCCGCGAATGCCGCTGGCGCAACCAGCACCTGATTGCACCACACCAATCCGGCCGCTGCGGCCAGATTCGCGGCTTCTTTCCGCTCGATGTTCATTTCTCCGGGTATGTCAGCCACGCGCAGACCGATTGCTCCGCGCCGCGCCACGCGCGCTGCCAGCACTTGTTCCGGAGAACCATCGCGCATGATCCTGAGAAATGCCGTTGCATCTTCTACGCGTTGCTTGCGAGTTGCAGGCGAAGCATCCAGCACAACCCCTCCGCCGATGGTCACTACCGGCGAAAATTGGCGCACGACGAAACGATCTCCGGGCAGGAGCAGCATGGGTTCGGCGAATCGCAATTGCGCATACGCTTCATCTCCCGGCTTCAGTTGCTTCGTACCATGCTTCGAACTATACAGGCGCGCTTCCGCGATCGTTTCCGCCGTGTAGGCGTGAAAGTGCACACGGGCGCCGTCTTTGAACGGCTTTGCTGAGGGAAGAAGCGAGAGAAGCGCATCGACTCGCAACGTGGAACGAAAAGTGTCCGTGGTCGCGAGAGTCATGCCGCGCGCCAGGTCTTCGGTAGAAACGCCTGCGAGGTTCAGCGCGGTGCGCTGTCCGGCGACGGCGGCTTCCGCGGGCGAACCATGAACCTGCACGCCTCGAACGCGCACCCGCTTGCCAGAGGGAAACACTTCGAGTTCTTCTTCTTTGCGGATCGTACCGGCAACGAGCGTGCCGGTCACGACCGTGCCGAAGCCTTTCATGGTGAACACGCGATCGATGGGCAAGCGAGCCAGTGCCGCCGAGTTCCTCGCCGCAACCTCGGACGCGATCTGGGCGAGCGCGGATTTCAATTCGTCCAGACCTGCGCCCGTCAACGAACTCACAGCGACCATCGGCGATTTTGCCGGATCGAGAAACGAGCCGCGCACATAATCTTCCACCTCCAGTCTTACTACTTCGAGCGTCTCCGGATCCACCGCGTCGGATTTTGTGAGCACGGTGATGCCGCGTTGGATCGCAAGCAGGCGGCAGATATCGAAGTGTTCGCGCGTCTGCGGCTTGATCCCTTCATCGGCGGCGATCACGAGCAGCACCAGGTCGATGCCGCCCACGCCCGCCAGCATGTTGCGCACAAAGCGCTCGTGGCCGGGGACATCGACGAAACCCAGTCGAATCCTGCTGCCATCGGGGGCGGGCAGTTCGAGGTGGGCAAACCCTATGTCAATCGTAATGCCGCGCCGCTTCTCTTCTTCGAGGCGGTCGGCATCAATGCCGGTCAGGGCTTTCACCAGCGCGGTCTTGCCGTGATCGATATGTCCGGCGGTGCCGACAATGACGGATTTCATCTGCGACAGTATAGACGGATGTGTGGGGCGGACACTCTTGTCCGCCGCCTTTGACGGTGATCTGGAAATTGAAGGTTCGGGACCGACACAAAAATCAAGATCAACACCAAGATCAAATGCAGCGGACAAGAGTTTCCGCTCCACACAACCCTGGTACGAATCCACATGCGAAAAGTCCGTCGAGATGCGACAATGAAGATTCCCTGATGACCACCTCTGCGATCGTTCCTATTGCCGTTACGCCGGAGATGATCCGGGAGCACGGCCTCACTCCGGAGGAATTCGAAAAGATCAAGCAACTGCTGGGCGGACGCGAGCCCACGCGGACTGAACTCGGCATTTTCAGCGTGATGTGGAGCGAGCACTGCTCCTATAAGTCGTCGCGCGTTCATCTGAAGCGTTTGCCCACGCGCAGCAAGCTGGTGGTGCAGGGGCCGGGCGAGAACGCCGGCATCGTCGACATTGGCGACGGCTGGGCCTGCGCGTTCAAAATCGAGTCTCACAACCATCCGTCATTTATCGAACCATTTCAGGGAGCGGCGACTGGCGTCGGCGGAATTCTGCGCGACGTTTTCACCATGGGGGCACGGCCCGTCGCGGTGATGGACTCGCTGCGGTTCGGGCCGATTCAGGCCGAGCTTCGCTCGGCTGCCCGGACGGGGGCGTCCGGGCTTACGCAAGTTCTCCCTACGCAAGCGGAAATTCACAAGAATCACTCGGTCATGGAAGGCGTGGTCTCTGGCGTCGCTTCTTACAGTAACTGTTTCGGCGTCCCCAATCTCGGCGGCGAGGTGAAGTTCGAGCCCTGCTACTCCGGCAATCCGCTGGTGAACGCGTTCGCTCTCGGGTTGGTCCGGCGCGACCAGATTTTTTACGGACGCGCATCGGGCGAGGGGAATCCCGTAATTTACGTAGGCTCGAAGACCGGACGCGACGGCATTCACGGCGCCACCATGGCGAGCGAGGAGTTCAGCGAGGGATCGGAAGCGAAGCGGCCAAACGTTCAAGTCGGAGATCCGTTCCTCGAGAAACTGCTGCTCGAAGCCTGTCTGGAAGCGATGCAAACGGGCGCGATCGTCGGCATTCAAGACATGGGCGCCGCCGGGCTGACCTGCTCGACCTGCGAGATGGGCGGGCGCGGTGGCACGGGAGTCGAAATCGAACTGGATCGCGTGCCGCAACGCGAAACCGGCATGACGCCTTACGAGATCATGCTCAGCGAATCGCAGGAGCGCATGTTGCTGGTAGCGCGGAAAGGCCGCGAGGACGAGGTCTTCCGCGTCTTCCAGAAGTGGGGACTGGATGCGGTGGAAATCGGACGGGTCAGATCCGACGGTAAGATGCGCGTACGCGAACACGGCAAGATCGTCGCTGAAATTCCGAACGACGCCCTCACCGATGAGGCGCCGGTGTACAAACGTCCGCTGGCCCTGGGAACCGCCGGTCGAGCGCGAGATGCCGGAGCATATCAAGCTCGCCGAAAGTGGAGACTTCTCGGCCCAGCTCAAGCGGTTGCTGGCGAGCCCGAACATTTGCTCGAAACGCTGGGTCTGGCAGCAGTATGACCACATGGTGCAGACCAACACGGTCGACGCGCCCGGAGCAGGCGATGCCGGCGTGATCCGCATCAAGGGCTCGAATCGCGGACTGGCCATGTCGCTCGACGGCAACGGCCGCTGGTGCTATCTCGATCCTCGCCTCGGCGCCATGCACGCGGTCGCCGAAGCTGCCCGCAAAGTGGCTTGCGCCGGAGCGACTCCGATCGGCGCCACCAACTGCCTCAACTTCGGCAACCCCGAAAAACCGCATATCATGTGGCAGTTTTCGCAGGTGATCGACGGCATCACCAAAGCCTGCGAAGAGCTTGATACGCCGATTACCGGAGGCAATGTCAGCTTCTACAACGAAACTCTGGGTGAGGGAATTTATCCGACTCCGGTGATCGGGGTGGTGGGGATTCTCGAGGACATCCACAAAACGGCGAAGATGCACTTCGCGCAAGCTGGAAGGAAAATTGTTTTGCTACGCGCGAATGAAACCGGCGACGCCGTCGATGCTGAGTTGGAGTTTGGGTCGTCCGAATACGCGAAAGAAATTCTCGGAGCTGTGTGGGGCTATCCGCCGGAGCTGGACATCGAGAGAGAAGCCACGCTGCAACGCGCTCTGGTGGCCATAATCCGGGCGGAGCTGGTCGAGTCCGCTCACGACTGTGCCGATGGCGGCTTAGCCGTGGCGCTGGTGGAGTCGGCGCTGCCAGGCGGAGTCGGGTTGAACGTCAGATTGCCCAGACTGCAAGCGGCGCTTGAGTTCCTGCTGTTCGGAGAAGATGCCAGCCGCGTCGTTCTAAGCTGCGACCCAGCTCACCTGCCACGAATCCAAGAAGTAGCGGAGGAGTATGGCGTCATCGCGGATGTGTTGGGCGAAACGGGCGGTGACAAGGTTGAGATCACGGTGGATGACCAGCAGGTGATTTCCGCGAGCGTGCAGGAATTGCGCGAGGCTTACGAGGGCTCGCTCGAGAGGGCGTTGCGGACGGAATCAAGCGTTGTTGCCGGGGAGTGAGGTTGCCGGGCTTCGCCCGGCTGGACGGGCGAGGCGCCCGTCCCCACGCGAGTTAAGAGCTAAAGGCTAAGAGCTAAATGCCGACTTCCGACAAATTTCGCGACGCATGCGGCGTGGTTGCCATCCATGCCCATCCCGAGGCGGAGAAACTCGCTTATCTCGGACTGTATGCCCTCCAGCATCGCGGACAGGAATCGGCGGGGATCGTCACCTCGGACGGCGAGCACCTGCGCCAGCACAAGGCCATGGGCCTGGTCGCCGATATCTTCAGCCACGAAGTACTGGCTTCTCTGCGCGGCGTTCTCGCCATCGGACACACCCGATATTCGACTGCTGGCGATTCGGCCTTGCTGAACGCGCAGCCCATCATGGTGCAGTCCAACAAGGGCACGATCGCGATCGCTCACAACGGCAACCTGGTCAACGCGCAGGCGATTCGCGCGAAGCTGGAGGGCCAGGGCTCGATCTTCCAAACCAACAGCGACACGGAAGTGCTAGTGCACCTGATTGCGCTCTCCCGCGAGCAGACCCTGCCCGATGCCATCGCCGACTCGCTGCGCCGCGTGGAAGGCGCGTTTTCGCTGGTCATGATCAGCCGTGACCGGATCTTCGCCGCGCGCGATCCGCGCGGGTTCCGCCCACTGGCCATGGGCCGCGTCCCGGCCCTCACCAGCGAGAAAGAAGACACGGTCGTCTTCGCCTCGGAAACTTGCGCTTTTGATTTGCTCGGCGCCACCTACGAACGCGACGTCAGACCCGGCGAACTGGTCATCGTTGGGCCGGAAGGCATCAGCTCGCGTTTTTACTCCTCGTCTCCGGCGCAGTCGAGCTGCATTTTTGAGCACGTTTATTTTTCGCGTCCCGACAGCCTGGTGTTTGGCCGCTCGGTCGATCAAAGCCGCGACGCCATGGGACGCCAGCTCGCGCGCGAAGCTCCGGTGGACGCCGATATCGTCGTTCCCGTTCCCGACTCCGGCAATACCGCGGCCATCGGATACGCCGCCGAAAGCGGCATCCCTTTTCGCCTTGCCCTCATCCGCAACCACTACGTCGGGCGCACTTTCATCGAGCCGCAGCAGTCGGTCCGCGACTTCGGCGTGAAGCTGAAGCTGAACGCCGTTCGCAGCCTGCTCGAAGGCAAACGAGTGGTCCTGGTGGACGACTCTATTGTGCGCGGCACCACCAGCAAGAAGATCGTCCGCATGATTCGCAATGCAGGCGCGAAGGAAGTCCACATGCGGATTTCCTGCCCGCCGACTATCTCGCCTTGCTTCTACGGAGTGGATACGCCTTCAAAAAAAGAGCTGATAGCCGCTAACAAGACGGTCGAATCGATTCGCGAATTCATCGTCGCCGACTCACTCGCCTATCTCTCACTCGAAGGTCTTAAGAAAGCTTGCGCGGACGGCGAAAAAACGACTTACTGCTCCGCCTGCTATACAGGACATTACCCAACCAAGATAGACGTGGAAGAAATCCTGCCAGCGGCCGCCTCGCGATAACGGAATAACCGAGCGGCGCAAGGCGCGCCATCCGATGGTATTCTTTTTCGGCAAACGTCCTCGCGTCGGGCGCGCTTGGCGATTGCACTTGGAATGACGAAAGCCTTTTCAATTTTCGGGTCAAGTTCCAGGTCTGCCGTATGGTTTCTTCATGCTTGCCATGTCTTCACTCTTTGAAATACGCAGATCGAATTCGCCGATCTGCGCTGTTATCTTTCCGACTTTCCTACCGGTCTTCCTGTTGATGTTCGTTTTCGTCCCGGCGCTCATGCGCGCGCAGAATCCGAACGGCGCGCTCCGGGGAGAGGTTCAAGACGCGAGCGCCGCGCGAGTGGCGGGCGCTCGGGTCGTCGTCGAGTCAAACGGATCTTCCATGATCCGCGAGGCGGCGGCGAACGATCGCGGAGAATTCCGCATTGAGGGCCTGCTGCCCGGTTCCTATCGCGTCACCGTGACGGCCAAAGGTTTTGCCGAGGTCACTGCCGATGTGGACGTGGCCGTCAGCGTGGTGCGCGATATCGCCGTCACGCTCAAACCGGAAGGCGGGCGCGAGACGGTCAATGTCCAGGGGAATTCCTCCTCGATCACAACCCAGTCGATCGACACGGCGAGCGCGGTGCATCAGGGCATAGTCAGCGGGCGAGACCTGGAAACTCTTCCGCTCGCGGCGCGCAGCTTCGCCAACATCGCTTATCTTGTGCCCGGAACCGAGCCCGTCGAGCCTTCCGATCCGACCAAGGCGCGCATCACCGCCGTCTCCACCGGCGGAAGCTCCGGCTTGAACAACGAGCTGTCCGTTGACGGCGGCGACAACTCCGACGACTACATCGGCGGCTTCCTGCAAAACTTCTCGCCCGACGGCATTCAGGAATTTGCCGTGCGCACGTCGAATGAAGACGCCGACACCGGCTGGACCACTGCCGGGTCGATCGTGATCACCACCAAGCACGGCACCAATGAGTGGCACGGCAACGCGGCTTTCTACGAGCGCGCGGCACGGCTCAACGCGCGCTTCCCGATTGAGAATCCGGCGCCTAATCCCAAGCAGCCGTTCTCGCGGCAAAATTACGTCGGCACGCTTGGCGGGCCACTTGCAAAAAACAAAGTGTGGTTCTTCACCTCATTCGAGCACGTCCATGAAAATGCCAGCATCGCCTACAGCCCTAATAGCATTACCGAATTCGAAGATCTGGCCCAGTTGGCCCCGAATCCGTATGACCCGAATAACCCGATTCCTGGCGTTCCTTCCGCCGATGCTATCCCGCAAAACGTTCCCGTCCCCTTCCGTGACTACATTGGCTCGGTGCGTTTTGACTGGGCCGAGTCTTCGAAGTCGCAGTGGTTCCTGCGCACCTCCGAAGACAGCTACCTCACGCACAACGCGCTGGTGCAGCAGGCAACGCTGCCCTCTACCGGACTAATCACGCACAACAATTACTGGAACACGGTGATCAGCAACACTTATGCTTTCAGTCCGACCTGGCTCGGCAATTTGGTCCTCGATGCCAGCCTGTTGCACCTCACGCAGACGCGTAACTCGGATCTGGGCTTCGCCCTGGCGTTCCCATTCAGCTCTACGGCGCTGACGATTTCCGGCTACGAAACCTTCGGCGACAACCAGTTCGCCACGCCCATCACTCTTTTCCCCGACCTGCGTAATCAGGAAAAGTATCAGTTCCGCTACGACCTGAGCCACTTTGCGGGAAGCCATGCCCTTAAGTTCGGAGTCGACCTTATTCACGAACCGGTGCTCAGCGGGGCGTTTGCGTCCACGGCGGAGCAGCTCATCAAGTATCCGCAAAACCCCGACTACTACGTAGCGAATTCTTCGCAGTTTTATTACACTCCGCCGAGCTCGCAGTGCAATCCGGTGCCCGATCCAGCTTCCAACATCACTTGTACTTACACTCCCGCCGGCAACGGCAACTTCTCCCAGAACGTGCAGCGTCTCGCGCTCTACACCCAGGACTCCTGGCGGGTTTCGTCGCACTTCACGGTCAGCTACGGCCTGCGTTATCAGACGACCTTCGCGCTTTTCACAGCTTCCGGGCAAAGCCAGGCTGCGAATCCAGTCTTCCTCGAGCTCCCGCTACACGGAGTTCCGGCTGCGGTTCCTCATGATTACCGCAAGCAGTTTGGCCCTCGCCTCGGAATCGCCTATTCGCCGGGCGGCAGCGAGAAGACCGTGATTCGCGCTGGCTTCGCCATGTTCTACAACGATCTGGCGCAGAACGGATGGGCCACTGCGTTTCAAGCCGTCAACGGAGGGGTCGATAGCAGTCCTCCGGCCTACATCGACCCACACTACAAGACGCCATATGCGATCCATGTCACGGGCGGCGTGCAGCATGCCTTCAATGAGCACTGGACGGTCAGCGCCGATTACACGCACGAGCAGGGCAACCACGGGTATCGCGCCTACGCTTTCCAGGAATTCAATCTTTACAAGTCCGACAACCGCTCCAGTTACAACGCTCTGATGCTGCATTTGCAGGGGAATGTGTCCAACCGCTTCAGCCTGGTAGCGAACTACACGCTCTCCAAGGCGGAGACTTGGGGCTGCGTGCTCGGCGAACTCTTCGACTATGTGAATGGCGTATGCAATCCGCTGAATGCCTTCGGACCGGGCGACTACGGGCCGTCGGGCGAGGACGTGCGGCACCGCTTTGTGCTTGCCGGGACGGTGCGCATTCCCGGCGGTTTTGAGTTGACTACTCTTACACAAGCTGAGAGCGCCCGTCCCATCACCATCACCGCCGAGAACAACAACGAACGCATTTCCGTAAACGGAACGCCGACCAGCCTCGACGAATTTCGCGGAACGCCTTACATCCAAGCGGACCTGCGCGTTAGCCGCCCCTTTAAGATCGGCGAGCGCTGGCAGATTAACCCGTTCGCCGAATTCTTCAACTTCTTCAATCGCAACAATCTCGGTGCTAACTACGTAACTAATATCAGCAACCTGCCTGTGCCTGCGGCGCAGCAAGCAAGCGGCAACGTCACCAGCATTTGCACAGTTGCAGACTGTTCTGTGACCGTGCCCGTCACCAGCCTGAAGCAGATTGAGATCCCCGCGGGCGCGTTGGGAGATTTCTTCGGCCCCGGTACCACGGTTGGAATTCCGTTCGCCGCCCAGCTCGGCGTGCGGGTGACGTTCTAGCGACGTGACAGGTGGAGGAACGGGCGTCTCGCCCGTCCGGCCGGGCGGGGACGCCCGGCTCTCCACTAGCAACGTCTGTTAGAGATTGGTTTTTCTCGCAATCGCCGCCCGCGCGATTCCCTGCAAATCGTTTCTGATCGCAACTTCATCCCAGTCCCAACTGGAGAGCAGGCTCCGCACTCGATCGGCAATCGTGCCGCTGATCTCGAATACCAGCCATCCGCCGGGACAAAGCGCCTCGCGCGCCTGGGGAATCAGCCGCTCAATCACTTCCACGCCCGTCGGCCCGGCAAACACCGCATTGCGCGGCTCGAACTTGCGCACTTCGAGCTGCACCGAATCTTCTTCGGACTCGCCGACGTAGGGAGGATTCGAAACCACGATGTCGAACGAAGACGGTGGTAGTGCGCCCAGCAAGTCCGCAAGGTGAAACTCGATTCGCGAAGTTAGTTCGTGGCGGGCTGCATTGGCGCGGGCAACTTCGAGCGCCTCGGCAGAAATATCGGTGGCGTGGATTTCCGCCGTCAGGAGTTCCTTAGCCAACGCAAGCGCAATCGCTCCGGAGCCGGTGCCCACGTCGACGATGCGGACCCTTCGACTTCGCTCAGGGCAGGCTTGCGGGGACGCCCGTCGCTCCACAATCTGAGGTTTCGCCAGCTCCAGCACCGCCTCGACCACATGCTCCGTCTCCGGACGAGGAATCAGCACCGCCGGCGATACGATTAAATCCAGCCCCCAGAACTCCTGATGCCCGGTGATGTACTGCGCCGGAACGCCGGTGGCGCGGCGCGCAAGAGCTTCGTCGTAGCGCTGCAGGTCGTCGGGAGTGAGCTCTCGCTCAGGATGAGCGTAGAGATACGCGCGGTCGCAATCGAGCGTGAACATGATGAGGAGTTCCGCATTCATGCGCGGAGAGGGAACTCGCGTGGAAGCCAACCGCTCGATTCCTGAATTCAAGGCCTGTCTTAGTTGCACGTGCTTATTTCACCACAGAGACACAGAGACACGGAGAAAAACAAAAGAGAGAAATATTGAAGTAGGGCACCAGTCCTAGAGCTATTTTCATGAATGCCTTTTCAGCTTGGAAGGCACGTCCCCCAGGGGCTAAAGCCCGCATTTTTCCAGGCCTGAACGGCACGGCTGAAGCCGTGCCCTACCCAAAACCGATTTATGAAACCAGCTCTAGCCTTACCGCCGCCCCGCGAACGACCAACGACGAACGACCATCGACTGTTTCCGCAATCGCCTCACACCACGCTCGTTGTTTCCTGCTTCATCTTCTCCGCCTGATAGTGGGTGATCAGCGCGTTGATAATCGGTTGCAGCTTGCCGTCCATCACCTGCTCAAGCTGGTGGATGGTGAAGCCGATGCGATGATCGGTGAGCCGGTTCTGCGGAAAATTGTAGGTGCGGATTTTTTCCGAGCGGTCGCCCGATCCCACCATCTGCTTGCGTTCTTTGGCCAGCGCGTCCTGCTGCTTCTGCATTTCGACCTCGTAGAGCCGCGAGCGCAGCACGCGCATGCCTTTTTCGCGGTTCTTGATCTGCGACTTCTCATCCTGACAGCTCACCACCGTATTCGTCGGAATGTGCGTGATGCGCACCGCCGAGTACGTCGTATTCACCGACTGGCCGCCCGGCCCCGAGGAACAGAACGTATCGATGCGCAGATCTTTGGCCTCGATCTTGACGTCCACTTCCTCCGCTTCCGGCAGCACTGCCACCGTGATCGCCGACGTATGCACTCGCCCTTGCTGTTCGGTCGCAGGCACGCGCTGCACGCGATGCACGCCGCTCTCGTATTTCAGGCGCGAATAGACCCGGTCGCCCTCGATCAGCGCGATCACTTCTTTTAGCCCGCCCACGCCCGACTCCGACGTGGAGAGCACTTCCACCTTCCACTTCTGCGTCTCGGCGTAGCGGTTGTACATGCGGAAGACTTCCGCCACGAACAGAGTGGCCTCATCGCCACCCGTTCCGGCGCGAATTTCCAGCACCACGTTCTTTTCGTCGTTCGGGTCCTTCGGCAGCAGCAGGATCTTGAGCTCTTCCTCAACGGTTCCGATGCGGGTTTCGAGCTTCGCCAGTTCCTCCTCGGCGTAGGCCCGCATTTCCGGATCTTTTTCGTCGGCGAGAACGGCCCTGCTCTCGGCGATCCCGCGCTTCAGATCCTTGTACTCGCGATACTTCTCGACGATCCCGGCGACTTCGCTATGCGCCTTGGCAGTCTTCTGGTATTTCGCCGAGTCGTTGGTAATCGCCGGCGACAATAGCGCGCGAGTCAGTTCCTCGTAGCGAATTTCGATTTGGTCTAAGCGTTCAAACATGGTCGGTGGTGCCGCTATTCGTCGTTCGCTGTTCGCTATTCGCCGCAGTTCTCGCAGGGCCGAGTTTCCCCCGGACCGCTTGTATCAGACCATTTAATCCGCGGCCAAGATCGTCGGTGCTACGCGTGAGCTCCGCAGCTTGTTCCTTCGTCAAATACTCTAAACCTCTTGCAATCATAATCTGCGTCTGAAGTTCAAGTAACGAACCCCTCGCATGGAAAAGGAAACGGCCAAAATCTCCGTCTGAACTGTGCCCCTTACCCTCGGCTATATTACTCGAAATGGAAACCGCAGCGCGTCGCATCTGGGACGCCAGACCGTAGAGTTCGTGCCTTGGAAACTCCGCCGTCGCGCGATAAATCACGAGAGCGAGATCAACAGCCTCCTGCCAAATCCGCAAATCTCGATAAGAGAAGTGGTCGCCATGTGCGTCTCCATCCGCAGACTAAGCGAAGGTCAGCATTTGCAGCAGCGACGGATAAACAATGGTTTTGTGATGTTTTCCAGAATCCAGAACACGGTTATTGGGCTGCAGCGAAGAGCGAACGACGAATAGCGAACGACCGCTAGGCGATTACCAGTTCCCCGCCGCGCTGCTTTTCCAACTTCATGGCTTCATCCAGCGCGACAATCGCGCATTCGACTTGCCGGTCATCCGGAGGCTGGGTTGTGATCCGCTGCAACCACAGCCCTGGCGCGGTCATCAGCGCGAACAGCGAGCCGCGATGCCTGGCGGCGAAGCGAATGATCTCGTAGGAAAGTCCAGCTATCAGCGGCAGCAACGCAATTCGAATGGCGAATCGAGTCCAGAAGGTATGCACAGGAATTGCCATGTACGCGATCATCGAGATGATCATCACCGTCATCAGGAAACTCGTTCCGCACCGCGGATGATAGGTCGAATACTTCTGCACCGCCGCGGTTTCGAGCGGACCGCCATTCTCGAATGCAAATACCGTCTTGTGCTCGGCCCCGTGGTACTCGTACACGCGCCGAATGTCTTTCCACAGCGAAACGCCCCACACAAACAGCAGGAACATCGCGATCCGGATCAGCCCGTCAACCAGGTTAAAGACAATCTGCTGTCCGAAAACCGGATTCATCTTTTTCAGTTCCGTCGTCGCCACGAGCGGCAGGTACTTATACATGAAGATGAAAAAAGCGACGGAGAAAGCAATATTCACTCCCAGCACCCAGCCGGGGATCTCCATCTTC
>Ga0187881_10002224_pt1 | contig 18715 bp, 13 predicted proteins | sample June2016WEW_19_1_2_FD_133017 | JGI IMG/M metagenome (GOLD analysis project Ga0187881, IMG submission 133017) | Peatland microbial communities from SPRUCE experiment site at the Marcell Experimental Forest, Minnesota, USA - June2016WEW_19_100 | ecosystem: Environmental > Terrestrial > Soil >...
AGCGTGGAGAACGCGGAAATCACTGCAGACTTTCTTGGCTCTGTGCTTGGCTTGCGCCCCGGAGGTCAAAAAGACGGCAGGCTGTTTTTCTCCGCCGAAGCTGGCGCGGAAGGCGGTCGTGGCTCCATTGCCGAGATAGTGAATGCTCCGCCGGAACGTGCGGGACGCATGGGGGTGGGCGCGGTTCATCACATTGCCTGGCGCGCACGGGACGATGCTGAGCAGCGTGACCTTCGCGCGGCAATCATGGCCACGGGCAGGCCGGCCACTCCAGTCATCGACAGGCTGTACTTCCACTCCGTGTACTTTCACGAGCCAAACGGAATCCTGTTCGAGCTGGCCACGGATCCGCCAGGGTTCGCGCGGGATGAGCCGGCGGAATCTCTGGGATCCCGGCTTTCCCTTCCCCCGTGGCTCGAGCGGCTGCGCCCGGGTCTGGAGAAAGCGCTCCCGCCCGTCAGCCCGGGCAGCTCAGCTTTGCCAACCCCTGCTTAGCCCTGAGCAGAGGCGTCAGCCAGAGGAAAGCCGTTCTCCCTGACAACCTTCGCGTACCACAGTCCTGAGTCCTTCACGGTCCGTTTCTGTGTCTGATAATCCACGTGTGTGATCCCGAATCGCTTGGTGAAGCCGAAGCCCCACTCGAAGTTGTCCATGAAAGACCAGAGGAAGTAGCCCCGCACATCCGCGCCGTCTGCAATCGCTTGATGTACCGCGGCTGCGTGTTCTGCAACATAGCGCTTGCGCGCGCAGTCATGCACCGCCCCGTCCGGCCCGGGCGCGTCCGCAAGGGATGTGCCGTTCTCCGTCACATAGAGGAACGCCGGCTTGTAGTCGCGTGCAACCCGCAGCAGCGTGCGGTACAACCCTTCCGGCGCTATCTCCCATTCCTCGAAATCAGCCCTGGCCGTAAAGGGCCAGTGGACCTGCCGCGCCGCCAGAACGCTGCGCCCCCGCGTGCCCCGGCCCGCCGGGTCATTCGCCATGATCCGGCGCGTGTAGTAGTTCACGCCGAGGAAGTCGATGGGGACCGATATGGCTTCAAAGTCTCCGTCCCGGACTGCCGGCAGCGCGCTGTCGAACCACGCCATCATGTCGCCGGGGTACCGTCCTCGAAACACCGGATCCAGGAACCATCTGTTGAACGCTCCGTCGTGGCGCATGGCGGCGGCAACGTCCTCCTCCGACTGGGAGGCCGGCTCCACCCATTCGAGGTTGTGGACAATGCCGACCTGGGCGCCCGGGGAGCATGCCCGTATCACAGGGACCGCCTTCCCGTGAGAAAGGAGGATCCCGTGAGCCACCGCAAGGGCGGTCTTCAGGTCACGCATCCCGGGAGCATGGTCGCCGAAGAGGTGACCGCAGTACGCGACGACCCAGGGCTCGTTGTGGGTCATCCAGTCCTTCACGCGGTCTCCGAGCTTCTTGGCGACGATTTCAACGTAGTGGGCAAACGCGTGTACCGTGGCCCTGTTGGTCCAGCCCCCGGCATCCTGCAGGGCCTGGGGAAGGTCCCAGTGGAAAAGGGTCGCAAACGGGCGGATGCCGCGCGCCAGCATGGCGTCAACCAGCCTGTCGTAGAAAGCAAGCCCCTTGGGGTTGACCGCTCCACGGCCGTCAGGAAAGATCCGGGGCCACGAGATGGAAAACCGATAGCTTCGCAGCCCCAGCTGCTTCATAAGATCGAGATCCGACTCGTAGCGATGATAGTGATCGCACGCAACGCTCCCGTCTCTACCATCCGCGGTCTTTCCCGGCGTGGAGGCGAACCTGTCCCAGATGGACTCCCCTTTGCCGTCCTCACTCCGCGCTCCCTCGATCTGATAGGCGGATGTAGCCGTGCCCCAGACGAACCCGTCGGGGAATTCGAGACGAGCCTCTTTCATCTTTGTCATCCTTTCAAGGCGCCTGCAGTGACTCCTGCCATGATCCGTCGGGAGAAGAAGAAGTACAGGATCAGCGGGACGATGGCGACAAGAAGCATGCAGGCGAATTGAATTGCATAGTTGGCGCTGTACTCGCCCTGGAACTTGATGATGGAGAACGGCAGCGTGCGGCGGTCATCAGTTGCCAGGTACGTGTATGCCATGATGAACTCATTCCAGCTGTTGAGGAACGTCATCACGAGCACTGTCACGGTTGCGGGGACCGACATGGGGGCCACGACGCTCCAGAGGATCCGCGGCCATGAGCAACCGTCGAGGAAGGCGGACTCCTCCATTGACCGGGGGAGTGTGCGCAATTGGCCGATGTAGATCAGAGTGTTGAAGCTCAACGTGAAGGCCACGTACGGGATGATGAGCCCCAGGTGAGTGTCGATCAGCCCGAAATAGCTGAACCAGATGAAGTTCGGCAGGAGCGTCGTATGGATGGGCACGACCATCCCCATGGTGACCGCCGCAAGGGCCAGCACCACGAGTTTTCCCTTCATCCGCGCGATGGCATACGCTGTGCAAAAGGCGATGAACCCAGAGGCTGCTACGGAGCCGACCACTACGATTGTGCTGTTGATGAAGTAGCGGAAGATCTTCCCGTTCACCCAGGCATGAACGTAGTTCCCCCACTGGGGCACCACCGGGATCTTGATGAGCTCCGGGCCGAATAGGTCTCCTGCCTTCAGGATGGAATAGTCGAAGACCCACAACAGGGGAAACACCTGCAGGATGGCGAAGGCAATGAGGAAAAAATAGAGGATCGATCTGCCTGCCACGGCAATGCCTGACCGCGAGCGAGTTGCGATGGCCGGCCTCCTACTGCGCGTCGTCATTGCGCCGCAGGAGGCGCTGCACGACAAGGGTGATTCCCACTGCCACGATCACGAAGAGCACGGAAAGCGCGTTGCCGTGCCCGTACTGGCCGGCGCTGAACGCCTTCTGGTAGAGGTAGACGGAGACGAACTGGGTGAGCATGCCGGGACCGCCCGCGGTGGACAGGAAGATCATCTCCATCTGCTTCAGGCACGAGATCACGTCGATCACCAGGACCGCCGAGATCACCGGAAACATGAAAGGGATGATGACCCTGAGGTACGCCTGGAGCCACCCGGCGCCGTCCACGCGCGTGGCTTCCTCTATCTCGCGCGGCACCGTCATGAGACCAGTGTAGTAGAACAGCAGGGCCCATCCGAATCCCTGCCAGATGATGATCCAGATCACCGCGCCCAGGGCTGTGCGGGGATTTGAGAGCCACGAGACCGCGATTGCCTTGAGCCCCACCGCGACCAAGACCTTGTTGAGGATGCCGTAGGTGGGGTTGAAGATGTTGACCCAGAGCTTGGTGACGACGATGAGGGAGAGAACGGCCGGGACGAAAAAGACGGTGCGGAAGAATCTGGAAAACTTCTCCGTGATGTGCGACAGGACGGCTGCTACGGCGAATGCAGCCGGGTTCTGGATGAAGATCGTCACGATCATGAGGATGAGGGCGTTCATCAGGGATCGCCAGAACACCGGGTCAGCAACCAGGATCTGGCGGTAATTCTCCAGGCCGACGACGTGAAACTTTCCGAACCCTGCCCAGTCAGTGAGGCTGAAGTACGCCGAGAATCCTATGGGAACAACGAGGGAGAAAACGATGACAAGAAGGCCCGGCAGCACGAGTGCTGCCGAGACCTTCTCATTTCCAAACAAGCCTTTCACTGCTTCGAGGCTGTTTCCGCGGAAGCTTCGATCTTCTTGCAGAACTCTTCGGGGGTGATGAGGCCCGAGGAGAGCTCGCGGATGAAGTTCTGGTGGTCCTCTTTGAACTGTGGAGTAGACCGGTCGATGGTCGTCGTGCCGCTCGTCTTCTTCGCATCACCCAGAATCTTGACGAGTGACTTGGCCACGGGCGTGTCGGATTCCAGCGTCGTGATCTTCTGCGCCGGGAACGCTGCATGCTTCTCCCATGCCAGCACGGGGAAACGCTCCGCGTAGTACTTGAGGTATTTCAGGTCGAGATCCTTGTTCTTCGAGGCGGAGTTGATGACGTAGTTGCCGCCGAACCAGGCCTCGAGGTCGTCGATCTTCCCTTTGCCGTTCTTCAGCACGGGGAACTTGAAGGCATTCACATTGGCCCTGAACTCATCTGAGAAGTTCGGGTCAGTAGCGAGTCCCATTTCCCAGGGGCCCATGATGTACATAGCTGCCTTCCCCTGACCAAAAAGGTTGCGGGAGGCGCCATAGTCGGAGACCGTCAGGTCGTCCGAGAACAGGCCCGACTGCATGAACTTGACGTACTGCCGCGCGCCCTCGACAAAGTCAGGGTCGGTGAACTTCGCCTTGCGATCCAGTGCCGCTTGCTGACGGGAGAAGTCGCCGTTCACGCGCTCGCAGAGGACGTCATAAATAATAGAGAGCGGCCACGCGTCCTTGCCGTCGGTGACGACGGGGATGATCCCCATGGCCTTGAACTTGGGAGCCATGGCTTCCAGGTCCTCGATGGTGGTCGGCACGGTCACGCCCGCGTCCTTGAACAGCTTCTGGTTGTAATAGATCACCCAGAAATCGGCGGAGACGGGAATGCCGTAGAGCTTGCCGCCCCAGACATTGCTTTCCAGGGAGCCGGGAACGTAGCCGTACTTCGCGAAATCCGCCTTGTTCAGCTCCATCACGAAGCCGCTGTCCACCAGGGGCTTCAGGAGCGTGGAAAAGCTCCAGTACTTGAAAACATCGGGAAGCTGCCGTGCCGTTGCGTAGATTTTGATCTTCTGCTGGTAGGGCTGGTCGGGATAGCTCTCCGTGACGAAGTCCACACCAGGGTTGGCCGCCTTGAACTCATTGTTGATCTGCTCCACGACGGCTCCCCATCCCGTCGTGCGATCCGAAAGATTGTCCCCCATTTTCAGGGTGACTTTGTTCTGTGCCCAGAGCGCTCCTGCGAGGCAGAGGGCCAGAAGAACCACTGCAAATCGCTTCATCAGCTCCTCCTTTAGTTTCGGGAATGGGTCAGTATCCCACGGGTTGCTCATACCGTGAATGACGGGGATTCCGGAAGTATGACGGATTTTCCGAAAACTCGGACTTTGTCTAGGGGCGCGCCCCTCCGGGGCTCTCCGACCATGTGCTTGGGCTTGTTCCAGCCACCTTCTTGAAGACCCGGCTGAAGTGCTCCACGTTCTGGTAGCCCACGCGCTCGCCCACCTCGTAGACCTTGAGCCGGGTGGTGGAGAAAAGGCGCTTGGCTTCCTCGATGCGCACGCGCGCTATGTACTCCGTAAGAGTCTCACCCGTCTCGCGGGCAAACTCCCAGCTCAGATGGTTCTTCGAAACGCCAGCCTTGACGGCCACGCTGGCCAGGGAAAGCCCGGGGTCGGCAAAGCTCTCACGGATGAACCGCTTTGCCAGCACGATCATGCGGGATTCCACCGTCCGGTGCGCAAGCGCGGTCCGGTAGGCGGCCTGGACATCGCAGAGCTTTTCACAGGCCTCGCTCAGCGAGAAGAAGACGTGAATGGAGAGGTAGCGCTCCAGGTACTCCTTCGCGTCCACGCAGAAAGTCCCCGCGGCCTCGGCGGTGCCGCGAAAGAAGACGGCGGCATGATCAGGCCGGACCGTGACCACGTGACCGGCTCCCCGCTTGGCAACCACCTGCGCAAGCGAGCGTTCCACCATGGAGGCGAAGCGCTCCAGGCCTTCGTCACGGTAGCGGGCCGCGACATCCTCGAAGCTTCCCACCCAGAAGGCGCAGATGAAGAACGGCGCTGACAGCGTCACCCCGAGACTCTCCAAAGCCGCGGCGGAGTCCGCTGCAGGCGGTTCTGCCAGAAGATCGCGGAGCATCTGCGCCCTGAGGAAGTCCGCCTCGCGGCGCTCGATGACCGAAGAGCCCGCCTCCCGGGACCTCTCGATCCCCGCGGCGGCTTTTTTCAGGACGGCAAGGAGCGAGTCGCCCTCCATCTCCTCCTTGCGAACATAGTCGACCGCTCCCAGGGTGAAGGCAGTCCTGACCAGGTGGAAGTCGTCGTACGCGGAAAGCACGATCACCACCGGAGTCCTGCCCTGGCGGCGTTTGAGGAGCTCGATGCCGTCCATCACCGGCATGGACAGGTCCAGGAGCACGAGGTCGATCTCGGGATGAGCGGCCAGGACCTCCATCGCCTCCTTGCCGTTGGATGCCTCGTGAGTAAGGTCGAAGCCGTCTTCCTCCCACCTTCGCATACTGGCCAGGGAAAGCCGGACAAAAGGCTCGTCGTCCACGATCAGGACGCTATGCATTCCCGCGCGCCTCCCGCCTGAGAACGGGCAGCAGGAAACTGACAACCGTGTGGGAGCCGGGAACGCTCTGCACGGTGAGGCCGAAAGGATCTCCGAAGTTCAACCGGATCCGGTGGTGCACATTTGCAAGGCCGACGCGGTGCAATCCGCCGTTGCCTGCGGGCGTCCCGTCCTCCAGCACGGACCGGGCCAGCTCCTGGCTCATCCCCACGCCGTCGTCGCGGACCTCAATCACAAGCCTGCGCCCCGGCTCCGCTTCCAGTCCGGTCTCCGGCATACGCGCCGCGCTCCTGTGCCCCACGCTCTCGACGAGGGTTGAGACGGAAATGCACCCTCTGCGTCCGGCAGGCGAAATGCCGTGAAGGATCGAGTTCTCCATGATGGGCTGCAGGATCATCTTCAGCACAAGGAGGTCCTTCGTCTCTTCCGCTATGTTCCATGCCACATCGAAGGTCTCTCCAAAGCGCACCTTCATGATTCCCACGTACCCGGACAGGTTTGCAATCTCGTGCTCCAGGGTCGTCATGGGGCCCGCGCCGGAATAGCTGTCCGCCAGGATCCTCATGAGAGACTGCGTCATTCCCGCAATGGCATCAGCCTTGGCTGCGCGCGCCATGAGGCGGATGGAGTTCAGCGTGTTGGAGACAAAGTGGGGATCTATCTGGAAGCGGAGCGCCGCCAGCTCAGCCTTCATCCGGGCGCGCTCGCGCTCCTCCCGCTCCACCGTGATGAACCGGGCATAGAGGAAGAAAAGCACCACCAGCAGGGCGAGCGCCGGATAGAGGTACCACTGGTAGGAGGTGATGCGCCCCATGACGGCCGCCTGGTCCACCAGGACCACGACAGTCCACCCCGTGGACTCCATCCCCAGAGAGCTTGCCAGCCACGCGCGGCCGCCCAATCTCACCTGCCGAAAGGATGCGGCCTGCGGATCCCTGCCCAGACTTTCACGCAGCGGTCCCAGGGCCTGCTGGGAATCCAGACCTGCCGCCACCGGCAGGCTGGTGAGAAGGACGCGTCCGTCCCTGCCGTAGATGACGATGTCTCCTGCGGTGCCAGATTGCGGCCGGGACCGTAGAGTGTCGAAATACGGAGCGCGGAACCTGACCAGCACGGCGTCGATCTCCGTGTCGTAATCCTGCGGTGTGGTGCAGACAACCACGGAGAGCATGAACTTCTCTCCCGTGTTCCCCGTGGGGCCGGTAAGCTGGTCCAGGATGTACACCTTCCCAGCTTCCTTGCGCGCCTGCGCGTACACGGAAGGATCGATTCCTTCGAAGGACCGTATGTTGGGATAGTTCTGGGAATAGTAGACCTGGCCGTCCTTCATGTAGATGTTGACCGCGCCAATGCGGTTGGAATAGGTGAAGAAGCTGGCCAGCTTGTCGTCCAGTCTGTTGGATGCAAGGAGTCTCTCTCCGGATTGCCGCGCCCGGGAATACCGGTCAGCCAGGGAGCGCAGCTCAAGGTCGTGAAAGAGCGCGGAGGTGAGGATGGACGCCCCGTCCACCTCGTTCCTCATGTTCTGGGTGATCTGATCCACAACCGCTTCGGTCTGCCCGGCGACGGTTGAGAACAACGCGGAGATATACAGGCGCGAGAGGACCACGGAGACCAGGAGGCCGGGCACGCAGACCAGGAGTATAAAGGCGATGTTGAACCGGCGCAGAAAGGAGACCACGGACTCCCAGTATAGCACGAGGACCCGTCGGGCGATGGCACGACTGATGCCGGCAAACACGTCTACCGGATAGCGCGCTTCGCGCGCTCTGCCCTAGGGCCGGCCGATGGCCCGCCGCTTCTTCTTCAGGTACGTCAGGTAGTCTTGGTAGCTGATGTTGGGAGGCGCCAGGTGGTCCAGGTGGGGCACGTAGCCGCCCGCTTCGATCAAGGGTCGTATCCGCCCGATCTCCCTGTCAATCGATGCTCCCCCTGCGGCGATGGCCTCTTTGCTGATTCCGCCCCGCAGGAGCAGCCCCTTGCCGAACTTTCTTCTCCACGCCATGTGGTCCACGCCTTCCGTCACTTCCAGAGGGAACATGACGTTCACCCCTGCTTCCAGCCAGAGGGGGATCAGCGCTTCGGGATTTCCGTCGCAGTCGACAAGGGACAGGGCGCAGCCTCTTTTTCGGGCTTCATCCATGACCAGCGTGTATGCGGGAAGGAAGAAACGGCGAAACTGCTGAGGGCTCACGAACGGTCCGTTCTTGGAGGCCATGTCTTCCCACCAGCCGACATAGTCGATGGGGATGTCCGCCGGGAGCTTACGGATCTGGCCGATGCACAGCTCAGCCCAGGCCATGGCCATTTCCTCCACCATCGCAGGGTCGTCGTAGAGGCAAAGGGAAAGGTTCTCGAAGCCCATCCAGTTTCTGAGCTGGCCGTAGAACCCCTGCATGCCGACGGCAATCATCCTTCCGGCAGCCGCGGCGGACCTGATGTGGGCCAACTCGCTCTCCGGGAAACTGCGCGTGGGATCATCAGCCTGGTATCTCGCGCGCATGCTTTCCCAGTCGTCACGGGTGCGAACCGGGAAGCTGACGAAATGAGGGATCGAGCTTTCCTCCACGTCGCTCAGGTATCGCTCCGAAACCACCCCGTCCTGGTCCCGCATGAGCGTCTTGTCCCCTTCCGTGCTGATGACTTCCTGCGGGAAGCCGGGATTGAAGTGGATCCGTAGAAGGATTTCTTCCCCCGTGGAATCGAAGCCGAAAAAACCGTCCAGCTTCCTGTTCAGGACCTCCTGGGGGTCCTTTTCGGTGATCCGCTCCCGCTCGCTGTACCACCACTCATCCAGGCTTCGGGGCAGGCCTTCCTTCAGCCACCGCCTGACGGTCTGCGGCCAGTAGCCGAACTCGACGTCGGGAATGCGGTCCACGGTCTGGCCGGTGAGAAACCTGTAGTAGCGCTCGGTGACGGTCGTACGGATCACGGGGGCTGTTTCAGAACCTTGCCTTGTTCAGGTCCCAGTACTGGCGGGTTTCGCGGAGCTTGTCATTGTCATCCGCATATTGGAAGGCGGTCTTGCCCTCGTTGCTGGTCAGCTTCCCGTTGGCTCCCGCCTTGAGAAGGAGCGAGACGGTTTCAGGGTTGGGGTTGTGCTTTGCCGCCCACATGAGCGCGGTCATCCCGTCGTTGTCCTGTTCGTTGATGTCCGCCCCGGCGGCGAGGAGCGTCTTCAGGACATCCGGGTTGGAGTTGTTGTACGCCGCCGACATGAGCGGAGTGCCGCCGTTGTCGTCGCGCTCCGTGACGTCCGCTCCCGCGTCCAGCAGGGCCGAGATGACCTCAGGGTTGGGGTTGTCATGAGCGGCGGACATGAGCGGAGTTTCTCCGTTGGAGTCCCTGTCGTCTATCTTCGCCCCTGCTGCCAGGAGCGTCCTGATCACCTCCGGCTTCTGGTTTTTTGAGGCAAACATCAGGGGAGTGAAGCCGTTGTGCGCCCTGTCTTCCACGTTCGCTCCCGCGTCAAGGAGCATCTTCAGTATCTCCGGGTTCCCGTTGTTGTAGGCCGCCCACATCAGCGGGGTGTAGCCGTTGGTGTCCTTGTCCTCCACGTTCGTCCCTGCCTCAAGGAGGGCATTCACCACCTTGGTGTTGGAGTTGTTGTACGCGGCCCACATGAGCGGGGTATGGTTTTCCCAGTCCTTGTCCTCAACGCTTGCGCCCATCTTCAGCAGGGTCTTCAGGATGTCGAGGTTGGGATTGAAGCCGGCGGCGAACATCAGCGGAGTCCTGGTGTACTTGTCCCTGTCGTCGATCCGCGCCCCGGCCTTGAGGAGCGTGGCGATGACCTGGGGGTTGTCATTATGATACGCGGCGTACATCAGCGGGGTGATCCCATTGACGTCCTTGGCGTCCAACCGCCCCCCGGCCCCGAGAAGAAGAGTGACGACATCCGGGTTGGGATTGCTGATGGCGGCGAACATGAGCGGGGTCACTCCGCTTCGGTCCCTGTCATCGAACTTTGCCCCGTCCTTCAGGAGGGCTTCGGTGATCTCCCGTTTCGGGTTGTCCCTGGCCGCGAACATGAGGGGAGTGCGCCCGTGGCGGTCGCGGTCATCCGTCCGCGCTCCCGCCTTCACGAGGATCTGGATGACCTCGGGGTTCTCGTTGCCCGAGGCAGCGTTCATCAACGGCGTCATGCCGTCCTCATCCCGGTCCTCCACCCCTGCTCCAACCTTGATCAGCTCTGCAACCACTTCCGGGTTCCCGTTGCCGGCCGCCGCGAACATGAGCGGCGTCCTGTTGCCCTTGTCCCTCTCGTTGACCGCGGCTCCCGCTTCCAGGATCACCATGAGGACGGCGGCGTTGGCGTTGTAACGCGCCGCGAACATCAGCGGGGTCCGCCCGTACTTGTCCCTGTCGTCCACCCTTGCTCCACCGTTGATTGCATTCTGCACAAGCTCTGGGGTGCTCTTTGAAACCAGGTCGAAGAAATCCTCAGCGCTCAGCTGAGCGGTCAGGGAAATGACAGCCAGCATCGGAAGGACGATCTTCCTCATCAGTCTATAGTACCGCGACAGCTCCGTCTCCCACAAGCGTTTTACGCGTGTAACTTTTTCCCTGCTTCGACGTTTTCCCTGTAAGTATTCATTTTCTAAAAGCGGGTTGGGACGTTTCACCTCCTTTCGCCCTTCCCGCTTTTTTTTCAGCTCCGGGATGCCCTGATTGCCTGAGCGTACCACTTGCCGGAATCCTTGATGACCCTGCGCTGGCTTGGGTAATCCACGTAGACGACGCCGAACCTCGGCCGGGTCCCCTGGGCCCATTCGAAGTTGTCCAGCAGGCTCCATACGAAGTACCCGCGGACATCCGCCCCTTCCTCTTTTGCCCGCGACAGCGCGCCCAGGTAGGTCTTCAGGTAGCCCACCCGCTTGGGATCATGCACCTCGTCCCCCTCAAGCCGGTCCTCGAAGGCCGCGCCATTCTCCGTGATGATGACGGGGGGGTTCCCATACTCGTTCTTCATCATCATTGCCAGGGTATACAAGCCTTCGGGGTATACTTCCTGCCCCATTGCCGTGTACTGCACCCCGTCTTTCTCGAACTCCGCGGGCGCCGCATCCTTGCCGGATACCCACGTGTGGAGGAAAGGAACGTACCAGGCATGGTTGGCGCGTTCCCGGGTGTAGTAGTTGAGGCCGATGAAATCAACGGGCTGGGAGATGGACTCCATGTCCCCCGAAAGGATCCGGGGGAAAAGGGTGCGCGCGCGCTCAATGAGGATGGGCGGATAGCATCCCCTGAGGACGGGGGAAAGGTCGATGTGGTTGAGAAAGGCGTCAGCCACCTCCGTGGCGTGCCTGTCGCGTTCGCTCTCTGATGCGGGAACCACGGGAGTCTGGCTGAGGGTGATTCCGACGGTGGAGCCGGGGCGTGTGGACCTGATCCGCGCAACCGCGGCGCCGTGAGCGCGCAGGATGTTGTGCATGACGGGAAAGTAGGCAAGGGGGTTCTTCAGTCCCGGCGCCATGGCGCCCAGCACGTGGCCGAAAAAGGCGAACTCGAAAGGCTCGTTGATCGTGATCCAGTGCCGGGCCCTGTCTCCCAGCGCCCGGACCACCACCTCCGCGTAGTCGGCAAATACCTCCGCGATGTCGCGGTTGCGAAATCCCCCCAGCCTCTTTTGCAGGGTCAGGGGAAGGTCCCAGTGGAAGAGGGTGTACCACGGCGTGATTCCGTTCTGCAATAGGGCGTCTGTCAGACGGGAGTAGAAATCGATGCCCGCCTGATTCACTTCACCAGCGCCGTCAGGGAGGATCCGGGCCCAGGAGATGGACGCCCGGTAGGCGTCCAGCCCGAGCTCTTTCATGACCGCTACGTCCTGGAGGAAGCGGTGGTAGTGGTCGCAGGCAACATCCGCGTTCTCTCCGGTCCTGATCTTCCCGCGGGTGTGCGCAAATGCATCCCAGATGGACGGTCCCTTGCCGTCCGTGTTCCACGCGCCTTCAATCTGGTAAGCGGCGGTCGCCGCGCCAAAGACGAAGTCCTTGCCGAACCGGGGGAACATTTCGTCCATGAGCCAAGTATGCGGTCAGGCCGGGCGCGTGTCAAATTGCTCCGCAGGAGGCGCTTCCCTTTCCGGCTCCGGCGTCCTATTCTCATCCTCCGAAGGGAGAGCTGCAATGACACCTGAAGCAAACGGGGCGCGCGAGATGCTGCGGCACACGGTGGCGACACTTGCATATCGTGGCAGCAAGGTGATCCGCGAGGTCTCCCAGGAGGCTGCGTCCCACAAAGCAGGGCCGACGACTCGCACTCCGCATGAGATTCTCTGGCACATGTGCGATCTCATTGCCTGGGCCTACCACCTGGCAAAGGACGGGCAGCGATACGCGGAATCGCCTTCTGCTCCCTGGGCAGACCTGGCGTCCCGATTCTTCCAGAATCTGAAGCTTCTTGATGATTTCCTCGCTTCCGGTGAGCCTCTTGTCACATCGGCAGGACAGGTTTTCCAGGGACCCATCGCAGATGCCCTGACCCATGTCGGACAGATCGCCCTGCTTCGCAGGCTTGCGGGGAGTCCCGTCCGGGGTGAGAACTACTTCATGGCCGACATCGTGGCGGGGCGTGTCGGCCCCGAGCAGTCCGCTCCGCGGCGGGAGTTCGACTGAGCGCGCGGATGGACCTGACGGAACGGACGTTTCGCACCGGTACAATGACCATCAACTATGCCGAAGGCCCGGACGCGGGGCCGGCCATCGTCATGCTCCATGGGATGACAGGAGACTGGCAGGGTTTTCAAGGTTTGATGTCCCGTCTGGCCGGAGAGTGGCATGCATATGCATGCGACATGAGGGGGCATGGAAAATCCAGCAGGGGTGCTGACAGCTATCGCCTCCTTGATTATGAAGGCGATGCCCTTGTTTTTCTGGAGGGAGTCAGCGGCCCTGCGGTCCTTCTGGGCCACTCCCTGGGCGCGTTGATTGCTCTCCTGTGCGCGGCAGACAGGCCAGGGCTGGCGCGCGGCCTGGTCCTGTTGGATCCGCCTGTTTACGTCCGCAATTCACCCGTCGGCACCCACTCGGGCGTCGAGGACTGGTTCAGCTGGGTCTACCGGACAGTGAAGGACGGCCCTGCCTTCGATCGGATCATGGAAGAATGCCGTCTGCGCGAACCGGATGCGGACGAGCAAGGGCTGCGGGCAATGGCCTTGCGCGTCAGCAGGGTCGCGCCGGGCGCCGTTGGCGCTGCGCTGAGCGACCGCATGGGGGATGGGGCAGACCTGGAAGCCGCGTTGAAGAGGCTCCGCTGCCCGACCCTTGTCATTCGAGGGGACTGGAAGAACGGGGCGTGCGTCCGCGACGAGGATGCGGACTGGATTCGCGCGAACGCCACTGCCGCCCGAGTAGTCCGGATCTCAGGGGGCAGCCACGGCTTCCTCTGGGAAAGGTCTGAAGAAACGACCGGCCTGATCCGGGAGTTCCTGAAAACCTTGAGCTGACAGCTCGACTAGAAATTGATGAATCCACTTCACTGTGGTATAATGGAAAGTTACTAGCAAGAGAGTTTTTGCCGAGTCTTTTCGCTTATAAAAAGGTGGCGCATGGACGCGCCTATTTGAATAAAGAGAGGCAGAATTATGAAGAGAAGTCTTGCGCTTCTCGCAGTGTTTGTATGCGCCGGAGCCGTCCTCAGCGCGCAGGTTACAAGCGATTTCACATTGACCGCGAACCCCATCGTGAACATTCCCCTGGGGCCTTCGCTGTCCGATGGGACGCCCTTCTACACGGTGGGAGGGGGCGTTTCCATCAAGGGTGAGTATACGCTGCCCTTTGCGCAGCTCATCTACACTGGTCTTGTGTTCGATGCCGACTATGTACCCATCAGCGCCTCCACAAAGGCCATCACCCTGCTGTCCCTGGGACCGGAGGTCGGCCTCCAATTCTATCCCGTCCCCAGGGTGGGCGTGAGGCTGGCAGGCTACGGAGGCTACTATGCCGGCATGGTCCAGGCAGGCACGGTCATCAACCCCTTTGCCGGCGGTCTTTTCGACGTCAGCTACCTGCTGAACAGCTCTCTGAGTCTTGGCGTCGGGGCTTCCTTCAAGTACTATTTCACCCCCACCACGTCCGTCTACCAGGGCATTGGCGTGAACCTTGGCTTGCAATACCATGTCGCAGCGGGCGGCGGAGGATATCTCCACGTCGAGCCCCAGGTCCTGCCTATCTTCCCCTTGTTTTACAGCTACTATGACAAGAACCCCGCGGGAACGCTGACAATCAGGAACACCGCGCCCGGCAGCGTCCAGGATGTCACTGTGAGCTTCTTCGTGAAGCAGTTCATGGAGGAGCCCAAGGTCTTCTTGCAGTGGAAGGAGATGCAGCGGGGAGAAGAAAAAGCCGTCCCGATCTTCGCCTTGTTCAGCGACTCCATCCTCCAGGTCACCGAGGCCACCAAAGTTGCGGGGGACATCGTCGTGTCGTTCAAATACCTGGGGAACGAGGTCACAAAGCACTATCCGGTGACAGTCACCGTCAACAACAGGAACGGCATGACGTGGGACGACACGGACAAGGCGGCGGCATTCGTCACCGCGAATGACCCCATTATCCGAAGCTTCTCGGCCCGCACGGTTCCTGATGCCCGTTCCAGGGGCAAGCCTGCCATCAACGCCACGTTCCGCTCCGCCATGGCCCTTTTCAACGCAATGAACGTTCACGGGGTTGCCTACCTGCCCGCACCGACGGCGTATGCGGACAAGGTTTCCAACAAGAGCGTTGTTGACCACCTGCAGTTTCCGGCGCAGACCCTCGAGCTGAAAGCGGGGGATTGTTCTGATATTTCCATCCTTTATGCCGCGCTCCTGGAGTCCGCAGGCATCGAAGCGGCCTACATTACAATTCCCGGCCACATTTTCGTGGCCTTCAACATGCAGATGGACCCGCAGAGCGCCCGGAGCACCTTCGCGAACCCCGATGACCTGATCATCCAGGGTGACGAGACATGGGTGCCGGTGGAGATCACACAAGTCAAGGACTGCTTCTTGAAGGCATGGCATGCAGGCGCGCAGGAATGGAGGGCGGCAACGGCCGACAAGACAGCTGACTTTCGCCCCATACGAAAGGCGTGGGCTACGTATGCCCCTGCGAACACCGGTGACCGCTTGAAGGTGTCGGTTTCCTTGGCGGACCAGGACAAGATCTACTCTTCGTACGCCGGAGAGCTGGGCAAGCTGTACGACACAGATTTCCAGCCGCGCATTGCAAAGCTGCAGACTGACCTGAAGAACAACACGGACGATGTGAAGACCGTCAACAAGCTGGGAGTGCTGTATGCCCGGTTCGGGATGCTGGATGAGGCAAAGAGGCAGTTCGACCTTGTCATCAAGACCAAGGGGGACTCGACTCCCACGTTGATCAACCTCGGCAATCTCGCCTACCTCGGCGGGAAGAACCAAGATGCCCTTGACTATTACACCCGGGCTCTTGCCAAGTCGCCGCAGAGCTCCAATGCACTTCAAGGCATTGCCATGGCGGGCTACGAGCTGGGTGATACCGAGGCAGTGCAGAACGCAATTGCGCAGCTTAAAAACCAGGGGGACCCGAATGCGGTGGGCCGGCTTGCAGCCCAGGGAATTGTAGCCGGCGGCGCGGGAGGCAAGCGGGCCGCTTCCGCAAATAAGGAGCTGGACACATGGAGCGAAGAATGAAAAACCTCATCAGACTCTGCGCGGCAGCGCTGATCATTGCTGCCCTCATGGTGTGCTCCAACCCCATCGACATCGTCGGGAACGTCACCAACGAGGTGAAGGCGTCGCACAATTTGTTCCTGGTAGTCAGCAATGTCAGCCCTGCGGCGAACAGCACGGTCAGCCCGGGGAGCGCAATCGCAATCAAGTTCGACCGCTCCATTGACCCTTCCACGGCTACCTCGGCCACAATCACATTCACCCCCGCAATAGCCTGGGATTCTTCGAGCTACGATGATCCCAGCAAGACCCTGACAATTGTCCCTGCCATGCTGGAAGGCGGGAAAAGCTACACCGTCAGCGTCACCACGGGCGTCAAAGGAACGGACGGCAGCACTGTGCAGTCCAGTTATACCTGGACGTTCTCCACGAAGGCCGAGCCATACGGCACGTTCAAGATCACGAGCCCTGACACTACCCCGGCCCATGATCCGGCGTACACCAACAACCAAGCGGTAACCATCGTCGTCACCCCGAACCAACTTGTCTACAAAATGCATATATATCAGGACGGCGGCACAGATATGGGATGGATGGTAACTGCCCTCACTTCAGTGCCGTTCACTCTGAGTACAGGTGACGGCCTAAAAACAATGTGGATACAGTTTGTCGACGAAGCCGGGACCTTCTTTACGACCCCAATCAGTCACACCATTACGCTGGACAAGACGCCTCCCACTGCTACCTCCCTCACTATCAGTGGAAGCGGCGGCGTTGGGCTGACGAACTCCACGAATGTCAATCTCACGTACGTGGGCTCGGACGCCAACGGTCTGTACCAGATGCAGTTTTATAACGGAACATATTCAGGGTGGTTAGCCTACGCTGCCTCATATACTTACTCCATCCCCTCGGGAGACGGCGTCAAGACCGTGTATGTTCAGTTTGGCGACAAAGCCGGCAATCAAAGCGGCTGGGTGAGCTCCACAATCACTCTTGATACGGTTCCGCCTAACGCGCCAACTGTTACGGGAACTCCTTCGCCTGGCACGGCACTGCCAACCTTTACCTGGGCGTCGGGAGGAGGTGGAGGCGCTGGATACTATCGTTATGGCCTCAACTCTGTCAGCGCTTGGAGCGCAGAGACCACCGCAACAAGCCTCGCTCCGAGCATAGACTATGGCTCCAATTATCTCTATGTCGAGGAAAGGGATGCGGCATACAATTGGTCGACCTACGGCTACGCCTCCTACTTCTACTATCCTTCCTGGCTGAGACCAGTTTACCAGGCTACCGGTGTTTCAAGGACGCCGCTGCTTGTTTTTGGAACGGGGCGGTACTTACGGACATATTGGGATCTGTACGCAGGTACTAATCCCAAGAAACTGGATCTGTACGTGCAAAACCTTACGGCTTACAGCTACCAGGTGCCCACTGCGCTCCCCGCCAGCACGACGATCTATTGGCGGTATAAGATGAAGAACTCGACGGAGGGTCCCGTCACCTACACCAGCCCTGTCTACTACTTCACGACCGGATCTTAGTCTCACATCGTGCAGCCCCGGCTCTCGCCGGGGCTGCCTTTTATTTCACTTGCTTTCCAAGGATGAAAGTGGAAAGCCGTCCCAGGTCGATGTACTTTGCAAACGCTGCCTGGATCTGGGCGGCCGTAAGGCCCTCATAGGCGCGCGCCACCTGGTACAGTCTGTCCAGTGAAAGTCCTTCTTCGCTGTATCCCAGCCAGTGGCTGGCAATGTCGGAGGCGGTCTGGTTTGTAAGCTCAATCTGCCGGAGCGCCTGCGCCTTTGCAAGATGCAGATCAGAGTCGCTCATGGGACTGGCTGCCATGTCCTTGACCACCTGCAGGGCTATCTGCTTTGCTTCCCGCACCTTTTCCGGATATGCGCCGAAGCTCAGGGTGAAGGTGCCCCGGGTGCGGCGGAAATCAGCTGAGGAGCCTACTCCGTAGACCAGGCCGCGCTTTACGCGAAGCTCGCGATACAGTGGGCTGGCAAAGCTGTCCCCGCCCAGGAACATGTTCCCAAGCGCAATTGCGTAGTGGTCATGGTCCTCGTAGGTGAGGGGAAGAGTCTCTGCAAGCACCACTTCGTCCTGCTGGCGCACCTCGTCGGGGATAAGCACATCCCGCGCCTGCGAGGCCGGGATCGGCTGGTAATCCAGCTTTGGCTTGGGGCCGCTTGCTTGCCACGCCCCGAAGTATTTCTCTACCGCGGCCCGGGCCGTGGCCGGATCGATTTTCCCCATGATGACGATTGTCGTCTCATCCGGACGGACCACTGCGGCGTGATATGCTCGCACGTCATCAAGGCTGAGCGACCTGATGGATTCGGGAGTGGGCCGCCGGAGTGAAGGGTCCCCCTCAGGGGCAAGCCCTTTCTGCACAGCGAGCCTGAACTGGTACACGGGGCTTCTCATCCTGCCCCCTGCCTGCTGGGCCTGCAGGGGTTGTTGGCTGGAGAAGGCGTCCTGGGGAAGGGCGGGGTCCAGGAGATCGCGCGACAGGAGCTCCACCCCCTTTTCGAAATACTCCGGCAGGACCTGGAGGGAGAATCCCGTGCCCGTGGAGTACTCCGCTCCAATGGAATCCATGGCCGCCTCGAACTCCGACCTGCTCATGCCCCGGGGCCCCCAGTCGAAGAGGGCATTGAGCATGTCCCCCACGCCCTCCTTTCCGGCCGGTGCCTGAAGGTCCTCATTGGTGCGCACGCTCCCGCTCAGAGTGACCGCGCCGCCGGTGGAAAGTGGCTGGACAATGAGGTGCAGCCCGTTTGCCAGGGTGAAGACCGTGGGCTTGAACAGCGGGACAGGGTGCGGAAGCCTGGCCAGCGCCTCCTGCGCCCAGGCGGGAAGCGCCACGGGCTTTTCGGGC